>Ga0335081_10001639_pt1 | contig 35781 bp, 24 predicted proteins | sample Lox_Sample_35_FD_206713 | JGI IMG/M metagenome (GOLD analysis project Ga0335081, IMG submission 206713) | Soil microbial communities from Loxahatchee National Wildlife Refuge, Florida, United States - Lox_Sample_3.5 | ecosystem: Environmental > Terrestrial > Soil > Wetlands | place: USA...
GAACATCTTGGATTCCAAACTGTTCGGGAATCCCGAACATCGTGCCTTCGGGCCCGTGACGGGTCGTGTGGATGTACGTGATTCCTACCCGCGCCTCGTTCACCGCGTTGGGTGACAGGCTGCTGGTCCAGCCCAAGACGCTCTGCTCAGACAAGGCGGTCTGGGCCCCCTGCTGGAAAGCGCCGCCATCGGCAATCCCCCCGAACGGTCCGGGGATGAACTGCGGGTCGTTCACGTAGCTGAAGCGGCCGAAGATCTGGTTCTTGTCGTTCGCGCTAAAGTCGATCCGGGTATCGAAGGCGTTGCGGTTCTCGCTGAGATTCGGATCGGACGTCTGGTTGTTGAAGATGCCCGCCCGTTGCGCCGGCGGGTAGAGTTCAAGGAGCTTGATGGCGTTCGGATCGAGGCGGCCGGCGGGAAGGCGGTTGAGCAAGCACTGAGCAGTGGTTGGGCAGGAGCCCGTGAAGTCCGTCGTGGCGCCGACGGGGGTTATTCCGTCAGCCCCATAGAACGGATCGCTGATATAGCTGAGGATGCTTCCAGCGGGTTGGCCCTGTGAGGCGCAGGTGGGAGCTGGCAGGCCGGTAACCTTGTCGGTGGTTCCGCAAACCACGGGACGGGTGGTGGCGGGATCGAAAACCGTTCCAAAGGGGAAGGTTCGGTTCAGCACATCCGTGGCGGTCGCGTTTCCGGTCTCATCGGTAATCAGTTCGGACAAGTTGGTAAACCCGCTCGCCCGCTCGAGAGCCGTGGGGACCGAGTTTGTGAAAACGCTCCCCTGCCGCCTGCGCAAGCCTTCGTAATCACCGAAGAAAAACAGCTTGTTGCGGCCGTTGATCACATGGGGAATCACTACGGGCCCGCCGACGGTGAAGCCGAACTGATTCTGCCGGAACTCACCTTTCTGAATCGCGCCGGCGTCCTCGAAGAAGTCGGCGGCGTCCAGCTTGTCGTTGCGGAAGAATTCCCATATGTCACCATGAAGTTGGTTGGTCCCGGACTTGATCGTTGCGTTGAGGATGGCCCCGCCCGCGCGCCCCTGCTGGGCGCTGTAATCGCTGGTCTGGACCTTGAACTCCTGAACGGCATCCACCGGGGGCAGCACCACAAAGTTCGTGCCGTTCAAGAAGTCGATGGTGTTTGAGTTGTTGTCGATGCCGTCGAGAAGATAATTGTTTTGAGCGGGCCGTTCACCGTTCGCCGAGAAGGCGCCGGAGGCGGCGTTGCCGCGCGTGTCGGCCTCGGGCGTGTTGACGCCCGCCACAATTTGCGCCAGGAAGGTGAAATTCCTTCCGTTCAGAGGCAGGTTGTTCACTTCGCGCGCGCCCACCACCTGACCGACCGAGGCCTCCTGCGTCTGGAGCGCAGGAGGCGCGCCCGTCACTTCAACGGTTTGCGTGACCTCGCCCGGAACCAGCGTCAAGTTCACCACCACCTGTTGCTGGACGTCCACGTGGATGTTCTCATGTTCGGTTTTGCGGAAGCCCCGGAGTTCGGCCGCCAGGGAATAGGTGCCGATTTTAACCGGCCGGAAGTCATACGTGCCCTCCGGCCCGGTGACGGTGCTGACCGCGATGCCGGTGTCGGCGTTGGTCATCGTGACCTTCGCACCCGGGACCACGGCTCCGCTTTGGTCCTTGACGGTACCCAGAATGCCGCCGGTATCGACCTGGGCCAGAACGAAGGGAGGCAGCAGTAAGGGCAGAATCAGGCCGAGCACGCTCGCCGTTCTTCTCATAACTTCCTCCGCTCAATGTGTTTGCGCAACGCTTTCCCCCGCCGAGAGGCAGTCGACAGATTTCAGCTTAAACCTTGGCAATATCTCGCAGTCGGCCAACGTTGTCAAGAAGGCAAAGATTGGCTGACGAATCGCTCGAGCGGAACGAGCGGGCGCGGCTGGCGATCAGGTTAGAGCGCGATGGGCGGGCGCGGGCTCGCGCAGCCAGGCGGCGATCAGGGTGACCCCAACGGTGAGGGCGACGACGGCATTAATCGACGTCCGCCAGTTCGTGGCCTTCTTCAGAAGTTCCAGCAGGACCGTGAGGCCCAGCACGCCCGCGTTGCCCAGAGTCCAGTAGAGGCCAGAAGCCGCCCCCACGTGCTCCTTGCCGGCGGAGCGTTCGAGCATGGTGAGCGTGATGGCGAGGCAGGGCAGCTCGAATAGGCCGAGCACCGCGCCGTAGACGTAACCCCGACGCGGGCTGGCCGCCCACAGAAAGGGATCGATGAGAAAAATGGTCGGAACCAGGCAGATCAGCAGGGTGAGGCGCGCCTTCTGCAACCAGTCCATGAGCGCCGGAAAGATGAACGATCCCGCGATGCCGCCCAGCATCACCATGCTGCCCGCCAGTCCTGCGGCTTCGGCGGGGAAGCCGCGCTCGTTCCAGATCACTTCCATCCAGGTGGTGAGGGCGTTGTAGCTTCCCTGGGCGATGAAGGCGAAGGCGAAGAGCAGCACGAGGTTGTGATTCTTGAACAGAGGCGCCCACGCCGTGTGCGTGGTGGCGAGGGCCGGGCTGGGAGGCTGGTTCTGGCGCACGGTGGTGAAGAACAGAACCGTGCAGCCCGCGGCCGCGGCCGCGAAGGCGATCATCGCGCTGCGAAAGCCCAGGGCGTCCGCCAGAAAAGGCGACGCCGAAAGCGACACGGCGATGCCGACGAAGATGCCCACCGTACACAAGCCTGTGGCGCGCGCCTCTTCAGTGGGCTCGAACCAATCCGTCACCAGGTTGGCGATGCCGGTGACGATGTAAGGCACCGAAATCGCGTTGACGGCCTGGCCCGCCAGCACCATGGTGAAATGCCGGTCGAAGACGCGCAGGGCGCAGCCCGCCGTCATCAGCAGTAAACCGGCGCGCATCGAAAAGCGGTAGCCGCGGCGGTCGATGAGCGAACCGGCGTGGCCCGACAGCACGATGCTGGCCAGGGGAAAGGCCAGGATGGTCCAACTGGCGCGCAGTTCGGTGACGCCGTATTTCGCGACCAGCAGCGAGAGCAGGGGCGCGAAGTTGTACCAAACCACCTGGGTGAGCACGAGCGCGCCGAGATAGACGAGCAGCACCCACCACCGATACAAGCGGTGATGGGGCGGGCGGCCTGCCGGCGACAACGAACCCTTCATCGACGATTCACCCCTGGGCCCAGGCGAGCAATTGCAGGACGTGGGCGTGCAACTGCGCGTCGCCGGCGGCCACTACCGCGCCGCCTTCGTAGCAAGGCTGGCCGCGCCAATCGGTCATCATTCCGCCGGCCGCCTCGACGATTGGGATCAGGGCCTGCACGTCGTAGGCATGCAGGGCCGATTCGATTACCAGGTCAATTAGCCCGGCCGCCAGGAGGCAGTAGTTGTAGCAATCGCCGCCGTAGCGCACGAGGCGCGCCTTGGAAGCGACCAACTTGAAGGCGGCGCGCTCCTTGCGGTTCGAAAACTGCTCCGGATGCGACGTGCAAACGGCGGCAGTTCCGAGGCTGGCGCAGGCGCGCGTGAGCAAGGGCCGCTGCTCGCCGGCTCGCCGGACGAAGGCGCCGAGCGGCGATCCAAGGAAAGTCTCGCCCACAAACGGCTGGTGCATGACGCCGAGCACGGGGCGGCGGCCGTCGTTCAGCGCGATGAGCGTTCCCCAGTGAAGATGGCCCAGAATAAAGGCGCGCGTGCCGTCGATGGGGTCGACCACCCAGGTCAGGCCCGCGTTGCCCGGCTTGCGGCCGTGCTCTTCGCCGTGAATCGCGTGCTCCGGAAAATCCCGGGCGATTTCGAGGCAGATCGCCTCTTCCGCGGCCCGGTCCGCCACCGTCACCGGATCGTAGGCGCCGGGCGCCGCCTTATTGTCCACTTCAAGTGGAGCGCGAAAGTGCGGCAGAATCACCTTGCCCGCCAGTTCGCCGAGATGGCAGGCGAACTCCAGGTAGCGGGCGACCTCCCCGGGCGCGAGGCCGCCTTCAGAGCTCATAGCCCTCGTCCAGGTGGTGCAGGATGTACGGCCGTACGAAGGCCGGGTCGAGCGGCGCGTGGCCGCCGCCGTACATGGCGCCGCTCTTGGGCGGGTGTGGCGGAGGCGTTTTGGCGTAGGCCACGCCGGCGCCGAGATCGTCCACGAAGCGCTCCGCCACGCCCGGCTTCGTCTGCGGGCGCGTGACGCAAAAATGAAAGCCGGGCGGAGTCTGAAGCACGTTCATCCTCCAGCCCTTCGCGGCCAGGTAGTCGTTGACGTGGTAGATGTCGATGGAGTCGGACATGAACGCCATGCAGAACGTGGGCTGCCCGGCGATTGTGATCTCGGGGATCGAGGCGGCGCCCGCCTTGATGGTGTCCGCAGCGCGCATGATCTGGCGCGCGATCTCGAGGTAACCGTCCTCGCCGAGCGCCACCATGGCGGCCCAGGTGGCCGCCGAGATCCCGCCTGAGCGGCTACCGGCGATCGTGGGGGACGCGTAGTAGCCGCCGGGCCAGGTGGTGACGCAGAAATACTGATAATGGAGCAAGGCCAGATTGCGATAGAGCACTACCGAGGAACCCTTGGGGCCGTAACCCCACTTGTGCGTGTCGCAGGAAATCGAGGTCACCCCGGGCAGTCGGAAGTCGAAGGGCGGGATGGGGTGACCGAGGCGCTCGAGCCAGGGCAGCAGAAACCCGCTGTAGCAGGCGTCCACGTGCATGCCCACTCCGGTCTCGAGGGCGAGGCCGGAAAGGCGTTCCAGCGGATCGATAAGCCCGTGCGGATAATTGCCCGACGCGCCCGCTATCGCCACCGTATTGGGCGTGATGGCGGCGCGCATGGCGTCAACGTCGGCCAGAAAGTCCGGCCCCACCGGCACGCGAATCAGCTTGATACCAAAGTAATGAGCGCCTTTGTCGAAGGCGGGATGAGCGGTGCTCGGCACCACCATCTCAGGCGCCGTGATGCCGCGCTCCGTCTTCGCCCACTCGCGGTAAACCAGCATGGGCAGCATGATGCTCTCGCTGCCCCCGGAGGTGATGGCGCCCACCACTTCGTCTTCGGGGTTGACGGCTTTTACAGCCGGGCCGTTCAGCAAGTTGGCGGTCATCGAGGTGATTTCCGCCTCGAACTTAGTGCCGCTGGGGCACATGTCTCGCTGCAGCAGGTTGACATGGGAGAACAGTCCGTAGATCTGATTGAGAAAGGCGAAGTGGTCCTTGCCGGCGTGGTAGTAACTGCCCGAAATCTGGCCGGTCTGCCAGCGCGCGTCTTCCTCCCGGGCCATCGTTTCCAGCTCGTGCAGGATGGCGTCGCGGCTTCTGCCCTTCTCGGGAAGGCGCGCAAAACTCGGGAATCGCCCGCGGTAGGGATGGCGCTCCGGAGTGCCCGCGGCCGCCGCTTGAGTCTTCGTTTCCGTCGACATAAATCGATCCTCCCGCAGGGTCAAGCCTTATGTGCCGCCGAGTTCAGCCGCTTGTAGAACGGCTTCATCCGCCGGTAAAACTCGAGGAACTCGCAGAACTGAGCATCATAAACCTTCCGCCGCGATTCGTCCGGTTGGTAAGTGGCGTCAATCTTGACCAGGCCGGCGATTTCGTCCACGCGAATTTCTCCGAGAGCCGCGAAAGCCGCAAACGCCGCACCCATGGCGATGGCGCTGCGCGGGTTCGCCACCTGGCGCAGCGGGCAGCCGAGCACGTCCGCCAGAACCCGGCACCAGACGTCTGAAGTGGCCCCGCCGCCGATGAAATTCAAGCGCTCGAAACGCCGCCCGATGAACCTCTCCACGTAGCCCTTCAGCCAGCGCAGGTTGAAAGCCACGCCTTCCATCACGGCGCGCACGTAGTGGCCGCGGGTGGTCCGCACCGATTGATTGAAAAAGGCGCTGCGGGTGTGAATGTCTTCGGTGGGGGAAATCACGCCGTTGATCCATGGGGTGAAGATCAGTCCGTCGCTGCCGGGCGGCACCCGGGCCGCCTCCGCATTGAGCACAGCGTAGGCGTCCGGGGGCGCAGTGCCACCGGGGAACAGAATGTGGTCCTTCAAAAACTCGAGGCAGCGCCCGGCGATGCCCTGCTCGCCCAGCACAATGTACCGTCCCGGGAGCGCCGCCGGCATGGTGCCGATCTTGTGAATCAGGTCGGTCTTTTTGGCGGGGACGTGGCAGCTCATCCAGGCGCTGGTGCCGATGCAGAAGTAGCCCTCGTAGTCGCGCACGGCGCCGGCGCCGATAGTGGCCGCGTGGCTGTCGCCGCAACCGGTTACCACTGCGGTGCCGGGCGCAAGACCAAGTTCCGCCGCCGCCTTGGGCTGGAGCCCATCCAGCAGCCGATTCACGGGTCCGAGGTCCGGAAGTTTGGCGCGGTCCACGCCTCCGAGGCGCAGCAGGCGGGGGTGGTAGTCGATGCGGTTCGGGTTCCGATTGTCGGTGAGGAGGAACGGGAACACCGTGCTGTGGGTGGCCGCAAACCGGCCCGTGAGGCGCAGGTTGAGATAGTCCATGGGCTCGAGGAATTTGTGCGTGGCGGCGTACACCCCGGGGCGCTCGTGCTTGAAATAGAGGATGTGGCCGAGACCGTCGATACCGGAATATTGCGGCGCGACACCGGTGAGCCTGATCCAATTCCAGAGCTTGGGTGCGGCATACCCGGCGAGCTGCGGCCAGCCCGCCACCATAGCCCGGTTGTATGGCCCGCCGCGCGTATCCATCCATGTTAGCGCGTTCGCCAGGGGCTCGCCCTCAGCGTCAACCGGCACCGTGATGGACCAGGCCGTGGTGCACACCACCGCGCGAACGCGTTCGGCGGGAATGGCCGCAACCTCGAGCGCCATGCGCGCCGCCGCGACGAAGGCCGACCACCACAGCGCGGGATCTTGCTCTGCTCCCCCGTTCGGCAGCAGAAGGGTGTCGATCGCCGAATAGCCGGCGCCCGCCACTTCGCCCCGACGCGACACCAGCGCCGCCTTCACGCTTCCCGAGCCCATGTCGAGCGCGAGCACAAAGCCATCAGTCCCGGCTGCCATTGAGGATCACCCGCCACTGATTCTAGACGAGGACACAGCATTGCAAAATGGAATTTCCATCACGGGTCTCCGGCCTCGGTCCGCGCGGCGGCCATGCCCGCGCGGCATAGGGCTACAGCTCCGCCGTCCTGCTGTGCAGGTTGAGCTTGCGTTCAGCGGAGGGCGGGTGTACGTTTCCAATCGACCGGGATTCCAAAATTGAACATTCGATTTGAGGAGGAGAATTGCATGACCACCTACGTCACGTTGTTTCGTTGGACCCAGAAGGGCATTGAAAACGTCAAGGACTCGCCGGCGCGGCTCGACGCCATCCGGAAAGCCATGGCGGCGGCTGGAGGCAGCCTGAAGGGTTTTTACCTCACCACGGGCCAGTACGACGCCGTGGCCATCGGTGAGTTCCCGGACGATCTAACCATGGCCAGGTTTGCACTCGCCGGCGCCTCGCAAGGATTCGTTCGATCGGAAACTCTGAAGGCTTTCACCGAAGACGAATACCGCAAGATCATCGCCTCGCTGCCCTGAGGGGGGCGCAGATTCGGCAGGGCGTGTGGCAACAGCCACGGGGGCAGGCATGAGTCCTGCCCCAACTTTCCGCACCGTCCTCAGTGGCTTTCGCTTCATGTTTACGCCCCGGCGGCGCGCGTGGCAAGATAGTTCGCCGTGCCGGAATTGCCGGACATCACGGTGTACCTTGAGGCACTGGAGCGGCGCATCGCAGGTCGCAAGCTCGAGCGTGTGCGCCTGGCGAGCCCGTTCCTGCTGCGCACCGTCGCGCCGCCGCTCGCCGCCGCAGAAGGGCAGACGGTGAGCGGTTTGCGGCGCCTGGGAAAGCGCATCGCTATCGGTTTCGAGAACGATTGCTGGTTAGTCCTGCACCTGATGATTGCCGGGCGCCTCCACTGGCGGGAACCGGGGGTAACGCTCTCGCAGCGCCGGGCTCTGGCGGCATTCGATTTTGACTCGGGCAGCCTCGTGCTGACCGAAGCGGGTTCGAAGAAGCGAGCCTCATTGCACGTGGTGGAGGGCGCGGCGGGACTGCAGGCGCTCGATTCGGGTGGGCTCGAAACGCTCGAAGCGGGCCTCGATGAGTTTGCGGCGCGGCTCGCTTCCGAAAATCACACCCTCAAGCGTGCGCTCACCGATCCGCACGTCCTCAGCGGCATCGGTAACGCTTATTCCGACGAGATTCTGCACGCCGCGCGGCTCTCGCCTGCCGCGCTCACCAGCCGGCTGGGCGGCGAGGAGATTGCGCGGCTTTACGAAGCTACGCGCCGCACGCTTGAAGAGTGGACGGAGCGCCTGCGGCGCCAGGCCGGAGGCGGATTTCCGGAGAAAGTGACCGCGTTCCGGGAAGGTATGGCGGTGCACGGGCGCTTCGGCCAGCCTTGCCCGCGCTGCGGCGCGCCCGTGCAGCGCATTCGCTACGCCGACAACGAAACGAATTACTGCGCGCGCTGCCAGACGGGCGGCAAGCTGCTGGCGGACCGATCGCTCTCGCGCCTGTTGAAGCAGGACTGGCCCCGTACCCTCGAAGAACTGGAAGCCCTGAGGCGAAGGTAGGGGCGGTAAGAATTCACCGCGCGCCGGGCCGTTGGGCTTGATGACGCCGAGCGTGGGCCGCCTATTCCGGCGGCGCGCTTGCGAATCGCCGCAGGGCTTCTTCCAGCATGGTCTCCGTGGCGGTAGCCCCAATGCGGGCGACACCCAGCGCCCGGACGCGCAGCAGGTCGTCGAGCGTGCGCACGCCGCCGGCCGCTTTGATCTGCACTTGGGGCGCGCAATGCACCCGCATCAGGCGAAGGTGGTGGTCGGTGGCGCCGCGGTAGTTGTAAGAGCCGTCGGGCTGCTTCACGAAGCCATAGCCGGTGGACGTTTTCACAAACGCCACGCCCACCTCGGAGCAGATCTCGCATAGCCGGATGATGTGCTCATCCTGCAGGTAGTCGTTCTCAAAAATCACTTTCAGAATCGCGCCGTCGGCCAGCACGGCCTGGTTGAGCGCACGGATTTCGTCCCGAACGTAGGCCCAGTCGCCGCCCAGAGCCTTGCCCGCGTTGATGACGGCGTCAATCTCGCTGCCCCCGGCTTGGGCGGCGGCCTCGGCCTCCTTCACCTTGATGGCGGTGGTACTGTTGCCGTGTGGAAACGCGACTACCGGGCAGACGGCCACATCCGACCCGGCCAGGATGTCGCGAGCCAGCGCAATCGCGTAGGGCTTGACACACGCGGTGGCCACGCTGTAACGCAAAGCCAGACGGCAGCCGTTGGCGATCTGCGCGTCTGTAAGGGTGGGATGGAGCAGGGAATGGTCGATCATCTTGGCCAACTCGTGGACCGTGACGGCGGGTGCCATGTGAAATCTCCTGAGTGGTGCGCTGAGCGACCATGATAGCCTGAGAACTGTGCGGCCGCTCTGCGCGCGTAAACCTCGCGCCACCGGCCCGCATCGAAACGAGCATCGGCTTGGGCCTCTGACCACGGGCGGGGGACAGCGTGTTTGGCGGGCGATATCGAGTGGAGGTGGAATCCGGTGCGAATACTGCTGCGCTGTGCCATTTTGATGGTGTGGTTGCCGGTGGTGGCTGCCGGCCAGGTGCTTCCCAAAGTCACATTTTTCGGAGGCTACACTTACCTCCGCGCTCAACAGGATCACGGTTCGAGTTTCAGTTTGAACGGGTGGGACGTTTCGCTCGAAGGCAAGAGTTTTCTCTGGCTGGGCTGGGTGACCGACGTCAGCCAGCAATACGGCAGCCCCTTCGGCCTCCAGGAGAAACAGACCACGGCGCTCTTCGGCCCTCAGCTTTCGATTCCGCACGTCCCGCGCGCGGTTCCCTTCGTGCATGCGCTCTTCGGCGTCGTGCACGGGACCAATTCGATTAAGGGAATTGGCATCCTTCCAGGCCCGCTCTGCCCCGTTCAAGGCTGCCCTGCCGGCTTGTCGATCCTGACCGGCAATTCCTTTGCCACAGCGGTCGGCGGCGGCGTTGACATCAAACTGGCAGGACCCGTCTGGTTGCGGGCGATTCAAGTGGATTACCTGCACGGCGACCTCTCGCCGGACCACCACACCCAGGCGCGCATTGCGACCGGACTTGCCTTCCGATTCTGACGCAATGGCGTTCGATGCGCGGGCCGCGCCCCCCAGCGCGATCCGTGCGTGTCTAACCGCCACTCGGGTTGTCACTCGGGGTGGCCCAACGGTGGGGCTGCCGGATATCGGACACCTCGACAACGCGTACGCCGTGGCACGGGTTCTCGACAGCCGCCACCAGCGCGTTGACCATCTGCCCGAGCGTCACCAATCCCAACCGCCGCGCGGTTTCGCGCCTGCCCGGGATGAGTGCCATCAGCCAGTAGGCGGGCAGCAGCGCGTAGGGCCAGCGGTGGCCCGGTCCGAGCACGTACCACGGACGCAAAATGGTGGCGTTGAGCCCGCTCGCACGAATGGCCTCCTCCACTTCGACGCGCGGCTGAATATAAGCTTGCATGATGGGCGCAGGATGCGCGACGCTGACGTACACCAGGTGCTCGATTCGTGCTTCGCGCGCCGCCACCACCGCGGCCAGCCCTGATTTCAGGTCGACCTCGCGAAATTGCGCAGCCTTTCTCGGATCGGGCTTGGGATAGCCCACGAGTTGAATGATGGTATCGGCGGGCGGCACCTGCGGCGCGTAGGTGGGGGCATCGAGCGCGTCGCCGAACACCAAGGGACAGCCCGGCGGGAGTTTGCCTTCGGAGCCTGGGCGCACCAGCGCCCGGAGTTGGTGTCCGCGCTCCATCAAAGTCGAGATCAGGTTGCGGCCCATATAGCCGGTGCCGCCCGTGATGAAAACTCTTTTCATTCACCGCCTCCCCTCGGCAGAGCAATCACTCGCATGTACTGCGCCGCCAGCGCCACCGCGGCGCTTAGGATAATACAAACTGAGGGTCTCGGAGCAGTGCATCGTTCAATCTTAGTTGACGATAGGCAGAGACAAACCTCTGGGTGGCGCCGCCGAATCTCCGGCCGCTGAGCCGCTCGCGTCCTTTGCTACGCCGAAATCCTCCGTGCTAGTGTAAGCAGAGCGCCGGCCGGTATGGAGGAGAGGTCCGCGCAACGAGGCTGGTGCTCTCAACCGGCCGATTGATCGGACAGTCTTCCGGTGAAAATCCTCTGGGTCAAGGCTGACAAGCTCCTACCCGTTCAGAACGGGGGCAACATCCGTTCCTACCACATCGCCCGTCACCTGGCCTCGCGGCACGAATTGACTTTTCTCTCCTACTATGGTGGCGATCCTGATCGCCAATACGAAGCCGAACTTGAGCGAGAGTTCCCCGGCGCGGTATCGATCTCCACTGGGAAGCACAGCCCGGGGATTCTGCATCGCGGATTCGATTATCTGTTGCGATTACCGGTCCGGGCGCCATACGCGGTGAGCCGGTTCGCGTCTTCCAAGGTCCGCGCGAGGCTTGAAGCGTGGTTTGCAGGGCGCCGCTTCGACGTGGCTGTCTGCGACTTTCTCGACGCGGCCGTGAACTTCCCGAGGGAGCTGACCATTTCCACTGCCCTGTTCCAACATAACGTCGAAACCGAGATCTGGCGCCGCCACGTACTAACCGAGTCGAGCCAAATGAAAAAGCTCTTCTATGGTGTTGAATTCATGAAGATGCTCGCTTACGAGCGCAAGATGGTGGCCAGGTTCGAGCACATCATCGCAGTCTCGGATCACGACCGGCGCCTGATGGCGGCCTGGGTGGAGACGTCGCGAATCACGGTGGTGCCCACCGGCGTGGACCTGACTCAGTACCGGCTGGAGGCGGCTGCGACGGCGTTCGAGCCGCTGGTTGTGTTCGTGGGCGCGATGGACTGGGAGCCTAACATCGATGCCGTGGAGTACTTCTGCCGCGAGATTTGGCCCACCGTTGCAGCCGGAATCCCTGAGGCCAGGTTTAGGATTGTGGGCCGGAACCCCGTACCTCGCGTGCAGCACCTCGCCTCCAGTTCGGTTGAGGTGACCGGATCGGTGCCTTCGGTCGTCGAGCATCTGCACAAGGCCGGCGTGGTGGTGGTGCCGTTGCGGATCGGTGGCGGAACGCGGCTGAAGATTTACGAAGCCATGGCCGCCGGCAAGGCGGTGGTTTCCACCTCGGTCGGCGCGGAAGGTCTTGATGTGCACGCCGGGCGCGATATTCTTTTGGCCGACGCGGCACCTTCCTTCGCGGACGCGATACTGGCGCTGCTGCGCGATCAGGCGCTTCGCGCGCGCATCGAACGGGCGGCTGCGCAGGCTGCTGCTCCCTACGACTGGCCGGTGGTGGCAGGCCGGTTCCGGGAGGTCCTGGAGCGGTTGGCCCGTCACTCGCAGCAAACGGCACCCAGGCCGGCTGGCAACCTATTGAAGGCAGGAGGCTGAAGCAGTGGTTTACCTGATGTACCACGAGCTCGAAGCTTCGGGGCGCGTCCCGTGCCACTCGGGGCCCGGCTACCTTCGCTACCTAGTTCCTGAAAGTGACTTTCGCGCTCAACTGGCGGCACTGAAGGTCAGCGGGTTGCGCGGTTTGAACGTGTCGCAAGCGCTCGCCAGTGAGCACAGTGGCGCCGGTGTGGTGATCACGTTCGATGACGGCTGTGAAACCGATCTGGCGGTCGCCGCGCCGCTGCTGAAGGCGCTCGGATTTCAGGCCACCTTTTACCTCGTGCCAGGATTTCTCGGGTGCCGAGGTTATCTTGCTCCTGGGCAGGCTCGCGAGCTCGGTGCGATGGGTTATGAGATCGGCTGCCACTCGATGACACATCCCTATCTCACGGGTCTCGCCCCGCGTGAGCTGCGCGCCGAAACCGTGGAAGCGAAAGCGCTGCTGGAGCAGGTGACCGGCCAGGCGGTGCATCACTTCTCGTGTCCCGGTGGCCGTTGGAACCGCGAAGTGGCGCGCGTGGCCGCAGGGGCCGGTTATCGGTCTGTGGCCACCAGCCGGGCGGGCGGCAACGGCGCGGGCTCTAACCCTTTCCGTTTGAGCCGGGTGGCCGTACTGCGCGGGGTTCGGCCGGAAGAGTTAGTCCGGATCGCCCGCGGCCGCGGTCTTGCTACGATGCGCCTCAAGCAAGCCTTTCGTTCGTCGGCCCAACTTTTGCTTGGCGACGCGGCCTATGACCGGCTCCGCGGCGCGCTGCTCCGCGGTTCGGATTGAGTGCTCGCCGCGGCGGGCCTTTTGCGGCTCTGGTTCCTTTAATTCGCGGCCGATGCAGGTTATCCAGCGATCAGTTAACTGGCTACTCCGCCTCTTTTGAAGCACTCTCGCCTCCAGCTTTGATATAATAGGGCTGTTTTTAGCTTCTCCCTACAGACTGAATGGATAGCGCCGGCGACGGTGCGGCGTCCGGTCGCGAAAGGGAGCGCTGGCGGCCCCTCGGCCAGCCGACGGCGAACGCCTTTGTTCGCCGGATTTGGGGGGCGAGGTAACAGGAAGGTGTGGCGCCCTGGACCTCCGATGCAGGGCGCCGCAGCGAGTGGAACTTAAGACAGGCTTCAGGCCCGGCACGCCGGCGGCGATCACCGGGGCCCACCCTCATGGTTCGTCTGTTCAACGTCTACTACCCGAAGCGCACGCTGGTGCTGGCGGCCTCAGAAACATTGCTGGTCCTCGTGTCTCTGGTCGTTCCGATGGCCTTCGAGGCCGGACGCGATATGCCGTTGGTTCTTGGCTACGAGGCCGGCGTTCTGCGGCTGTCGGTGGCTGCAGTAATCTTCATGTTTTGTGTCTACTACGTCGATCTCTACAGCGCCACGGTGCTGGCGAATCCGCGTGAAGTGTGGACCCGCATTGTTGCTTCGGTGGGGGCCGCGTGTATCATCCTGGCCGTAGTTTATGCCGCGGTGCCTGCCGTCCGGCTGGGACAGGCGGTGATCTTCCCCGGAATCGTGCTGGCATCAGTCGGGTTGTGTGTGTCCCGGAGCGCGTTCTACACCCTCAATCGCTCGCCTCGAATGGCCGAAACGGCTCTCTTGCTCGGGAGGGGGCCCTTGCTTCATCGCCTGGCGGTCGAAGTTCCCAAGCGGCCGGAACTTGGAATTCGTCTGGTCGGGTACGTGGGCGCGCGGACCGGCCACGACCATCCTTCGGTGGACGGTCTGCAGTGTCTTGGGGACCTCTCCTGCTTCAGCGATGTCATTCGGGAAAAACCGGTGGATCGCGTCATCGTCACCATGAGCGACCGGCGCAGTTCGCTGCCCGTTCAGGAGTTGCTCCGGCTCAAGACAGAAGGTGTGCAGGTGGAGGACGGGGCCCAGTTCTACGAGACGATCGCGGGACGTCTGCCGGTGGATGAGCTACGCCCGGGATCGTTGCTGTTCTCCCACGGATTTCACGTTTCTTCGAGCGCCTTGCTCAAGAAGCGGCTCTACAGCATGCTGATTTCCGCCATCGCGCTGGTTATTTTCAGCCCGGTGATGCTGCTGGTGGCCTTGGCGGTAATGATCGATTCCCGCGGTGGTGCCCTCTTCCGCCAGATTCGCGTCGGCTTGGGCGGGAAGCGTTTTGAGATTCTAAAGTTCCGGTCCATGCGGGTCGGCGCGGAGTCTGAAACCGGGCCAGTCTGGGCCCAGGAGCAGGATCCGCGCATCACTACGTTGGGTCGGGTTTTGCGTAAGCTCCGGCTCGACGAGCTGCCCCAACTGATCAACGTGCTTCGCGGCGACATGAACATCGTCGGGCCGCGTCCGGAACGACCCCATTTTGTAAACATGCTGAGCGACCAAATCCCTTTCTACGGCCTGCGACACTCGGTGCCGCCCGGCCTGACCGGCTGGGCGCAGGTGTCGTATCCTTACGGTTCCAGCGTGGCAGAGAGCCGCGAAAAGCTCGAATACGACCTCTTCTACGTCAAGAACATGTCGCTGTCGCTCGACTTGCTCATTCTGTTCCTGACCTTCAAAATTGTGCTGCTCCGCCGGGGGGCGAAATGAGCTGGGTTTTCTGGGGCTCAGCAGCCCTTATCTTCTACACCTATCTTGGCTATCCCGCCTGGCTCTATCTCCGCAGCCGCTGGAAGCCGTTCGAGGTCCGGCGCGAGGCGATTTCCCCTTGGGTCTCCATTGTTATGGCGGTGCATAATGAGGCTGACGTGCTGGGCGCGAAACTGCAGAATTTGAGCGAGCTTGACTACCCCGCCGACCGTCTCGATTTGGTGGTGGTGTCGGACGGCTCTTCCGATGGCACCGATGGAATACTGGCGTCTTGGCGGGGCGAGCGGCGCCAGGCGATCATTATGCCGAGCAATGGCGGCAAGGCCGCCGCTTTGAATGTGGCGGTCAAAGCCGCTCGAGGCGACATCCTGATCTTCACCGACGCGCGACAACGGTTGGGGGCTGAGGCGCTCCGCTGCCTGGTTGAGAATTTCGCAGACGCTGCAGTGGGATGCGTGAGCGGGGAACTGCTGCTGGAACAGCCGCAGCGGAAATCTTCGACGAACGGTCTTAGCCTGTACTGGACCATCGAAAAGAAGATTAGGCAATGGGAGGGCGCGTCGGGCTCGGTGGTGGGCGTTACGGGCGCGCTGTATGGAGCGCGCAGGGAATACGTTCCGGCACTGCCCGTAGGCACGATTCTGGATGACGTCTATATTCCGCTGCACGTCGCACGACTGGGGAAGCGGGTTCTGTTTGACGCTCGCGCGCAATCCTACGATCAATTGGCGAACAGCCGCCGGGAGTTCTGGCGGAAGGTGCGCACCCTGGCCGGCAATTATCAACTCGTCCAGCTCGCGCCTTGGCTGTTAACGGCGAGCAATCCCATGCGTTTCCGCTTCGTCAGCCACAAGCTGCTTCGCCTCCTGATGCCATTTGCGCTTTTGGGTATCCTAGTAAGCTCCTTGGCGTTGAATTCGCTCCTCTACCGACTGGCGCTGGCCGGCGAGTTGTCGCTGTGTTTGTGCTCGGTGCTCGTCGCCTTTCACGTTCGACTAGGAGCGCTCTCGCGGTTGGGCGAGGCTTGTTCCGCGTTCCTAGTGCTTAACGCCGCGGCGGCGGTGGCGTTCCTTTATTTCGTGACGGGCAGGAGAGTTGCTTGGACGCGTTAGCAACCGCCACTGAGTCTTCGTCCTGAAGCAGGGGAGTCGAGCGGTGAGGAAGTGGTGCACGCTTGACGCGCGCGTGGCGGAAGGAATGCAACGGCCCGTCGGACAACGCGCCTGAGCGGGACCGCTGGAGCAGAGCTGGAATGTGCTTTGGAATCAATCTTTGGGATGACAAAGCTCCTTCGCCTGTCAACAAATTGCAGAGCTTGGCGGTTCCGAGAACGGGATGCTGAGGGCTGTTCGGACTCGCGCTCTCTCGCGTGGGCACAGGCGGGCGGGGCCGGGCAGGAAAATGGGCAGGCGGATGTCCTCCGTTCGGGAGAGTCGAGTGGGAAGGCGGCAAGCTTAATGGCTAGATCAGAGCAAGTCGTGCAGAGCAAGCCGGTCCAGCGAAAGCGGGAGCCGCTGGGCGGGGCCTATTTCTGGCTGGTGGTCTTCTATTTGATCTACTGCGCGCGGCCCGAGGACTGGATTCCCGGGTTGCACGTTGTCCCGCTGGCCAAGGTCTCGGGCGTCCTCGCGGTTCTAGCGCTCGCCTTGAGCCTCGGCCGCTCCAAGCGAGGGGTTCGAGACCTCCCCTGGGAGACTCTCTTCATCGTGCTGCTCCTCGGGGTCTTGATGATTTCGGCCGTTTTCTCCCCGGTATGGCAAGGCGGCGCGGTGACGCACACGCTCGATTTTTCCAAGGAATTCCTCGTATTCCTGGTAACCTTGCTTGCCGTGACCACCTTGCCCAGGCTTCGCCGGCTGCTGCTCATTCAGACGGGTTCGGTCGCGCTGATCGCGACGGTGTCTGTTGTGAAGGGCCGCTCGGCCCCGCGGCTGGAGGGAGTTCTAAGCGGCATCTATTCGAACCCCAATGACCTGGCTTTCGCCATCGCTTTGACGATTCCCCTTGGCTTCGCGTTTCTGCTGCGAGCGCGGGGCGTGGCCCGCAGGCTCGCTTGGGGCGCTGCCATGCTGGTGATGGCGACGGCAGTGTTTTATACGGCCTCGCGGGCGGGGTTCATCGCCATGACCGTAGCGGGCGTGGTCTGCCTTTGGCATTTTGGCGTCAAGGGCCGGCGGCCCGTCCTGATCCTGGCCACGGGCCTGGCGGCGGCGGCACTGATCGTCTTCGCCGGAGGCACGCTCAAGTCGCGCTTTATGGCCATTTCCGGGGAGGACTTGTCCACGGACGTGCAAGCCAGCGCTTACAGCTCCTTTCAGGCGCGCAATCTTCTCATTGAAAAGAGCTTCGACACCATTCTGAAATTTCCGCTTCTCGGAATCGGGCTGAACAACTTCCAGGTCTATTCCGGCACCTGGAGGGAGGTGCACGACGTGTACCTCCAAGTCGGCTCGGAGGGCGGGATTCCGGCGTTGATCCTGTATTTGCTCATCTTCTGGCGGGCCTTTGTCAATCTGCGGCGTCTGAGGCGCATCCCGGATCTTGATGAGGAGACCCGGCTTTACGCCGGGGCCCTGCACAGCGTACTGGTCGCATTCGCCGTGGGAGCCTTGTTCGCTCCGGAAGCCTTCCAGTACTTCCAGTTTTTCGCCGTCTCCTACTGCTGGGTGCTCTTCGCGATAACGGTGGAACAACGTCGGGCCGAAGCTCCCCTCGCGACCCTACCGAGCCTGTCGATTCGTCGTGCCCAAATCTATGCAGAAACTTCAAGAACGAAGCCCGTTACGCTTGCCCGCTGACGCCGGCCCGACCCGCTTGGCCAACCGGTCGTCTCGGAGCGGCGCGGGGCGTTGGAGCCCCGGCCAGAAAGTGGCATATACTCTCCGCATTCTGCCTGCTTACGTGGGGCAATGTGCCACTCGAAGAGTCCCGCGCGGCCGCGTGCACCTGATGGTGGCCCTGGCCGATCACTTTGAGCCCGGCATCGTGCCGGGAGACGGAATGGCACGCGCCGCGCACAACGAACAGGAGCGCCGCCTGGAGCGCTGGTGCCGGGATTATCCTGAGGTGGTCGACCGGTGGCGCGACTGTGACGGGCGCGCCTTCTGCCACACGTACTTCTATCCTGCCGAGCAGTACCAGAAGAGTCTAATCAGCCGCCTGGCCGAGCACTGTCGCGCGGGATGGGGCGATATCGAGATCCATCTGCATCACGGCGTGCAGACGCCGGATACGGAGGAGAACACACGCCGCCAGTTGGCGCAGTTTCGAGATGCGTTGGCGGCCGAGGGATGCACGGCATACTGGGAGCATTCCGGTCCTCCGCGCTACGCCTTCGTTCATGGCAATTATGCCCTTGCGAACTCCGCGGGCGGGCGCTATTGCGGGGTCGATTCCGAAATGCAGGTGCTGGCGGAGACCGGGTGCTACGCTGACCTCACCTTGCCTACGGGTCCCTTTCACCCGGCTCAGACTGCCAAGATCAACTGTCTGTACGAGTGCGTGCTGCCTTTGGACCGGCAAGCTCCCCACCGGCGCGGGATTAACTTGCGGAGGGGAAGCGCTCCGCGGACTTTTCCGCTCCTCATCCAAGGCCCGCTGTTGTTCGACTTCGGCAGGAGAACCACGTTTGGCTTGCCGCGTGTCGAGGACGGCGCATTAACGGGAGCAACCCCCCCCAGTCTGCGTCGGTTGAGGCTGTGGAAGCGTGCCGGCATCTGTGTCCGCGGCCGGCCCGACTGGCTTTTCATTAAATTGCACTGCCACAGCATGGATCCAAGCCCTCGAAACCGGGACTCCATGCTCGGGGATCCGATGCGCCGTTTTCTCGAGGGCTTGGTGGGCGGAGCGCGGGAGCGCGGCGAGTCTCTGCATTTCGTTTCGGCGCGCGAGATGGTCAACATCATTCTGGCGGCGTGTGACGGCCGGGATGGCTCTCCGGGCGAGTATCGGGACTATCGGCTGAAGCGATCTCGCGCAGCCGACTCGGCCGGCAAATCCGACGGAGTGCAGGCGGGCAGCGAATGTGCGGAATCGCGGGCATAGTGAGATCGGAGCCCGGCGCGGTTGATCCGGCCACCCTCCACCGGATGTGCCAGACGATCGTTCACCGCGGTCCAGACGACGAAGGTCTCTTCGTCAAGGACGGCGTGGGTCTGGGGATGCGCCGGCTCAGCATCATTGATCTGGCGGGTGGCCATCAACCGGTCTTCAACGAGGACAAATCGGTTTGGGTAGTGTTTAACGGAGAGATTTATAACTTTCCCGGGCTGCGCGAAGAGCTTGAGAGCCGCGGCCACCGCTTTTACACGCACACGGATACCGAGGTGATCGTCCACCTCTACGAGGACCTGGGGGCGGATTGCGTCCACAAGCTTCGCGGCATGTTCGCCTTCGCGCTCTACGATGAACGCCGTCGCCGCCTTCTCCTCGCCCGCGACCGGCTCGGTATCAAGCCCTTGCATTATGCCGCCGTTGAGGGGCGGCTCCTGTTCGGATCAGAGATCAAGGCGATTCTCGCCGCCGCGCCGGAGCTCGCCGCGACCGACCCTCAAGGCTTGCTCGAGTATTTCTGCTACGGCTATATTCCTGATCCTTCGACGGCATTCACGTCCATCCGAAAGCTGCCGCCAGGCCATCTGCTGGAGTACGAGCGGGGTGAAGCCCGGGTTCGCCGGTACTGGGATTTGCCGGAGTATGGCACCTGCGAGCCCCGAAGTGAAGAGGAGTGTCTGGAAGACCTCGAGTTCCGGTTGGCTGACGCTGTGAGAGCCCGCTTGATCGCGGACGTTCCGCTGGGCGCGCTGTTGAGCGGCGGCACGGATTCTTCGACGGTCGTGGCGTTGATGGCCCGCACCACGAGCGCGCCGGTGAAAACTTTTTCTATCGGCTTTCGAAATGCCGATTTCAACGAGGCCCACTATGCCCGCCTGGTGGCTCAGCGCTTCGGCACCGACCACCACGAACTGATGCTGGAGCCCGACGTTGTCGATACGGTTGAGGCCTTGACGCGGTCCCTCGAGGAGCCCTTCGGCGATTCCTCGATGCTGCCAACTTATTATGTCTCCTGCTTGGCGCGCAAGTATGTAACCGTGGCTCTGTCAGGCGATGGGGGCGACGAGGTCTTTGCTGGCTACGACCGCTATCGCGTCCACTTCCAGCGGCGGATTTTCGAGCATGTCCCCATGTGGATTCGCCGCCTCTACCGCGAGCGCCTCTACCCCGTGCTCCCTCGAGGCCTTCACGGGCTTAAGTTTTCCTACAACGTCTCGCTGCCCTGGCGCGAGCGGTTCATCGATGGCGTTTCATATCTTCCGGCTTTCGAAAGAGAAACCCCGCTGCTTTCGGCTGATTTCCGGATGAGCCTTCGCGGCGGTCCGGACCCTCTCAACGTACTCCGGGAATGCTTCGATCAGGCACCGGCTCGCGATCCCGTGAGCCAGATGCTTTACGTCGATACCAAATCCTACCTGGTGGGTGACATTCTTACCAAAGTGGACCGGATGAGCATGGCCACTTCCCTTGAGGTCCGCGTTCCGATTCTGGATCATCTTTTTGTCGAATGGGCCACACGTTTGCCTGCGGCTTGGAAGATGCGAGCCGGGCGGCAGAAGTACATTCTGAGAAAACTGGCAGAACGGGTCGGAGTGCCGAAGGAAGTCTTGGATCGTCCGAAGCAGGGGTTTGCCTTGCCCCTGGTCCATTGGATCCGCCACGAACTCAAGGATCTGCTGCTGACGGTGCTGTTGGAGCCCCGCACGCTCCAGCGGGGCTACTTTGACCCGCGAGGTGTCCGCCAGTTGCTCGACGAGCACTTCCGCGGGCGGAGGGCACATACCGGCCGGATTTGGCAGTTGCTGATGTTCGAGCTTTGGCATCGGAATTTCCTTGAGTCCGGCGGGGCGCCGCAGCCGTTTGCGTCTCCAGTGCTTGTCGGCGCGGCGCAGGCGAAGGTCAACGGGGAGGGCTGCGCCGCCCCGGGGCAGAGAGGGTTGGATGATCCGGAGCGGGGCTGAAGTCGTCGCAGAAGGTGCTGCGCAGAGGTCTTCCGGGCCAACAAAGCTTCCCGGCGTCTTCCTAATGATCAACAGTCTCGAGACTGGAGGTAGCGAGCGCCAGTTCGCGGCCCTGGCCCGCTCCCTAAGCCCCGAGGCTTTCCGGCTGCACCTCGGCTGCATCAGGCAGCAGGGTGACGCCGGTGAGGGCCTGGGTGAAATTGCACAGTTCGGGCTGGGTGGCAGCCTCTATGGCTACCAATCCTTGAAAACCCGGCTCCGGCTGGCCCGTCACTTAAGGCAGCGGGAGATTGGCATTGCCCATGCCTTCGATTTCTACACCAATCTCACGTTAGTTCCAGCCGCGCGCCTTGCACGGGTACCCGCGATCATCGCAAGCCACCGCCAGTTGGGGGATTTGATGACCGCGACCCAGGCTTGCGCGCAAAAAGAGGTGTTTCGCTGGTGCGATCGCGTGGTGTGCAACTCGCGCGCCGGCGCGGACTGGTTGACCGGTGCGGGTATTCCGCGCCGTAAGGTGGTGGTGATTGGCAATGGACTCCCGCCTGAGGCGTTTGCCGCTGTGGCGCCGGCCATACCCCGCCGGGCCGGCCTTCTGCGGGTGGGCATGATCGCTCGCATGAACGCTCGTTACAAGAATCACCGGGTGTTCCTCCATGCCGCCGCCCGCCTGGGCGCTCGTTCCTTGAACCTCGAGTTCCTGCTCGTGGGCGACGGGCCCCTGCGGCCGGAGCTCGAGCGCGAAGCGGAGAGCCTGGGACTGCGCGGCCAAGCGCGCTTCCTGGGCGACCGCCGCGATGTGTCGGCCGTCTTGGCTTCGCTGGACGTCACAGTTCTGCCTTCGTCCTCGGAAGGCTTGTCGAACGTCATCTTGGAGTCCATGGCCGCCGGAGTCCCGGTGGTGGCCACCGGCGTTGGAGGTAACCCTGAGCTGGTCTCGGACAAGACGGGGCTTCTGGTGCCCCCGAATGACCCCGTGGCCCTCGCCCGTGCGCTCGAAGTTGTCCTGGCCGATGCGGAACTTCGCACGCGTTTGGGCGAATGCAGCAGGAAATTCGTGCTCGAGAACTTCACTCTCGACCGGATGCGAGACCAATACCGGGAACTGTATTACAACTTGCTCGCGGAACGGAAACGGCGTTCGGTCACGCGCGCGGGCTCGACGCCCCACCGCCCCGCGCACCGCCCCCTGCGGGTCGTAATAGTAGCCCCTTCGTTGCGATACGTCGGAGGGCAGTCGGTACAGGCCGATCTGCTTCTGAAACACTGGCGGGGCGACTCGGCCGTTCAGGCCCAGCTGCTACCGATCGATCCTCCTCTGCCTCGCGTCCTGGCCTGGGCCGAGAGAGTTCTGATGCTGCGGACCGTGATTCGCGAGCCCATCTACCTCGCGTCGCTGTGGCGAGGCTTTAGGGACGCGGACGTCGCTCACATCTTTTCGGCGTCCTACTGGTCATTTCTGCTCGCTCCGGCGCCGGCCTGGGTGCTGGCGCGCCTCCGCGGAAAGAAGACCGTGATCAATTATCGAAGCGGAGAGGCCCGAGACCACTTGCGCCGTTCGCGTGTCGCGCGATTTATTCTGGGGCGGGCAGACCGGCTCGTGGTGCCGTCCGGTTATCTGGTGAAGGTATTTCGACTATTCAGCCTCCGGGCTGAGGTCGTGCCCAACATAGCGGATCTCACGCAGTTCCATTTTCGCGTTCGCAAGCCGCTTACCCCGAACCTCGTCTGCACCCGCGGATTTCATCCCTACTACTGCGTGGACGTAGTGGTGATGGCCTTCGCTGTGGTCAAGCAGGCGTTTCCAGCGGCGCGCCTCTGCCTCGTAGGGAAGGGCCCGTTGGAACAGCAAATTCGGTCGCTAGTGCGCGACTTGGGCCTGTCGGACGTGAACTTCGCCGGAGTTGCGTCGCGGCAGGAAATCGGCCGCTATTACGACGACGCCGATATCTTTATCAATGCCTCCTGGCTCGATAACATGCCGGTTTCGGTACTGGAGGCTTTCGCCGCCGGCACGCCAGTGGTGACCACCGCGCCCGAAGGCATCCGCCACCTGGTGGAACACGAGCGTACCGGCCTGCTTTCGGAGCCTGGGGACGTGGCGGCCTTGGCGCGGAACGTGATCCGCCTTCTCCGCGACCCCGAGTTGCCCGCGTTCCTGGCCTCGAACGCCTACCAGCAGTCGCGGCAGTACCGTTGGGAAGCGGTGCGCGACCAGTGGCTTGAGATTTATCGCTCCCTGCCGCCGCAAGTGGCGCCCCGTCCGGTTTCCGCCGCTGACGAGGCTGCGAGAGAGGGATCTGTTGCTGCAGCTGAATCGGACGAGCGCACAAGTTGGCCGTCCCGAGCAAGGGGTGAGCTCTGATCAGGCGGAGCCGGCAGGGGCCGATTTCAGCCCGTCGGCCGATGGCGGAACGAACTCGCGAGCTACGATTTGGAGACTCTCGGGGATGCGCCGGCTAGCCGCTCGGAAAACGTGACTGCGATCTTGCGACGGAACAAGTGATCCCGAGTGGTAACCTGAGGTTGATGAGACTGCGCGTCGTCAGTCGGCTCTGTTTTGATAGTAGGCTTTGGCTGACAAAAAACACTCCTCATGGCCGCCGGTTGCGTGCCAGCGACATCGGCCAGGTGCCTCTGCTCAGCGAGCAATCGGGATCGTGCCGGACGGTGGCTGCGGCCTCTCGGCCGTTACCTGCTCGAGACCCCAGGGTGCACTCGACCAAGGAACTGACGTCTTCATCAGTTTCATCTCCGCTCCAGGCCAGAACCGCTGCGCAAATCGGCCGGATGCCGTCTGTTATGATAATGTGGACAGTTAGTAGGTGCGGATCGCTCGGCAGCAGTTATCGTCAGGGTTCGGCATCGGATGCAAGGCATCGCGCCCTGTCCCCGCGCGCCCGAGCACGTCGGGCAGCGGTCCGGCAAAGCGGGACCCGAAAGCTGGCGCAAAGGCGCAGCAGACTGCGCGCCAGGTGCGGTTAGGGCCTGGGACTGACGTGCCGCCTTATTCAGAGCGCCTGGGTCGCGGGACTCGGCCTCGCACGGGCAAGATATTTTGAGCCACCATTGTCTTAGCCTGTGTTCTTGTGGCTCAGGACGACCTTGGGACAGCGTCTGACTTCCGTGGCGGGTTCCGGCACCGCCCGGTAAGTTTGAAGAGGGTGCGTATGCCTATCGAAGGTTCAACGGGTAATGGCCAAGAAGCCCTGACGTTTTTTCAGCGGCGCCTGGACCAGAAAACCGCCCGGGTCGGCGTGGTGGGTCTCGGATATGTGGGTCTCCCCTTGGCTCTGCTCTTTTCAGGCCGGGGTTTCGAAACCGTCGGCCTGGACATCGATCCTGCCAAGGTGGACAGCCTGCTCCGAGGCGAAAGTTATATTCACCATATCCCCGCAGCCACCATCCGCGAGCAGGTGGGGCGAGGGCGTTTCACCGCCACTGTCGATTTCGCGGCAATCGAGACCCTCGACGCTTGCATTATCTGCGTGCCAACGCCGCTCGACGAGTATCGCGAACCCGACCTCTCGTTTGTGAGCCAGACCACCGGATCCGTCAGCGCGCACTTGCGTCCCAATCAGCTCGTAGTGCTGGAGAGCACCACCTATCCCGGAACCACCGAGGAACTGGTGTTGCCCATCCTCGAGCGCTCCGGGCTGCGCTGCGCGGTTCAGCCGTACGACGCCGCCACCGTTACAGCGGAATCCTGCCGCGACGTCAAGAGCGATTTTATGTTGGCCTTCTCGCCCGAGCGCGAAGACCCTGGCAACAAGACGTTCCAGACTCACCAGGTTCCGAAGGTGGTGGGCGGGGTCAACCCACCCAGCGCGCTCGCGGCGCGAGCGCTTTACGCGCAGGCGTTTGAATGCACGGTGCTCGTGGGCTCCTCCCGGGTGGCGGAGATGACCAAGCTGCTCGAGAACATCTACCGCTGCGTCAACATTGCCCTCATCAACGAACTCAAGTTGCTCTGTCTTCGTATGGATATCGACGTCTGGGAAGTGATTGAGGCGGCCAAAACCAAGCCCTTCGGCTTCACACCCTTCTATCCGGGTCCGGGTTTGGGAGGGCATTGTATCCCCATCGACCCCTTCTATCTCACCTGGAAGGCGCGCGCCTACGAGCTGCCCACGCGATTCATCGAGCTGGCCGGGGAAATCAATTCTTCGATGCCAGGACACGCGGTGGAGGCCGTGGGCGAGGCGCTCAACCGCCGCGGAACCTGTTTCAACGGTTCGGCGATTCTGGTGCTCGGCATTGCCTACAAGAAGGACATCGACGACTTGCGCGAATCGCCCTCCCTGCGGATTATCGAGCTGTTGCAGGAGCGCGGCGCCCGCGTGGATTATCACGACCCGTTTTTCCCGCGCCTGCACAAGATGCGCCGCTACGACCTCGGGCTGACCTCCGTCGAGCTGACGGCCGAGACGCTGGCGCGCTTCGAGGCGGTGGTGATCGTCACCGACCATTCAAGCTACGACTATGAGTTCATTGCCCGCCACTCCAAGCTGGTGATTGACACTCGCAATGCGACCCAGGGACTGAGACACTACCGGGACAAGATCGTCCGCTGCTGATCTTGCGCGCCTTCACGGCCTCCGATGACCCATACTCGCAAGCCCCCGGACAAGCCAAGGAGCCCGGTCCGGCGACTGCTTTGCTGGCTTTTCAGCTTGTTCCTGGCCGGCGCCGCGCTGGTCGCGGTGTTGTTCCGGTGGGGCGGCGCTTTTCTGGTGGCCAGCGAGCCGCTTCCCGCGCACGCGGAGGCGGCGGTTATCCTGCAGGGCTCGATCGCGGGCGAACTGGCGCGGCTGGCGGGCGCGGTGAAGCTCCTCCAACAAAACGTCGTTCCGCTTGCGGCGCTGAGCGTGCCGGCGGAGTCCTACTGGGACACGCCGGTGCCGGAGGAAGCGCGAGGCTACATTGAGAAGCATTACGGCCCGGACATCGCCAGCCGCTTCGTTTTTTGCGAAACCGGCCCTGAGGTGAACTCCACCCGCCAGGAGGCGCAGGCCCTGGTGCCGTGCATCCAGGCCCACGGGTGGCACTCCATTGTGGTGGTCACCTCCAACTACCACAGCCGCCGCGCCGCCTTCCTGTGGCGACAAGTGCTCGGCGGCGTTCAGCCGCCGATTCAGATCTCGGTGGACGGCGTTCCCGATCCCGAGTTTTCGCCGCGGGGATGGTGGCGCAAGCGCCTTTACGCCAAGACGTGGGAAGCGGAGTTTACGAAACTCGTCTGGGAACGTATCTTCGAATGACCGGCAGCTCGACCTAGGCGCCGCTGATGGCCGAGGCCGGTCGGGCCACTTCGAATGCGCCAGGCCGGTCATCGTGTGCTTCACCCTCCAGAAACACTCGAAACCACAGCTCCAGGTTCAACAACCGCCAGATGCGGTCGTAGTGGTCGCGGTAACGTGCGCGGTGCTCGCGGAACAAGCGCGCGACGGCCGCGGGTTGGAAGATTCCGCGCCGCACGCTACGAGGTTCCAGCAGCAGGCCCTCGATGACGTCGATCTGCGGACCGGCCAGCCAGCCGCTCCAGGGCGTAGGAAAGCCAAGCTTGGGACGGTGGAGGATGGACGGCGGAAGCAGATCTTCCACCGCTTTCTTCAGGATGCGCTTGCCCGTGAGCCCCCGCACCTGAAGACGTTGCGGAACATTCGTGGCGAATTCCACCAGGGCGTGGTCCAGGAAGGGTACCCGGCTCTCGATCGACGCCGCCATGCTCATGTTGTCCTGCTTCATCAGGAGCTCGACCAGGTACGTCTTGATGTCGGTGTACAGCAGCCGGTGCAGGAGTTCGCCGGTCGAGTGCTCCCAGTAGCCTAGGACCTGCCGATACGCCGATCCGGTGTCGAGTTCTGCGGCGGTCTCGCCGGTGAGGAGCCCGGCTTGCTCATCCTCGCTGAAAGCCGCAAAGAAGTTATCGAAGTAAAAAGAGGCCCACGACTCGCCGTCCCTGGCGAGAAAAGTGTGCGCCAAGCGTCGCCGAAGATTGGCGCCGATCAGCGGCGAGCCCGCTGCCTGGCGCCGGATCACGGCCCGCAGTCGCGCGGGCGTCAGCCGGCGGTAAACGCGGTCGAAGGCCCTATTGCTGAGGGTAAACGCGTAGCGCGTGTAGCCCGCCAGGGTTTCGTCGCTGCCTTCGCCGGTGAGCACCACGGTGACGTGCTCGCGCGCGAGCCGCGCCACGAAGTACAGCGCGACACTCGAGGGCCACACGATGGGCTCGTCCTCATGCCAAATCAGTTTGGGCAGGGCGTCGAAGAACTCCTGCCGGCTCACGCGCACCTCGTGGTGCCCGGACTTCAGGTGATCGGCCACGAGTTGCGCGTAGGGCAGCTCACTGTAAGGCTCTTCCGTGTAGCCTACGGAGAACGTCTCCACCGGCGAGCACCGGATGCGGGTCATCAGAGCGGCCACCGCGCTCGAATCCAGGCCGCCGCTCAGGAAGACGCCCAGGGGCACGTCGCTCATCAAGTGGCTGCCGACCGCCTCTTCCAGCAAGCCGCGGTACGTCTCGACGCAATCCTGTTCGTTGCGGTACGGTGCCTCCGCCGCGGCCTCAAGGTCCCAATAGGGCTCGATGCGGAGCTCCCCTGATTCTTCGAGTTCCAGGGTGTGTCCCGGCATCAGCTTGCGAATCCCGGTGAAGAAAGTTTCCGGCCCGGAGAGATAACCGAAGGCGAGGTATTCGGGAAGGACCGGGCGGTTGAACTCGGGGACCACGCCGGGATGGGCAAGGATCACCTTGATTTCCGAACCGAACAGGAAATTCTGTGCGCTCCGGCGGTAGTAGAAGGGCTTGATGCCGAGGCGGTCTCGCGCGGCGAAAAGCTTCTTCAGTCGCGTGTCCCAGAGCGCGAACGCGAACATCCCGCGCAGGTGATGCACGCAGTCTCGCCCGTACTCCTCGTAAGCGTGGACAATCGTCTCGGTGTCGCAGTGGGTGCGGAAGACGTGCCCGCGCTCCACCAATCGCTCGCGCAACGCCCGATGGTTGTAGATTTCGCCGTTGTACACCAGCCGGACGCTACCGTCTTCGTTCGTCATGGGCTGATGGCCAGTGACGAGGTCGATGATGCTGAGGCGCCGCATCCCGAGGCCCACCCGTTCCTCGAGGTAGACGCCCTCCTCATCGGGGCCGCGGTGCACCATGGCGGCGCACATCCGCCGCAGCCCGGCGGCATCCGCCCGCCCGTCAGCGGCGAACTCGATGATCCCTGCAATTCCGCACATAATTCCTGCTGAAACCGGCCGGCGCGACGATGAAAGCTCCGATCAGCCTCATGCCCGGCGTTTTCTGCGGCGCGCTTACTCCAAAACTTCCAAGGACTCGAGCGCCGCCGGTTCGAGGGCTTGCGAGAGGGCCTGCCGCGCGCTCTCCTCGGAGGCCTGCGCCTGCGGCTCGCCGGTGCCATGCCGCCACTCCAGGCGATCTACGGTGTGCTCCAGCGCGAACAGCCTCCGCTCCCGATATTCTGCGAAGCTGCCTCCCGCCATGACGAAGTGCCGCAAGCGCCGCTCTTCCACCCGGCAGTAGAGGAACCGGGCGTCGCTCGCCCAGCCTCCGAAATTCCATCGTCCTGCCGCATCGGCGAAAAAAAAACAGTGCGCCCCCCGCCTCCCCTGGTAGCGGTAGGCGCTCGCGGCCCGCTGGTCTTTACGCATCTCGGCGCCCCACCATGACAATCGCCCGGCCGCAGGGGCTTCTCCGGACGACTCCGCCAGGGGCACCATCATGACCGCACATTCCGCAGGCAGCCGGACGCGCGCACTGATTCTGATCGCCTGCGCCGTCACTTCGCTTCCGTACGCCGGTGAGACGGTACGCGACGCGATCTCGTACATCCACTGCGGATCGCGGGTGGGCACAAACGCCAGACGCGCGCGCACACCTGAGTCCGCCGAGTCCGCCGGCGTGCGGGGCTGAGACTCGCGTACCAGAAACGCGTCCGCCTGCGGCATCACTTCCAGGTCGGGAGCAAAATGCCAGAAGGCTTCAAGCTCATGCGTCCCCTTGCCTTCGGCCACGTCGCGCACCAGCCAGCATCCGCCGTCGGCGCCGTCTTGCAGATCGCCGTGGAGATACACCACCGAACGCCGGTGAATGACGGGATCCTTCAGCCGCTTGTAGCCCGTGTGAATGCCCGAGAAAAGCGTCAGAGTGGCTCCCTGCAGCCAGCGCTCGGCACGGACCGTGGGGAGGGCATTCCACGCAAATGGACCCGCCGGCACGGCTTGGTCCAGGTGATCCACCCGCAGGGTGTTGTGCGAGCCGGTGCTCCGGAAGAGGTCCCGTTTCACGGGGTCGGCCGTGTAGCAGAAGGTGCCCGAGTCAATCAGCCATCGGCGCCCGCCGAACGCCAGGCTTGCCGAGAGCGCGTCGGCGTGGCTGTGTCCCGCGTGCCCCGTGCCCTGGGGCCCGCCGTCGATCACCATCTGGCAGGCGGACGCACCCAAGCCCGCCAGCACGTAGACTCCGCCGGCCTCGAACGCCTTCGAGTGGGGCGCGGCGCCCGAGCCCGCCAAGGCATCGAACCGTGCGACCCCTTCCGTGCCCAGCACCCAGATAGCCTCCTCGGTGAGCGGACCCGCGGCCTTGAAATCCGCGCGTCCGAAGACGCCCGCGCCGACCGCCAGAGGATCGGTGAGGTGTTCGGCCCGGTTGCGCCGGGGATTGAACACCCGTCCGCCGTCGTCGTCGCCGAACCCCTCCACCGCGCCCGCCTGGGCGAGCGCCTGCAGAACCTCGAGCATCTTCAACAGGGTCTCGTCGAACGCGGCCGGCACGGCGATGTGGTTGCGCGCGGCAAGCTGGCGCGCATGCAGGAAAAAATCGATGGCGTAGACGTGGTAATAGAGGCTCTGCTCAAAATAGACGCCGTCGGGCCGCACCTGGCGCTCGGCCTCCTCCAGCAGAATGCGCCAGCCAAGTTCCCGCCAGCGGCGGGCCGAGGGAATCGAGGGGCACAAGATACCCGTGAAAAAGAGCGCCGAGGCCTCGCCGAGCAGATGGGTGTTGGGCGAGAAGTAGGTGGAAAGATAACGCTCGATGTGGCTGCCGTTCAGAGCCAGCGCCTGCCCCAGGCCCACAAAAAAGTCCGGGGGCGCCAAGTAGCACTCCGCCAGCAACTCCCGCACCCACAGCCAGGCGTGGCTCCGGAACGCCACCTCCAGGCTGCTGGCCCAGTTGATCCCCATCGGGTAAGGATTGGCCTGCTGCCACGCCGACCACTGTGCCGCAATCTCTCCAATATAGTGCCGGCGGCCGGTGAGGCACCAGGCCTTCGCCAGAGTCACCAGGTGCTGGTGGCGGTTCAACTCCCAGATAATCTTGTGGTCGCCGACCTTCTTGAACTCGAGATAGGGCACCTTATACCAGGGTTTCAGAGGTGCACGCTTCCGGTGAACCCGGTCGAGGTGCCAGTCAATTCGAGCTCCGTAATCAAGGTCCGTATAGCCCAGCAGCCGGAAGCGATGCTTACAGATTTCCTCTGCCTCGCAGACGATGGCGTCCGCTTCGCCGGGCATGCGCTCGCGCACCAGCGCGGCCAACCGCGGGGGCTCGTCCCCCGCGAAGAAGAACTTTCCCGGCTCCCTCTCGCCCGCTTCGAGGCTGTTGCCGTCGGCCTCCCGCAGACGTCCGGCCCGATAGAGCAGCAAGTCCAGCCGCTTGCGGAGTTCTTGACGGGCTCGCGCCTGCACCTCGTCCCAGCCCATCGCGGCCAAACGGGCGCCGGTCCTTCGCCATGGTGCGGGGAAGATCACTTAATGATGGTAGCGTACTTCGGGCCCGAAACACCGCCCGAGAAACGGGAGCGCTCGCCGCCGGCGCCCAGCGCTCCATGGCCGGAGCCGCGCTCATAGCCTAGTTGCATAGCCTCACCCGATCTTTCTCAAGCTGCGCTTTGGCGCGGTCGAGCTTCCGCCCCTGGTGCAGAGTCTTCATCCCTGGTTTGCGGTCGCCCTTCAGGGAGAAGAGCGTCCGGCTCAGATTGCGGTCCAGCGCCGGTAGGTCCGGGCGCAGCGCCCGCGCCTTCCGCCATTCCTCGACAGCCTCGTCCACCCGGCGCGCCCACAGGTCGAGCGAGCCCAGCAGGTCGTGCGCGGCGCCGTCGCCGGGATTTTGCCGCAACGCCGCCTGAAGCACGGCAAATTCGCTGGGACGGCTGGGAAAGACGTAGAGGGTGGACTCGGCCGACGCCGCCTGGTAGTCCTTCGCGCCTGAGCCGCCCAGGCGCTCGCGGCAGTAGCCGCGATAGTAGGCTACCAGAGGATATTGCTGGGGCAGCACCGCGCCGGGCTCGGCCTCCAACGGATCGACCGCCGGGTAGCGCCGCTCCAACAGCTCCAGCGCGTCCTGAAAAGATCCGAGGTCTATGTACTCCACCGCCAGGTTCAGCACGCGCTCCGGATCGGCGGCCAGATGCGGCTCCAGGGTGGCATCTTTTCCGCCCAGTGCCACCCCTTCGTTGCGCAGAAAGGAATCCGTAGGATCGAGCGCGAGCCAGTGCCGGAGCCGTTCGGCTGCGGCGCGTGACTCTCCCAGACGGCGCAGTACGGCGACCTCTGCCTCGCCGGCTCGCAGCAGGTTGGGATCGCCGGAGTAGGCTGCTCGCAGCAGGTCTAGCGCTCTCTTCAGGTTTCCCTGACGTGCCCATAGGCAGCCCAATTCCAAACTAACGGCGCTTCCGAAGCTGGGATCGTGGCGGATCGGCTGCCACGCCGCGCGCGCCTTCTCATCCTGGCCGAGCCCGGCGAACGCCACGCCTAGCAAATAGTCGATCTCTGGGTCGCTGGGCGCCTTCGCCCGAGCCTGGCTTAGGTATTCAACCCCCTCGTCGTACCGGCCCAAGGTTACATCGAGCCGGCCGAGCGACTTCAGCAGGTCCGCGTCGCCCGGGAACCGCTCGAGACCTGACCTATCGTTGTGATAAGCAAAGCGAGACTGCCAACCCAAGTTGCCTTGGAGCTCGTTGTAGGTCCCCGCCCGGACGTGGTCCTCGGGGTTCTGAAGATTCTTGAAGTCCCGCTCAGGCAGCGGCCCGGGCTCGACGCCAGGCGGCGGGGCGTCGTCATACTGCCCTTCGATGTGTCTCATCAGCACGGTTCCGCTGGCATCGGCCAGCTCGAAGGTATAACGAGGGCTGGCGGGGAGATCCCTGACGGTGTGGGAATAGGTCACCGGCACGCTGAGATCCGCCTTCTCCCGGAACACCTCGCGCTCGCCGTCCAGGACTCGGATGCTGGCGCCGGAAAGGGCGTGGTTGGCGGCAAATTCGGCCGTCAGCGCCACCCGCCCATCGGGCTGTGCCGCGCGAGTGAGGTTCAGGACGCCGGCGAGATTGGCGCGCGAAATGCCATCCAGATTCCGCACCGGCATCCAGTATTCGGTGAACTGCCGCGTCTGCTGCGGGGCGAGAAACCCGAAGAGGGTCTGATTCTGAAACGCCCCGGCTTGCATCTCCACGTAGGCGCTGTTGTTATCCGAGAGCTCCCGGCGAATGCGGCGGTCTTGGTCCGCCCAGTACCACAGCTTCTTGCCCGGCGCCTCGTCCGGCCGGGCATAGTGCACCGTCCCGCTGCGCGAGTGCGGATGGTAGACCGCCATGAACGGCTCGCGCGATCCCAGGGCAAAGAAGCCCATGCCGGGACCGTGCTCGTTGCCCACCACGCTCAAGTCTTTGCCGTGGTCCACCCGCGGCCATTCCACCGCCCGGTGCTGGCCGTGAACGGAGGCCAGACGCATGGGGTAAATGAACCGCGTGCTCTTGTCCTCCACCTGGATCCCGGCGTTCGCCCACCAGGCGTAGCGATGCCGCACCGAGTCGCGGTTGTATAACGTCACGCGCTGCTCCAGCACCGTGCTTCCCGGGTGGAGCACGAATTCCACGCGCCACTGCATGCCGTCCACGCGATCGATATTGGCCACCCACACCGAGGCGCTGCCGTCGGGCGATTCGGTGGTGGCGAAATCCACGGGCGACACCGTCACCCAGCTATGCGCCACCGGGAAGCTCATCTCCATGCCGAACGCCACCCAGGAGCCGCGCAGGGCGATGTCAGCTTTCTTCACGGAGGGGTTCCGGTAGAACATGTCGCGGCCGCTGAGCTTGTCGAGGCAGGTGTAGAGCCGGCCGCCGAGATCCGGCAGGACCGTGCACACCAGATACTCATTCTCCAGGTTGAGCGTGCGCCAGGCGTGATCCACCACCTTCTTCGTAAAATTGGTCCGCACGGTGTAGGGGTAGAAGTAATTCCCGGTGCGGAAGACGTCGAAGGGGGGATTCTCATCGGGCGCACCCTCGACGTGGGTCGGCAGGTTCACCGTGGCCTGCCACACGCGAACCGAGGCAAGCCCGCCCGGCAAGGCTAATGCCAGAACTGCTGCCAGGAATCGGAGAAGAAGGAGCATGATGTCGTGTCCGCTGTCCGTGGTCCCTTGTCCGTCGTCCGCTGTTCTTCGTTCGCGGTTCGTAGCTCGACGATTGTCGATCCTAGACTGGCGTTGGCTGCAGAACCGCGCGCTGCCAACAACTGCCCTGTGACTTCCGCCAGCCTGCTGATTCCAAAGGTGCGGTGAAATTGGGAGTCACATCTTACTCAATCCGGCCTCGTCGGCGGCCGCACTGCCTTCTTCTACCTTCTGGCTTCTCGTTTGGAGCCGTTTACTGATTCTAAAGCACATAGTGGCTTCGTTCCGTGAATTCGACCCTATTTTCCGCATGGCCCCCGGTGGTTTCTTCCCGGTCTGCGGCTCCTGCCCTGTGAGTTCCGCCAGCCTGCTGATTCCAAAGGTGCGGTGAAATTGGAAGTCACATCTTACTTAATCCGGCCTCGCCGGAGGCTGCGCTGACAACGGACTAAGGACAACTGCCTTAGGACCAATGACTTACGGCCAAAGTCCAAAACGATGCAGAGCCGCCTCAAATTTGGCTTTCGGCGTTTTCGAGTTTTCCTGTAATAAGCTCATTATAGAAGACTTAGACCATTTTTCGATTTTCTCACTTTGGCTTTGTGTAAATTTTACAAGTAATTGATTCTAAAAAAACATTGTGGCTTTGGCGCGGTGCCATCATTTGAGTATGTTGTTGATTCAATTATACTTGTTGGCTTCGGCATAAGAAGTTTTTTTCACTCTTCCACTCTGCCGGCCTGCGATCGAGGGCTCCGGGCCCTTCTCATTCTTGTCATTTCTCGGTATCTGGCTGACTGGGTAAGGCCTCACGTCAGTGGTTTCGATCGGGCTTGCCGTTCGAGCCTGGCTCTCGCAACGGCCTTCGAGGCGGACTGACAGGGCGGAGCTGGGCAAGTTAAACACAGATGTATTGACTGTATACTACCGTTAGGGCGGACGTCAAGCGGAAAGTGCCGGCCCAGGGTCAGAGCGGCGTGTGGCCCGCGCGGCGCTCACCCCGATCCCGCTCCGGGAGCGGCTCTGCATCCGCCTTCAAATGCACGTCGCGCTGGGGGAACGGGATCTCAATGCCGCGCTCCCGGAAAGCGCGGAAGATGGCAAAATAGAGGTCGCTGGTGAGAATTTGCGGCGTTTGAACCTGGCGGATGGTCCACACCCTAAGCTCGAAGTTCAGCGAGCTGTCGCCAAATTGCATAAAGCGCACTTCCGGAGGAGGGACTCGAAGCACGTCAGGGTGGGCCAGGGCCACGGCGGTGAGAACGTCACGAACTTCGTCCGGATTGCTGCTGTAAGAGACCCCGAGCGGAACCGAGAATCTTACCTGGCGGTCGTTCGCAGTCCAGTTGGTGACGCGGTTCGAGACGAACTCGGAGTTGGGAATGATAATCACCACGTTGTCGTTGGTGCGCACCCAAGTGCTGCGGCCGGCGATGCGCACCACGTCGCCGTTGGTGCCGCCCACCTCCACCCTGTCGCCCAACTTCACCGGGCGCTCGATGAGAAGGATGAGGCCGGAGACGAAATTGTTGGCGATGTTCTGCAGGCCGAGGCCCACCCCGATGCCGACCGCGCCGCCCAGCACGAGCAGGCTGCTCAAGTTGACGCCGAGCGACTCCAGTCCGATCATCAGGCCCAGGCCGAAGATGACGTAAGCGGTCAGCCGGGCCAAGGCGTCGCGCTGCCCGATGTCCATCGAGGTGTGGGTGAGGAGATGGTTTTCGATGAACGCTCGCGCCCGCCGCGAGATCAGGCCCAGGACGATCGCGAAGACCACCAGCTCGATCACCAGCATCGGCGTCACCGGCAAGTCGCCCACGTGGAAGTAGGAGCGGGTGAACAGGTCGCCGAGTAGAGTCTCGAAATGGCGAACCAGAGGGACCCTCGAAGCCTGCAAGGCGAGCCAACTGCCCACGGCTACAACGATCGCCGCACCCAAGAGTAGTGCGAAGCCTCGTCGTCGATTCATGGTGACGTTGATCCTCTAACCGGCTGCCGGTGCGCCCGCGCGGCCCGGCGCATCAAGGGTGTACGGTCGAGCCTTGCCGCATCGCCGGAGCCGGGAAGCCTGCGTTCCTGGGGAGGCTGCAAATGTCGGCGCGTGTCCGGGGCAGGCTTTCGGGGTAACGCTCTTGCAGAAAGGCGATGAGCTTCTCGCGCACGTCACAGCGCAGGTCCCAGGCCTTGGACGAGTCCGCAGCGCTCATCAGCGCCCGCAATTGGACGGTGCGCTCGGTGGCGTCGGTCACCTGCAGACCGCAAACCTTGCCGTCCCACAACTCGGAGGACTCCAGGATGCGGCGGAGCTCGCGCCGAACCTCGTCCACGGGCACGGTGTAGTCGACGTAGACGAACACCGTTCCCAGCAGGTCCGCCGTGACGCGGGTCCAGTTCTGAAAAGGGTGTTCGATGAAGTAGGAGAGCGGCACCACCAATCTCCG
>Ga0335081_10001640_pt1 | contig 35757 bp, 27 predicted proteins | sample Lox_Sample_35_FD_206713 | JGI IMG/M metagenome (GOLD analysis project Ga0335081, IMG submission 206713) | Soil microbial communities from Loxahatchee National Wildlife Refuge, Florida, United States - Lox_Sample_3.5 | ecosystem: Environmental > Terrestrial > Soil > Wetlands | place: USA...
GCCGGCACGTTATCCGGCGGAAACGTATAGGTGATGAGCAGGACCCGGCGCATCATTCGCGCGGTGCGCCAGACGATTGGCGGACATGTGACTCTCGCAAGTGACGCAACGTCTTCAGCGGAAAGCTGGTGACCTTCTCCATTCCGACGCAACTCCAGCGCGTCAATTGAAAGAGCGGCGTCCACAGCGGATTGATGAAATAAGGCTCATATCCGGCGAAGACGAGATGGCGTCCGAGAAACGCCTCCGATACGAAGAGCTCGCGGACGGTCATTTCGTGACGCCAGCGCTCGACGTCCGCCGCGGCCGGCGGCCGCCCCAATTTGTCATGGATCACGAGTTCGCGGGCGGGAACCAGATCTTCCACTCGTCCCTGCCACGCTAGCATTTGCGGTTCAAATTGCTCGCCCAGGAAATCGCAGATGCCGCGGACTGTCCTTTCGGTATCGAGAACCAAATCCTCATAGCGGACGTCGAGGATGCTATTTTTTGCTTCGACGTGGTTCCAGCGCTCGCGGTATGCCAATGCTTCATTCCATTCGCGAGTGTTCTCGTGGAGCCATGGACCGTACCAGCCGCGCTGTTGAAAGGATTTTGCGACGTCGCGTCCGTCGCGGACCAGATGAATAAATCGCGCGCCGGGGAAGAGCTCCATCAACTGCGGTACGACTTCTATATAGCCCGGCGTCTTGTCGCCCCAGCGCGGCTTGTGATCGCGCTCCATATGGGTCTGGTAGATTATCTGGACGATATCTCGTAAGAAGGGCCGCTCAAGCTCCCGCACGCGGCGACGGAAGTCGGCCTCGGACATCATCATATCCGGCCAGCGGTAATGGCCCGTTATCGTCTTAACAGCGAACTCGACCTGCGCGACATCCAATGGCTGGTCCGTTCGAAGCCGCCTCAGCAACGGCAACAGGAACCATGTCTCGGGCGGAATCGTGATGCGGGAATGCGACGCGAGAATCACACGCAGCAGTGTGCTTCCCGATCGTCCAGATCCGACGATAAAGAATGGCGCCGAATTCATTCGCACTTTGCCCAAGCGGGCGGAGCCGATGAAGGTCTTGTGCGGAGGAGCACACTACGTTCGCGGGTCGGCGCCGTTCCGGCAAGCAGAGCGATCTGGATTCTGATCATAAGTTGGCGTGTGGTCGATTGGGAGCGTGCCGGATGCAAGGGTATTACCGTATAATCCCGGTCGAGAAAAGCCGAAGGAGCTTCGTTGAGGCCGCGTAAGGGCTGCAAGGAAGAGAACCCGGCACTTTGCCGCTTCGTCGCCGACCGATCGCCAGGCACCGGCGCCAAATCTCGGAATAGTGCGGGGAGACCCGCCGGCAGAGTCCATTAGCAGACGGCCCGAAAACTTACGTTAATTTTTCCCTCCAGGTCGCGATTCGAGGCCTATTTCCCGTTGGTTTCTCCTTTTGGGCGGATGTGCTCTCGGCCTATCTTCCGGCCTCAGGCCCTTGCCTTTGCAAAGGATGATTAATGCCCGGTCGACGATAATGGTTCGACGCTATGCCGAATGAGCGTGATCTGCCCCATTGGCGACGGCTCGACGCCCGGAACCCAGGGGAACTGGAGGCGGCGCGGGCTCTTGCGCGGCGGATCGCCGATCTCGATCCGCGATATTCGATAGAACACGAGCGCTTCTGGTTCCGCGAGCCGGACGCGATGCGCATCTATGCGTGCGAGAAAGACGGCGCCTCAGTCGGCCTCGCGCTCCTGGTCGGAAGCCGCACTTCATTGCCGCTTCGCCTTGGCGAGGTGACGATCGGGGGTATCCCGGTCGAGCGGCAATCGCTGAGTGGCTGTCCTCTCTTCGACCCGAGTGTCGGTCCGCTCGAAGCGCCGCTGACACGTCAGCTTTTGACGAGGTTGGCAAAGGATCTGCCGCGGGACGGGGTTGGTTTCGCCTGGGGCGCGCGCGCCGACACGCCGCTCTATGAGCTTCTGGTGTCGCACAGTGAGCGGCTGCCCTTTCGGGTCGTTGGCTACGGCGAAATCTATCACCGTCGTCTGATAGACCTGCCGGCGCGCTATGAAGATTACCTCGCGGGGCTCGGCGCCAAGACGCGCGAGGATCTACGCCGGAACGAGCGGCGGCTGGGCGAGGCCACGAAGAATACGCTCAGGATCGAGGTGTACGATTCGATCGAGAAGATCCCTGCCTTTCTTGATGCGGCGACCGTCGTTTCGCAGAAAAGCTACCAGTGGCAGCTGCTCCGGCTGGGGCTTAGAGACCGCGACGCGCAAGTGGCGCGTTTCTCGAATGCCGCGCGCCAAGGATGGCTGCGTTGCTACGTGCTCTTCGGCAATGATACGCCGCTTGCCTTCATGGTGGGTTTCCTCTTCGGCGGCACCTATTCTTCGGAAGATATCGCCTACGATCCCGATTGGCAGAAATTCTCGGTCGGCAACGTGCTCCACTGCCGCGTGATCCGCGACCTGATCGCATTGGGAGGCCGCGCCCAGCGCTTCGACTTCATGTACGGCGACAACACGAATAAGGAGCGCCTCAGCACGACCGCTCGGCTCGAGGGAAATTTTTATCTGTTTCCGCGAACCGTGCGGGGCCTTTTCACTTATTCAATCATCGAGGCCGTGAACCGATCGTCGGAGCTGGCCGGGCGCACATTGCAAAGGCTGGGAACGAAATCGGCGATCCGAAAGCGGCTCCGTCAATGGGCGCGCAAGCGCGTCGTATAGGGCGCCATTTCCAAGGCTGCATAAGGATGAGCAATTCGACGGCGTCCCATATCACGCTCCGCGCAGCAGGCTTGGCGCTTCTCGCCATCGTTGTGCGGCCAGCCGTTGCGCAACAACTTCCCCCCGGGCCGCAACCAATGCCGGAACTACGGCGCGGCGCCAATGGCGAAATCGAGGTGGCGCCGTCCTCCTCTGCGACCGGCGCGCCGGCCGCCGCGCGCCCCACACCAGCCCCGCCTCCGGCGCCAGTCGCAACGCGCCCACTGCCCGCGGCGCGCACCGTGCCCGCCACTCAGCCGGCGAATCCACCGGCGGCCAAGCCCGAGCCGAAGGAGACCCAGACCAATCTGGCCCCATCAACGCCACCCGCAGAAGCCAGACCCGCCGCGAGCGAACCCGCGCCATCCAAAACAACCGCCACCTTCGTCGCAAAGCATTACCAACTCTCGCCCGACAAGCTGCCACCACCCGGCACGACCAAGCCTGGCGATCTCGAGCCCACTCGCGTCCAACGTGGCCCGACCGACTGGCCCGTTGCGCCGCCGGAATTCGCGGTATCGATGTTCGCAAGAAATGTCGGTGACGCGCGCTGGCTGTGCGTGGCCCCGAACGGCGATGTTTTTCTTGCCGACTCCGGGAACGGCAAAATCATGATGCTCCGCGACGACGGCACCGGTGTGGCGAAGACGATCACGACATTCGCGGCGGGATTCACCGAGCCGCATGGCATGGCGTTCCACAACGGCTTCTTTTATGTCGCCGACGTGAACGCGGTGTGGCGCATTCCCTATCGCGACGGCGACCAAACGGCCAGTGACGCTCCGGTTCGCGTGACCAAATCGCACGACTTACGGCCCGCGGGGGAACATCGGGCTCGCGAAATCGCCTTCGGCCGAGACGGCGCGCTTTTCCTGGCGATAGGCGCCGCGGAAGACGTATCGGACAACGATCCGCCGCCTGATGCAACGATTCAGGAGATCGATGCCAAAGGAGCGATGTCGACATTCGCGAGCGGATTGCGAAATGCCGTCGGTCTTGCCGTCGATCCTGCTACCGGCGATTTATGGGGTACCGTCAACGAGCGCGACCGGCTCGGAGGCGACCTGCCGCCCGATTATCTTGCGCGAATCGGAAAGGGCGACTTTTTCGGTTGGCCTTATGCCTATGTCGGTCCGCACGCAGACCCGGTCTATGGCAGCAAGCATCCCGATCTCGTGTCAAAAACGAAGGTCCCCGAAATTTTGTTCGAGCCGCATTCCGCACCCAACGCGGTGGTGTTCTACACAGGCACCCAGTATCCCGCAGACTACGCCAACAACGCCTTCGTGGCATTGCATGCGTCGGGGCCATACGATCACCCTGATGGCTACAAGGTGGTTCGCGTCAAGTTCGCCAACGGCCAGGCGGTCGCAGGGTACGACGATTTCGTGACGGGCTTCATGCAACCCGGCTCAAATCCGCCGCACGTCTGGGGGACACCTGCCGGCCTTGCGATTGCCAAAGATGGCAGTCTCCTCATTGCCGACGAGAGCGTGGTCTGGCGCGTGACTTACAAGGGAAAGCGCTAGGTCGCACGCGCGAGGTCTCGGAAGCGTTGCTACTGAACCGTCACCGTCAACACGGTCGTATGGCCGGGCTCGATGCGGAGCTTCGGCGCCGTGATGTCGCCGAACTGATCGGCCACTTCCGTGCCCGATTGTCCGGTTGAGCTCCGCCACATGGCCTTCTCGCCCGGCTTGATCTTGAATTTCTGCGTTCGCCGCGGCGTCACGTCGACCGTCATATCGGCCTTCGCAAGCATGTTCGATATGCCCACCTGCCACTCTGACGGCGAGTCATTGGAAATGTTCCACGCGAATCCAAGGTTGATGCCACCCTCCTTGTCACCGGTGGCCAGGTCACCCGTGCCGGGATCCGAATCGATCGAGCTATGCGAAAAGGCGGGATAGCTTCGATCTTGGCTGAACTTCTCCGGCGGATAAGTTTGCGCCAGCATTTCCATCGGCTTTGGTCCGAGATCATGTCCGCCATCGTTCCAGGCGAAGGCAAACCCGCGGTGGGTCGCTTCCATGGCCTTGACCATGTCGACCTGATCCGGCCAAGCCGCGAAGCCGTCATGCCTTCCGATCGACCAGGCGATGAACGGCAATTCGCCTTTGTAGCTCATCACGAATCGAACCATGTCCATGCGCGTGAAATAATTGGTGCCGTCAGGCATCGGCACGGAAGCTTCGTCGCGCTCCTGGATCAGACCGGCAGCGTTGTCCTTCAAACTCGGCAGCAGTCGTTCCCGCATCTTCGGCATCATGGGATAGATCGCGGCAAAGATCTCAGGATGTCGATAGGCGAATGATGCGGAGCCCCACCCGCCCATGGACTGCCCGGCCGCGTAGATGCGGTTTCGGTCAATGTGGTAGCGGCGAACCGTCCAGTCGATGGCCCAGAGCAGCCTCGCCTCGGTGAATGGATATGCGCGCAGCATTCCGGGCGCCCATTGCGGCGTGGCGTAATAACCGAACCAATAGGTCTCGAAGGCGCCGCTTCCGTCAGGCTTAAGGATGGCGTCGCGCATATAGAGCTCCAGCCCCTTGGCCGGACGCCACACCGCTGGCTCGACCGAAAACACCCCCGGAATTCCGTCGCGATACCCCATGTCGCGATTGCCGAAGAAAAGATAATAGTCGCCCTCTTCATTGGCGGGTCTTCCGGCATCGTTGCTGGGATGCAGAAAGACCGTCAACGATTTGTCGATTGACGAGCCCTTCATCTGCGTCGCGGCTCCATCGATGGCGTCGTGAAGCTTGATCGGCTCTAAAGGTGCGGGCTTCTCCTCGACCGGCTGAGCCGTAGCGTTTTGCCCCGGCACGATCCTGCTGAGCCGGTTGCCGCGTGTGTCCGTCGCGACGACAGCATAAAATGCGTCTTGCGCGGCCTGTGCGGTGTAGACGGCCATCCCGCTCCACACAGGAAGCGGCTTCCCGCCATCCCGGATGATCACCGTCGGCTTCGTGGGATCGAGCCGATCTTTCGGGGCAAAGTCCGTGCCGTATTGTTTCGCTGAATTGTAGACGATGCCCCATTCCACCAGGGTCGCTGATGCAAGCGCCGCTTCGGTGATCGGCCGGTCGGAGCGATAGAGCGCATAGCGATAGGCCGCATCTTGCTCGCCCTGAGCAGCGTCCTTCCACGTGACGAAGGTCTGGCCGTCGTGATGTTCGACCACAATTCCCGTGACCTGGGCCGAGCCAAGGAGAGCCGCATCCGCCTTTACGGGTTGTCCCTCGCTTTCGGCCCGCGCGGCCGGCGGCTTGGGCGGCGCTTGCTGCGCTGCTCTCGACGGAGCTGCCGCGCCGACACCACTTACGGGGCCGGCAGGGCGCGGCGTCTCACGCTGCACCGGCGCGGGAGCAACGCCCGGCTGCTCCAGAGGGGTGGCCGGAACGATGTTTCCCTGTGCATCGCGCTTCAAGGGCCCTATTTCATCCGCGAAGCACGAGGAGCCGACGAACGCGATCGCGAGCGCCCACACTATCCCCACGCACGCGCTGATGCGGATGGCAGGCCTCGCAAAAGATGCTGTGATTCCCAAGTTACTCGCTCCCTGCTGCGGCGCAAGAGGTTGCGTTTGAGGCCTGGCGTCCCCGAACGGAGCAGGCCTGTGCTGTCCGAATCTCGGCGAGGACATTCTCGATAGTGTCGCTCGTCAGAAGCCGGCCGAATGAGGTGTCTCCGTCAATTATAACGCGCAACATTTCGTCGCCGAGCGCGCTTTTGTAGTGACCGGGTTCCCAATACCACCGCATCTCCGTCTTCCGGTCGTCCGCCGGCGGCACTGGCTCGGTGCTGAACCGGTTAGAGCCGGAGAAGTCGTAGAGCGGGATGTCCGCGGCATCGGCACCCGCTGCGTCGTCTCGTACCTTCACCATGGCCCGCTTCCAATTCTCGAAGCTGCTCCAGAGCTTGGCACGTCGAAGAACGTCGAGAAAATCGGCATGATAGGGGTGAATAAGAAGCACGAGGCGAATGTGGTCACGCCGCGCCAACGATATGAGCTTCACGAGATATCGGCTATTTGCAAAGGCCAAAGGGTCGGCGAAGTCGGGCTTCGGCAACGCTGGATAATCCCGTTGGTAGGCATCATTCTTCTCGGCGAACAGCTCGTGGTAGCCGCTCCGGCGCACGAAGAGTTGATACTCGTGCAGCGGATCGAAGCCGTTCGGCGTCATTGTGACGCTCGTTGCCGCGTCCTGATCGAGCAAGGTGTCGAAACTGTCGGTCAACGCATCGATCGTCAGCGTGGTGCTGAGACGATCACGCAAGACTTGCAGTCGGCGGTCCGGGTTGAAATTCCCGTCGTCGTCGACGAGCAACCGCCGTTCCTCCGCGTGCCGCACTGGAACAGGCCAGGGCGCGGTGTCGGGCTTATGCAGAAAGTCTAGAAAATCGAGCCCGACGATGACGGTTCGCGGCGGATGCACCGCAATGGAGTCCATCAGCATATCGACCGCGCTTTGCAGATCTCGCCCTGCCAACGCGGCATTGAACACCGGCCGGGCTGTCGGCGGCCACAGCAGGCTATCGGGATCGAAACCGACCTCGATGCGGGAATTGCCGAGCAACAGGGTCTCCGGCTTGATGCGCTCAAGTTGATAGGTCTTTGCGATCTCGGCCTGCTCGTAGCTACGCGGTTTCAGCTCCGTCCAGCCATGGACCGGAGCGGTATCGTACATGCGGTAAGGGTCGACCCAGACCGCAAACACGATCGCCGCAAGCGCGCACGCGCCGACCGTGCTTAGGAGCCAGTAAAGGTAATCGGGCGGGCGCATGGGTCAGAACTGCCAATAGATGAATTCGCTGACCCTCGTCGTCGAAATGACTGCCAGGAACGCAACGATACCAATCGCGATTGCCCATCTGCGCGACGGGACCCACGCCGCAAGGTGGCGCGGTGGCACGATCCTTAGCCCGCTCAGCGGCAAAACCGGCTCCCAGCGTGCCATTATCTCCTGCGTGCTCGGCGCAAAGAACACGATCGGTGCAAGGGCGGCGATCCATAGACAGGACGTGACGAACTGAGTGCCGGACTTGTCGACAAAGCCAACGCCGACTACGGCGAGAAGCGGCGCAATGGGATGGAGCGCGAAGGCGAGGCCTGCGGGAAGCGATGCGCCATTATGGCCGAGCATGGCGCCAACCATATTTGCGGCGGTCGCAAAATTCGGCGCGCGGAAGAAGACCCACGCAAAGACCACGGCCACAAAAGTCATCAATACGCCCAGCACATGGGCCGGCCGCGAACTCCGAGCGGCCGTGAGACGCGCGCTGTTCGCGGCGATCGCGAGCCAGGCATGGTTTACCAAAAGGTAAAGACCGTGCAATCCGCCCCAGATGACGAAGGTCCAGTTCGCGCCGTGCCAAAGCCCCCCGAGCAGCATCGTAACCATCAGATTGAGATAGCGGCGAGCCGTCCCGCGCCGGTTTCCTCCGAGCGCTATGTAAAGGTAATCGCGCAGGAACCGCGACAATGTCATGTGCCAGCGAGTCCAGAATTCCTTGATGCTGGCGGACTTGTAGGGCGAGAAGAAATTCATCGGGAAGCGAATTCCAAGGCAACGGGCAATGCCGATGGCCATATCCGAATAGCCGGAAAAGTCGAAATAGAGCTGAAACGTGTAGGCCAGAGCACCCCGCCATGCGTCGAAAAAATCAACGTGCTGGCCGGAGGCGGCAGCGGTGAAGACCGACGTGGCGTAGCCGGCGATGCCATCCGCAATGATCGCCTTCTTGGCCAAACCAATGAAAAAGATGGTGAGCCCGACCGCGAGGTCGCTGCTTGCAGGCGGGGCCGCGGCAGAAGCGAGTTGGGGCGCGATCTCCTTGAACCGCAGGATTGGACCGGCGACGAGCCGAGGAAAGAATGAGACGAAGAAAGCGTAGTGGAGGAACGGCCCGGATCGGCATTCGCCGTTATAGACATCGACGAGGTAACTGATTTGCTCGAATGTGAAAAAAGAGATTCCGAGCGGCAGAATGATCGTGCCGAAATCGAAATTTGTACCTGCCAGGAAGTTTAGGTTGGCGGCGAAGAACCCGGCGTACTTGAAGACGCCGATGGCCGCGAGATTTACAGTGATCGCGCCAACGAGCAAGACGTGCGCAGATCGGCGCTTCCGTCCTTCAACGAAAGAGGCGATCGCCTGGCCGGAGCCGTAATTGATGAGGATCGAGCCCCAAAGAAGCAGCAGAAATCGCGGGTCCCATGCCGCGTAGAAAACAGCCGACGCCGCGACCATGACGGCATGATGCGCCACGGCGTTGCGGCGCAAGGCCCAATGCAGACACAGCACCAACGGCAAAAATGTGAAAAGGAACTCGTGAGAATTGAACAGCACGTGGGTGGATGCCTCGCTTTTGTGATGCCGCGGACGCTAGAGGGCCAACTCCAGAATGTCGTGAGAGAAAAGGCTGACGCGCGCGGTTAAGCGTCCCCTCATGCTGCGAGCCGGGTTTTTACTCGTTCCAAAACCGAGTAGCACCAAGGAGCCGGATCATCGATGCGCCACAGCGCATCGTAGCGACGCAGCGCCGCCGGAAATGCCCTCGGCTGCCCTTGCATCTCGCTCGACCAGCGATCGATGTCCGAGACAGACCATGCCGAACTGTTCTGCGCCGGCGAGACGGGAAAAGCCTTTCCGATCTCGCCACAATACGCGGCGAGGGGAATGTTGACCCCGTTCAAGGTGCCGATCTCTTCCTGGAAGTCGGTCCGGCCGACGGTAGGCTCGATCATGAGGAAGCGCCCTGTGCGCGCGTCTTGCTTATACTCCATGCTGCAAAGCCCAATCATTCCGGTCTTCGAAAAGAACGCATCCGTCAGGGCGGACAGTTCGGAGTGGTGATCCGGCGCCGGGATGCAGCTCGCCGTTCCGCCGGTGCTGGGCGGCCAGGATCGGAGTTTCTGACCAGTGAAGGACGCTACCGCCCGCGGCGAGGCGTTGCGGTACTGCAAAGAGAAAAAGATGTGGTCGTCACCGCCCTCGATCCATTCCTGGGCGATCATTTCGGCGGCATCCGCGACGCGCATGAGAATGTCGCGCGCCTCGCCCATACCCTCGACCTTATATGCTTTCTTGAAGCCTTGCTCGTAGGACGGCGTCTTGACCGTAGGCTTCAACACGCACGGGAAAGCAAGTTGATCGAGCTTGCCCAGGTCTTGCGGCCCCGCCAGATGGACCGAACGCGGCACCGGAAAGCCATGCTCCTCGGCAAGGGCCTGGAAGGTGGCCTTGTCCATCATCCGGCGCATGACATCGTCATCGGGCATGGAGATCCGGTACGCCTCTGCGATTCGCGCGCGATATTGCGAGACAGTTTCGACGCTGTGTTCCTGTGTCAGAAACAAGACGGGGCGAGTCGCAAATTGGCCCCGCAAATCCAGAAGCGACCGGAGCAGCCCATCTCCGCTCAGCGACTCGAAAGTGAGCTTGGTTCCATACCGGGTTCGCATTGAGGGGTTGGAGCGGTCGCGGTCGACAAGCCAAACCGGAACCCCCTCTCGCGCGAGGCTGCGCACGACCCCGAGCCCGTTGATATCGCTTCCGATCACAATGGCCGGAACGTCGTCGGCACTGCGCTCCGCGGAGGACATGAGGGGCCAAAAACTCGCGATGAGAAAACGTCACCGAATCGTCCGCACCGCCCGACTATGGATGTGGGTGCGAGGAATTCTGGGAAGGGTGCGAAAATATGCGAAGAACTTGCAACGGGCGTCAATCGTAAAATACGCGACCGAGCGCGGCCTTTGCTTGCGGAAAGTACGCGGGCGGATGTGCGGATATTACATACTATTCCTTTACAAGCTGAGGACGCGGAGCGATGTTGCGGCGAAATCCGATCGCTGAAGCCGATGCCGGCGAAACTGCGAAGCTGAGACGCTTGGGGGCGTCGCCGATAGCGCAGATCTAGCGGGCCGCACGTCACCGCGAACAAAGTCGAACTGGCCCCTTCCCATGGGAATGTTCTTTCTGATTCGAGGCGAGCCCCCCGCCGGGGCGAAAGCGCAGGCGGCCGCTAGGGTCTGCGCGGAAATGGGGTTTCTCCAGCCGACCATTTTGCAAGACGATATCGCGACTTTGTTCATCTACCCCAAGCGCGGCCAAGAGCGTGCGAATGTCGTCTCGTTGCCAAATGGGGACTTCGTGGCGGCCTGCGGAACCTTTCTCTTCCGGCAGAAAATGGGGGAGGTCGCCCTCCGAACATTTTACGAGGCGTTCGACGGAAATTTCTCACTGCTCGAAGACTCGCTGTGCGCCTTCGCGCTGATTATCAAGAAGCACGGCCGCATCTTCATCACATCGGATCCTGCGGGGCTCCATCACGTCTTTCGCGATTCGAACAACGAAATCGCTTCGTCCTCATACCTTGTGACATCATCGTCGATCGAACACCCGACCGTGGCCAAGCAATCGGTTTTCGAATACGTGTTCCAGGGCGTCGTGTCGGGCAACGCCACTCTTCTGACCGAAGTCTCGGTGCTTCCGATCGGGGCCTCGCTGGTATTCGAGCGTGGCGCGGCAAATCTGAATGCGCCTCGTCTTGCGCCGCCGGTGGAGCCGTGGACGACGTCTCGTGCCGATCTGCTGGACCGCGGCATGGCGGAGCTCGACGCCTACTTCCGAGCCATCAATCTTCTCTTTCAGAACCGCATCACGTGCGCGCTTTCTGGCGGCTTCGATTCGCGGCTCATTCTGGCGATGCTGCGGCGCTGCGGTTGCGATCCGCGTGTCTATGTTTACGGCGATCACAATGATCAGGATGTTGTCCTCGCCTCTGCGATGGCCAGAGGCGAGGGATTCCGGCTAAAAATCTTGGACAAGGGCACAGCCCGTATCGTCGCCGTCGAGCAGTTTCCCGCTCTTGTCGCCCACAATTATCTGTGGAACGACGGCTATCTCCATGGCGGCATTTTTCACGGTACGACCGAGGAAGCGGAACGCGCGGATCGGACCGCGGGGGGCGCGATCGGGTTGAACGGCGGCGGCGGCGAGATCTTCCGCAATTTCTTTTACCTGCCCGACGGCAGCTACTCGCCCCGTCAAATCCTCTGGTCCTTCTATTCGCGCTTCGACCCACGCATCTGCACCGACAGGTTCGATACGGAACGCTATTACGAGGAACTCGAGCGCAAGATGCTCGATGTGACGGGGCCCATGAAACGCTTCCCGCGGCCGACCGTGGAATGGCTCTACCACCGCTTCCGCTGTCGCTCATGGGACGGGCGCACGAATACCGTCAATAGCCAATACGGCTTCACCGCCCTGCCCTACCTGCAGCCGCGGATCACGGCATTCGCCGCGCGAATCCCGATCCGGTGGAAAAACCACGGCGCCTTCGAGGCGGAGTTGATTCGCACGGCCGATCCGCGCCTCGCCTCCTATCCCTCGACGCGGCAGCACAGCCTTGCGGCGCCCCCGACAATGAAGGCGCGCATCGGCGATTTTACGACGCTCCTTCGGCCGACTTGGCTCCGACGCTTCAGCTATCGCGCGAAGCGTCCTTGGATGAAGCTCGAAACGGGCCCCTATCTTGCGCGTCCTTATGTTGAGGCCGCCCTGCCGGAAGGCGTGGAAGCGATGAGAGCCTATTTCGAGCTGGATCGCGTCAGCGATGCAGATCACATGGCAAGAATTCTGACTCTCGAGTATCTGATCCGCCGTCTCGGATCAGGCGTACGGCTCGAAACCTGATCAAGACCTCTTTATTTGAGGCGCCAGTTGTCGACGACGTCCTTCATTTCCGAGCCTGCGCCGAAATCTTCGACATGCGCGAAGCCGCGCGCTTCCTTGCGCCACACCGAACCGTTCTCGACCTCGCCGCCGGCGGCATCCGCGTTGCGCGAGACCACGAGCAGGCCGGCATCTTTCAGATAACTGTGGATGTTCGTCAGAGCGAGATTGACTTCCGCGTCGCTGAAATAGTCGCGATTCAACACATTGCTTGCGCGAACCGCCGAGGCGACGTCAACCAGACTTGGATCGTGAACCAGGCAATTCAGCTCACGGATGATGATGCCCGGCTGTTGGCTCACTTGCGGATTGACGAGCGCGATCTTCCCTTCGAAGCGCATAGAGCGGCGCAAGGCTCCGCAGCCCAGGTAGCAGCGCACCAATGGATCGTCCGCTTGCTCCGAATTGTGCCGCCGCGATGAAAGGCGCAACGCAAACCGTCCAAAGCGGGCGAGTACCGGCTCGTCGTCGCCGGCGCGATATTCGATGATTGGTCCCTTGCGGTAGCGCAAGAGCCATAGATTGAGGTCGGTCAGGAAGACACGCGTGTTGCTGCCGAAGCGCGTCTCGAGCGCATGCAGGAGATCAAGCGTCGTAACGCCGTCCGAGGCCCCGAGATCGATCGCCGTGATATCGCCGCTCGGGCCGCGCACGAGGTGATCGCACATCGCCTTTTCAGCGCGGACGAGGCGGCCGCGGTTGGTGCGCTTCCAAGTTCCCCCCATCCTCATGTCGTGAAGCGCGAGACTGAACTGATCGCTCAGGTCGGTCGCGGACCCATTGCCCGAGCCGTAACGCTGGCCCAATTCCGCCAGGCTTTCGGGATTGCAGAGCAGTCTTCTAGATGTCGGGTCCTTGGGCGGCCACGTATCCACCAACCATTGGATCATTATGCCTAATCCGCCCTTTTTGCGGTGTTACGGGCGCTTCGATCCTAATATTTGGCAGAATCCACGTCAATCAACGGCCGATGCGCGAGCAGTAGCAAAAAAATGCATTGACGGAGTTGATCTCTGATGGGCGCCCGCATCTGCTTTTACTTCTTGGTTACTTTCCCGTCACAAAATCGGGGCAAAATCCAAGACCGCAAATCTTTCCCCTAGCGCCACGGCGCACCGAGGCGATAAACTCGCGCCATTCCCCCAGAGGGCGAGCACATGCGCAACCCCCCTCCGCGCTCAGGTTGGTTCGATGAGCCGCGGACGGCGCTTGGCGCCCGTCCGGTTTGGCGATGCCTCGTGTGGCCTGTCAATCGCCGGAGACGGTAGGCGATGCGCGGACTGGTCCTGGCTCTCACCTTTTTCGGATTACTTCCGCGTGTCTTCTGGTACCCGTTTCTCGGGATCCTGATGTGGTTCTGGATCTCCTTGATGAATCCTCACAAGGAGGTCGCTGGCTTTTTCGCCACCCTTCCCTACGCGCTCATCGTGGCAGTCGTCACGATCCTCGCATGGATGGCCTCAAAGGAAAGGAAATCGCCGCCCAACGATAAAATCACCTGGCTTCTTTGTGCGATTGCCGTCTGGGTCAGCATTACCTCGCTCATGGCGATCTCACCGCCAGAGGACGTCTACGAGAAGTGGGTGCTCGTCATCAAAATGATGGGCATGACGATCTTGGCCTACACGCTGACGAATACGCGGAAACGACTCGATATGCTGATCGTCGTTTGCGCCTTCTCGATCGCCGTCTATGGAATAAAGGGCGGCGTTTTCACGATCATGCGCGGCGGCATCTTCCGGGTGTGGGGCCCGGACGGAACCATGATCGGCGACAACAACGACCTGGGCGTGGCGCTCGTCATGTACATGCCTCTCCTCTTCTACACATTGGGGCTGTGCAAGCAACGATGGCTCAAATGGTTGGTCATCGTCTCGATCGGACTTACGTTCATCGGATCACTCTTCACCTATTCGCGAGGCGGGTTGCTGGCGATGGTGGTGATGGGAACGATGCTGTGGATCAGGACAAAACGGAAGATCGCCATTACGTTGGTCGCTGCGATCGCCGTATGGGGCGTGTGGAATTACGCACCGAGCGAGTGGCTCGATCGTATGAACTCGATTCAGAACTATCAGCAGGATGGATCGGCCGAGAGCCGCCTCCTCATGTGGCAGCTCTCCTGGGATATGGCCCTCAAGCACCCGCTCACCGGGGCGGGCTTCCGTGCGCTCTACGATTACAAAATGGTCAATCGGGAGCTCGCCGATGACAACGTCCCACAGCTCACATTGCCGCGCTCGCCGCACAGCATCTGGTTCGAAATGCTCGGCGACCATGGATTTGTCGGACTCGGCCTTTTCATCATCCTATTCCTGAGCAGCATGTTCGATGCGCGGTGGGTGATGCGACGAACGCGCAAGCGGCCGGATTTGCAATGGGCAAACAATCTTGGCCGAATGCTGCAGGCTTCGCTTGTCGGCTATGCGACCGGGGGCAGCTTCGCAACTCTCGCGATGTATGACGGATATTATGTGCTTGTGATCATAATTGCGGTGGTGCGGCAGCTCGTCGCCGCCGAGCTTGCCGTAACACAGCCGGCTGAAGCGCCGGCTGAAATTCCGCGAGTCCGGGAGCCGGCTCTCGTGCGCCTCGGCGAAGCTCAACCGACCGCCGCTTCTCGCCTGTCCTCCTGAGCGGTCTCGGCCCCCGCCGTCCCGGGTTCTCGTCGAGCGATGATGAGCAGCTGACAAGCAAGGCTGCGAACGCCGAGCGCGTAGACCGCTAGGTCGTAGAGAACCATGAGGCCGTAGAGCGGAACGAAGAAAGTATAGTAGATCGCTTGGTAATAGCGAATATCGACGCGTACCACTGAATATCCGCATCGCGCCAGTCTTTGGGTGATCGTCTTGTACGTGCAGCCGTCATAATAGGCGCGAAATCCGCAAGTCTCCGTCCATTCCGGGAAGAACGAGAACAGAATGCGCCGTGCGAGCCAGTTCGGGAGAATGCGGTTGATCATCGCGAAAGGCGTGTGCTTGCACGGGAAGGTGTGCACCGCATAGCCGCCGGGCTTCAGAATCCGCCTGCCTTCCCGGAAGAAATGCTCGACGTCTTGAAGATGCTCGACGACCGAGCGCGAGACGACAAGGTCGAATGTCTCGTCGGCGAAGGGCAGCGCGAGCGTGGTGGCGTCCCCAACGACTTTCCGCTTCACGTCGGCATTGAGGCGGAGTTCGGGTTCCGAGATGTCGAACGCGACGATGCGACAGCTCTCCGCCTCCTTAAGGAACGGCAGGAACGGGCACTCCTTTCCGCCGCCCACGTCGAGTACGGTCTGGCCTCGCCGCTCGTTCATAATTCCCGAGACCGCGAATTTGTAGGTCGTATGAAGGTGCTGCGTGAAACCCTTGGGCAGGCGTTTCTCGATCGCTTCGCAAACGTTCTGATTCCAGCGCAGAAAAGACCATTTCGCCATTCGCACCCCGCCCACCTCAGTGTTTAGCCTCTTCCGGCCAGATGGCCCATTTAAAAAGGCCGCTCGCGCCGTCGGCCTGAAACACGCGCAGCATCTGCGGCTCGAGCCACCGATGCGCCGCAGCCGCCTCATGCAGTCCGGCAAGCGCCAACGCAGCGACCGCCGCGCGCGCCTCTTCGAGGTAGCCATGACGCTGGTCGGGAGACAAAACATCGGGCGGCCAGGATTTCGGATCGAGTGGAACGGCCTTGGGTTGGGCGTTGAACCACTCGAGGAAATTCGTCCACAGTTCGGCCCAGCTGTGCGGCACCGTCGCGTTGAGCGATTCTGGCGGCGCATATGTTGGATAAGGAGTGCTGTGGATGCTCGCCTTCGCGCCTTCTGAGGCGCCGACGAGCGGCATATTGTAAGGAGCCGGAAGGCGCCGATCCCATCCGGGCCCTGCCTTTGGGTCAGCGATGAGTGCAAGGCGAGGGCCCGCGACATATTCGATGACAGGCGCCCACTCCGGAAAGAATTGGGACCATCCGGCCCAGCCGACTACGATCTCCAGGTAATCAACCATGAAGACCGAAAGGTAGCCTGTCTCCACGATCAGATGGAAAATCCTGCACTCGGGTGCCGAGGAGGCCACAAACTTTTTCGCGTAGGTCAGGTTGTTGTCGAGGCAGGTTCGCCAGTAGGCGCGGGAGACAAGCCACGACGGGGCTTCGGCCGGTGCGAAAGCAGCCATCCGAAACAGATCGCGAAGCCCCCATGCGAATCCGCGCGTGTCTGCTATGGCGAGGCCCGGCAACTTTTCGTTGCTTTGGAAATAGTTGCTTTCGAACATCCCATAGTTGGCTACGAACTGCTCCTCCTCGAGGAAAAAGGGATCGTCGGTGAGGAGCCATGGCACGAATCCGAGCGACGGAAAATGCGATAGCTCGGTCTCGATCCATTCGTGATCGGAGAGGGGCGCGGTCGGCTTCGGAATCTGATAGCGCTCAGGCGAGAGAGCGTGCTGCAAGGCCAGATTCGGAAACTTCTGCACGCTGAAGGGCGCGCCCGTCGTTCCGTCGCGAACGTGCATTGCGATCGTTCCGGAGGCTTCCGCGTGCGATCGCATACCCTCCTCGGCGCCGCTATCGCCGGTGAAGAGAAAGCATGCCTGGGGCTCGGTGATGAAGCCAAGCTCGGGACGGTCGCCGGGGCTGCCCATAGCGATCGACAGCCCGCCCACGGACATCGGTCCCGCCCAAGGGGCGGAGCGGCCGGGTGGACGCGGATTATTGTAGAGGGCGGCTTTGGAGTAGGGCGGTAGCGCTTTTCTCGCGACGAGGTCGGCAAGGCTCCGAAAGACTGGGCGAGGTGCAGACTGCCAACGCCAGCGCGCCCCCCAGAAATGCTTTGGAACCGAAATCGTGAGGGGAGCGGAAAGCTTACCACCGGTTATCGTCGCCTTATACGGCGTCAAGATGTGGGCCGGCGCCACGCCGCCAAGCGGCTTCGGCGCAGCCTCGGCGGAAAAACTGTACTCCGTGCCATATTCGACGACGATTTCGTGTCGCAGTCCGTTCACATCCGGTCGAAAGAACACGGTCCATGGCGAGAGTCTCTGCCGCAGGCATTTCTGCTGCACGAAGGCGCCGACATAGTCGCCCAGATCAGTCGCCTTCGTTTCCTCGAACGAGAGTGACTTTCCGTCCGGAAAGCTGAGGACCAGCGTGAGCGGTGTGGAGCGTGACTTTTGATCCGCTTCCTTGCCGCGAGCCGAGGAGGCAACCGCCACCACGCCAAGAAGCCCCGCGCCGCGCAGCATGCCCCGGCGCGTCACGCCGGATCGGCGCCTGATTTTCATCGCGGGACCGTCGCGATCCCGCGGTTCGCACCGTGAGTCGCCGTCACGCGCGCGTCGCCATCACCAACATGGTCTCGCTTTCGGTCAAAATAGAAAATTGACCCGTCTCTTCAAAAATGGCGCGATGATGCGGATTGATGTAGATGACCTTGACGTCGAATCCGTTCTTGGCATGCGCCATCAGTCGAGTCAAGACGCGCCGCATGATGGGTGGCCCAAAAGGATCGTAGAAGTAGCAAACCAAATTGGTCCGCGGGAGATCAAAGCTCCCCGCATCCTCGCAGACACTGCGAATGCCGCCCGCACGCATCGCGGATTTCGGAAAGCGCGCAATGTTACCGAGCGAGACCTCGTGTAGCTCACGAGAAAACTCAACGCCGATAACCTCCTTGAAAGGGTAACCGGCGGCGACGAGAAGCGCGCGCCCTTTGCCCGACCCAAAGTCGATGAATGTCGCCTGCGACAGGTCCTGTTCGATCTCGCGCAGGGGCTTCGCGATCCATTCGACATTGCTCGCCTCGTACCGTCCGGCGTAGATGGCGCTCGGCGATGCCGCGATTTCCAGCGAGCCGATCTCACGTATCGCCGCGGTATTCGTGCCGAAGCGCTTGTCGAATGAATCCTCGACCGAGCCCGCGCGGCGCCGCAGCGTGAGCCGCCGCAGATTGTAAGCCGCGAGCCAAACGGACCCTAAGAGCCCATGCCGACGAAACGCGTACGCGAGGCGCCGGTGCCACTGGCCGACCAGCGATGCGCCTCCCGTCGTCACCGCGCGTAGAAGCGGTCGTTGAGCTGCGCCTCGGCCATTCGGCCCAGCGCCGTCCATAACGGAACACGCAGCGAGATATTGGCGTGCGATGGTTCGGTTTCCCGATCCAACGCCACCCGTGAGATCGGAGTGGCGGAGAATTTGTGCGGATGTTCGGCGACGAAACGGCACAGCTTGACCAGCCGACGCTGATTGGCGCGATGGGGGCGGACCTTGGTGAATCGATCATGTCGGCGGTTTATGAATTCGAAGCAGTGCGTCAACACGACGACTGGATCAAGGCCCGCCGCGTACGCGCCCTCGAGCAGGAATTCGGTCTCACGCGAGGAGCAGCCCGTGATCGTCAGGGCGTGCTCGTGCTCCCACCCGCCGATCGCCAAATCTTTGTAGGTAAGGACAGGTAGTTCCAGGATTCCCTCGACCAAGTAGCGTCCTCCGAGCAGCTGGAGTTCCGAGTCGGGAGGCCGGACGATGGCGCGGGCGACGTTCGACGACGCGCGGAAATTGTGGCGCGCCATGGCACGGTATACCGCACGATCCACCTGCATGTTTCCGGTACGCAAGGCGGTTGGCCGCGGAATGCCCCAACGGCGAAAGGCGTCCAGGCCGAGCAACACCATCTCGTCGAGTTCGGCATCGCTGCGGCCGGCGCATGAGTCGTTGGGCCGATCATGCGCGATCCGAGTCTTCCACTGTGGGTCGCGGAAGGAAAGCCAACAGGGATGAAGGTGCAGCTGAACGTCGTGACCTTCCTTCATGATCCGCTCGGCAATCGCAGCCATTGGGCGATCACCGAAATAGCAGTAGTTCAACGCCTCGACAAAGAACGTCGCGGTCAGCCCAAACGACCGAAGCGTTTCGAGGATAAACCCGAGGCCGTGCTCACGACCGTCAGCGACGCAGGCAACCGCCGACTCGCCAATCGGCAAGTTTCGATTCGGCGCGGCAAAAGCCCCACCGATTGAAAATTCGATATCTACCGTGATGCAGACGTGCGTCATTCGGTTGCTTGCCAGAGCTGCGACCGGAACATCATTCGGGAAAGAGGGTGGGTAATATCGCGCGGACAATCGTCATATATCTGTCGATTTCCTGCGCAGAAAGCTCCTCTTTCCATTTGTTCGCGGAGACCATCGGTTCCCGATAGAGGCTGAAATATCCTTCGTGTCGCGCGGGCCTTGTGCTTGCTTCGACGAAACGAAGAACGGCTGCGTCCCACGGCAGCCCGGCAAACTCGATAATCTCTTGCGATCGCGGGAGCGGACTGGCGCAGAGTTCCTCGTATCTGACGATGGAGACGTTCGCCAGTCCCTCGACATCCTCGAGCAGCTTCGCGTGCGCGAAAGCCCAACCATGGACCCACTGATCAAGCAACGGCAGGTTTTCGTAATCTTTACGGGTGAAGCCCAACTCGCGCGCCCGGGACGTTTCCGTGACATAGGGGCCAAACATGGTCCCCACCCCCATGGTCCTGACATTGAATCCGCGCTTTAGCGAGGCAAGCTGGCCACAGGGATGCCGGATGATCACGATCGTGCGACTCGCGGGCAACGCGCGCGCAAGGAGGCCTCCGGCACCGAGCAGGCTAAGGGACTTGACGGCATACTTCAGATTGGGCGCGTCTTCGCGAACGAAATCCGGTATGGCGATACGGCGCGGCCATCGCGCACGAGGCGAGACGGCTTCGACAGCACGCAGACCGTATACAAGGCCGCGTCGGGTCAGTACGGCCGGAAAGCTTTGGAACGGCTTGGCGAAGACGGGCCGCGTTCCAGAAGCCTTGATCTGCCGCACGCCTACGAGGTGAGCGATATAATTTCGTGCTGCTTCTTCGTACTTCGGCACGTCCTCGAGTTGGCAATGCAGCGGAAATCCAACGGGCGGCAAAACCGCATCCGGTTCGTGCCGGTAAAGCACCATGGGATGGCTATCGAAGATCTTGCCGAGCCAACTCGTTCCAGAACGAGGAGCGCCAAGGATTAAAATCAAGTCGGACCCGTCGGACCGAGCTCGACTCAATGTCGAGGCTTCCGCAGGAGGGCGATTGGTGGAGGAGTCAATCGAATCATACGATGCTTGATGCCCGGCAACGGAATGCCGGGCGCGAAAAGGCTCGGACAATGTCGAAGGCGGCAAATCCGGCCTGCTCGCGTTCATTGTTGCACCAGCGCGAAAAGAAAGCTATTTAGCCGGCCGGAGATTAACAGGACGAATAGCGCGTCGACAAGAAGCGCACCGCCGATCGCCGGAATTATGCCCGAGACGGGATAGCGTAGGGGGCGGGCAGCAATATTATTTAAAGATATTAAGCATCACATGCGGCTACCATTTGGAAATGCTCGCTTGAGGTATACGTCATGAGACCCCTGGCGTGGGTGCAGTTTGCCGTGCTTGCCTTCTGCATCTGGGCTCTCGGAGAGCTTGCGGCGAATTTCCCTTTTCCCTCCCCCCTCATAAAGCCGTTCTTGCCTCCGCAGCTCCGCTGGCCGACCGACCAAGTTCAGCTTTGGATTGAGAGGGACGACATACCGTCGGATTTCCGGAATTTCTTCTCGCGCGATCCCGAGCGAAAGATTCCTCCCGGCCCCAACTGGGTTTCGCCGGCCGACGGCAAGGCTGGCCCGACCTTGCACTCAGGCGGGAAAAGCTACTTCGTGGTGAACCTGACCTTCTGGGATGTTCATGTCATCCGGGCCCCCCTTGCCGGTGTCGTAACGGCCATCGAGAACGAAGGCACCCGCACGATTGGCATGCAAAAAGAAACGCCAGAGGAGCAGGCTGAAGACGTATACGAGCGCGGTAAGGACGCGCCAGTGCAGAAAGTCATAACGATCTACTCGGACGTTGGGGATGCCGAAGTCCGGATGATCACGAGTTATTGGGCGTCGCGACTGAGAGTCTGGGTCCGAGTGGGGCAAAAAGTCTCAAAAGGCGATCGTTTAGGCCGGATTTTGGCGGGGAGCACCGCGGTTTTTGAAATTCCGGGGGACATCGACTTCACCCCGAAGCCTGGCGTTCACGTCAGCGGCGGCAGTTCGATCATCTATGTCGAAAGTCCGATCCAATGAAGGATTTCATCTGGACCGGGGACCGGCTGTCCTGGTGGTTCGTCGGTGCCTGTGCTTTTGCAACGGCATCGATTCTAGTTTTCGATTTCGCTTGGCGATTCCTCAAGATGCCCGTCGACCGCTTTATTATCTATGCCATCCTCATCGACTTGGTGGCTGGTGCGTTCGCTATCATCGGTGGTCGATGGTGGTCATCGTATCAGCGATGACGCCCAGATTCGCCCTCCGAACCTCTCACGAAGGTCTTGCGAGTCCGAAGAGCTCGAGCGCGACTGATCGCATGAAGGCAAGTGTGTAGGCGCCGTAGACGATTATCCCCACAGCAACGAGTACCGGCAATTCCGTAGAGGCTTGGAGCCTTCCGTCCATCATACTGTCGACGGAGCGTACGGCCGCGAGCATGATGAGCGATCCTACCAGAGGTGCCAGAAGCGGGCTCAAGAGGTGACCGGTCGACGTGCCCGATACCAGCGCCGCCCGTCGTGCGGCCGATAGCAGTTGAACCGGATAGGCGACAAGCCACGCCGTACACACCCCGATCAGGCCCCAATGCGAGCCAATGAGAAAGGCAACTACGAACAGAACTGTGTTGAAGATCGTGTTGCGTAAGCTCGCCGCAAACTCGCCCATCCCCATCAGAAAAGACGGAATGATCAGTCCTACGGGACGTGGTGCCATCGCCACTGCAAGGATCGCAATAGGCGTCGCGGCTGCGCTCCACTTTGGTCCAAGCGCGAGGGCAACCACCTGAGGTGAAACCGCCGCGATACCGAACAGGACCGGGAAAGACAGGAACGCAAGCAGCCGCGCTGCCTTGCGCAAGTGGGAAAGCGCCAGGGAACGATCATGCTGCACGAGCGAGAAGGCCGGCAGTGCAACCGGCCGCACCGTGACGGAGAATTTTTCGACGGGTAAAGCCGCCAAATTGCGGCTTACGTAATAGATACCGACCAAATCGGCACCGAGCACCCGTCCAATGATGAACACATCGGCGCTGATGTAAATGTTCCACAGGAACTGCTCAAGCATTCGGATACCGCCAAAGTGGCGGATCTGAGCAAGCCCGGCGAACGAAAATCTGGGAAGTTGAAAATACCGGGCGGCAACGCCGTAACCGATGGCCTGCAGAGTGGCGACCAGTATCGGTCCCGCTATCAAGGACCAGATACCCGCACCGGCCCACGCGAGGAGAAAAACAAATAGGCCGCCAACGATCCTGGCGACCGCGTCTACGCGTGAGACCGATTTAAGATCAAGGCGTCTATCAAGAAGCGCGCGCGGCACAGCTCGAAAGCTTATCGGTATCAACTCTAGGCTCACGACCACCAAGAGGATCATGAGCTGCGGCTCGCCATAGAACCAGGCGGCGGGGTACGAGACTCCACATATCAAGACGAGACAGACGGCGTTGATCACCAATACCAGCCCGAAGATATTCCGCAGATCCGTTTCCGCCAGGCTGCTCCGTTGTACGACCACGTCCATAATGCCGCTCGAGCCTGCCTGCGAGATGAACGCCGCGATGGTCGTCGTAATGGCTGCCAATCCATAAAGCTCTGGCCGGAGGAAATGCACCGTGGCCAGCGTCATTCCCCAGTTGATGAGCTGCGCGAGAAATCTGGTTGCTGCCGCCCAACCTACTGCACGCACCACGCTCCCTTTCAAGGAGCCGGCGCCCTTCGGCAAGAAAGCGTCTGTGCTTTTATCTATGGCCATTCGACCAGTCTGCCCGCTCCTGCGGCAACAGGAGCGCTTCATATGCCGCGACCATTCGTTCCAGCGCGTACTCGGCGACGATCCGCTGCCGGTTGAGCGAGCCGATCGCGGCCCGTCGTTTCTCGTCGCCTGCAAGCACTGCGATAGCGTTCGCCAGCGCGGCGGGGTCTGTCACTGGCACGATGAATTCGCGGTTTTCCTGGGCGACCATTGTCCTGACATCGCCAACGTCGACCGCCGCGACAGGCAATCCCGCCGCCATGGCCTCGAGCAGCGCGTTGGGCATCTGCTCGGTATCCGACGAAAGACAGAATATATCGAGTTCGTCGTGGAGCACCGATGGCGTGACAACCACATTGCCACGAAAGGAGACGCGTTCCGCGATGCCAAGATCCGCGGCGAGCTGTTCCAATTTAGCGCGTTCCGATCCGTCTCCCATAATCACGAGACGAAGCTGCGGCATGGAAGTAATCCGTGCGAACGCGCGGATCAGCCTCCCCACATTCTTTTCCGCCCGCAGCGGAGCGACCGTGCCAACCGTTATCGTGGCGTCGGCCGGGGCGGCAGACGCGCCAAATCCAGCGAGAGGTGCAACCTCGATCCCGTTTGGGATATAGCGCAACTTGTCCTTCGGCAGCCGCCACGTCTCCAAGGCAACGTGTTCCAGCGTCCGAGATGGAACCACCACCTTCTCCGCCGCTTGCAGCGCGAGGCGCCGCACTACAACGCGTCGCCAAAGTTGGCGGAACGCTTCCTCGACGCCAAAACCTGATTCGAAATGGATATGCCGGCGACGACACCAGAACGTGTTTGCCAAAGCCCATTCAATTGAGCCCCAATTATAGGTCAGAAGAACATCCGGGCTCACTGCCGCAATGTAGCGGCCGCTTTTGATGATGGCGGAAAGAGTTCCGGCCCTTTTTCCTGCAATGAACTCACACTCTACGTCGCGAGAGATTCTGGCTCCCGCACCGAAATCGCCATCGAGCGCAACGATCGTGTGACGGCACCGCGATCCCAGGTGATTGATGATGCGCACGATTCTGAGTGGAACGCCGCCGATTCCGAAACTCGGAAACACGTGAAGAAAGTGAACGCCCGCCGCCTCCGTGCGCGCGGCGTCCCGTTCGAGGCAAAAATTGATGGTCACTGCGCGTGGGCGGCGATGGTTCGCCGATCGCCGAGGACGCCGCGGAACAACTTCAATTGTCCTTGTGTCGTCGCCTCCCAGCTGAACTGCTCGGCATAGGCGCGCACCGCCGCTCTATCGTTTTTTCGCTGCAAAAGGCGCGTGACGGCCTCCGCAAGCGCATCGGGCGTGCGCGCATTCGCCAGCTCACCGGCAACCGGTGAGGTGATGACTTCCGGCGTGCCTCCGACGCGTGTGGCGACGCAGGGAGTGCCACAGGCCATTGCCTCGAGGAGAACATTTGCCCAACCTTCGCGGCTCGAGGCGAGCACCAGAATGTCAGCGGCAGTGTAGATTTCCGGCAACGCATCCTGCGGAAGCCGCCCCAGAAACCGCACGCGATGCGACACTCCCTCTTGCGCCGCGAGCGCGCATAGCACTGCCTCCTCCGGCCCGCTGCCCACGATCAGCAGCTCGACATCGGGGAGGCGCGTCAACGCCCGGATCACGAGATCGTGCCCTTTAAGCTCCACCAGGTTACCCACTGAAAGCAGGGTGGCACCTGAGAGCCCGAGACGGTCCCGCGCCTCCTGACGCGGAACGGGGCGAAACCGCTGAAGATCCACGCCGTTGCGCAGCACCGTAATTTTCTCCGCAGGCACATCAAGGGCGACAAGCGCGTCTTTGAGCGCAGCGCAAACCGTGATGACGGCAGCAGCGCGACCCGCTGCCCATTGGATCATGCGTCGCGGGAGGCGATATTTGGCGATCAGATTGATGTCCGTTCCGCGGGCCGTAATGACGGTCGGGCGATTGAAGGCCGATCCGAGGAGTGCAGCGGCAACGCCGTCGGGATAAAAATAATGCGCATCGATCAAGTCGAACGGGCCCCCGCTGTCCGCAAGACGACGCAGTACGGGCTTCATCGCGGCGTACATGAGAAAGGGCGCCATTCCCATTCCGATCTTCGGCAAGAGGGGGAAACGGGGGTGATACACGGGAATGCCGCCACGTGTCTCATACTTCACGATCCGCGCAAATTCACCATACCTCCCGAAGGTTCTGCTGCCCAACGGAAACCAGGGGCAAGGAGCGACAACCCGCAGAGTTACTCCTTCGGTACGAGCCAATTCACGAATGCGGCTTTCTACGAAAATGCCGTGAGTTGTCTGAATATTGTTCGGGTAAAGTGAAGTAAACGTCAAAATTCGCATGGCGACGCCATCGCGGGGGTCGGGGACGTGTCACCAACATACGTGCGGGCGCGCTTCGCATCGCCGGCCGTCGCGTCACGAGCCGCCGAAAATCGGTCTGCGAAGGCGCTGCTAATCACCCGGACATCATTCGTTGGATTTTGGCGGTTCACTGTCCAAAGGAGTCCAGATAAGTTCTTGCAGGCTCCATCGCGGCAAGAAAATTCTGGAGCACGTTCCGGGGATTCTCTGTATTTGACTCGTCAACTGCGAGCGCAAAAAAGGCCTCGACGCGATCCGCACGGCCGAAAAGATCTCGCAGTTGAATCAGCCTCGCCGCAAGGGGGGCGGCCACAACGCGACCGTCGATCACATAGAAGGACCAGACCAGCATCCGGCGATCGCCTTCGGCGATCCTTTCTTCGGTGACGGTTTCCTCTTGATCGTTGATACGTATCGACTCACTCGATCGAGAGACGGTCGCCCAGCGCTCTGGGTCGGCGATCCGATTGGAAGATCGAACAAGGTAGTTGCCCGACGGTGAGGCCTGGTAGATGGCCACAAACCGGCCGACGACGTTGGGACCATCGCTATAATCGGTGCGGAATGAACGATCCGCGCCGTGCACAATCGGTTCCCAATCAAGCCGCTTCTTGGCAAGTGGGTGCCATGGGGACATCACTCCGGGCTCGCTCGCCGCGGCAAAATCAATATTCGGGATGCCGTAGCCTCGCCACTCGATGTACGCGGGCCCACTTGCGGAGACCAAAATGCCAAGCGCCCCCGCGAGCACCGTACGGGTCCAGCGCGGCGTCTCCGTCGAACGCGGCAGTGGCCTCGCGACCGCCGGCTTGCGATCTTCGGCAAATCTGAAACCGATCGCCATCAGGAGCAAAGTCACAAGTGAAAAAAATCCCCAACCGTAGATGATGTGGTCCGCTTCAACGGCTGCAGCACTGCCGGACATCTCGCCAAGCTCGATCGTCCCAAAAACTCGGATGCCGTTGGCAATGACGGGGACAATAACTGAGAGAGACAGAAAGGCGACCCAACGCCAGATCGATCGGTAAAGCAGCGCCGCGAAAAACACTCCGAATGCGAGCGAGGCTATAAGGAAACGAATACCAGCGCAGGCTTCAGCGACGCGGTACCAGCCCGACGGCACCTCGATGAGAGTGCTATCCCAATAAACTGGGGTGCCAACCAGCAACAGACCTTTGACGGCGAGCGATGCCGTCAAATTCTGCAGCCAAGGCACTAGGAAATATCCGGTTGGAACCAGAAAGAACAAATAGAGAAATGGAACCAGCAAGCCACGATAAGCGCGCCAACCCAAAACGGTCACCGCAATGACCTGGAACATCGTCATGATCGTGAGTTGTTCCAGTTCCACGACGCTGAGATTTTTGGCAACAATCCAAACGAGCGTCAGCGGTCCCAACAATATCAGCGGTAATAGGCTGGGATTTGGCAGCATCCGCTCCAAGACGTCGCGGCGCTGCCATATCAAGTACGCGGATAGAGGCGCGATCAAAAAACAATGATTATAGGCCGTAGTCCCGGTCCACGTGTCATAAGCCGAGCGGGCCTCAGGCCAGAACAGGGCGATCAGGGCCGCCGCGGCCAGTCCGAGGAGGGTCGCCGAAGACAGCCAAGCGCCGCGCGAGGTGGCGCGCAGCAGAGGATCATGTTGGACGTCGGGAATGATCACGGGTCAATACGCCGTTGATTTCCTTAATGCTCTATTAATTTCGTGCCAATCGACGAAGTCGGCTGAGCAACGTGATTATCTTGTCAAGCCACTCGAACTTCTACGTAAAATTCGCCACACCCGTTCACGAGCGCGATAGCTGCGGCTTCAGGGCGGCCTGCCACGTGGCTCGAGGGTACTCGGCGCCGAAGCTTCCTCAGAGCGCCCAGTAGACAAACTGGTCGGGCACCGAAGCACGATCGATCGCCGACTTCACGTCAACGAGCACGCCGCCCTTCGACAGCATCGCGAAAACCCGTTCGCCATTGCGTTCGCGGAAGTCCTTGTGCGCGACGGCATAGATGACGCCATCGAGATTCTTGAACGCGTCGGCATCGGCGAGCTCGATGCCATACTCGTGCAGCGCCTCGGCGCGGTCGGCCATCGGATCATGCACCAGCGGATGAATGCCGAAGCCGCGCAGCTCGGCGATGATGTCGGGCACGCGGCTATTGCGCAGATCCGGCACGTCCTCCTTGAAGGTGAGGCCCAGAATGCCGACGCGCGCGCCCTTGACCGCGCGCTCGGCTTCGATCAGCAGCTTGACGAAGCGTTGCGCCACATAGGCGCCCATATTGTCATTGATGCGCCGCCCCGAGAGGATCATCTGCGGGTAATAACCCGCGGCCTCGGCGCGCGCGGTCAGATAATAGGGATCGACCCCGATGCAGTGGCCGCCGACGAGACCCGGCGAGAACGGCAGAAAATTCCATTTCGTGCCGGCCGCCTTCAACACGTCCTTGGTCGAGACGCCGAGCCGGTCGAAGATCATCGCCAGCTCGTTCATCAAAGCGATGTTGAGATCGCGTTGCGTGTTCTCGATGACCTTCGCCGCTTCGGCGACCTCGATCGATGGCGCGCGGTGGATACCGGCAGTGACGATCGACGAATAGACCGCCGCTACGCGCTCGAGCGTCTCCTCGTCCTCGCCGGAGACGATCTTGGTGATGGTCTCGAGACGATGAACCTGATCGCCCGGATTGATGCGCTCGGGCGAATAGCCGAGCTTGAAGTCCTTGCCTTGAGCGAGACCTGACGTCTTCGCAAGGAGCGGTCCGCAGATTTCGCGCGTCAGCCCGGGATAGACCGTCGACTCAAACACCACGACCGCGCCTTTGCGCAAGTGCGGGCCGATGACCTCGCAGGCGCCAACGAGCGGGGAGAGATCCGGCCGGCGCTGCTCGTCGATCGGTGTCGGCACGGTGACGATGATGAAGCTCGCTCCGGCGAGATCGTCGGCGCGATCCGTCAGGCGAAGCTTGCTTGCCTGCAGCTCCTGCGGCGCCACTTCGTGCGTGCGGTCGTGGCCGGTGCGAAGCTCGCCGATGCGGCGCTGGGAAATGTCGAAGCCCCAGACCGGATCGACCCGCTTCGCCAATGCGATCGCGACGGGCAGGCCGACATAGCCCAGACCGACAACCGCGTAGCCTCTTTCGCTCACTTCAGCCTCTCAAGCTTGCCAACGGCCGCGCTCTGGGCGCGGGACTGCTTATCGGTGACTTCCGGGCCGAGCGATAAAACTGTTGTATCATCGCCCGTCTTTACCTCATTTTATCTTTACCAAGCGAGTGTCCCGCCCACAATCGAAATGAAGCTCATTCATATCATTGGCGCCGCGCGGCCCAACTTCATGAAGATTGGCCCGCTATACCACGCTTTCCTTAACGAGCGGCATTGGGCACAGGCGCTCATCGTCCATACCGGCCAGCATTACGACTACAGCATGTCGGAGGCGTTCTTCGCCGATTTGGGCCTACCCGAGCCCGACGTCAATCTCGAAGTCGGCAGCGGTACTCACGCCGAGCAGACGGCCGGGGTCATGCTGGCGTACGAGCGGTTCTGCCGCACCTCGCGGCCCGACTGGGTCATCGTGGTCGGCGACGTCAATTCGACGCTCGCCTGCGGGCTCGTCGCGAAAAAAATGAATCTGCAACTGGCGCATCTCGAAGCGGGGCTCCGGAGTCGCGACCGGACCATGCCGGAGGAGATCAACCGGCTTGTGACCGACGCCATCGCGGATCTGCTTTGGACGCCGTCCGAAGATGCCGACGAGAATCTCCTGAGGGAAGGGATTCCCCCCGAACGCATCGTCCGCGTCGGCAACATCATGATCGATTCCTACGAGCTGGTGCGTGGGAAGATCGAAAGTATCGACGTCGCGGGCGAACTTGGCGTTGCCGATCCTTATGGCGTTGTGACGCTTCACCGCCCTTCGAACGTCGATAACCGGCCGGCGTTGGCGGAATTGCTGAAGCGATTGGTTGAGACCTCGCGGCGCGCAACCCTGGTTTTCGCGGTCCATCCACGCACGGCCGCGCGCATCCGTGAATTCGGCCTCGAGCCGTTGACCGCCAGCGCCAAGGGCCTACGGCTCGTCGAGCCGATGGGCTATATCCGATTCATGTCGCTCGTGCGAAAGGCGCGATTCGTCATCACCGATTCGGGCGGCATGCAGGAGGAGACGACATATCTCGACATACCGTGCCTCACTCTGCGCGAGACGACGGAGCGGCCGATCACTGTTTCGCACGGTTCGAACCGGCTCGTCAAGCCGGGCGAGCTTGTCGCCGCGATCGACGACGTGCTCGCCGGAAAATGGCCGCACGGGCGCAAGCCGCCGCTTTGGGACGGACACACGGGCGAGCGCGTTGTCGCCGATCTTCGGGCCCGGTGCGGGGCCTAGGGAAGCTTGTGATAGTCCTTGTACCAGGCGATGAAGCGCGGGATGCCAACCTCGATCGGCGTCTTCGGCTCAAAGCCTAGATCCGCGCGCGACGCGTCGATGTCGGCATAGCTCTCGGGCACGTCGCCCGCCTGGAGCGGCAGATATTCCTTCTGCGCCTTGCGTCCCAGCGCCATCTCGATGACCTCGATGAAGTGTTCGAGCCGCTCGGGGTGGTGATTGCCGAGATTGTAGACACGATGCGGCGGCGTTTCCGACGGCGGCCGATCGAGCGCCGCCACCGTTCCCGCGACGATGTCGTCGATATAGGTAAAGTCGCGCGCCATGCGCCCGTGATTGAAGACTTTGATCGGCCTGCCCGCGAGGATCGCATCGGCGAAGAGATAGGCAGCCATATCGGGCCGGCCCCAGGGGCCATAGACCGTGAAGAAGCGCAGGCCGATCGCCGGAATCTGGAACAAGTGGCAATAGCTTTGCGCCACAAGTTCGCACGATCGCTTGGTCGCCGCGTATAGTGAGACCGGCTGATCGACCCGATCGGCAACGGAGAATGGCTGCTTGCGATTGCCGCCATAAACCGAAGACGAACTGGCATAGACGAAGTTTTCGAGATGGCGCAGCGTCCGCGCGGCCTCGAGCAGCACGACCTGGGCCATGACGTTCGACTGGACGTAAGCGTAGGGGTTTTCGAGCGAGTAGCGTACCCCAGCCTGCGCGGCGAGATGGATGATGCCGGTTGTGTCCTGATGCCGCTTCAGCGCCGCCGCGACGGCGTCGCGATCGGAAATGTCGAGCTCGTGGAAGGCAAACCGTGGAAATGCCGCGAGCTGCGCGAGGCGGGCTCGCTTCAACTCGACCGAGTAGTAGTCATTGAGATTGTCGAAGGCATAGACCTCTTCGCCACGCGCCAGCAGGGCACGCGCGACGTGGTAGCCGATGAAGCCGGCGGCGCCCGTCACGAGAACGCTCATGCGGTCTCCTGTCCTCTCGGCGCCGACCGTAGTCGAGCGGCGCCACGGCATCGAGAAAATTCTGCACCGCTTGTGGTGCGGTGTCGGGGCCGACTGGTTCGCCGCGCGAAGCCGGAGATCCTGCTCATTGCCGGCTCATCCGGCCGCCGCGGCGGCAAACGCGCGTCCCGCGACGATCTCGTCGAGAGGCGCAAAATTCCACTGGTAATCGGCGAGCACGCGCTGGCGCGCGCGGGTGCCGAGCTGAGGATGCCCGCCCTCGACGATCTCGTGCACGGCCGCCGCGAATCTCTCGGCGTCGTCAGCGACAAGGGCATCGCGGCCGGAGACGAGGTCGAGCCCCTCGCCCGCCTGCGGCGTCAGCACCACCGGCCGCGCCATCGCCATCGCCTCCAGAACCTTGTTCTGCACGCCGCGCGCGATCTGCAGCGGCGCTACGACCGCCGCGGCATGCGCGACGTAAGGGCGCACGTCTTCGACACGTCCGGTGACGCGCACTGCCGGCAGACGCGCCAGGCGCTCGACCACAGGCGTAGGCTTCGCTCCCACGATCCAGAATTCGATCCCGGACGTTCGCGCGGCGAGGAGCGGCATCACGCGCTCGGCAAACCACCGCACGGCGTCGACATTGGGCCAGTAGTCCATGGCCCCGGTGAAACACAGGGCGCGCACGCCGGCGGGATAGGGATCGGCGTAGCGGCGGCTCGGATCAAACCGCGCTGTATCGACCCCGTTCGGCAGCGCGACGATCCGGTCGGCCGACTCGGGCGCGAGACGCCGAAGAAAATCAGCCTCGGCCCGCGAGACGAGCAGGGTGGCGTCGAACTCGGCCGCCATTTTGCGCTCGAATTCGAGGAGCGTGCGGTGCTCGCGCGCATAGACAGCGCGCGCGGGCCAAGGTTTCGACTCGGCATATTGCCGCCACTTGTCACTATCGACATCGACCATGTCGAGGACACGGATTTCGGCCTTGTGCGGCAGCGCGTAGGGCGCCATCGCCGAGCAAAAGACGAAGATGCGCGATGGGCGCTGCGCGGCCACGGTCGCGTCGACCCAGTTTCTGAGCGTCTCGTCGGCGAAATAGGCGAGCGTCAACGGCGCGCCAGTGCCGAGATTGGCGAGGCTCTTGAGCTTCGCGCGTTTGGGCGACAGCAGGCGGCAGCAAACGCTTGCGCACACACTCTCAAGAAACGGAATGTGCACCAGGTCGGCCGGATCATCGCAGAAGCAGCCGAGATGAATGCGGAAACGCTTGGCAAGATGACTTAGCAAATGCCAAGCACGAATCTTGTCGCCCTTGTCCGGCGGATAGGGAATGCGCTGCGTCAGGAAAAGAAGCTGTTCCACGACAGAATTTGGCTCACGACGCAATGTGGGCGGCGAAAGCCCGGTCGACGCGGCCCCAGCGGAAATCGGCGAGTAGCCGGCGCAGCCGCCCCTCGGTCGCGCCGAGATTCGTGTAGTGGCGGAGCCGCGATTTGAGCGGCGCGCGCTCCTGGCGCGGCTGCTCGGGGTCGATCTCCCAGGGATGGAGATAAAAGATGCAGGGCATGCCCTCGACGCGATTGACGCGCCGCATGGTCCAACGCGAGTAGGCATAGGGCAGAAGGCGGAAATATCCACCGCCGGCGCAGGGAAAATTGCGGCCGAAAAGACGCGCCGTCGTGAGCGGCAACTCCGCGAGGCCCGAGCGCGCCTCGCGGAAAGGCGTGCGCGAGGCATCGGGCGTTCCGTAGAGATCGTGCGCGATCGGAAAGAGGCTCGAACTGTAGGCGTAACCCGCGTCAGCCAGCACCTCGTAAGCCCACCAGTTCTTGGGGCCGATCGAGAAGGTGGCGGCGCGATAGCCGCGCACAGGCGCGCCGCCCACATCCTCCAGCAGGCGCTTCGTCCTCACGATATCGGCGCGGAACTCGTCGGCCGTCTGACTGTCGGCACGGCGGTGCTCGAAGCCGTGGCTCGCGACCTCGTGCCCTTCCTCGGCCATGCGGCGCACAAGCCGGGGATGGCGCTCGGCCACCCAGCCGAGCGTGAAGAAGGTTGCCTTCGTGCCGCTTTCGCCGAGGAGATCGAGGATCCGGTCGGTGTTGCGCTCGACCCGGCGCGGCAGGCGGTCCCATTCCTCGCGCGGGATCACGTCGGCGAAGGCCTGGACCTGGAAATAGTCCTCGACGTCGATGCTGAGCGCGTTGAGGAGGCGCGCGTCGGCCGCCGCGTCCATCACTGCGGTGCCCCGCGCATGTAGGTCTGGATGATCTCGAGCGCGCGCCTGATGGTGCGCTCGTGCTTGCTCGTCGTCTGCTCGATCGCGGAGACGCGCGTCATGATCTCCGACAGCATTGCGTCGGTGCCGCTCCCGCGCGGCACGGCGTCGCGGGCGGCAGCGGAGGCGAGCGCCGTGGCACCCACGGGAGAGAGCTCGCTTTGCAGCTCCTCGGCAACCTGCGTTACTGCGGCGGCATCGAGCGCGTGGCGCTCTTCGAGGTAACCGAACAGCAGCAGCCGCGAGGCGAGCGTGTTGATGCGGCGCGGCACGCCCTCGCTGAAGCGATAGATCGCACCAAACGCATCCTCGCCCAGGACGGGATCGTCGTTCCAGTCGACCGTCTTCAAGCGATGAAGCACATAGGCCTTGGTCTCGACCTCGGTCATGGGGCCGAGGTGATAAGACGCGATCACGCGCTGGCGCAGCTGGTCGAGCTCGGGGCTTGCCATGATGTTGCGGAACTGCGGCTGGCCGACGAGGAAGCTCTGCACCGGCGACATTCCGCCGCGCCCGAAATTCGACAACATGCGCAGCTCTTCGAGCGCACCGATCGAAAGATTCTGCGCCTCGTCGATAAGGATGAGCGAGCGCTTGCGCGCACGCATGTTGGCGCTCACGAACTCTTCGATCCGGCGCAGCATCGCCGCCTTTTCCATGCCGGGCGCGTAGAGGCCGAAGGCGGCGGCAACCATGCGCAGGAGATCGTCGCCCGCGAGCTGCGACGTGACGATCTTTGCCGCCGCATAAGCCGACGTATCGAGCTGGGAGAGCAAGAGATCGACGAGCGTGGTCTTGCCGGCGCCGACCTCGCCGGTGACGACGATGAAGCCCTCGCCCTGGTGCAGCCCATAGGTCAGATGCGCCATGGCGCGGGCGTGGCCCGCGCTGCTGAAGAAGAAGCGCGGATCGGGCGTGAGCTGGAAGGGTAATCCCTTGAGACGATAGAACTCGGTATACACGTCTCAGAAATCTTTCCGCAGGCCGATGGTGACGAGATCGACGAGGATGACGCCGCCAACGCCCGATTCGCGCGACAGCGTGTAAGTCGCGGCGCCCGTGAGCGTCGGGGTTAGATTGTACTTAAGCCCTGCAGACGCCGTCACCGTATCGATCGAGGATGAGCTCGAACCTGACGCCCCTGTGGAGGTCGTTGAATAGCCGCCGGAAAGATCGCTGCTCAGATCAGGGGACAGATCGCGGAGCCATCCGACGAGGATGCCGTTGGACTTGGTCGAGCTCCCGCCCGTGGTCAGCGTGTCCATTACGGTCCGGTTGAACTGGATCGTGTAGTGGTTGCGTTGGCCGCCCTGGATCAGCGCGCCCGCACTGAGCGTCTTCGTCCGCGTGACCTGGTTCTGCAGCGGCAGGTTGGGATTGGCGAGGCTGAGCGGCAAGCCGGTGGTCGCGTCGATGGTCTGCCCCGGCGTGGTCTGGGTCGCGGTGCCGAGCGTATCGAGAAGCTGTTGTTGCTGGGATTCCGTATGCGAGGCGTATGACGCCGACAGCGTCGCGAGCGGCGTGACGGCCCACGAGGCCGTGCCCGAAAACGTATTCTGCCCCTCGGTCTTGCCGTAGTTGAGCGCGACCGAGCGGTCCTCCCGCGGATGGAAGATGAAGCCGCCCTGATAGGTCGGCCCGACGAAATTGCCGTTGAAGCCGCTCGCCGCGCTCTGCTCGGGAAAATCGAGCCGCTCATAGCCGGCGGTGGCAGTCAGATCGAAGGTCGGAGTGAGGGCATAATCGCCGCCGGCGGTGAGCGTATAGTGGCGCTCGTTGTTGAGGCTTTCGTTCACCATCAAGAAGTCGGCGTTCCCCGTAAAGCGAAAGCGCTGAAACACGTCGCCGCTTGTGAACTTGGCGCTGACGTCGTTCTGCGTGCTGTTGGAGAGGGGACCGACCGACTGGCCCGGAATCGTACTGTTGATGGCCCCTGTGCTGCCGCTGAACACGGACTGCGAGAGACTGTAACGCAGTTCGGCGTCGCCGATAGGACCAAAATGGAACTGCACATAGGGAGAGCCCGTATAGGCGGTCGTTTGCGTCGCCTGGCTCGTCTGGATCTGAGTTGTATTGCCGAAGCCGCGGCCGCCAAGTCGCGATTGCTCGGACATCTCCGCATGGCCATCGAAAAAAAAGCGCTCCGGCACGATCGTCGCCGTGCCGTTCAGGAGCATGTTCTGGATGACCGTGTCCTGGCTCGATACGACAACGTGCTCGATCGCCTCCGGACTGTAGTTGAAGGTGCCCTTGAGGCGCACGGTGTCGGCAGTCGCGAAGAGGCTCGGCGAGATCGTGGCGTAGGCGTCGGCCTGCTTCTGCGAGGTTGTGGCAAGCGCGTTGTCGGTAAACGAGATATCCGTCTCGATGCTGGGGAGGAAGACGAGGGGCGGTGGTATCGCGACGGCGGCGCCTTGTGCTCCAGGCGCCTGCCCGCCTCCTCCGCCCCTCGGCGGCGGC
>Ga0335081_10001641_pt1 | contig 35755 bp, 34 predicted proteins | sample Lox_Sample_35_FD_206713 | JGI IMG/M metagenome (GOLD analysis project Ga0335081, IMG submission 206713) | Soil microbial communities from Loxahatchee National Wildlife Refuge, Florida, United States - Lox_Sample_3.5 | ecosystem: Environmental > Terrestrial > Soil > Wetlands | place: USA...
GAAACCCACAAACTCCACGCGCACGCCTAGCCTGTTTTTCCTCTGCGTCTCGGCGTCTCGGCGGTGAATTCGTACCTGGTCTCGGCGGTGAATTCCTAATGGCTCCCCGCGCCGGGATAGAAATGCAGATCCACCGTGTACCCCGGCAGATCGACGCGCACGAAATACCGGACGTCGATCCGCCGGCCTTCCGGTGGATGTTCGATCTTGATGTTGTCGCTGCGGACAGGGAGCCGCAAATCGTGGGCTCTATCGAGGACCCACGTGCGCATCACATCGTCGGATTGCGAGGCTGTGTCCGGACGCGTGGCGATGTCCGTTACGAAGTTCTGCAGCTCCATGTTGTGGATGTAAATGGGCGCGAACGTAGCCACCAGGATCAGCAGCACGGCCAATACCACGATGCCGGCGGCGACGCGCCACAATGGCACACCCTTCACGGCCGATGACCGTAGTCTTTATGGGCGGCACTGGCGGAGCAAAGGTCTTCCCAGAGATCCTGGGAACTTGCCCATTCCGCGGTTTCCAGTCCCGAAATCTGCAGTTCTTCTTCCTTGAGCGTTCCGTGCCCGTACGGGCAGATGTACTCGATGCGCGGCCGGCCAAATTGCAGCATGCGGCTCCACGAGCCGGTCAGGACCGGCATCCGTAGACGGCGCAGGCAGACGCGGCAGCGGCGGCGTTGATCCCAAATGATCAGGTAAAGGGCTCCGGAGGCCAGCAAAAACCAGCCCAGCAGCGCCAGGTTGCAGAGCAGGGCCTGCGTCCCGGTCTCCAGCGGCCAACTGTCTGGCGCATTCGTTGGTTTTCCGGGAAATAGGGTGGCAAGCAGCGCTAGCAAACCGTAGAGTGGCGCAGCCGCCGCGGCCAGCTTGGCGGCGAAATAGGCCCAATAGCGCATACTAGTTAGACTCCCCAATGTGATTCTAGTTTCCAAAAGTCTGACGCACGGAAGCAAGAAAATTCACTATTCCCTAAAGAAATGACGGGCGATAAAGAAAACGTTAGCGGGGCGCTCCGCCAGACGGCGCATGAAATACGGGTACCAGGCCTGTCCAAACGGCACGTACAGCCGCAGCCGATAACCTTGGGCAACTAATTGCCGCTGCAAGTCGCGCCGGATTCCATACAACATTTGGAATTCGAACTGGTCGGCGGCAATTTGCCGTTTGGCCGCGTACGCCTTGGTCTCGTCGATAATCCTCTCGTCGTGCGTGGCAATGGCCGGATAGTGGCCCTGGTCGAGCAGCAGTCTCATCAACTCCACATAGTTCCGGTCCACATCCGCCTTGTCGGGGTAAGCCACCGCCGCCGGCTCCAGGTAGGCTCCCTTGCAAAGCCGCACGCGGATGTCGCGGGCGCACAGCCGCTCGATATCCGCGCGGCTTCGCCGCAGGTAGGCTTGAATCACCGTTCCGACACATCCGTACTGCGCATGCAGATCTTCCACCAACTGGATCGTCCGGTCGGTGTATTCGTGGGACTCCATGTCGATGCGGATGAAGCTCGAAAGCGAGTTGGCGAGCTCGACCAGCTGCGCCACATTGGCGCGGCACTGCTCGGCGGAAAGATCGAGCCCGAACTGGGTCAGCTTCAACGAGACGTTGCCGCGGATGCCATTCTCGTGGATGGCGGAGAGGGTCTTGATGTAGACGTCGCGCGCCCCGGCGGCCTCTTCCAGCGAAGTAACACTCTCGCCGAGGTGATCGAGGGTCAGGGTGAGGCCTTCCGCATTGATGCGGCGGCCGGCAGCCAAAGCGTCTTGGAGAGTACTCCCAGCCACAAACCGCGACGCCTGTCTTTGAGCGAATCGGGAGTATTCCACCCACCTTCTCAAGTGCCTCTGACGCGAGAGGAACAGGAAGAGGCTGCGCACGACTTCAGCCTAGCATCCTGCATTCACCGCCGAGACGCCGAGCCGCAGAGGAAGGCTAGGCTGACCGGCGCGCGTGTAGTTTGTGGGTTTGCGGTGTTCCATGCGGTTGGCGCGCAGAGGGAGCAGAGGGAACAAGTGCTTGCCGAAGCTCCCGGCGAGGATCGCGAAAGAAGCCCAACCTGACGCGATGACTTGTTCCAGCACTTGTTCCCTCGGCCACCTCTGCGCGCCAACCTGAAGCGCCTTCACAGCATCAACCTACGCCGGCCGGCCCGCCCATCTTAGCTTTTCCTCTGCGTCTCGGCGTCTCGGCGCTGAACTGCTCGACCAAGCTCCCGGGGAGGATCGCGAAAAGAAGCCCAACCTGACGCGACGACTTGTTCCAGAACTTGTTCCCTCGGCCACCTCTGCGCGCCGACCTGAAGCGCCTTCACAGCATCAACCTACGCCGGCCGGCCCGCCATCTTAGCTTTTCCTCTGCGTCTCGGCGTCTCGGCGGTGAACTCACTATGATAAACTCCCGCCAAATGACCATCCTCCGCTATTTCACCCTCATCTCCGCCGCGGCTCTGCTCTTGCCCGCACAGCCCCGCACCCTCGATATCTACTGGGTCGACGTCGAAGGCGGCGCGGCCACGCTCATCGTCACGCCCTCCGGCCAGTCGATGCTGGTCGATACCGGCAACCCCGGACCCGACGACCGCGACCCCAAGCGCATCTTCCAGGCCACGAAAGTCGCCGGTTTACAGAAGATCGATATGCTGGTGACCACGCACTACCATGGCGATCACGTCGGTGGCGCTCCGGCTTTGTCGCGCATGATTCCGATCGCGAAATATTACGATCACGGGGATTCCATCGAGGCGGCCAACAACGCGCAGACCGCCAAGCTCTGGGCCGATTACCAGCAGATCTCCGCAGGCAAGCGCACCATCGTCAAGCCCGGCGACAAGATTCCGCTCAAAGATCTCAACGTCACCGTAGTCACCGCCAATGGCGAAGTGATCGCGAAGCCCATCAATGGCGGTGGCCCCAACGAATATTGCAAGGACGCCCAGCAAAAAGATACCGACAAGACCGAGAACGGCCGCAGCACCGGCCTGCTGATCACTTACGGGAAGTTCAAGTTTCTCGATGTCGGCGATCTCACTTGGGATCGCGAAATGATGCTGGCGTGTCCGGTCAACAAGGTCGGAACGGTGACGCTCTTTCAGGCCACCCATCATGGATTCGTCAACGGCATCTCGGGCGCGCCGCCCATGGTCTGGGCCGTGAAGCCTCAGGTAGTGGTGGTCAACGACGGGCCGCGCAAAGGTCTGGAGGGGAATACCTACGAGGTGATCGGCAAGATCCCCGGCCTGGAAGACATCTGGCAGGTGCACCGCGCCTTGAAAAACGACGCCGCTCACAATACGCAGGAGCAGCTAACCGCGAACCTCGAAGAAACCGCCGATTGCAAAGGCCGCTGGATCAAAGCTTCCGTTTCGAGCGACGGCAAGTTTACCCTCACCAACAGCCGCAACCAGTTCAGCAAAACCTACATGGCGCGGTAGGGGCAGAGCGTGGCCCCGCCCCACAGTGGCTGGCGAACGAAACTTAGCCGTTCTTCCGCTGGCTGCGAAAGTGCGCGCCTCTCTGATGGAGGTTCTGCTGCATCTGGTCAGCCTTGGCGCGCTGTTCCGGAGTCAACGTAGAGTAGAACTTGCCGAACGCTTCGGTCCGAATCACGGTCATCTGGCCCAGCAATTGCCCTTGCTGCGCGGCAAGCTGTTGCACTTGAGCATCGTTGTTGCCTGCTTTGGCCGCCGCCACGAGTGCCTGGCGATTCGCTTTCAATTGATCGCGAAGCGGTTGGGCTGTCTGGCGAGCCTGCTGGAAGATGGTCTTGGCCTGCGCCTTTTGGGCGTCGGTCAGGTTCAACGCTTGCGTCAGGCGCGCGCGATGCTGACCAACGAAGTGATGACGGCCCGCCGGCGGGTTGGGCGACGGTGTCGAGGACGACGCTTGCGCGAATACCAAACTGGTGGCGAGCGCCGCGAATGCTGCTAATTTTACGAATTGACGTTTCATAGTGGATACTGCCTTTCCATCCCCAATGTAAGAATCCGGTGTAAACGCGCTTTGTCTTGTCGGTAAAAGTGTGTAAATCCGGATTTACGAACTCTTACACGCGGCTTATAATGGCCCGTGCTACATTTGGGCCGTGCAGATCCTGCTGGTGGATGACGATGCCGAACTCTGCTCGCTTCTCACGGAGTTCCTGAAGCGCGAGGGCTTCGCCATTACCTGCGAGCACGAAGGCAATCGCGGCCTCGAGCGGGCTTTGAGCGTGGACGTGGCCCTGGTCGTGCTCGATGTCATGCTGCCTGGCATCGATGGCTTCGAGATCCTGCGGCGTCTCCGCGCGCAAAGCAAAGTTCCGGTGCTGATGCTCACGGCGCGCGGCGAGGATGTCGATCGCATCATCGGCCTCGAGCTCGGCGCCGACGATTATCTTCCCAAGCCTTTCAACCCGCGCGAGCTGGCCGCACGCATCCGCGCCATCCTGCGGCGCTACGAGCAGCGGCCGCCAGCCGCTTCCGGACACCTGGAAGTGAATGGCATCGCGCTCGACCCGGCCAGCCGCGAAGTGCTCGCCCACGGGAAGCACGTAGAGCTCACCACCTTTGAATTCGACATTCTCGAGATGCTCATGCGCGCCGCCGGCCGCGTGCTTTCCCGGGACGCGCTGATGGAAAATTTCTACAACCGCAAAGCCACGCCCTTCGATCGCTCCATCGACATGCACATCAGCCATTTGCGCAAGAAGCTCGAGCAGGGCAGCCCGTTGATCAAAACCATTCGCGGAGTTGGCTACCAATTCTGCCGCACACCGGAGGACGCCGAAGCGGAATGAATTCGCTTTTCAGCAGAATCCTGTTGTGGTTCGGATGCACGCTGGCCGTTACCGTGATTGCATCGGCATTCTTTTCAGCGCTGGGCCTGAGCGAGAACGATTCCGACCGCCGCTCTCCCGCGGGGCGTATGGTGACCCTGCAGTTGCGGCTGGCGCGCTCGGCCTATGAAACCGGCGGCCGCGCCGGCTTGGAAAAATTTCTGGCCACCGTCGAAGGCACATACGATGCCCGGGCTATCCTCACCGATGCATCCGGCCACGACCTGATCACGCAGCAAGACCGCTCTAACCTGTTGGACGCCGCGCGCCAGCGGCCATATCCATATTTCGGTATTGGAAAACCGGTGGTGGCGCGAGCCGCCGAAGACGGCAAGTACTGGTATTTCTTTATACGCAGGCGCGTGCGCGTGGGATGGTGGTTCCTGCAGCCGGACCATCTGTTTGTGTTCCTGCCAGCCGTGCTGCTCTGCTACTGGCTGGCCTTCCATCTTTCGCGCCCCGTGCGTCAGCTGCAGCAGGCCGTCGAACGATTCGGCGAGGGCGATCTTGCCTTGCGCGTCAATTCCCGCCGGCGCGACGAGCTCGGCGAATTGGCGCGCACCTTCGACCGCATGGCCGATCGCATCGAGACGCTCCTCACTGCCGAGCGGCGCCTACTGCTCGATATCTCGCATGAACTGCGCTCGCCGCTGGCGCGCCTGGGAGTGGCGGTGGAACTGGCCCGCTCCGGCGCGGACCTCGAAACCAACCTCAATCGCATCCAGAAGGAGTCCGACCGGCTCAATGAGCTGGTTGGCCAGTTGCTTCAGGTCACCCGCGCCGAAGGCGACCCCTCGCTGCTCCATCGCGAGCCGGTGCGCCTGGACGAAATGGTGCAGCAACTGGTGGATGAATCCCGCATCGAAGCCCAAGCTCACGGCTGCGAGCTCGAATATCAGGCACGCCAGCCGGCCACCGTCGAAGGCGATCCCGAGCTGCTGCGGCGCGCCGTCGAAAATGTGATCCGCAACGCCATCCGCTATGCTCCCGGCCAGACCGCCGTAGAAGTGTCTCTGGCGCGCAACAACGGAAAGGTGCTCTTGGATGTGCGCGACCGCGGCCCCGGAGTCCCCGAGGAAGCGCTGCCGCGTCTGTTCGACGCCTTCTACCGCGTGGAAGAGGACCGCGCGCGGGCGTCCGGCGGCGGTGTCGGTTTGGGGCTCTCCATTGCGCGGCGCGCCATCGCTCTGCACCACGGCGCCATCCGCGCGCGCAATGCCCACCCCGGCTTGGAAGTGGAAATGGAACTCCCTGTAACTACTTGAAATCGAGCATAGTTAACGGCTGTGTACGCGCCCGCTACTATCTCCAGGAATCGCATTTCAGAAACGCGTACGGTGATACCATCGTCGTACCACCATGCTCCTAAAAGCTTTCCGCAGGGGATTGGACTGTGCCATCGCGGTGGCGTTCACACTCGTTCCACTCTCAGCTCAATTTGTTCCCGATCGTTACATATTGTTACTGGAAGATCCCCCGGTTACTTCGCGTTTCGCAACGCGTGAGGAGCTTCGGTCGGCCCCGGCGGGCGCGTACCGCGCACAGATCGAGACGCGGCAGCGAAGCGTGAGGAGCGAACTGGCGGCGCGGCAGATTCCGGTATCGGGCGCAGTCAGTACGGTTCTCAATGCCATATTTGTGAACGTGCCGGCCAGCCGCGTTCCGGAGCTGCTTGCCATCCCGGGAGTGGCGGCGGTGCGGCCGATGCGCCGCTACCACGCGAATCTGAACCGGGCCACCCAGTTGATGAATGCACCCGCGGCGTGGGCCCAGGTCGGCGGCCAATCGAACGCCGGCGCCGGTATCAAGATTGGGATTATCGATTCGGGCCTCGACGACACCCATCCGGCGTTCCAGGATTCTTCTCTCACCGCACCCAACGGTTATCCGAAGTGCAGCGAGTCCTGCAGCTACACATCCAACAAGATCATCGTGTCGCGCAGCTACGTCCGGCAGTTGGCGGGCTTCACTTCGAAGGACCCGGTGAATAATCCGGACGACACCTCGATCCCTCCGCCGCCGGCCACATCGTCGCCCGATGACTATACTCCGCGCGATCACCTCGGCCACGGAACCGGCGTTGCCTCGGTAGCTGCCGGCAACCAGAACACCGGCACGGTCACGTTTACCGGCATGGCCCCCAAAGCGTATCTCGGCATTTACAAGATTGCCGGCACACCCGGCGTGAACGATGGGCCCACCGATCAGATCTTGATCATGGCGATCGATGACGCCCTGAACGATGGGATGGATATCGCCAGCCTCTCCTGGGGCGGGCAGGCATTGACCGGCGCTTTAGACGTGGGTCCGGTCTGCGGCAATCCCGTCAACATGCCCTGCGACCCAACCGCGTTCGCATACGAAGCTGCTGCCAAAGCCGGCCTGGTGATCACCGTAGCCGGAGGCAATAGCGGATCGGATGCGAACACGTACCCGTTTCTCAATTCCATCTCTTCTCCATCGAACGCGCCCTCCGTGATCGGCGTCGGCGCCACAACCAGTTCGCATGTTCTCACGCCCGCCGTTACCGTGAACGCGGCAAGCGCGCCCTCGAGTGTGAAGGGCATTGCGGCCCAGTTGACCGATGCCACCTTTTATCCGGCGTATCAGGGCGCTGCCCTTGCTCCGCTGATCGACGTTGACACATTGAACAACGACCCGTATGCCTGCTCGACGCTGCCGGAGAATTCGCTGCAAGGGTCCTTCGCATTGATCGAACGCGGCACCACGACGGCCGGCTCCTGCCTGCTCACGCAAAAGGCGGACAACGCGGCCGCGGCCGGCGCGATCGGCATCGTTTTCTACATGCCCGATGCGACGCCTCCGACCATCGTCGCCCCGGGTTTCACCTTCAACGGGCCGATCGTCATCATCTCGAATGCCGACGGCGTGAATCTGAAAAATTACATCGATGCCAACCCCGGTCAGATGGCAACCATCGACACGGCCGGCCTTGAAACCGAGCTGGCAGCGTACAACGCAAACGAGGGCATCAGTCCGCCGGTTCTGCCCAACCTGCTGGCCAGTTACTCTTCGTACGGCCCCACTCCCGATGGCGCCCTCAAACCGGACCTCGTGGCAACCGGCGGCCTGGACCCGATTATCGCGTTTTCATCCGGGCTATACATGGCCGGCCAGCGCCTCGATCCCAGCGGCGATCTATATAGCGAGAATGGCTACGTGGCGGCCGATGGCACCAGCTTTGCCGCGCCCATGACCGCCGGCGCCGCAGCTCTGATAAAGCAGGCTCATCCCAATTTCAATGCGGCCGACATCAAGTCGGCGCTGGTAAATTCAGCCGTAACTATTACGACTGACGATCAGGGCAATCCCGTCGATGCGGAAGGCGTCGGCGCCGGCCGGCTCGATGTGGGCGCGGCCATCAACGCGAGCGTCACCGTAAAGCCGACGTCTGTTTCGCTCGGCTTTGTGAAGGCCGCCTCTGCGCTGCCGGTGAAACAGACTTTCGTCTTGACGAACCGTGCCTCGAGCTCGGTGAGTCTCTCGCTTGCCGTCGCGCCGAACAGCACCTTAAACAGCACCACCGTGGCCGTGGACAAAACCGGCTTCACGCTCGCGCCCGGCGATGCGGCAGCCCAGACGATTACGGTCACCCTTTCCGGGTCGCTGCCCGCTTCCGGCGAGTATTCGGGAATGGTCAAGGTGACCGGCGCTAACGTCGCGCTCAATATTCCGTACCTGTTCATCGTCCCTGACGGGATTCCTTACAACGTCGTTTGGGTGTCGGATTTCGGCGATGTGCAAGGCATACCGGGGGCCGATGGCGGTACCGTCGGTGTCCAAGTGGTGGACCAATTTGGCGCGCCCGTTACCGGGGCACCAGTTGCCTTCTCCGCGCAGCAGGGTCAGCTGACCTTTCAGACGGTGGATGAAGAGCCGGCCTGTTCCCCCAACAACACAAACAATGTCACCTGCAATACCGATGGTTACGGCTTCGCCTATGCGGAAGTGTTCCTCGGCTCGACGCCGGGCGTCGATCCGGCGATCACAGCCCATGTCGGAACCATGCCACCGCTCATGACGAACGCATTCATACTTCCCGTGCCTTCCATCACCGCGGACCAGGTGCTCAATAACGCCAGCTTCCAACCGGCGATCGCTCCGGGATCGATCGTGGCAATCAAGGGTTCCAACATCATGGATACCGAGCTGCTGGTGAACCTACTCCAGGGGTACGACGTCGCGAACACCTCGCCATTTCCACTGGCGCTCGATGCCGTCAGCGTGAGCTTCGATGTTCCCAGCGCCGGTCTGAGCCTGGCGGCGCCCATCGTGGCCGTGAGCCAGAATCAGATCAACGTGCAGGTGCCTTGGGAGTTGCAGGGACAGACCTCCGCTCAACTCAAAGTAACCATTGACGAGGAGTTCGGAATTCCGATCCGCAGCAACGTGATTACGGTTCCGATTGCCTCTTCCGCGCCGGCGTTCTACCTCTACAACAACACCAACACACCGGATGCGCTGGATACCAACTACCACATCGTCACCAGCAGCAACCCGGCCGTCCGTGGGCAATTCATCATGCTGTACGCCAACGCCCTGGGCCCGGTGGCCAACACGCCGGCCGATGGCGCGCCCGGCGACAATACCACGCTGACCACCACGGTGCCGGTCGTGATGATTGGCGGGCAGCCGGCCACCGTGCAGTATCATGGATTGGCGCCGGGATTTGCCGGCGTGTATCAAGTCAATGTGCAAGTGCCGACGAATATCGCGCCCGGCAACCAGCCCATAACCATTGCGATTGGCGCGAACACATCGCCCTCGCAAACCGGGGGTGCGAACCCGCAGACCATTATGATCGCGGTGCAATAGAAAGACGGATGGCGGACGCCGGATCGGATTTCCTCGAGACCCTCAGCGACGGCACCAGGGTGAAACGCCGCATCGTGCGTATGCGGGCATGCAACGAGAAAGATGAGAAGGGCAAGCTGTGCGCCGGGCATTTGAAGCGCTGGTACTTCTTCGGCGCAGAGGTGAAGAAGAAGTTCGGCGCGCACGCCGAGATTTACCGCTGCGACCGGTGCAAGACTTTGTACCTGCCCAATGCGGAAGAAACACCGCGCAGCGGGACATTGAGCTTTTGACGAAGTAGCTTCGCCGCGGCTGCGGTTCCTTTTCGGCTCACACAGAGCCACGACCGCAAGGGAGTGGGAGTAGCTGTGCCGGGCGGTGCTCGCTGCTACTGAACTTGTGGGTGAATGGCGGTGTGGAACGGCATCAGTAGCCAGTTCTTCACTTGTTGCAGCCGGCCACAATCCATGCAATCGGGAGCACATGGCTGGCTGCCATGGGTGCGCTCGGCAACGTGGGCAAGCAGATAGTCCAGCTGGTCAAATAGAACATCCCCCATCGGCGACGCTGCCAGATAGCATCCGCTTCTCGATACAACAGACTCGCTCGCTGCGGCGCTTGCACTCTGAGTTTCGGCTGTTGGGCGCTCGCTATTCATTTTCGCTGCCCTCCAGTTTCTCTTATCGACGATTTTGAAAACCTTTTTCCGGTTTTCCTGTCGGCGTTGGTTGAGTGGCACCCGAACTATTGAATCTAAAGCCCAAAGAAAAACCGCATCGGGCCCGCCCCCTAGACCTTCGAGGGGCTGACTCCGATGCGGCTCGCCCAGGGTTGGGCTGGGATCCGGCCGCGGGCTGGCTGGTGATTATCGAATCAGTGCATTCCTGGTTGGGCCGCGTCCTTATTTTCCCTTCCAGAAACCCAGACAACTACCGCTACCTGTGATCCGCCGGTGAGATCGTTTGAAACCGTTGAAAAAAACCCCTCTGCAGCAACCGCCAAGAGAAGAATCGTAAGCTAAAACTGTTGCAAACACCGGCTCCCGCAAGCACGCTGTCTTCGTCGGCTCACTCGTCTTCCGCCTGCCTGTTGCAGCAGAGGGCAGGTTTGAAAGTTACTTCGCCAATTCAGAACCATAAATAGCAATCAGACCTCCACGTGTCAATCTGGTAAATGCGTTCCGATTCAATTATTTTGTGCAAAACCAGCCATCCCTCTGGGCGCGGCGGAAACGCGCGGTGTGTCGCTATGACACAATGTCGTGTGATGCGGAAAATGAGTGCGGGGTGCGTGCTCCTGGTGATGGGGTCCGCCCTCACCGCAACCGCCCAGCCGCGCTCCCGGCCGTCCGTTCCCACCGGCGCCGATGAGCCCATCGCTGTGATCACCGACCATCCCCGTCTCTTCCTGCGCCCGCAACGATTGCGGCTGCTCACTCGGGAACGCGACCGCTCGTCGGTGCGCTGGCAGCAGTTTGACAGCTTCGTGGCCGGCGAGGCGCCCATCCCCGAACCCGGCTTCGCCCAAGCGTTGTACTACCAGGTCTCCGGAAACATGGCGGCCGGCCAGCGCGCCATCGAATGGGCGCTCGGGCCTGGGAACGACCTGCGCCAGCTCGCTCTGGTCTTCGATTGGTGCCAGAAGCTGCTCACCGAGAATCAGCGGCGCGCGCTGGCTGATCGGATTGTGCAGCGCCTCGCCGCAACGGCCCGCGACGATAGTATCCCGGCAGTTGACGCACGCGTGCTCGCGGCTGTAGCTCTGTTCGATCATGTGCCCGATGTCCCCAAACGCGAGCTCGAGAGCACGGTCCGCACCTGGTGGGGCGGAAAAATCGCGCCGGCTCTGGCGGCGGGCCAAACCGTCGTGCGCCGCCAGGATGCATACGCGCTCTGGGAGCTGTTGCACGCCATCCGCGACAGCACCAACATCGACTTGCGCGAGTCGTGCACCCATTTCTTCAAGTCGTTTCCCACCGAACACATCATGAGCTACTATCCGCCGGCGTTTCGCGGAGAGGACAACGATTTTCGCGTCGGCGTATCGGAAAAAACCGGCGAACCGGACCTCCGGGAAGCCACCCTTTCGCGCGCCGCCGATCTCGCCATGATCGCGTACGACACCAATTCCGAAGACAGCCAGTACCTGCAGGGCTGGTCGATGCACGACAACTTCATGCTGCGCAGCCCGCTCGGCGCGCCGTATGAATTCCTGTGGGCCAATCCCTACCAGCCCGGGTTAAGTTTCACGCTGCTCCCGTTGGTCTTTCACGACCCCGAGTCCGGCCACCTCTTCGTGCGTTCCGATTGGGACGATTCGGCCGAATGGTTCGGCTACTTCGATGGGGTCGCGCAGTTATTTCGCGACGGCCATCGCACCTCGCTCCGCGTGGCCGGAGCGAATGCCCCGATCACCTTTCCGAGCGCGGTGATCTATCTCGGCGAGAGCGGCCTGAAGTTCCGGCTCAACCTCGAGGAAGGTCAGGACGCGGTGATTCTGGCCGGACTCGCGCCGCGCCACACCTACGAGATAGAAATCGACGACGAGGAGGTGTTCGACGACACCACGGATTCCGCCGGGATCTTATCGTTGGACCTTCTGCACGGCAAAGAGGTCGGTGTGCGGCTGCGCGAGCCGCTTGCCGGGGTCGCGGCTCAATAGGCCCAGCGCCAGAGGCTGGCGCCAACCGTATAACCGGCGCCTACTGCCACGAACAGAACCAGATCGCCCTTTCGAATCCGGCCTTCGGCCAATGCATCGCGCGTGGCCAGCGGAATAGTGGCAGCCGTGGTATTCCCGTAGCGATCGATATTGATCAGAACCTTCTCCGGCGGCAGACCCAGGCGTTCCGCGGTGGCTGAAATAATCCGGCCGTTCGCCTGGTGCGGAATCAACATAGCGACGTCTTTGGTAGTCAGGCCGTTGCGGTCGAGCAGTTCCTTCGACGACTCGTACATCTTGCGGACGGCATACTTGAATACCTGCTGCCCTTCCTGGTGCACATAATGCAGCCGCTGGTCTACGGTCTCGCGGCTAGCCGGCTGGCGGCTGCCGCCCGCGGGCATCTTCAGGGCGTCTCCGCCGGATCCGTCCACCTCGCCCAGGAAGTCGATAAAGCCCGCATCCTGGCCGCTCTCCGCCGGTTCCACCAGCATCGCCCCGGCGCCATCACCAAACAGGATGCAGGTGGCGCGGTCGGTATAGTCGACAATGCGGCTCATGGTATCCGCGCCGATCACGAGGACTTTCTGATGCGTCCCGCCCGCCACCAGGTGCGCCGCCGTGGTTAAACCATAGACAAAACCCGAGCAGGCCGCCACCAGATCAAAACCCCAGGCGCCGCGCGCCCCGAGCCCGTTCTGGACCAGGCAGGCCGTCGATGGAAACATCATATCCGGAGTCACCGTGCACACGATGATGGCGTTTACCGAGGTTGGGTCCGTGCCCCGTTGTGCCAGCGCGCACCGGGCTGCCTCGATGGCCATGTCGGAAGTGGCCATCGACGGTTCGGCGATATGGCGCTCGCGAATGCCGGTCCGATCCACTATCCACTGGTCGTTGGTTTCGACCAACTTTTCCAGATCCCGGTTGGTGAGAACGCGCGGTGGAATGTAGCACCCGAGGGCGCTGATCTTGGCTCTTGGCAAGGTATTTCCCAAGGAATCAGGGTAGCGCATTCCAGCCGCGTGGGGCTGCGCCATGCGCTACGCAGGCGCGTCCGCGGTAGTCTGGTAGACGGATGCCGGGTACCGATGGTTCGCCGCACATCGAAGGGCTGCAGAGTTCCCTGTTCTTCGAAACGCCCCAGGAGATCTATGCGCGCGTGTTTAGCGAACTGAAACCGCGCACTGCGTTGCCCGATTTGCGCGTCGAATACCGCCGTTTCGCCAATGCCGACAGTTTCATCCGGCTGGAAAACGGGCGTCTGGAAGTACGCATTTGCGATCTGCTGGAGGGCGCTCCGGCGCTGGTGACGGAGGCTTTGGCGCACATCCTGCTCGGCAAGCTGTACCGCAAACCGGTACCGCGGATCTACGCCTACCGGTATCGCCTCTACCTGAACCGAAAAGATGTCCGGCGCCAGATCCACCTGGTACGGCAGATCCGCGGGCGTAAGTTCGTCTCGGGGCCGCAGGGCGAGTACCGCAATCTGGATGAGGTCTTCGATCGCTTGAACGGGCAGTTCTTTGACGGCCTGATGGGGAAACCACAGCTGGGCTGGAGCCGCCAGCCGTCACGGGGCATGTTGGGCCATTTCGACCCTTCTCACAACGCCATCATTATCAGCCGCATCTTCGATCGCGAGAAGACGCCGGAGCTGGCCCTGGAATACGTGATGTTTCACGAGATGCTGCACTTGCGATACCCGGTGGATCATCACGGAGTGCGGCGGAGGGTGCACACGCGGGAGTTTCGGGAAGCGGAGCGGAAATTCCCTCGCTTAAAGGAAGCAAAGGAATTACTAAAGCGGCTCTAATTCTGCGAAATTCGCGTTACGCTTCCATCCCCAAAGTGACGGGAGCCAGGGATTGCAACTGGACGCGCATCGTATCAAAGGTCTTTACCAGGCCGCTGACGTTCACGCCGCACAAGCCCCAACGATACAGGAACAAGCGAACGTAAACCGTTGCCATTCCACTGGCAAATGACACCCGGTGGCGCAGCAGGGTGCTGGCCAGATCCGGACGGTCGTCCTGAGCTTGCAGCATGAGGAGTTTAATCGCCAGACAAACGCGATCGAAATCGTTATTTAAGCAGCGCAAATAACCACGAAAGATTTGGCAGCGCTGGCGGCGAACCCGCATGGCCGCATGCTGCGTGAAGTTTGGCTGGGAGTTCAGGAAATCCAGGTCTCCGCCATCCAGCAGCCGCAACATGGGACGATACCGTTCGCTGGATAATTCATCGATCCAGCCGGCGGTTACGGGCAGATGTGTCGCCGAGAAGGCGATCCGGCGGACCAGCCATGCGAGGCTTGCCCCCATCGCGAGAACGATTAGAATGATCACCGCCAGAGCCATAATTCGGTGCCCCTTCCTAGGCTTCCACGAGAATGATACGGCAGGTTCAGGACGAATTGCAACCATTGTCCTGGCCAGATTAGTACGCACTTAACAAAGGATATCGCCTTAATTTTCAGTGGGATTTACCTGGAAATCCGCAGCAGGGTGCTGTTCAAGGCTTCGAGCTGGTTCAGAATCCGCTTCTCTTCTTCCGGCCCGAAGCGCGGTACGCTCATGCGCACTTCCTCGCCGCGCTCGTTCAGGCAAATCAACCACGCCAGCAGGCAGCCGGCCAGCACTCCTACCAGGAACGTGCTCACGGGACGGGAAAGATCGAAGCCAAAGAACGCCCGGGCGAACAGCCCCACCGAGCCGCTCAGGAACAGAGTCGAGTACACCACGCTGTGGATCAGCAGGTTGCGGCTCAAGGGTACCGGGTAACGGCTCAGCCACAGCAGCAATAGCAGCAGAAACACCAGTAGCGCGCAATCTACGCCGCGTTCGATCGCATAGTAGAATCCGAGCACCGGGGAACGCTGGAGGGTGCCGCTGCGCATCTGGGGTAGCAGGAGAAGCCCGGAGATGACCAGTGAAATCGTCAGGCCGACATATTGAAACCAACGTCCTAACGTGGCCAGACCCTTAAAGCGTTCCAGCACCAGTGTGTAGAGCTCCCGGACAACCAGGATGGAAAACAGCCAGGACAGCGGCCGTGAAACGACGTAGAACCTCAGATAGCCAATCGAACCGAGATCGGTGAACCAAAAGAGGATAAACAGGTAAATGAGGAAATTGAGGAAGAGATAGCCGCAAAGCGCTAAATAGCGGCGATATAAGCCCGTGCGCCAGAGCTTAAAGCTGGTCAGCGCACAAAGGGGCATAATCAACAGCTCCAGCCCCTTGATAAGGACGGCACCCGACATTATTGTGCCTAATGGCCAATTCTAACATCGAGTGCCGGCATGAGCCGCCTAGCGGACAAAGGGGCAGGGATTGCATTCGGGCAACGGCTGATTATCCACGCGAATCGCTGCCACCGACACTCCGAGAGCTAGCAATGCTAATACGAGTAGCTTTTTCATCCTAGTCAGTTCCTTTCTGCTAACCAAATCTGCTAACCAACGTACTAGACTATACGGGACAGTACGGATATAGGGTATTCCTCTGAGGAAAATTTCTGGAAACGGAACAGACCGGGTATCGACTACAGTAAACTCCTGGCAAAGTACCTAAGAAGGTAGAGGAGGGTAGGTGTAAACTTGTATACGTACCTAGGGAATTTTACTACCTGCTCAACTCCGTGCCCGAACTATCACAGCCGTCAGGCGACAAAGTCTGGCGCGGTCTGCTGGATGACATCCCGACTCTGTTCGGCCGGTTGGTTTATTTGGCCTCTTTGCGTGATAGTACTTCCGGGTATTACTACGAGTCGAGCCTGGGACCCTTGATGGGTTCTGAGGGGGTCGATCGGGCTATTCGTTATAGCCATCATCGGGTATTCTCCGAGTGGCTGGCCTGTAACTTGGCCGAGCAGAAAGAAGACCTCGATGGCTTCCTGCGAAATCAAGGCTATTTCCCCGGCGAACCCATTAATTGGAGTGTCGCGCTGCCATATCGAGCACTCATTCCTCCGGCGGCGCGGGATGTCGAGAGGCAGCTTTATCTGGCCGATTTGGAGACGCTGCTGGAGTTATTGACTGCCGAACACGCGCGCGCTTTTTCGGGTCGAGAAACATAGCCACGCCGACCACTTGACCAATGACATCGATTTCATCCGGATAACGGAAAGAGGAAGGCGGCTTTTCCGAGGAAGGGTGCGGTTGCACCAACAGGCGTTCTTCTTCTACGCTGCACCAGCCGCATAAAAAACCGTCCCGATGTTCGAGGAAATAAATGGGTCGATCCAATTCACTGGTCCATCCGCCACGCGCAATTCTGCGGCGCCCCTGGTCGATGACCAGCAGCGAGCCCGGCCGCAAAATCGGATGCATGGACCAATCCTCGAGACCTAGCAGGCCATAGCGATACTCGCGATGATCGGTTCCGCTCAGGAAACTCAGCGGAATCTTGCCCCATTGGCGGATGAATTGACTCAGGAATGTTGTCCGGTGGACGTCGATTTCGATGTCCTCAGGCGGGGCAACGGCGGCGCGCCCACTCGGCGTAACCTGAATCGAGTGAGTCTCCTCCAGACCGATGCGCAGCCCCTCGACGGCCAATTCCTCGACGGGCACGCCATACCACTCCAAAACCTCGTGCAAATCGAGACGATAAATCGCGCAGAGGGTGTAGATGCGAAATACGCTGGGGGCGCGGTTGCCGTTTTCGATATCGGCCAGGCGGCTGAGGGTGATGGTAAATTCCGAGCTGCCGCGGCGGCGGGCAATTTCCTGGCTCGCCTTGGCGACGTCGCGGTAGGTGAGCTTGAGCCGTTCACGAATCCGCCTGAGCTTTTCCCCCGCACGGTCCATGTTATGATCCTCGCTGCGGCGCCAGAAGGGTCCGGCGAAGACGGTCGGTTCGGAGTTGCAATTATATCGTGCCCGTACTAAGGCGGCAAGAAAAATGGCCCGGTTTTGTTCCGAAAACGGAACACCGCGGGTTGCACCGGAGTGAATGCCTGTGACGATCGTGGTGGGGATGTCGGGGGCGAGCGGCGCGATCTATGGCGTAAGGCTCCTGGAACACCTTCGGCAACAGAATGTCGACACTCACTTAATCCTGACAAGATCGGCCGAAAAGACCCTTTTTCTCGAGATGGGAATAGCGGCCGCTGAGGTCAAACGGCTGGCAACCTGTTCCTATCCGGTCGAAGACATCTCGTGCCGGTTAGCCAGCGGGTCGTTCCCTACCGACGCCATGGTGATCGCACCCTGCTCGATCCACACCATGTCGTCCATCGCCACCGGCATCAGCTCGAACCTGCTGATCCGGGCCGCGGACGTTACGCTTAAGGAACGACGGAAATTGGTTTTAATGGTTCGAGAGAGCCCATTTCACCTGGGCCACTTGCGAAACATGACCACTTTGGCCGAAATGGGCGCGATTATAGCCCCGCCCGTGCCCGGTTTCTATACCAAACCCCAGACGGTCATGGATATCGTGGACCATAGCGTGGAGCGGGTGTTGGATCTACTCGGGTTACCAGCGCCAGGCGCGCGGCGCTGGGAGGGCGCGAAGTGAGCCGCGGGAACGCGCCGGGGCGGCGCCGCGGCGAGCTCATCGCGTTTCAAGGCGAACGCGGCGCCTTCAGCCAGGAAGCCGCCCGCAAGCTGCTGGGGCCGGATATCGACGTCCAGCCGTGCACACGCTTTGAAGACGTCTTTTCGAGCCTCAAAGAAGGGCGCTCTACGGGCGCTGTGGTGCCGATCGAGAACACGCTGGCCGGCTCAGTCCACGAGAACTACGATCACCTGCAGAGTTTCGATTTACCCATTGTGGCCGAAACCAGCGTGCGCATCGTGCATAATCTAATCGCGCAAAATGGCGTGAAATTCTCGGCAATTCGGCGCGTATTTTCGCATCCGGTGGCGCTCAATCAATGCCTGAATTTCTTCGCCGAAAATCCGCAAATCGAGCGCATTCCCTTTTATGACACGGCCGGAAGTGTGAAAATGATCACCGAAGACAAGCTGGCGGACGCCGGTGCGATCGCCTCGTCGGTGGCTGCCGATATCTACGGCGCGCGCATTCTCCGTAAATCCATCGAGGACGACCGGCAGAACTTCACGCGGTTCTTTCTGCTGCGCCGTCCCGAATACGCGCGCAAGCACGCGGCTAAGGGCGGAGATCCGGCGCAATGGAAAACCTCGCTGGTATTCACACTGCGCAACGTGCCCGGGGCGCTGTTCCGAGCACTGGCGGCATTCGCACTCCGGGATCTCAACCTGACCAAGATCGAATCACGGCCGCTGCGCGGAAAGCCTTTCGAATACCTCTTCTACCTCGATTTCCTGGGACGGGTGGACTCGCCCAGCGCCCGTAACGCCCTCAGCCACCTCGCTGAAGTCGCCGACTTTCTGCGCGTGCTCGGATGTTATCCCAAAGGCGCCTGACGGTACACTGTGGGTAGCCATGGCTGTTGAAGAGGACCAAGTCCAGTCCGTCCCGGACGAGAAATCGGAGGCGCAGGAAAAGGCGCCAGAAGAAGTGCCGGTGCTCACCGTCCGGGATATGGTGATCTTTCCTGGCGCGATGCTGCCCATCACGGTGGGGCGTCCGGCGTCGGTGGCGCTAGTGCAGTCGCTGGGAGAGAGCCGAACCATCGCGGTGATCTCGCAAACCGATCCGCGCGTGGACACGCCGACTCCCGAGGACCTCTACCAGGTGGGCACGATCTGCACCCTCCACAAAGCGGTCCGCGTGCCCCGCGACAATCTGCTGCTGTTTTGCGAAGGGGAAGCGCGGATTCGCACCCGTGAATTTACGGCGCGTGAGCCGTTTCTCAAAGCCATCATCGAACGCATTCCCGATGTCGAGCCGCCGATGACGGACGAAATCGAAGCGCTGCGACAGAATGTGGTCAACCTTTTTCAGCAGATCGTCGCTGCCTCTCCGAATCTTTCCGATGAATTGGCCGCGGCTGCCACCCACATCACCGAACCGGGACGGCTGGCGGACTGGGTGGCGGGAACGGTTCCTTCGTTGAGCCCGCCGGAACGGCAGAAGTTGTTAGAAGAGCCGGACGGAAAGACGCGGCTGAACGAAGTGAACCGTCACCTGACGCGTGAGCTGGAGATGATCGAACTCCGCGGGCGCATTCAATCGCAGGTGCAAGGCCAGCTTTCACAGAGTCAGCGCGAATTCTACCTGCGGGAGCAACTGAAGGCGATCCAAAAAGAGCTGGGCGAAGGAGAGGACAGCAGCCGCGATCTCGAAGATCTGCGTCAGAAACTTGAAGCCGCCGGCATGCCGGAAGAAGTCAAGGCTGAGGCAATGCGTGAGATGAACCGGTTGTCCCACATGTCGCCGGCCTCTCCCGAATATGGCGTCACGCGCACGTACCTGGAATGGATGGCGGCGCTGCCGTGGTCGGTTTCCTCCGGCTCGCAAGTGGACGTGAAACGCGCCGCCGAGATTCTGGATGAGGACCACTACGACCTGGAAAAAGTGAAGGACCGCATTCTGGATTACCTGGCGGTGCTCCAGTTGAAACCGGTGTTGAAGGGGCCGATCCTATGCTTCGTAGGGCCACCGGGAGTCGGCAAGACGTCGGTTGGCCGATCGGTGGCGCGGGCGTTGGGCCGCAAGTTCGCCCGTATTTCGATGGGCGGGATGCACGATGAGGCGGAAATCCGCGGCCACCGGCGCACTTATATTGGGGCGCTCCCGGGCCAGATTATCCAGGCGCTGCGCCGGACGGGAACCAACGATCCCGTGTTTATGCTGGATGAAGTGGACAAGCTGGGGCGCGACTTCCGCGGCGATCCGGCCTCGGCGCTGCTCGAGGTGCTGGACCCGGAACAGAATTATACGTTTCGCGACAACTACCTGGATGTGCCGTTTGATTTGTCCAAAGTGCTGTTCATCACCACGGCCAACGTGCTCGATCCGGTGCCCGACGCGCTGCGGGACCGCATGGAGATTATTCCGCTGGAAGGCTACACGGAACACGAGAAGGTGATGATCGCGTTTCGTTACCTCATTCCGCGGCAGGTCGAGGAGAACGGCCTCCAGCCGGAAGGCAACATCCATTTCAGCGACGAAGCGGTGCGCTTCATCATCCGGCGCTACACGCGCGAGGCGGGCGTGCGCAATCTGGAACGGGAGATCGGCACGCTTTGCCGGAAACAGGCGCGGCGGATTGCGACTGGCGAGGCCGGTGAAGGGGCAATGGAAGTCACGCCGGACCTGGTGGAGAAAGACCTTGGCGCGCCGCGCTTCCGCACCGATACGGAAGTGGCCGAGCGCACGCGCCGCCCCGGAGTCGCGGTGGGGCTCGCGTGGACGCCGGTGGGCGGAGACGTGTTGTTCATCGAGGCGGGCCGCATGCCCGGTGGAAGCAAGGGCCTGATCATGACCGGGCAGCTCGGTCCGGTGATGCAGGAATCGGTGCAGGCGGCGCTGACGTGGGTGCGCAGCAATGCGACCAAGTATGGCATCGATCCCGATATCTTCAAGACCAGCGATCTTCACATCCACGTTCCCGCGGGAGCCATTCCGAAGGATGGGCCCTCTGCCGGGGTGACGATGGCCGCGGCGCTGCTCTCCATGCTGACGGACCGCCGTGTGCGCCCCAATCTGGCAATGACCGGCGAGATCACGCTGACCGGGCAGGTGCTGCCGGTAGGCGGCATCAAGGAGAAAGTACTTGCTGCCAGACGCAGTGGCGTGCGCACAGTAATCCTGCCGTTCGACAACGAAGTCGACGTGCGCGAGGACCTCAAGAGCGAACACATCGCCGACATCGAGATCCACTACGTCAAGATGATGGAAGAGCTGGTGGAGCTGGCGCTGGAACCGAAGTAGGACAGGCCACCGTTTTTCGTGGCCTGTCTCGCCTCGCAGACGGCAAAATGCGACCGTCTGCGCCACTGCGCGATACTAGCTGTATGCGTCCAGCCGCGAATCAGACGGCCCTTCGGCTCGAACATCTGCGCAAAACTTACAAGGATGTGGTCGCCGTAGACAGTCTGGACTTGGAGGTGCGGACCGGTGAGTGCTTTGGTCTTCTGGGTCCGAACGGCGCGGGTAAGACTACTACCATCGAAATCTGCGAAGGTCTGACCACTCCGGATTCGGGCGAGGTGGAAGTGCTGGGTCTCGGCTGGAATCGGCATGCCAACGAATTGCGCCAGCGCCTCGGCATCCAACTGCAAGAGACACAACTTGCCGAGAAGTTGACGGTTATCGAAACCATCCGGCTATTCCGCAGTTTCTTCGGGCGGGGGCCGGAGCCGGCTGAAGTGATCGCCCTGGTGCAGTTGGAGGAGAAACAGAAATCGCGGGTGGGCCAGCTTTCGGGCGGCCAGAAACAACGGCTGGCTCTGGCTTGCGCCTTGGTGGGCGACCCCGACCTTCTATTTCTCGACGAGCCGACTACCGGGCTCGATCCGCAGGCACGGCGGCAGCTTTGGGAACTGATTGAACAGTTTAAGCTCGACGGACGGACGATCCTGCTGACCACGCACTACATGGACGAAGCCGAGCGGCTGTGCGACCGCGTGGCGATCATGGATCATGGCAAAGTAATCTCGCTCGGCACACCGCGCGAATTGATCGCTTCCATCGGTGTGGAACACATGGTCGAGTTTTCCTCTGGCGGCCATAAGTTGGACGCGGCGCCACTGCGCCACCTGGACGGCGTCCGCGACGTGACGCGCGAGAACGGCAGCGTGCGGATGCAGGTGACGGAACTGCACCGCGCGGTTCCGGCGCTGCTCGAGGAACTCGACCGGCAGCGGGTTCCGCTGACCGAATTGCGGACGCATTCGGCCACCCTGGAGGACGTCTTTGTCGTTTTGACGGGACGGCATTTGCGCGATGAGTGATTTGACGGCAACACCGGGTATCGGTCTTCGCGAAGCTGCGGCGAAACAGCCGGGCGGCGCGCAGCTGGCGGACCATGCGCTCGTGCAGCTTACCTTGGTGCGGCTGCGCGAGTTTCTGAGAGAGCCGGAAGCGCTGTTCTGGGTATTCGTGTTTCCTCTGATTCTGGCAGCGGGATTGGGATTGGCGTTTCGCAACCGCCCGCCGGAGGTGCTCAAGATCGCTGCGGTCAGCCCACAACTGGCAGACTCGCTGCGCCGCGAAAAACTGCTCGATGTGCAGCAACTATCGCCCGCGGCCGCCGAAGACGCGCTCCGCACTGGTAAAGTAGCGCTGATCGCCGTTCCCTCAGAGGGCGGCGCAGTCCTCTACCAGTACGACAACACCAATCCGGAAGGACGCACGGCCCGCATGCTGGCCGATGGCGCCGTGCAACGAGCAGCAGGACGCGTGGACCCGGTGGCTTCGCGCGACCGATTGCTACAAGAGAAAGGGTCGCGCTACATCGACTTTCTGGTTCCCGGCCTGCTCGGCATGAACCTGATGGGCAGCGCGATTTGGGGCATGGGCTTTGCCATCGTCGACGCCCGCCGCAAGAAGCTCATGAAACGGCTGGTGGCGACGCCGATGCCGCGGCACTACTACCTGCTGTCCTTTCTCCTCTCACGACTGATGCTGTTGGTGATCGAAGTGGGGATGCTGCTGGGCTTCGCAACCATCGCGTTTGGCGTGCCGTTGCGCGGGTCGTTTGTCGACCTGATCGTGCTCTGCGTTCTCGGCTCGCTGGCCTTTTGCTCCTTGGGCTTGCTGATCGCATCGCGCGCCCAAACTATCGAAGCGGCGTCCGGCCTGATGAATGTCACGATGATGCCGATGTGGGTGGTCTCGGGCGTGTTTTTCTCCTCGCAGCGCTTTCCGGACGTCCTGCAGCCGTTTATCAAGGCTTTGCCGCTTACGGCCGTGATCGATGCGTTGCGCGCGAACATGCTCCAGGGCGGCAACCTGGCGCAAGTGGCGCCACAGGTGGGCGTGTTGGGGGCCTGGTTGGTGGTCTGTTTCGTGCTGGCGCTGAAGCTGTTTCGCTGGCGATAGAACCACGTGCACTATCTTCGTAAGGCGATCGAGTCCACCTGAAGTCTCTTCTTGTTCATCGTGCCGGTCACATGCACGATATAGTGCGGTTTCTTACCAGTCGCACGGACAAGCTCGGCCGCCTTACTGTTTCCGGCGGCATCGAGCTTGGAGCTTTGGCCATCGTGATCGACGATGGCGAAAACTGTGGTTTCGGTATTTGGCGAACAAAAGCGAACCTCCATACCTCTGTCGCGATCGACGTTCGTCAACGAGTCATGCGGGTTCACATTGCTCTCTTCGCTGTCCCAGCATTTGGAATCGACCAATGCTCCGGACCAATCGCCCGCCCAGCTGAGCAACGACGCCAGGAGACCGACAACGGCAAGACGCACCACTATGGCTTTCCCCCTCGTTATTTGGATCTCCGGAAGGGAAACGCGGTTTCAGCAGAATTGACACGATGGAGGCTCGCCAGTGGCAAAATCGCAAGGAGTGGGAGGAGCATGACGAAATCGATGCCGTCCGGGCTGAATCGGAAGACTCTGGACCACGCTCTTAGAACCACGGCGTCCGCTACCGTATCGCTAGCCATCGCACGGGCGTTTCGACTCCGCTGGGCCGGCCAGGCGGATGAGTCGGCTAGCAACCGAAGGCGAACCGCACGTACATCTGGGTTCGAGTAGCACTGCCAACCAGCTCAAAGCTGCCAATCCGGTCGAGAAATGTCAGGCCCCTCCATTCGGCTCGCAGATCAGCAGGCACCACAACGCCGTCTCTGCGGAGGATGGCGAAATGGAGCAACACAGTCACGACTTTCCCACCGCCGTATCGGGGATGAGCTTTGTGAGAAGCGGATACCGCTTGTGCGAAGCCTGGATCGTAGCCTTCCCCAGACGCGTGAGCTTGTAGTATTTGCGCGGGGGCCGCTGTTGGGCATCGGCTATCCCCTGCTGCTCCCACTGCGAGCGAATCAAGCCGTCGCGTTCCAGACGCCGCATGGCGGGATATACCGTGCCGCTGGGCAGACCCGTCAGCTCAATCACATCAAATCCGTATCCCCGACCGGAACCGACGGCTTGCAGGATCAGAGCGGCGGTGTGGGAAAGCTTGGGCTCGGCTGCCATCTTTGCCATCATACCCTATGTAGTATGCTAGTTGGCTTTGTAGTATGCTACATAGACTAGTGGGCGACACAGGCCGGGAGGCCTGTGCTACCTGCAAGGAGCGGCCGCTTATGCTCGAACTTCGGAACGTCTCCAAGCGATTCACAGGGATCGCCGCCGTGGACAATGTCAGTTTTCAGGCGCGCCGTGGTGAAGTCACGGGCTATCTCGGGCCGAACGGTTCCGGAAAATCCACCACCATGAAAATGATCACGGGGCTCATCGAGATGAGTTTCGGCGAGATCCTGTTCGAGGGCGAACGGATTCAGAGTGATTTAATCGCATACAAGCAGCGCTTGGGCTACGTTCCGGAAGAGCCCCATCTCTATTCGCATCTCAGCGGCCTGGAGTACCTGGTGATGGTCGGCCAGTTGCGCAACCTGCCCGCGAAGCCCACCGCCGAACGCATCGATGGGCTGTTGCGATTGCTGGCGCTTCATGGCGACCGGTTCACGCCGCTCTCCTCTTATTCGAAAGGCATGCGGCAGAAGATCCTGCTGGCGGCCGCGCTGCTGCACAATCCCGACCTCCTCCTGCTGGACGAGCCGTTTTCCGGGCTCGATGTTTCCTCGGCACTGGTGATGCGCAGCCTGATCCAGGAGCTGGCCGCGCGCGGCAAGGTCGTGCTTTTCAGCTCACATGAACTCGATACCGTGGAGCGGGTCTGCTCGCACGTGATCATTCTGCACCGCGCACGAGTTGTGGCCGATGACTCCATCGAGAACCTGCGCACGCTGATGGCGCTGCCGACGCTCGAAGAAATCTTCTCGCAACTTGCCGTGGAGCAGGATACCGCGGCAGTGGCCCGCCAGATCGCCGACCTGGTCCTGGCGTGAGGGTATCGAGATGACGAAGCTGCAATTTCGTGTGCTCTATCGCGAGTTCCTCTTTCGCATCGTCGATCTGGAGTTGCTCGCGCCGCAGGGCGACATGACGAAACTGCTGGGGCAGTTTGCGGCGCTGCTTTTGGTCATCAGCTTGTGGATCTTCCTGCCAACGCTGCTCCTTGCGGTGAGCTTCTCGCAGCCCGAAATCGGCCTGCTATTCACCTGGGCGTGGGAGTTCTATCTGATTGCGACCGCGATGCTGGTGGTCGGGCTTTTCGCGGTGCTGAGTTGGGAATCCATGTTCCCGGACCGGCGCGACGTGCTGGTGCTGGCGCCCTTGCCCATCCGCGCGCGCACGCTGTTCTGGTCGAAGATCGCAGCGGTCGCCACAGCGGTCGGCCTGGCGGTTTTGCTGTTGAATTTCTTTCCAGGCATTGCCGCACCGTTCGCCTTAGCGGCTGCACCGACCGCGCCGCCCCCGCGTTACGATCCCGCCATACCGCCCGTAAGCGCCGAGGAAATTCAGACCGTGCTGGATCGCGATTTGACGCCCGCCCTGCACGGGGAAAACGGCGCATTGGCGCCGGGAACACATGCGGGTCTCTCTATCGGAGTCCTCAAGCACGGCGTACGCCGGGTCTTCAGTTACGGCATTGCGCAACCGGATTGGCTCTTTGAGATTGGTTCGATCACCAAGACTTTCACTGGTCTGGTGCTGGCGCAAATGGTGGTCGAGGGCAAAGTGAGATTGGATGAGCCCGTGCGTGAGTTGCTTCCGGCCGGAACAGTAGCCAAGCCTCAAGGTACGGAAATCACCCTGCTCGACCTGATCACACACCATTCCGGCTTGCCGCGAATGCCCGACAACTTCGCGCCGGCCGACGCGGACAACCCGTATGCGGACTATCATGTCGCGAACCTCTATGCTTACGTGGCCGCACATGGCGTGACCAAACGCGGAACTCGGCCGTTCCTCTACAGCAATCTGGGTGTGGGCCTGCTCGGACAGGCCCTGGCCAATCGCGCGGGAATGAGGTGGGCCGATCTGGTGAAGACAGAAATCACGGGACCGCTGGGCATTCGCGACACGGTCGTGTCGGTTACGCCCGAGCAGAACCGGCGCTTCATCCAAGGGTTCGATGGCTTGCATCATCCTGCGCACGCCTGGGATATCGACGGGCTAGCAGGCGCGGGCGCCCTGCGATCCACAGCGGGTGACATGCTCACCTACCTCGACGCCGAACTCCACCCCGAGAACGCCGGTCCGCTGGCAGCCGCAATTCGCGGGTCGCAGGTGTTGCACGCGGATGCCAACCCAGGCACGCGTATCGCACTCGCGTGGGTATACGAGCCGGATGCCGGCTATGGGCATGGTGGCGCCACAGGCGGGTACACCAGCTCCGCATTCTTCGATCCCAAGCGCGACGATGCGGCAGTAGTGCTGTTCAATACCGAGGAGCTGACCGGTTTTGCCGGCCGGCTGGGGGAACACATCCGCCAACGATTGGCAGGCCAGCCCGCAATGTCGCTCGGGAACATTGTGGTTTCCGGCAGTGGCAGCTTGATGAGCCACCTACGCGCGTTTACGGCGTATTGGGTGACCATGCTCGCGGCCGGCGCCTTTATCTTCTGCTCGGTCCTGACCGTGCAGGGGCTGGCACAACTGCTACCGCGGCAGCTCTATCTGCGCGCCTCATCAGTCCTGCAGATGGTGTTGTTCTGCCTCTTGTGGGCAGCTTATTTTTGGATGAATCCCTTCACTGCGATCGAAACCCTGGCTGCCGATCAAGAGCGGCTCCTGTGGTTGCCTCCGCTCTGGTTTCTTGCTCTTTTCCAGAAATTGAGTGGCCCGGTGGTGGCGCAACTCGATGTACCGGCACGCCGCGCGTGGATCGGCCTTGCGGCGGCAGCCGGCGGGGCGGCGGCGGCATACCTGATCTGCTACTTCCGCACGCTGCGGAAAATGGTGGAGCAGCCCGATATCGTGCCAGCGGCTCGCCGGTTTAACTGGTTGCCGCGGTTCGGAAATTCGCTGGAAACCGCCGTCGGCCAGTTCAGCGCCCGTACGCTCGTGCGCAGCCGGCAGCATCGTGTGATCCTGGCCTTCTATCTAGGAATCGGAACCGCCATTGCGCTTTTCATTATGCGAACACCCGAGGGGCGCCAGCTCTCAGCGGCGACCGCCAACGACCCATGGCATCAGCCGAGCGCGCCGCTGATCGCCTCGAGCATCCTGCTGCTGGCCGCTTGGGTGGGGGGAATCCGCATGGTATTTTCCATGCCCCTGGAGCTGCGCGCCAACTGGGTCTTCCGTGTGACACCGGTCGGCGGAGGAAGGGAGTGTCTGGCGGCTCGCAGGCGGGCCCTGTACGCACTATCGGTGGTCCCTTTTTGGACTGCGTCAGCACTGGTATTTTTTTGGCTGTGGCCGTGGCGCCCTGCCGCGGGGCACCTGATCGTCCTCGCTCTTCTCGGTATCACCATCGCCGAAATCTGCCTCAACGACGCACCGAAAATCCCGTTCACCTGTTCCTACCTGCCCGGCAAAACGAATTTCCACCTGGCGTTCTGGGCTTGCCTGGCGTTCTCTTTGTTCGCTCTATTTGAGGCTGCTGACTGGGAGCGCGGCGCCCTGGCGAATGCTACCGGCTCGATCGCCCTGGTGGCAGCTCTCGCTATCGCGGCGGCACTGGCCCGATGGCGAACCGGGAGGCAAGCGAGCTCGGACGAAGGCGCATTGCGATTTGAGGAAGCGCCCGAACCCGTAGTGTTCGAGCTGGGTCTCGACCAGCTCACTCCGCACGCCCCACGAGCCCTGCCCGGAACAACCTTTCATCCACCCGGCTGAGCCTTGCCGTCCGGGGAATGCGCAGCAGCGGCCGATGAGGGATTTCGCAGAGATACTCCGGAATGGCCCAGACCTCGTCTTCCGCGGTCATCCAGTGAATCGCGTCGAAGCGTTTGAGATTCACTGGGCGGGAATAATTCCGCAGCGTCTTTTCGCGTCTGAGGTTGAAATAATGCTCGAAATAGGACATCGCCAACTCGCGCAGCGTGCGATATACCGGCTCCCGGTAGCGCAGGCCGGCATAGTTCGATTTGGCGAGAGCTCCCCAGCAGCCGCGGACGCGGAAAATGGCGAGAACGTGATCGTCGTCGCGCACGGCCTCGAAATCGAGGAGCAGCGGCGGGAGGCCGATCATGCGCAGGGCGGCCGCCCCCATGAGTGCGCCTTCCATGCAGTGAGCGGTGCGGTCGCGCAGCACCAGGCGCGGCGATCGGCAGGTGGGACCGTTCGGTTCCTTGTTATACGCCAAGTCGTCGAGGAAACGCTGGATCTTCTCCGGCGTAGTCAGCCGCCGGTAAACGGCCAGTTCCGAGCGTAGGAAGGAATTAACGGACACTTTGCTCAGGTTACCGTGCTTTGCCGAGCGCCCGTTCGAAGCCGGGGAGCGAGCGCTCCAGATCGGCGCGCGCAATGGTCAGCGAGAGGCGCATATATCCGCCGCGCCCGAATCCCGAGCCCGGTACCGCCAGAATGCCTTCCTCCTGCAGCAGCCGGATGAAGGCGATGTCATCCGGGATGGGCGTCCTGGGGAAGACATAATAAGAGCCCTGCGGACGCGGGGCATGGTAGCCCATGCGGTTCAGCGCATCGCACAGCAAGTCGCGCTTGGCTTGATAGAGGCTCACATCCACGGTGGCATCGGCCGTGCGCGCCACCACCAGTTGCCAGATGGCCGGTGCGTTGATGTATCCCAGGATGCGGTTGGCGAAGGTGCAGGCGTTGCGCAGGGCAGCGGCCTCGGCGAGGTGCGGCGGAATCGCCAAATACCCGATGCGTTCACCGGAAATCGCCATGGCTTTCGACCACGACCAGGCCAGAACGGACCTCGAAAGGATACTCAAGGTCTCGGGAATCGCGAGGCCGTCGTAGATCAGCGGCCGGTAAGGCTCATCGCTGATCACTAGGATCGGCTCGCGAATCGCCGCGTTCAAGTCGCGTAAGATTTCGGCGCGGTAAACAACGCCGGTTGGATTGTTGGGCGAATTCAGGATGAGGCCTTTCGTGCGCGGAGTGATCGCGCGAACGATGGTTGGCACGTCAGGTTGAAACTGCTCGTCGGTTTCTACCGGCACGACTCGGCCGCCATGGTTCTCGACGTAGAAGCGGTATTCCGGAAAATACGGATTCAGCAGAATGACCTCGTCCCCGGGGTCGAGGACCGACTTCAGCACGATGTTGATCGCGCCCGCCGCGCCGTTGGTCATGATGATGTCGTCCGCCGTAAAGCCCAGGCTAGTCCGCGCGGAAAGGCCGCCGGCGATTGCCGCGCGCACTTCCGGGAACCCGGCATTGGGCATGTAACCGTGACTGTGCGGCCGGTTCTCGTCAACCACGCTGCGCAACGCGGCGATCACCGCCGCGGGCGGCTCGACTTCGGGATTGCCCAGCGAGTAATCGAACACGTTTTCGGCGCCGCGCTCCTTGCGAAGCTGCAATCCGATTTCGAACATGCGCCGGATCCAGGACGCTCGTTCAAGCTGTTCCGCAACGGTGCGCGCAATGGCCATCGCGGGTATAGTAGCATCTCACGTAGCGCGGGCCTCCCAGCCTGGGAATGTTAAGATCACTCTGCAGTGGAAATCCGGCCCGCCAGCGATCGCTCGCTCCTGGTATCCTTCGGCAGTGAAATCTCTCTCGAAGCGCATCGCCGCGTGCTGCGCTTCGTGCGTGCCTTCGACAAGCTGCCGCCCGGCATCCTGAACTGGCATCCCGCCTACACGTCGGTGCTCATCGATTTCGATCCACGCCGCTGGCGATACGGCGATGTGGAATCCCTGGTTCGCGAGCGCGTCGGTCTGGCCGGCGAGCATGTTCCATCGGACACTCGCACCGTCGAGATTCCCGTTTGCTATGGCGGGCGATTCGGCCCCGACCTTGAGGATGTCGCGCGGCATACCGGCCTCCCGGCGGCTCGCGTGGTGGAGCTGCATTCCTCGGCCGAATACCTGGTCTACTTCCTGGGCTTCTCGCCGGGCTTTCCGTACCTGGGCGGCCTGCCGGCTGAGCTGGCCACGCCGCGCCTGCCGGCCCCGCGAAAGCTCGTGCCCGCCGGCAGCGTGGCCATTGGCGGAAGCCAGACCGGCGTCTATACGGTCGATTCACCCGGCGGATGGCGGATCATTGGGCGCACCACAATGCCCCTTTTCGATGCGGCCGCCAACCCACCGGCTCTCCTCCGCATCGGCGACGCGGTGCGTTTCGTCCCCACTTCGGAGACGCCTTCGTGAGCTCCATCCGCGTCCTCGCGCCAGGTTTCCAAACCAGCGTGCAGGACCTGGGCCGCTTCGGCTACGCGCACCTGGGAGTAGCTGCCTCGGGCGCAGCCGACGCCCTGGCATTGCGCGCGGGCAACCTGCTGGTGGGCAACTCTGAGAATCAGGCCGCGCTCGAAATGACGCTCGTGGGCGGCATATTCGAATTCGACGCCGATACGGTGGTCGCGCTCACCGGTTCTGATTTCGATGCCGGCCTGCCGCCATGGCAAGCGGTCGAGGTGGCAGCCGGAACGATCGTGCGATGCGGCGCTTCGCGCTCCGGAGCACGCGGCTATCTGGCGGTTCGCGGCGGCATCGCCGCGCCCAAGGTGCTGGGCAGCGCTTCGGCCCATTTGATGACAGGTTTGGGCGGGCAGGCACTGCGCAAAGGCGACGTGCTGCCGATCGGCAGCGAAGCAGTCCGCGAACCGCGGAAGCAAACCCTGCGGTCTCCCCCGCGCGATGGGCCGCTGCGCGTGACGGAGGGCCCGCAGGCGGGATGGTTCGGTCACGAACTCTACCAGGCTTCCTACCGCGTCCTTGAAGAATCCAACCGCATGGGTTTGCGCCTGCGCGGCCCGGCTGTCGCCAGCCCCACGGGCCATATGATTACCGAAGGAGTCGCGCTGGGCGCGGTGCAGATCCCGCCCGACGGCCAGCCTATCGTGCTATTCGTGGAACATCAGACCACCGGTGGCTATCCCAAGCCCGCCAACGTAATCTCGGCGGACTTGTGGCGGGTAGGCCAATTGCGGCCGCGGGACGAGGTGCAGTTCGAGCTGGTCCCGATGGAACGCGCGCTCGAACTGCTGCGGGAACAGGAGGAGTGGCTCTATTCGCTGCTGTAAGGAGGCCATGACGATCGATCTCAATTGCGATCTGGGAGAGCTCGAAGACGCCGCTCACGAGGCAGCGCTGATGGAGTCGATCACCTCGGCCAACATTGCGTGCGGCGGCCATGCGGGCGACGAGCACACCATGGAGCGGACGGCGCGCCTGGCTTTGGCCCGTGGCGTCCGGATTGGCGCGCATCCCAGCTATCCTGACCGGGCCAACTTCGGCCGCATCGAGATCGACATGCCTGCGGTTGAGATCGATGCTGCGGTGCGCGAACAGATCGCACGCCTGGAAGCCGTGGTCGCAAAACTGGGCGGCCGCATCACCCACGTAAAACCGCACGGCGCGCTTTACAACGTCGCTGCGCGGAACGACGAAGTGGCCGGCGCGATCGGGAGTGCTGTAGCGCGATGGAACCCCAGAGCCACCATCTTCGGACTGGCCGGCTCGAGGTCGCTAGTCGTGTGGCGGGAGATGGGCTTGCACGTAGCCGCCGAGGCGTTCGCGGACCGGCGCTATGAACACGATGGCTCGCTACGCGCCCGCAAGTTTCCGGACGCGCTGATCACCGACCCGCAGGAAGCCGCCGCACAAGCGCTCCGGTTCGCGCGCGAAGGAGTCGCGGAGACCATCTGCGTGCACGGCGACACGCCCGGCGCGGTAGAAATTCTGAAGGCTTGCCGGCGCGCTTTGGAATGATACGCAGTCTAGTTTTCACCGCCGAGACGCCGAGCCGCAGAGTTTTTTAGAATGGACGCCACGGTTCGTGGCTGGCCACTGCTTTAAGCGGTTGGCGCGCAGAGGGAGCAGAGCGAACACGTGCTCGACGGGGTTCGCGGCGAGGATCACGAAAAGAAAGCCCCACCTCACGCGAAGGCCTGTTCCAGCACTTGTTTCCTCTGCCCCCTCTGCGCGCCAACTCGATAAAGCAGAGCTGTCCACAGATTGTCGCAGCGCCCATTCTTTAAAACTCGGCGTCTCTGCGGTGAAGACTAGTCTACGTCTAGACTAAGACTAGTGCCGATGCTCCTCGTGCTCCGTCTCCGCCGGCATCACGCAGCCGTTCTCGGAGACCGGACACGACAAGTGCTCGAATTGCACGGTGGTATGCGAAATATGAAACTTGTCCGCCAGCATGCAGTTTAAGCGCCGCAAAATCGCATCGCTCGAAGATGGCGGCACGTCTTCGATCAGCACGTGGCAGCTCAGCGCGTGCGTGCTCGAACCCAGGCTCCAGATGTGCAGATCATGTACGTCGAGCACGCCTTCGGTCCCTCGCATCATGCCGATCACGTCGTTCAACTGCAGGCCGCGGGGCAAACCCTCGAGCAGGATGTTTAGCGACTCGCGGATGATGTCCCAGGCCGTCCAGACGATCAACCCGCCGATCAAAATGGAGAGCAGCGGGTCGACCTGCACCCATCCGGTGTAGGCGATGGCGACGGCTCCCGCGATAATCGCAATCGAACCGAGCGCATCGCCCAGCATGTGGATGAATGCGCTGCGAACGTTGATGTCTTTGTGCCGCGCCACCCGCAGCGCCCACATGATTCCGGCATTCAACAGCAGGCCAATCGCGGCCACGCCGATCATCACATTCTGCTGAACCGGCAGTGGCGCACGTAAACGTTCCACGCTCTCGTAGAAGATCCAAGCCGAAAGAGCCACCAGCGTCAGGGCATTCACAAACGCCGCCAGCACGCCGGCGCGCTGGTAACCATAAGTCTTCACCTCGTTAGCCGGCTTCGTCTGGAGGTAGTTGGCAATCCAGGCGAGCAGCAACGCCAACGCGTCTGTGAAGTTGTGGCCGGCGTCCGAAATCAGGGCCAGTGAGTGAGCTTTGATCCCTGCGACTACCTCTAACACCACGAAAGCAACCGTGGCTCCCACCGACCAGCGAAGTACATTGCCTGTCGTGGGGTGATGGTGGCTGTGTGCGTGCGAGTGCACTTCGATACTATTTTACCCGGCTGCGTGGGGCTTCGTCTTCGGGCTCACGCAACCTAGCGCACGCCTCTGCATGCGCCGGAACGTGCGGTTCCGCATAGCCTCAATTCACACGCGTAAACACCTCGCGCAGACGCCGTAAAGATTCCGTAAAATCTCGTGCCGGCGCCTGTTTGAGCGCTTTCGGTCTCGTATGATGCCGGATATGGCACCGATCGCGCGGTCCGTCTCGGCCACGCTTCTCACGCTCATCTGCTTTGCCGCAACCGCCGGCGCTCAGAGCCCTTCGGCCAGAGGCTACGTCGGCAGCACGGTGTGCAAAACCTGTCATGCCGATGTTTGGCTCAATTTCTACAAGAACCCGCATGCCAAGAGCCTGGCTTCGGGCAGCGAACCGCCGGAACGCACCGGCTGCGAAGGATGCCACGGCCCCGGACAGGCTCACGTCGAGGCCGGCGGCGGAAAGGACACCATACCGCGAGCCTTCTCGCTTCTCGCTACCCAGCAGGTGCTCGAGACGTGCCTCACCTGTCACGGACAGGATATAGGGAAGGCCAATATACGCCGCTCCGATCACACGCTCAATGATGTAGTCTGCACGAGCTGCCATTCCATCCACCGCTCGCCCACGCCCAAGTTTCTGCTCGCCAAAAAACAAAGTGAGCTCTGTTATTCGTGCCACTCCAGCGTGCGCGCACAGTTTGAAATGCCTTCCAAACACCGCGTCAACGAAGGATTCATGGAATGCAGCGATTGCCACAACCCGCACGGAGCCTTTGCGCCAACGTGGCGCGTGGGCCAGCGTCCGCGCATGGTGGATCAGGCGCTGGGCAATGCAGAACCGTGCCTCAAGTGCCACACGGACAAGCGTGGCCCTTTCGTAAATGAACATCCGCCGGTGCATATCGAGGGCTGCGAGACCTGCCACTTCCCGCACGGCTCCACCAACATGCGTCTCTTGCGCCGCCCTGTAGTGTTCACGCTGTGTCTCCAGTGTCACAACGGCGCCGGCAGTTTCGGCCCTCGCAATAGTGGGGAGCCGCGGCTTTCTACAACCCATAATCTGCTCGAACCGCGCTACCAGAACTGCACCACGTGTCACGTGCGGATTCATGGTTCCAACAGCGACGTGTACTTTCTGAGGTGACGGCCATGGCGATGCGATTCTGCTTCTTATTAGTGACCGGCACACTGTACGCGCAGCAGGTGGTGGCCCCTACTCCCGAGCCAGTCGGGCCGCCACGCGGCGAGGACGTGGGCAATTACAACGTCACCCAATCCTTCGAAACCGGCTACCGGTTCGCTCTCACCGATGGCGATGTGGCCAAGTACCGCGCCGACGTGAATTACGGCGATGGCATACGGCTCCTCGGCAGCAGCCTGACGGTCGATTCGAAAGACGGCCACGGCGACATATTCGATCAGATCCGTTTAAACACGCTGGGCCTCGGCAACGACCCGTATCAATCGGCTTCACTCGAGATCGAAAAGAACGGCCTCTACCGCTACGACATGTTGTGGCGCCTGGATAACTTCTACAATCCCGGCCTGGTCGGCGCGAACCGTCTGGATCAGATGGACACCAGCCGCCGGTTGCAGGATCACGACCTCACTCTCTTTCCGCAATCGCACTTCAAGGTGCGCCTGGGATACAGCCGCGACAATCAGACCGGCCCCGCGCTCTCCAGCGTGCAGGAATTCAACGCGGCGGGCGCGGTTTATCCGCTCTTCATGGATGTGCGCCGGGCGTGGAATGAATACCGCCTGGGCGTCGAGGGCGACTTTGCGGGCTTCAAATTCACCCTCCAGCACCGCTGGGACTTCTTCAAGGACGACACCGGCTTCGCGAATGCCAGTACCCTGACGCAGTTCAACCGTTCCAATCCTTACCACGGCCGCGCGCCTGGATGGTTCGGCGACCTGGTCACCAATCGCAAATATTGGGCCATGAATGCGCGCATGACCTACGTGGGCGGCCAAGGGGATTTCGCGCTGAACGAGTTGGCAGCCATCACCGGCGTCGGCTCGACGCCCACGCAGCAGGTCCTGGTGAGTGGCAACGCCCAACGCCCCGAGCTGGCCGGCGATCTGAGCCTCAGCGTGTATCCCACCGACCGGCTGACGGTGGTCAACAACACTTCCGTTCATGGCACGCGCATTGTCGGCAATTCCGAATACACGCTGTTCAACAACCTTACCGGCCTGAGCGCCAACGTGAATTTCGATTATTTCGGCATCCGCACGGTGGCCAATGCAACCGACCTCAATTACCGTGTGACGAACTGGATCGGCTTTTTCGCCGGGTATCATTATTCGGATCGTCTGATTACCACGGTCGATGGTTTCGCCGTCACCGGCCCGCTGACAGACTTCACGTTTGGCCGCAGCGATCATATGAATTCGGGGATCGTGGGCGTTCAGATCCGTCCAGTCAAGCCGTTCACCATCCGCCTGGATGGCGAGGTGGG
>Ga0335081_10001642_pt1 | contig 35752 bp, 24 predicted proteins | sample Lox_Sample_35_FD_206713 | JGI IMG/M metagenome (GOLD analysis project Ga0335081, IMG submission 206713) | Soil microbial communities from Loxahatchee National Wildlife Refuge, Florida, United States - Lox_Sample_3.5 | ecosystem: Environmental > Terrestrial > Soil > Wetlands | place: USA...
ATCGTCTCGTTCCCGCGTCTCTCTCGATCCTCAAGCACTCTGTAACTACCCTTACGCCGATGGCCGCCAGTGCCGCATGCTGCGCCATCCCGGCCATCCTTCTTTATGCTTTTTCCACTCCCGCGAAGAGCGCCAGCTTCTCGAACTCGATCGCATCGGCGAAGATCTCGCCTCGCTCTCTTCCGAATTCCACACCATGACGGAAGTCCGCCGCGCCGTCTCCCGCCTCTTCAAGCTCGTCGCGCGCAATCGCATTCCGCTCAACAACGCGCGCCTGCTCGCCTATCTCGCCCAGCTTCTCGTCTATTCCCAGCCGGACGCCAAGCAGGAGATCAATTTCGCCTTCGGCCACGGCGCCTGGGACCGGGTCCTCCGCGCCGCCTTCGAGGCTCGCGATGACGAGTCTGCCTCTGCGGATGAGGAAGAGTCGCCTTCGGAACCGGTTTCCGCCTAGAGCAAGGCTGACGAACCTGAAGCAGAGGAAAATCGCTCATGGAACTCTATAGTATAAAGTACTTGACAATGCCAATGGATAACCCTATCCTTCCTCCGCGGCGGAGAAATCCAAGGTCTCACCTATGATCAAACGCATTGTGGCCATCGTCTTTATCTTTGTGTGCACCACCATCGCTTGGATGATTCTCGGCACCTCCATCTTTATCCGCACCAACAATGCCGGCTCCGTCCTCACTTCCCGCGTCGCCTCCACCTGGGGCGCCCAGCAGGAACAAAAGCCTCTCACCGTCAATTACTCCCGTCAGGAACCAAAAACCGTGGAAGTGGAAGAGAACGGCAAGAGCGTCGCCAAAACACAATGGACGGATGTCCCCGTTTTCGTCCCGCTGGATTCGAGCCGCATCAACGCCGATCTGCACGTGGACTACCGCCAAAAAGGCCTGCTCTGGTACAGCACCTACAAGGTCGCTTTCGCGGGGACCTACACGTTTCGCAATCCCACTGGTCAGCAGCAGAATTTCTCCATCCAGCTCCCGCTTCCCGCCAAGCAGGCCGTCTATGACGGCTTGGAAATCTCGCTGGATGGAAATGCGCTCCCGCTCGACTTCGGCGGAACGCACGTCTCCGCGCGCGGGCAGGTTGCGCCGAATGCCCAAGGAACGGTTGGCGTCAGCTATCGCTCGCAGGGAATGGACAATTGGAGTTACACCTTCTCGAGCGGCGATGAAGTCTCCCGCATTAAGGATTTTCATCTGCTCGTGAAGACGGATTTCGGCGGTTTCGACTTTCCGGAAAATTCGCTTTCTCCCACGGAAAAGCGCGCCACCGCCAGCGGCTGGGAATTGAAGTGGGATTACCAGAATCTCGTTTCCGGATTCAATATCGCGGTGAAAATGCCGCAGAAGCTGCAGCCCGGGCCGCTCGCGGGCCGCATCTCCTACTTCGCGCCCGTCTCGCTCTTCTTCTTTTTCTTCCTCATCTTCGTCTTGACCACGCTGCGCGGCATTGATCTCCATCCCATGAATTATTTCTTCCTCGCTTGCGCGTTCTTCGCCTTTCACCTGCTGCTTGCCTATCTCTGCGATCACATTTCCATTCACGCCGCCTTCGCCATTTCTTCCGCGGTTTCCATCTTCCTGGTCGTCAGCTATCTGCGCCTCGTCGTAAATTTGCGCTTCGCGCTTCGTGAAGCCGCCTTGACGCAATTCATCTATCTCGTGCTCTTTTCTTACGCGTTCTTCTTCGAAGGCTTCACCGGATTGGCCGTCACCATCGGCGCCATCGTCACTCTCTTCGTCGTCATGCAAATGACGGGAAAAATCAATTGGTCGGAAAAGTTCGCCAGGAAAGAGGTGTTGAAGACTCCGGCATGATCCCGCAAAAAGCGTGCGATTCTCAAGGCTTGCGCAAACTGTGCTAACGTAACGGCAAATCAGCTCCGCTGCGTCGGGCTGCAGGAAAAATGGCGATCAAAACGATTATCGAGCCGTTTCGCATCAAGAGCGTCGAGCCCATCCGCCAGACCACGCGCGGACAGCGCGAAAAACTTCTCGAAGCCGCGGGCTACAATCTGTTTCTCATCGCTTCGGAAGACATTTTGATTGACCTGCTCACCGATTCCGGCACCGGCGCCATGTCCAGCGAGCAGTGGGCCGCCATGATGCGCGGCGACGAATCCTACGCCGGCTCGCCGAGCTTCCGGCGGTTCCGCGAATCCGTCCAGGCCATCATGGGCTTTCGCCACGTGATCCCCACGCACCAGGGCCGGGCCGCCGAGCGCATCCTCTTCAACGTCATGTGCAAGAAGGGAGACGTGGTCCCGAACAACACGCACTTCGACACCACCCGCGCCAACTGCGAATTCGTGGGGGCCGAGGCGGTGGACCTGCCGGTTCGCGAAGCGCTCGAGCCCGCGAACCGCCATCCGTTCAAGGGGAACATGGACACGGCGCGGCTCGAAGAATTGATTGCCCGCGCCGGGCCCAAGCGCGTTCCGCTCGTGATGCTGACGGTCACGAACAATTCGGGAGGCGGGCAGCCCGTTTCGCTTTCGAATATAAAAGCAGTGAAGGAAATTTGCGCGCGGCACAAGATTCCGCTTTACATTGACGCGTGCCGCTTCGCCGAAAACGCTTATTTCATCAAGCTGCGCGAACCGGGTTACGCCCAGAAAACGCCGCGCGAAATTGCCCAGGAAATGTTTCGTTCCGCGGACGGCTGCACCATGTCGGCAAAAAAAGACGGCATGGCCAATATCGGCGGTTTCCTCTGCACCAACGATGACATTCTGGCGCAGCAGGAAAAGGACCTGTTGATTCTCACGGAAGGTTTTCCCACCTATGGAGGATTAGCGGGACGCGATCTCGAAGCGATCGCCGTCGGTTTGAATGAAGCCCTGGAAGAGGACTACCTGCAATATCGCATCGCTTCGACCGCGTATCTTGGCAACCACATTTCCGCGGAGGGCGTGCCGATCGTGCTGCCGCCGGGCGGCCACGCCATATATATTGACGCGCGCGCATTTTTGCCGCACGTTCCGCCTCTCGAATTTCCGGGAGTTGCGCTGGCCGCGGAATTGTACGTGGAAGGCGGAATCCGTTCGGTGGAAATCGGCACGCTCATGTTCGGCAAGTGCGATGAGAACGGCGTCGCGCATCCCGGCCCGATGGATTTGCTGCGGCTCGCGATTCCGCGGCGCGTGTACACGCAGTCGCACGTGGATTACGTTGTGGAGGTGATTCTCGAAGTATGGCGGCGGCGCGAAAAAATTCGCGGCCTCTCTCTGACGCATCAAGCGCCGTTCCTGCGCCACTTCACCGCGCGTTTCCGGCGCCTCGCGGAAAGCACCTAGAAAAAACAGAACGCTCAGAAAAACAATCTACATCTTGTGTTGCGCGGTGGGCGGAAGAATGTCGTTGAGACGAAGATACATCGCCTGCGCGGAATAATGATCCGCCCAATCGTCGGACAGAATCATCATCGCCGCCGCCTTCGTGAAGGAGTGGCCGCCGAAGAGTTCCATGCTATCGCCGAGTCCCTTGTCGTCCACCTTGGCAAGGGCCGTGGAGCAGTATTCGAAGGACGACTTGATCGCAGCCACCAGCTTGTCCTTGCCGTCCGTATCGCTGAGTTTCGGGCCTTCGGGCATGGGTGTGCCGGAGATCTTGGAGCACATGAAATTGTTGGACATGGCGATGTGCATGGTGAGGTGGGCGAAAGTCATCTGGGCGGGAGTGGGGTGGTACTCGAATTTGTCCGCGGGCATCGCTTCCGCCGCCGCCACCATGTTTTTGGAGGCTCGGGCGAGGCCGGAGCGAAGCGCGTCGCTCACGGGATTGGCCGAAGGAGATTGCGCGAGAAGAAGGAGCGGAGAAGAAAGGAAAATTGCCGCGAGCGAGAGAATGCGCTTCATGAAAGCCTCCAATAAAACTTTTCGTGGTCCGCGAAATATCGTACGCCGATAGAAAGAGAGTAGCAATGAAAGAAGCTTGCAGGAAGAAGCGGGGAAAAACCGCTCGCCCTATTGCGCTTCGGAACGCATGCGCAGGCGATACCAGATGACGATGAGAAGAATCGAGACGAGAAGAATGAGCGTGGAAATGGCGTTGATTTCCGGAGTGATGCCGCGGCGCAAGCGCCCCCAGATTTCGAGAGGAAGCGTGTTGTCGCGGCCGATCAGGAAAAACGTGACGGCAATTTCGTCCATGGAGAGGGTAAAGATCAGAAGACCCGCGGCGATGAGCGAAAGTTTGAGATTCGGAAGCGTAACGCGCCAGAAGGTTTGCCAGGGAGTCGCGCCGAGATCGAGAGAAGCCTCTTCCTGGCGGCGATCCATTTTTTGCAGGCCGGCAAAGAGTTCGATGGTGGCGACGGAAATCAGCGCGGTGCCGTGGCCGAGAAAAACGGTGACCAGGCTGAGCTGAAGCCGCACGAAAACCACGAACATCAACAAGGAAAGGCCGGTGATGATGCCGGGAAGGATTAGGGGAAGGAGAACGAGGCGGCGAAAAATTCCTTTGCCGGGAAAATCGGTGCGATCGAGAGCGAGAGCCGCAAGGAGTCCGAACGTGAGCGAAAGGCCCACTGCGCCCGCAGCGACGATGAGGCTGTTGAGAACGGAATCCCAGATGGAGGAATCCGCGAAAAGCCGGCTGTACCAATCGAACGTGAAATGCTGCGGCGGAAAGCCGCCGACTCCATCGCGATTGAACGAGTAGACGACGAGAACGACGATGGGCAAATAGATGAAAGCAAAAACGAGCGCGGAATAGACGGCGAGGAATGGAGAGCGGCGCGTGTTTGCAGAGGCGCTCATTCGAAAGACCAGCGCTTTTCGAGAATTTCGGCGAGGAAGAGCAAGCCGATGGTGAAACAGAGGATGCAGACGGAAATCGCGGCACCAAGTGGCCAATCGTACGCTGCACCAAAGAGCGACTGGACGATGTTGGCGATCATGGTGCCGCTCGGGCCACCGACGAGGAGAGGAGCGAGGAAGTCGCCGAGAGAGAGGACAAAGGCGAAAGTGGCTCCGGCAAGAAGACCGGGCATGGAGAGCGGAAGAATGACGCGGAAAAAGGTTGTGCGCTGGCCAGCGCCGAGATCGTGGGAGGCTTCGACAAGCGCGCGAGGGATGTGCTCGAGCGATGCGTAAATGGGAAGAAAAACGAAAGGCGTGTAAATGTGCGTGAGCATGAGGACGACGGCAAAAGGACTATAGAGAAGAAAGCCGACGGGCTCGCGGGTGATGTGCAGATATTGCAAAAATCCATTCAGCACACCGTCGGAGCCGAGAATAGTTTTCCAGGCGTAGCCGCGGACGAGATAGCTGACCCACAACGGCACGATGACGAGCTGGTAGAGAAGCTCCTTGCGCGGACCGGCATGGAAGGAAAGATAGTAGGCGAGCGGATAGCCGAGAAAAAGCGAGAGCAGCGTAACGCCCGCAGCGATGCGCATGGTGCGAAAGAGGACTTCGAGATAGATGGGATTCTTCAAAAGCTCGGAGTAATTCTGAAGATTCCAGTGGTGGACGATGTTGCCATTTTGAACGGACCAGAGGCTGTGCGCGAACATCAGGGCATAGGGTACGAGAAGAAAGAGGGCGACCCAGAGGATCGGGGGAAGCGAGACGAAAAGTTTGTAGGTCTTCGAATACATTTTGAACCGGCCAATGCCTGGCGACCGCTACAAAGACTCCTTCACGCAAATGGCGTCGGAAGCCGAGAAAACGAATTCGTGCTCGCCGGAAAGCGGCCCGCAAGCAGGGACGCGGACACGAAGAAGAAGGCCCAAGTTCGACTGGACTTCGAGCAACTCGGATGCCCCGGTATAGATTTGCCGGCGAATGGCACCGCGGAAACGGACGGGACCCGAAATTTGTGGCGCGTTGGCGGCGAGAAGGATGGATTCCGGGCGGAGAGAAAAAACGGCAGGGCCGCTGGGGCCGGTGCAAGAGAAAGTCAATGAACCCATATCGGCGATGCCGGAAGAGATGCTTCCGCGAAGAAGATTGGTCTGGCCGATAAATTGGGCGCAATAAGCGGTGGCGGGATGGGCGTAGATTTCGCGCGGCGTGGCGACTTGTTCAAGAGCGCCGTCACGCAGGAGAGCGATGCGGTCGGAGAGAGCCATGGCTTCTTCCTGATCGTGAGTGACGAAGAGGAAGGTGATGCCGACTTCGCGCTGCAGGGATTTGAGTTCGCGCTGCATTTCCTTGCGGAGATTGGCATCGAGGGCGGAGAGCGGTTCATCGAGAAGAAGAAGTTCCGGCCGATTGATGAGGGCGCGAGCCAGCGCGACACGCTGCTGCTGGCCGCCGGAAAGGCGCATGGGCTTGGCGTCCGCGAATTCCTCCATGCGGACCATCATCAGGGTATCAGCGACGCGCGAAGCGATTTCACTTTTTGGAGCGCCGTTTGCGCGCAGGCCATAAGCGACGTTTTCGCGGACGTTCAGATGGGGAAACAAGGCGTAATGCTGAAAGACCGTGTTCACGCGGCGGCGGTAGGGAGGAAGCGTGTCGAGACGCGCGCCGCTCATCCAGATCTCGCCGGAGGTGGGCTGCTCGAATCCGGCGACGAGGCGAAGAAGAGTGGTTTTTCCGGAGCCGCTTTCACCCAGAAGAGTGAGAAATTCGCCCGAAAGAATATCGAGCGATAGGGTCTTCAAGACCTCCTTTTCGCCAAAACGCTTGCTGACGGAATTCACGGCAAGAAGCGAAGAGGCAGGCGAAGTGGAAGCGGAAGTCACTGCGCGGCTTTGACCTCATTCCAGATTTCGTTGTACTTGGCGCGGCGGGGAACATCCTGCCAGAAGTAGATGCGCTGCATATAGGCGTCCGGATCGTCGAGATGGAGACCCTTCTTTTGTTCCGCGGTCATGAACTGCGCGGCCGAGGGATTCGCGGGAGTGTAGTGAGTAACATCGGTGACAAGCTTCTGCGTCTTGGCTTCGATCATGTATTGGAGGAACTCGGTGGCAAGCTGCTTGTGAGGGCTGGCGGCGGTGATCATGAGATGGTCAATCCAGCCGGTAGTGTTTTCCTTCGGAATGATTTCGCCGATGGGGAAATTTTCCTTGCGGAGCTGGCTGGTATTGAGAGGCCAGCCCATGGCCAGGACGATTTCGTGATTTTCGAAGAGATTGGTGAGTTCGCCTCCGGTGGACCAGATTTTTCGAATGTTGGGCTTCAACTCGATGAGCTTTTTCTTCACGGCTTCGAGCTGAACATCGGAAAGATTATAGAGCTGCGAAGGATCGGGCTTGTCGAAGCCGAGAACCTGAGCGGCCATGTAGACGGTGGAGAGATCGTCCCAGACGGAGACTTTTCCTTTGTACCGGGGATCCCAGAGGACGGACCAGGAATCGGGCGGAGTGGAGAACGCGGTGGTGTCATAAAGCAATGGATTTGGACCCCACATGAAGGGAACGCCATAGGTCTTGCCGTTGGCTTTGACGAGCGGAAGATCGCGAAGCTTCTGGCTCAGTTGCGAGTCGGCGGGAAGTTGCGAGAGATCGAGGGGAGCGGCGAGGCCGGCGCGAGTGATCATGGCGGCGACGTCGCTTGAAGGCGAGATGACGTCGTAGTTCGAAGCGCTGCCGCCGCGGAGTTTGGCGACAAGCTCGTCGCTGGAACCCATGTAGGAAGCAATCACACGGCAATGGTGAGATTGTTCAAACGCGCTGACAAAGGAAGGATCAGCGTAGCCCTCCCAGACAAGGAGGCTGAGAGTTTGCTCTCTTTTGCAGGCATTGGAGAAAGCGGCGATCAGGCAAACGACAAGCAGAAAAAACGGGCGCTTCACGGGGCCTCCCGAAAGATGCAGTCTAGCAGGAACTCCAGGCCTACCGAGCACAGACTGAAGTCCGGGCGACGCGAAATCAGAACGTGGGCGGCGTGTTGATCCAGAGCAGCGAAGTTTCCTTTTTCCCGGGATTTTTCCAGCGGTGCGGCGTGGAGCTTTCGAAATAAAGACTGTCCCCCGGTCCGAGAAGGTAGCGCTCTTCGTTGCCGAGCCAGATTTCAAACTGGCCGCGGAGGATGTGGAGAAATTCCTCGCCTTCATGCGTGTAGGATTCTCCGCTGCCGCCGCCGGGCTTGATGCGAAAAAGGTGGGGCTCCATCACGGTGTTGCCCCATGCGAGGAGCTCCATGCGAACGCCTTTGGTGGTTTCAAGAACTTTGCGTTCGGAAGGGCGGACGCGGCGGGAATTTTCCTTGCTGGGCTCGAAGAACGAAAGAATGTTGGTGCGGTAGTAGCGCGCGATGCGACGAAGCGTGGCGACCGATGCGTGCATCTGGCCGCGTTCGAGGGAGCTAAGGAATCCTATGGAGACGCCGGAGGCTTTGGCGACCTGCGCAAGAGACAACGCGCGGCGCTGGCGGAGCCGCCGAAAGCGCAGGCCATGCGAAACGGCGTTTTCCGCGGGCGTGGAGACGACTCCCTGGCGCTTAAGGATGTGAACGACGGCAGCGGGATTGAGCCCGCGGGCGCGGCGAAGAAAAATGGCACGCTGAAGAAGGCGAACGTCGTCCTCAGAAAAGAGGCGGTAGCGGCTCCGGGAACGGAGCGGAGAGAGGAGGCCAAGGGATTCCCAGGCGCGAAGCGCGGAGGAGGAAATGCCGACGCGGCGAGCGACTTCGCTGATGCGAAGGAGGCGCTCAGGAGAGCGCTGCGCTGATGCTGAGGATAAATTCTTTCTTCTTGACACGGCAGCCGGCATTCTCTAAGTTTGCGGGATTATAGTAAGGTTTGCGGGGCACAGCAACCACGAAGAACGGTGCAAAATCCAAAATCTTCGCGGTCAGGGGTGAGTTCATGAAGTTCGAGAGAAAAATCCAGCAATTATTCTTTGTCTTTTTCTCATGCATCATTTTTGCCGGAGTGTTGGCCACGACAATGCCGGTGGCGCGGGCGCAGAGCACCGGCGGGCAAATCCGCGGAACGGTGACTGACCCGAGCGGAGGAGCGGTTGCCGGCGTAACGGTTCAACTGATCAACCAGGGGACGCAGAGCAAGCGTGAAGCGCCAACGGGCACCTCCGGGGAATACGTCTTCATCGAGGTGCCGGTAGGAACCTACGAAATTGATGTGGAACAACAGGGTTTCAAGAAGTACGTGCACAAGGGAATCGCGCTGAACCTGAACCAGGTCCTGAGCGTGGACATCGGTCTGCAGGTTGGCGGAACAACGCAGGTTGTGGAAGTTACGGGCGAACCTCCGGTGGTGGACACGACGACGACGCAACTCGGCGCGGTAGTCGATTCTAGAAGCGCGGTGGATTTGCCGCTGAACCAAAGAGACGCCTATCAATTGCTGCAACTGCAACCAGGGGTGCAATCGCAGTTGGGCAATTCGCTGTTTTACGGCTCGGACAAAGCGGGGGTGGTGACGGTGAACGGCGGGCGCGGCCGGGCGAACAATTATTCCGTGAATGGAGGCGACGGAAACGATCTTTTCGTGAACCTGCCGGCGATTCAGCCATCGCCGGACAGCATCGAGGAATTCCGAGTCATCACCAACGCTTTTGACGCCGAATACGGGCGGAATTCGGGCTCCGTGGTCAACGTGGTGACAAAGTCCGGCACGAACCAGTTGCACGGAAGCGTGTACGAGTTTTTCCGGAACGCGGTACTCAACGCGCACCCGTTCACTTTCAGCGAAGCGCCGAAGCCCAAATTCAATCAAAATCAGTTCGGTGGGACGCTTGGCGGGCCAATCAAGAAGGACAAGACGTTCTTCTTCGGCTCGTATGAAGGAAGGCGCATCGTACAGGGAATTGTGTCCACGCCGGTGAGCGTTCCGGACTCGGGCGAGGTCAACGGTGACTTCTCGACCGTCGGGGCGGCCAATGGAGTTTCCCAATTTGCTGGCGTAGTGAACGACCAGACTGTGGCCAGCATTTTGCAGCAACGGTGCGGGTCGGCAATCAGTTCAGTCACCCCGTCCGGCGCCGCCGCCCTCAACGCACTGGCGAATGGAACAGGATCGCCGGTTCTGTACAGCAGCATTTTCCCCAACCTGCAGATCCCGACGTCGTGCTTCGATCCTGTGGCCGTAAGCCTGATGAACCAGTATGTGCCGGGGGCGGGAGGGTCCGGGCAGGTGCAGGTGACTCCAAATTCGACGGATAACGGGAATCAATTCCAGATCCGCGTGGACCACAACTTTACGGACAATCAGAAGCTTTCGATTTACTACTACTTTGATGACGGAACGAACCTGAATCCTTTCGCGACCTTCCAAGCGGCAGGCGCAAATCTGGGGAATTTTCCGGGAGAATTTGCAACCCGGTCGCAGCAATTCAACATCAGCCATACGTCCACGATCGGTACGACATCGGTGAACGAGGCGCGGTTCACATGGTTCCGCGAGGGGCAGAAGAAGTTTGACGCTCCAACAGTGACCAACGCGGTGACCGACTCTTGCTCGAGCGCGGCGGCAGCCTACTGCTTTACGGGGACGTCCGACGTTCCGAACCTGATTGACGACAGCGGAAATTCGCTCGGCGCCAGCCCGGATTACGGAATTCATCCCGGGCTGGGCGCGCAATTTGAAGGTGTGCCATTCATCTCAGTGAACGGGGGATTCACGATCGGTAACAACTCCGAAGGGCAGCTGCCGCAAGTGGGAAACACGTTCCAGTGGAGCGACAACTTCAGCAAGATCGTGGGAGCACACTCGTTCAAATTTGGCGGCGATATCCGGTATCAAATGTTCGATCAGACGCTCTATTACAACATTAATGGGCTTTATAGCTTCAATTCTTCGGCGAATTTCTGCGATCCAACGGATCCGACTTGTACCCAGCAGTCCTTGTACTCGACGGGCAACGACGTCGGATTCTCTGATGGGTATGCGAATTATCTTTTGGGTCTGCCGACGGATTATTCGCAGGGGTCCGCCCAGGCCGAGTTGGTGCGCAGCAAATCCGTGTACCTCTTTGCGCAGGATAGTTGGAAAATCAAGTCGAACCTGACGCTGAACTACGGGCTGCGCTGGGAATTGAACACCCCGCTCACGGATATCGGCCACAAGGTGCAAACATACCGCGTGGGACAGAATTCCACCGTATACCCCTGCACAATCACGCCGGACGATCCGCTATATGGGACGTATGGTAACGACTGCAACGCGGCCGGCGTAACGCCGACGGGTCTTGTGTTCCCGGGAGACAAGGGCATTCCTCCGGGGATGACCGCGACATATTACAAGGCCTTTGCGCCCCGGCTGGGCTTGAATTGGAGCCCCGGCTGGAACGAAGGACTCGGCAAAGCATTGACCGGAGGCCCGAGCAAGACGAGCGTAAGCATGGGCTGGGGATTGTTCTACAATCCGATTGAGCAGCTTGTCCTTGAACAATTCAGCGCGGAGCCCCCGTTCGGCGGAAGCAACTACATCAGCAGCCCGCTGTTCAATACTCCGTACGTGGACCAGTCCGGGAACGTGTATCCCAACCCCTTCAACGGGATTTTAAGTCCCGCACCGGGCACCTCGATTGACTGGGCATCCTTCCGGTCTATCTTGCTGTTCGGACAGTTCCAGCCGAACATGCGGACGCAATACTCATCGCAATACAATTTGACGATCAAGCGGGAGCTACCGGGGAATATTCTGTTCCAGATCGGCTATGTGGGGTCGCAAGGGCACCGGTTGCTTGCGTCTTATGATTTAAACCCCGGGAATCCCAACACGTGCAATGACCTCGCGGCAATGGCCAGCAACGATCCAACTTCGGTTTTGTCGTACTCTGGCGGGCCCCAAACGAGTTGCTCCACGTATTCGGAAGACAATTCCTATTTTATCCCGGGGGGCACGGTGATTCCCAACACCCCGAACGGTGGACTGCTGCTCCCCTACTCGGGTACCCCGGGGGGCAATCCGACTCTGATTCCCAGCGGAACGGTCGTAGGGTCGAACGGAATCATGCTTGCGGGAATCCGGCCGTACTCCTCGCCGAATTGCAATCCGATGACCGCGGCGGGATGCCCGGCAGACGGGCTGGCGGTTTTCTCGAACATTTTCACGGAAAACACGGTAGCGAAATCGAACTACAACTCACTGCAGGCCATGCTGGAGAAGCGGTTTTCGCACGGATTGCAGTTCCAAGCTTCGTATACGTACAGCAAATCGCTGGACAACGCCTCGAGCTTTGAAAGCTCGCTGGTACCGGGCGATCCGAATGCGACGTATGGGCCGTCGCTGTACGATGCACGACACCGGTTCGTTTTCAACTACGTGTGGGTAATTCCGGTCCCGAAGATGTCTGGATTCAAAGGAGCGCTGCTGGATGGCTGGCAAGCTTCTGGAATCGTGACGTTCCAGTCGGGGTTTCCCATTCGAATCACGTCAGCGGATGACGTGGAAGAGTACGGAAGCTATTTCTTTGAAGCGCCGGGCGAACCGAACTGGGCCTACAGCCCGGGGCAACTGAACAAGCTGAACGTCCGCCAGAGCGGCGGATTCGTCTTCGATCCGAACCAGTTTACGAACAGCACGGTGGATCCGGGAACGATCGGAAACGCGCCGCGGTCACTCTGCTGCGGGCCGGGTATCAACAATTGGGACATGGCCTTCCTGAAGGACTTTTCGATCAGCGAGAGGACCAAACTGGAATTCCGCGCCGAACTGTTCAACGTGTGGAACCACGCGCAGTTCTATAATGTGGATGGTGACGTCTCCGACCAAGGAAGCACGTTTGGCCAGGTGCAGAACGTCCGCGACCCGCGGCTCATTCAGTTGGCGCTGAAGCTGTCCTTCTAGGGACGCGAAAGGAAAAAATAGAGGGGCGACAAGCGCGGGCTGCGCGGCCCGCGCTTGCGCGCGTCTGGGAGAAAATTTTCTGGAGCAAACTGACGGCAGGGAAGAGACCTGCAATTGGCCGGATACAGACTGAGCCGGCCGGGTTCGGAGAACCACGATGTACGAAGCACTCGAAAAGGAACTGGCGAATTACGAGAAGAGAACGCCGAAATCGGCTGCGGCACACAAGCGCGCGCTGGAGCGGATTCCGTTGGGCGTGGCAAGCAATTACCGCCATTACGAGCCGTACCCTCTGTTCGTGAAAGACGGAAAAGGCAGCAGGATTCACGATGAAGACGGGAACGAGTATGTGGATCACAACCTGTGCTTCGGGGCATTGATGGCCGGGCATTGCCATCCGGCGGTGGTGAAGGCGGTGAAGGAAAAGCTGGATGAAGGAACCACGTTCGGGATGCCGCACGACCAGGAATGGGAACTGGCCGAGGAAATTTGCAAGCGGTATCCGGTGGAGATGGTTCGGTTCGGATCGAGCGGAACGGAAGTGACTATGCACGCGTGCCGGATCGCGCGAGCGGCGACGAACCGGGACAAGATCCTGAAATTTGAAGGCGCATATCACGGGCTGCACGACACGGCGCTTGTAAGCGTGAAGCCCAAAGAAAGCGAGTATGGGGACGAATTCGCGCCAAACTCGGTTCCCGGCGGCGGAGGCGTGCCGAAGGCCGCGGTGGACAACGTAGTGACCGCGAGCTTCAACAACCTGGCCAGCGTCGAGAATCGCTTCAAACAATTTCCGGGACAAATCGCAGCAATCATCCTGGAACCAATAATGATGAATGTCGGACTTTGTCTACCACAGGAAGGCTTCCTGGAGGGTTTGCGAAAAATCTGCGATGCGAACGGCGCGCTGCTAATTTTCGACGAAGTGAAAACGGGAGCGAAGCTGGCCTGGGGCGGAGCGAGCGATTTCTTCGGAGTGAAACCGGACATCATCTGCCTGGCGAAGTCCATCGGCGGGGGATTGCCGCTGGGTGCGTTCGGCGCGAGCCGCGCTGTGATGGATTTGATCTCGCAGCACAAGGTTTTTCACGGCGGAACGTACAACACGAACCGAGTTGCGATGTCGGCGGGGCTGGCGACGTTCCGCGAAGTGCTGACGCGGGAAAATTACCTGCATGTCGGAAAGCTGAGCCGGAAGCTCACGGAAGGCTACAGAACGATCATTACGAAGAGCGCGCTGAAAGCATACGTGGCAAGCGCCGGAGTGAACGGCGCACTGATGCTGTACCCGAAGGAGATTCGCAATTATCGCGATTGGACGAAGATTGACGTGGATCTTTGGCGGCACTACTGGTTCGCGATGGTAAATCGCGGCGTATTGGCGCAGCCCTACTGGTGGGACGAGCAATGGACGATCTCCGTGCAACACACGGAGGCGGACATTGACAAACACCTGGCCGTGTTCGAGGAAGTAGCGTCGGCTTTGGCAAAAGCGCAGGCAGAACGCGGCACAGTGACCGTAGCAGCGGGGCACTGAGCGCGGCAAATCATCAAGGTGAGACATTGTCGAGTGAGGCCACCACTACCGGGAACCAGCCGCATTTGAAGCGAGTGCTCGGGAAGTGGGACCTGGTGTTGCTGTTTGTGGTGGCCATTTTCAACCTGAACGTATTGCCTTCCATCGCGGCAAATGGCGGAGTCACGATCTGGCTGTGGATCGTCTCGCTTGTTCTTTTCTTCTGGCCGCAGGGAATCGCCGTCATTGAGCTTGCGGACCGCTATCCAGGCGAGGGCGGAGTGTACTTGTGGGCCAAGGAGGTGTTTGGCGATTTTCACGGATTTCTTTCCGGCTGGTGCTACTGGACAAACAACATGATGTACGTACCGACGGTGATGTTGTATTTCGTCGGTGTGTCGGTGTTTGTGCTGGGAACGGGTCACGAGGCGCTCGCGGACAACAAGTTCTTCGCGCTTGGCATGGCATCCGTACTGCTTTTGATCATCGTGGTGCTGAATGTGACGGGACTCGGCGTCGGGAAGTGGATCAACAACCTAGGCGGGATTGGAACTTTCGTCGCAGCGGCGGTGTTGATCGGGCTGGGGGTCATTGTGTGGACCAGATTCGGCTCGACGGTGACCTGGTCGGATTTTCAGATTCCCACGAATCCAAGATTCGTGCTGAATTCCTTTGGCGTGATCTGTTTCGGGCTGGTGGGGCTGGAATTGGCTTCCATCATGGGCGACGAGATACGCGAACCACGGAAAACGCTGCCGGGAGCGGTGGCCTGGGGCGGGATCTTCTCCGGCTTGCTTTACATCGGTGCGACGCTGACGCTGCTGATTGCCGTGAGTAAGTCGGACATCAGCGTGCTGCAGGGAGTGGTTCAGGCGGTACAACATCTGGCAGGAAAAATCCACGCGGGATGGATTATCGCTCCTTTCGCGTTCCTGTTGAGCCTGTCGATCGCCGGAATCGGATCGGCATGGCTGGGAGGGTCGGCTCGAATTCCATTCGTGGCGGGATTAGATTCGTATCTGCCTTTCTGGCTCGGGAAGATTCATCCGAAATATGGGACACCTTACGCAGCATTGATGGTACACGCAGTTGTGTCTCTGATTCTGGTGGTGATGAATTTCGTGGGATCGGGAGTGCAGGAATCGTTTCAGCGATTGCTTTCGTTGGCGGTGGTGCTGCAGTTGATTCCCTTTCTGTACATTTTCGGCGCGCTGCTGAAAATCGCGTTCGACGCGGGATTTCAGAAAAGACGCTACGGCCGGAGTACACTGATCTTTGCAGGAGCCAGCGGCATGGTGACGACAATTCTGGGAATTGCGCTGGCGTTTTTTCCCGCGCAGCAGATTACATCGCTGGGCTCGTACGAAGCGTGGATGGCGGGCGGAACGATCCTGTTCGTAGGGCTCGCGGCATTTTTCTTTTTTGTGTACGGCCGGCGAAAACAGGCGGCCGCGGCGGCTGAAGCCACGAAGTGAAGATACCGGGAGGTCAGTATGCCAAGCAGCGCGACAGCGGGAGTAAGGACTTACCAGAATTACGTGAATGGAAAATGGGAAAGCAACGCGAGAGGCAAGACATTTCCTGTATACGATCCATCCACGGAAGAAGTAATCGCGCAGGTGGCGGAGGCGAACGCCTCCGAGGTGGACGGCGCGGTGAGGGCCGCGCGGACTGCGTTTGACTCGGGGCCCTGGACGCAAACCACCGCGCAGGACCGGGGTCGAATTCTCTTCAAGCTGGCGGAAAAGATTCGGCAGAACGTGGCGGCGCTGGCAGAGATCGAAGCGCGAAACACGGGAAAGCCAATCGTCGAAGCGGAATATGACATCGCGGACGTGGCGACGTGTTTCGAGTACTACGGAGGGCTGGCGACGAAAGTCGCGGGACAGGTGAATCCGGTCCCTGCGAATGCAATTAGTTTCACCTTGAAAGAGCCGGTCGGCGTCGCGGGACAGATTATCCCCTGGAATTATCCGCTGTTGATGGCAGCGTGGAAACTGGCGCCAGCGATTGCCACGGGATGCACGTGCGTGCTAAAGCCGGCAGAGCAAACGCCACTGACGGCGCTGGAATTTGCGAATTACTTCGAAGAAGCAGGCCTGCCGCCTGGGGTCGTGAATATCGTGAACGGATACGGCGAAACGGCCGGAGCCGCGCTGGTGGCACATCCGAGGGTGGATAAAATTGCGTTCACGGGAAGCGCGGCGGTCGGGAAGTTGATCGTGAAGAGTGCCGCGGACACCTTGAAACGAGTCACATTGGAGCTTGGCGGAAAATCGCCGAACGTGTTTTTTGCGGATGCGGATTGGGAAGCTGCGGTGGATGGGGCGTTGTTTGGAGTGTTCATCAATCAGGGAGAAGTTTGCTCGGCCGGGAGCCGGATATTGGTGGAGAAAAATATTTATTCGAAATTCGTGGAGGCCATGACGGAGAAGGCCAAAAGGATCAAACTGGGGCCACCTCTTGACCGTGAAACAAAAATGGGACCGCTCGTGAGCAAAGAGCAATACGACCGCGTAAACTCTTATCTTGAAACCGGAAAGAAGGAAGCAAAAACGGCGATTGGCGGCGGGCGTCCCAAGCAATTCGGCAAGGGCTATTACGTGGAGCCGACGATCTTTTACGACGTAGACAACGGCGCGAGAATCGCACGCGAAGAGATTTTCGGCCCTGTTGCGGCGGTGATTCCTTTCGATGGCGAGCCAGATGCAGTGAGAATTGCAAACGATACGCCATACGGTCTGGCCGGCGCAGTCTGGACGCGGGATATTTTCAAGGCGTTTCGCGTGGTGAAGGCGCTGCGAGCCGGAATCATCTGGGTGAACCACATGCAGCCTACATATGTCGAAGCGCCCTGGGGCGGCTACAAACAATCGGGCTTTGGGCGCGAGCTGGGGCCCTGGGGAATGGAAGAGTATCTGGAAACCAAACAGGTGTACGTCAATCTCGACGAAACACCAATCGGGTGGTACTGAAATGGGCACGATTCAGATTCGAACGGAGATTCCGGGGCCGAATTCCCGCGAGTTGATGCGGCGGCGCGATGCAGCCGTGCCGAGAGGGCCGTATCATGCGACGCCGATCTTCACGGCGCGCGCGAAGGGCGCGGTCATCGAGGACGTGGACGGGAACCGGTTTCTGGATTTCGCCGGCGGGATCGGCTGCTTGAACACGGGACATCGGCCGGCCGCAGTGGACGCTGCGCTTTACGACCAGCTCGAAAGATACATGCATCTGTGTTTCAGCGTGACGCCGTATGAAGGTTACATCGCCGTTGCGGAGAAGCTGAACGCCCTGGCTCCAGGCAATTTTGCGAAGAAGACCCTCCTGGTGAACAGCGGAGCGGAAGCGGTGGAAAACGCGGTGAAAATCGCACGGGCGTACACAAAACGGCCTGCAATTATCGCGTTTAACGATGCCTTCCATGGCCGCACGATGATGACGCTCTCGCTAACCAGCAAGACGCATCCTTACAAGGCGGGTTTCGAACCGTTTCCTGGAGATGTTTACCGGCTGCCGTATGCGTATTGCTACCGCTGCTCTTATGGATTGAAGTATCCCGCCTGCGCCATGGGCTGCGCGCACGCGCTGGAAGATGCGTTCAAACGCGTGGTGTCCGCGGAATCCGTAGCCGCGGTCATCGCGGAACCCGTGCTGGGGGAGGGGGGATTCGTCGCGCCACCGAAAGAATTCTTCGGCGTGCTCCAGGAAATTTGCCGGAAGCACGGCATTCTTTTCATCGCGGATGAAGTGCAATCCGGCATTGGCCGAACGGGAAAATTCTTTGCCATCGAGCATTACGAGGTCGAGCCTGACCTAATCACCACCGCGAAATCGCTGGGAGGCGGACTGCCGCTGGCGGCGGTGACGGGCCGGGCGGAGATCATGGACGCGCCGGGGGTAGGCGGACTGGGCGGAACGTTCGGCGGAAATCCGCTTGCCTGCGCGGCGGCATTTGCAGCGCTTGAAATGATCGAGAAGGAAGGTCTGCTTGCTCGCGCGGTGGTGATCGGCAAACGGTTCCGGGAACGCGCGCTCGATTGGCAAAAGAGGTTTCCGGTTATGGGTGAAGTGCGCGGTCTCGGGGGGATGTGCGCCATCGAATTGGTGAAGGATGCGCAGACGCGGGAACCGGCGGGCGAGGAAATGAAAAGAGTAGCGCAATATTGTTATGAGCACGGCTTGATCACGATCACAGCGGGAACGTATGGAAATGTAATGCGCATTCTGGCGCCGCTGGTGATGACGGACGAAGAGTTCGAGGAAGGGCTAGGCGTGCTCGAAGGCGCGTTGGCAGCCGTGTGCGAAAAATTGCAGGTGGCCGTAACAAAATAACGGGAGAAGGAAGATGGCGAATAGAGTGGTCGGCGCCTTAAACGCGGCTCCGGAGCTGAAAGATTCCAGACTTTTCCGGGAAGCCTGCTACTTGGACGGCCAATGGATTCAAGCTGCCTCGGGCGGAACGGTCCAGGTGGATAATCCGGCGACCTCCGCAGTCATCGGCAGGGTTCCGAAGCTAGGCGCAGCGGAGACGCGCCAGGCGATCGAAGCTGCCAATAAAGCATTCCCCGCCTGGAGCAAGAAGACAGCAAAAGAGCGCGCCAGTGTGTTGCGGCGATGGTTCGATCTGGTGATGGCGAACCAGGAAGACCTGGCGCGGCTGATGACCATTGAACAAGGCAAACCGCTCACGGAATCGCTGGGGGAAGTGGCCTATTCCGCGTCCTTTCTGGAGTGGTTCGGCGAGGAAGCGAAACGCGTATACGGCGATACGATTCCACAACACCAGGCTGATAAGAGAATCGTAGTCATCAAGCAGCCGATCGGCGTGGTGGCCTGCATCACTCCGTGGAATTTTCCGCTTGCCATGATTACGCGAAAGGCCGGACCGGCGATTGCGGCGGGCTGCACTGTCGTGCTTAAGCCCGCATCGCAGACTCCGTTCTCGGCGCTGGCGCTTGCGGAATTGGCGGAGCGGGCGGGCGTGCCGAAAGGGGTGCTCAATGTAGTCACCGGATCAGCGAAAGAAATCGGCGGCGAACTCACTTCCAATCCCATGGTGCGAAAGCTTTCCTTTACGGGCTCGACGGAAGTGGGCAAGGTGCTGATGGCGCAATGCGCGGGTACCGTCAAGAAACTTTCGCTCGAGCTGGGGGGCAATGCGCCGTTCATCGTGTTCGACGACGCAGATTTGGACGCGGCAGTGGAGGGAGCGATTGCTTCGAAGTATCGAAATACGGGGCAGACGTGCGTCTGCACCAACCGCGTGTTGGTGCAGGACAGCGTTTATGACGCTTTCGCGGCCAAGCTGGCCGTCGCTGTGGGAAAGCTAAAGCCGGCTCCCGGACTCGAAGCGGGCGCGACCCAAGGGCCGCTGATTGACGATGCGGCGGTGGAAAAAGTCGAGAGCCACATTCGCGATGCGAAGTCGAAAGGGGCAAAAATCCTCGCAGGCGGGCGCCGGCACAGTCGTGGGGGGAGATTTTTCGAGCCGACAATCCTGACGGAGGTCACGCCACAGATGGCGGTGGCGCGCGAGGAAACCTTCGGGCCGGTGGCACCGCTATTTCGCTTCAAAACGGAAGCGGAAGCGATCGCGCTTGCGAATGATACGGAGTTCGGATTGGCGGCCTACTTTTACGGGCGCGATATCGCGCGAATCTGGCGCGTCGCTGAAGCGCTGGAATACGGCATTGTGGGGATCAATACGGGGCTGATCTCCACCGAGGTTGCGCCCTTCGGCGGTGTGAAAGAATCCGGGCTGGGCCGCGAAGGTTCAAAGTACGGGATGGAAGAGTTTCTCGAAATCAAATATCTCTGTTTCGGTGGAATCACCGCGTAGGTCCTGCACTCCTTTTCCACTTGCGGCCAGGTGTAGTTGCCTCTCAGAATGCTACATCCAACAAAGGCGTAGCTTCCGTATCTCGAATCGGCATCCATGGCACAAATGACTGGCGAGCACGACAAGAAGAAGACGCAGAACACTTGGAAGGCCTTGCCTGACGTCTGGGAGTTACTGAAGCCCCGGCGTGGCATTCTTGCGTTGGGCTTTGTCCTGATGGTGGTGAATCGCGTAGCCGGGCTGGCGCTTCCGGCTTCTCCGAAATATCTTCTGGACGATGTCGTCTCCAAACACGAGACGAAACTGCTGGTGCCTCTGATTCTGGTGGTTGTCGGCGCGACGCTGGTGCAGGGCATCACATCGTATTCCCTGACGCAGCTTCTTTCCAAATCCGCGCAGCGAATGATCACGCAGATGCGGCGCCAGGTGCAGGCACACATTGGGCGATTGCCGGTGTCCTATTACGACGCGCACAAAACCGGCGAGTTGGTGTCTCGAATCATGAGCGATGTGGAGGGTGTACGCAATCTGCTCGGAACGGGACTGGTGGAGCTGGCCGGCGGTTTGATGACCGCGGTTTTTGCGCTGATCATTCTGTTGAAAATAAGCGCGGTGATGACCGCCGTGGCGTTCTCAATTCTGGTGATTTTTGGTTTTGGGTTGAATAAGGCGTTCGCGACGATACGGCCGATCTTCCGGCAGCGGCCAAAGATCAATGCGGAGGTGACCGGGCGCTTAACGGAATCTCTCGGCGGAGTTCGTGTCGTGAAGGGCTATCACGCAGAGGAGCGTGAGGAGAAAGTGTTTGCCGCCGGTGTACAACGCCTGTTGGACAATGTGCTCAAGACGCTCACGGCGACGTCGCTGATGAGTCTATCGGCGACAACGCTACTTGGAATCGTGAGCGCCACGGTCATGTTGCTGGGCGCCAGGCAAATCCTTGCAGGCCACATGACTCCGGGCACGCTCGTAACCTATATGGCATTTCTAGCCATGCTGATCGCACCAGTATTCCAGATCGTGGCCATCGGCACGCAACTCACCGAAGCACTCGCTGGGCTTGAACGAACGAGGGAAATCCTGGCCGAAAAACCGGAAGATGAAGCACCGAGTCGAAATGAAACCATCGGCAGGCTCCGCGGAGAGGTGACCTTCGAGCAGGTGGACTTTGCCTACGATCTCAGCAAGCCCGTGCTGTTCGACGTCAGTTTCGAAGCGTTGCCGGGAACCGTGACTGCTCTCGTGGGCCCGTCGGGCGCCGGAAAATCGACAATCATCGGGCTCGTGGCAGCGTTTTACGAACCGACCAATGGAAGAGTGCTAGTTGACGGTTTAGACCTCGCGACCATCCGGCTGGATTCCTATCGCCGGCAGCTCGGCGTTGTGTTGCAAGACACGTTTCTTTTCGACGGTTCGATCCGTGAGAATGTGGCCTTTGGCCGCCCCGATGCGAGCGAGGACGAAATTCTCGCGGCGTGCCGAATCGCGCGCGTGGATGAATTTGCGGACTCGTACGAAAAGAAATACGACACCGTGGTCGGAGAGCGTGGAGTTAAGCTTTCCGGCGGCCAGAAGCAGCGCGTCTCAATCGCGCGCGCTATCCTTGCCGATCCGCGCATTTTGATTCTTGACGAGGCCACATCCAGTTTGGATTCCGAATCCGAGGCGCTTATCCAGGAGGGCTTGCGCTATTTGATGCGCGGGCGAACCACTTTTGTAATTGCGCACCGGCTCTCTACAATTCGCCGCGCGGAGCAGATTTTGGTCGTCGAGGGAGGCAAGGTCATCGAACGGGGCACGCATGATTCTCTCTACGCGCTGGGCGGACGCTACTACGATCTGTACACCCGGCAGCACGGCCTCGAATCCAATCTTTTTCTCGCACCGGGGGAAGGGGACCCGCGTCCCGAGGACGGGGAAAAGGAAGCGACAGGCCAGCGCGGTGGCGGAAGCCTTTCAAGTGCTTTAGGCATCCTGCGCGGTGGCACGTCGGGCTAAATCGCGAGATTCCTCTCAGGTTTTGGCATGATTCAAACCATTCGGAATCAGCGGAAGAGACCGCAGGCGCTTTCCGGTCGCGTTGAAAATAGCGTTTCCGACGGCCGGAGCCACCGCCATGATCGGCGTCTCACCCGCACCCGCGGAAGGAATATCCTTACGATCCAGAAGAACTGCTTCGACCTTCGGCACATCGCGGAAACGCGGCACGCGGTAGCTGGCAAAATGCGGATTAGTAATCCGTCCATTTGCAAAGTGGATCGCTTCGAAGAGAGCACCGCCGAGTCCCTGAATATTCGCGCCGACCACCTGATTCTGCAGACCATTCGGATTGACGATGGCGCCACACTCGAAAGCCGTTACCATGCGCACTACTTGTACATTGCCGGTGGCTTGGTTTGCGAAGATTTCTGCGGCCGTCGCAACGTAACTTCCCTTTTCATGTCCTCCGGCAATTCCAAAGCCTTGTCCGTCCCTGGTTTTCTTCGCTGGCCAGCCGAACGTCTTTGCTGCAGACTCCAGGACGGCGCGCAGTCTGGGGTCTGAGAGATTTCTCATCCGGAACTCCAGTGGATCCAGATTCACTGTCTGCGCGAGCTCATCCATATGCGTCTCGCGCGCGAAGTGATTCGCCGTGGCCGCCAACCCGCGATAAGAGCCGCATCGCAGAATCAGCGGAACCGAATGATATTGCGTCAGCTGGTTCTCCACGTCGTAAGGCGTTTCGATGCCGGACGAGCCGGAATGATAATTGTGAAACTCCCAAGCCGTGAGTTTGCCTTCCGCATTGATGCCGCTTCTGACTTCGATTACACCGGCAGGCCGAAAATACGCCCAGGTGAATTCCTCTTCGCGCGTCCAAATCAATTTCACGGGATGTCCCGCCGCTTTTGCCAGCCGAGCGGCCTCCACCGCGGCATCCCCTGTATGTTTTCCGCCGTACGCCGAGCCGGTGTCGGGCACTATTAGGCGAACATTATCCTCCGGAACGTGCAGGACGCTCGCGACTTCGGCGCGCACGGCAAAGGGCCGTTGCGATCCGGTCCAAACGGTCATTTTCCCGTTTTTCCATTCGGCCAGGGCCGCGCGCGGCTCAAGTGGAGCGTGCGCGATGTAAGCGACCGTATAAGTGTTCTCCAGACGATGCGCAGCGCCAGCAAGTCCTTGTTCTATGGAACCTGATCGCCTTTGGTCTCGGTCGTCCGCCTTATCCGACGCATTTTTCTTCAGGTAAGAAAAAAGATCCTTGTCCGAAATCTGCGGCACTTCCTTCCACTCCACTTTAATAGACGCAAGCGCCTTCTCTGCTTCATTCAAACTAGGCGCAGCTACGCCAACAAAATCGCCGTCGCGAACCACAACGACATTCGCCAATGCCCTGGCCTTGTTGTCATCATACGAAATGAGCGTCGCGCCGAACGACGGCGGGCGCAGAATCTTGGCGTAATACAATCCATCCGCTCGCAGATCCGGACTGTACTGGTGCTTACCGGTGACGAAGACTCGCGCATCCGCCTTGGGAATGGCTTTGCCTGCTACCGTCCATTCGAGCGCGGGCGTAATCGGATCCTCGGCCGGGATAGCCTGCGCGAGCGCTTTCCCGCGCGCAAGTTCCGCATAGATCGCCGATTTTCCGGAGGCGGGATCCGTCACCCTCGCGTCCGCTGCCCTCAGTCCTTCCGCGGGAACATTCCACTCCTTCGCGGCGATGCCCACCAGCAAATCGCGCGCGGCGGCGGACACACGCCGAAGCTGCGGTGCCATCGTGGGCGTCGTCCGGCTTCCGAACGTTCCCATGTCGAAGGGCGTCAGCTCCGTATCGCCCATCACCAACTTCACAGAAGAAAATGCCACCCGCAGTTCGTCGGCAACGCTCTGTGCCAAAGAAGTGCGCACATTCTGTCCGACTTCGACTTTTCCCGTGAACACCGTCACTGCGCCATCGTCGCCAATGTGCAGCCATGCGCTGATTTCTTTGGGGAGTTCGGGGAAGCGCATCCGGGGCCCCGGCGCAGTCTCCTGGATCGCGAGCGCGTCCTTCGCGACCGCAAATATGGCAATGCCCGCGCCGACGAACTTAAAGAAATCACGCCGCAGCAACGTAAATTCGTGAAGCGATCCTCCGCGAAATTCATAGCGTTCCGGTTCGACCAGGAGATTCGTTGTTTTGGTGCTCATGAACGGCTCTCCCGGCGGGCTTTGGCGGCTTTCTGTACCGCAGCGAGGATTCGAGGGTGCGTTCCACAACGGCAAATGTTGCCTTGCAGAAATTGCACGATGTCCGCTTCGGTCGGTTGCGGTTTCTGCTGCAACAGAGCCACGCTGCTCATGATCATTCCCGAGGTGCAATAAGCGCACTGAAACGCTTCTTCATCGAGGAATGCCTGCTGGACCGGATGTAGTTTGCCGTTTTCCTCGAGCCCCTCGATCGTCGTGATCGTTTTCCCCGCCGCCGCGCTAACGGGATATTGGCACGAACGTCGCGGCTTGCCACCTATCAGGACCGTGCATGCGCCGCACTGCCCTTCACCACATCCGTATTTTGTTCCGGTCAATCCAAGATCATCGCGAAGGGCAAACAAAAGAGGAGAATCGGGGTCTGATCGGACCGCGTACTGCATTCCATTGACGACGAATTCGATCGGCTTCGCCATAGAACCTCCCCGGAAGACCGCGCCGCCGTTCTCATGTAGTTTAGCAGCGTACGCAAGTTCGGTTCGGCTTTTGTGAAAGCAATCCGGCCGCGTTCGAATCGAACTGCGCGTGGCGCAAATCTTCGCGAAATCCTTCGCAAGCGCTCGTGCGCCCGATTTTGGCTCGTCCGAATCCAGGAATTTTCGGCCCAAGGATTCTTGGCGCGAACACTTCTTTCAAGCTAACATCGGTACGTTGCGTGGGGCCCGTAGCTCAGCGGTTAGAGCAGCGGACTCATAATCCGTTGGTCCCAGGTTCAAATCCTGGCGGGCCCACCAATGCCTCTTTTTCAATTTGGTCCTTACAAGCCTCGCGTTTAGAAGTAGGTCTGGACAACATCCATGACCTTGTAATTCGCGTCCAGCACCGAAAGATACCGCCACTTGTCAAACGTCAGGCACGGATGCGAGATGTCGAATCCGATCATGTCGCCCACCTGGATATCATCGCCTTCTCCAATGCGAAGATAGGAGTGCTGGTCCATCATCTTCGTGAGTTCCCACGCGGGAGGAGCAGGCTTCGGCGCTTCAGCGCGCAGCCGGTAGTGCAAAGCGGGGGTGGGCAGCCCGGAGTCGAAAGCGGCATCACGTTTTCCCATCGCCACAATCGCCCTCTGTTTTTCAGGAACCGATTGCACATAAGCCCAGACTTGCAAAGCCGGCTGCAAGCCGGCTTGCATGCGTTTCGCGGCAGGATTTTGGCTTTGAATCCTCTGTTGCGCCGTTCGATAAGCGCCGACGTCGTGCGTCAAATAGCATCCGGGCCTCAGGACGATTTCCGCAGCATCCCCAAATTCCGCTTTGGAAAATTCCTCGGCAACCACGTCGTACCAGGCGGAGCCCGCCCCGGAAAGCAGAAAGGGAGCGCGATCGAATCGTTTCGTCCGCGCCAGTTCGCGCGCAGTTCCCACGGCGCGCCCCAGGAATCCTCTGATTGAGGCTTCGTTGTCCAGCACACCCTCAAACAGTTCAATGCCGCTTAGTCGAATCTGTTTTCGCCATCGCTCCAGAGAATCGAGCACCGCATCAAGCTGGCTCCGGTCACGCACTCCGGTTCGTCCACCCTCCACCCCGACTTCGATCAGCACATTCAGGCGCCGCCCTTCGGCCCGAAAAAACGAGCCGAGCTGCTCCACATTTTCCGCGCTGTCAACCAGGCAGAAATACTCAAACTCGGTATCCTCAAGGAGCCGGGCGACGGTGGCCATATTCTGCTTGCCCACAAGCTGGTTGGCCATCAGCACCCTTCGCACTCCGTGCTCGTGGGCCACTCGCGTCTGATGAGCCGTAGCCAGCGTGATGCCCCAGGCTCCCGTTTGCAGTTGACGCGCAAACAGCTTTGGCGCCATGGTGGTCTTGCCATGCGGCGCGAGCTTCATGCCGTAGGCTTCGATGAATTGCTGCATCCATTTTAAATTATGTGCCATCTTCTCTTCGTACAGGACCGCCGCAGGAAGGCTCAAATCTTCGCGAAGTAAGTTCCAGCCCAGTCGCCCAATGTCATCTATGGGCATCTCGCGATCCAGAGCGCCCATCCCTTTATTCAATGGGCTGACCGTCTCGCTCATCAACGTCTCGTCGGCGGCGTCCTCTTGACGGCCTCTTTTCTTCATTTCCTAGTCCTCGTCCGCTCGCAAGAAGCTGCATTTCGCGGCGTGTAGTAGTACGACTATCACATTCTCCGGAAGGATGGTAGAAAGGTTGGCCGAGTGCATCGGCAAGTGTCACTCTTCTCTGGGATTCTGAAATGGCATCTTGCGACACATTGATCCTCAACGCCATCGTCCACGATGGGAGCGGAGGCGACTCATTCGTCGCTGATGTTGCGATTACTGGAGACCGAATACAGGCGATCGGCGCCCTGAAGGGGCTCGCGGCGGAACAGACCATCGGCGCAGAGGGCCTCGTGCTTTCTCCTGGCTTCATTGATACACACACCCATGACGACACAAGCGTAATTTGCGCACCAGAAATGTTGCCAAAACTCTCTCAGGGCGTAACCACGGTGGTTGTCGGCAACTGCGGAATTTCCGCTGCCCCGGTTCAGCTTTCCCATGGCCTGCCCGATCCCATGAATCTGCTCGGGGACGCCGAAGTATTCCGCTTTCCCACATTTTCCAGTTACGTAGACGCGTTGGCGGCGACTCGGCCCTCGGTGAACGTCGCTGCCTTGGTTGGGCACACCGCGCTCCGCAACAATCACATGGATTCTCTCGATCGCACTGCGCGGCCCGATGAAATCTCACAGATGCGCGCTGAATTACAAGAAGCGCTGGCTCATGGCGCTTTAGGATTGAGCACGGGACTGGCTTATCTGTCGGCAGCTTCCGCATCCACGGAGGAAGTTCTGGTTCTTTCGGAACTTCTGGCCGCAGCTGGCGCAATCTATACCACGCACATGCGCAATGAGAGCAATGGCGTGCTCCAAGCCATGGAGGAAGCCTTCGGCATCGCCCGGCGGTCCGGCGTACCAGTTGTTCTCTCCCATCTCAAGTGCGCCGGCATGGATAACTGGGGCGGAAGCGCGGAAATACTCCAGTCGCTTGACGCTGCCTCTCATACCCAGGAAGTCGCCTGCGATTGCTATCCTTACGACGCTTCCTCCAGCACTCTGGATCTGTGCCAGGTGGACGACCGCGTCAAAATCAAAATCACATGGTCCAGGCCGCATCCGGAGGTGGCGGGCAAATTGCTCGCGGAGATTGCGCAGATGTGGCGGCTGCCGCAAATCGAAGCAGCTCGCCGTTTGCAGCCTGCCGGCGCGATCTATCGCAGCATGTCGGAAAAAGATGTGCGCGCAATTCTTCGCCACCGGAAAACGATGATCGGCTCTGACGGCCTGCCCAACGATCCGCGTCCCCATCCCCGCCTTTGGGGCACTTTTCCGCGCGTCTTGGGCTACTATAGCCGCGAACAAAAACTTTTTTCTCTTTCTGAAGCAGTCCATAAGATGACCGGGCTGCCCGCCCGGCGCTTCGGTTTCACAAATCGTGGTTTCGTGCGTGTGGGCTTTTTCGCTGACCTGGTGCTCTTCGATCCGGCGAACATCAGGGACACGGCTACGTTTGAAGATCCCGTTCGTCCTGCTCAGGGAATCGAATTTGTCTGGGTCAACGGAGTCTTGTCGTATCGTAGCGGCTCTGCGTGCGGTCCGCGCGCCGGACGATTCTTGTCCAGGCAAGCACACGCAAGATAAGACGAGTTTTCGTCATTGCATCCGAAGGAGCGCTCCGAATGAGCATAAAACGTTTTGGCGCCGAAGGTGGGAAGGGCGCCGGCGGACAACAACTCCCATTTGCCCGCGCCGTGGAAGCGGATGGCTGGCTCTACGTTTCCGGCCAAGTGCCAATGCTGAATGGTGAAGTTGTTGACGGCGGGGTCGTTCCCCAGGCCCGCCAAGCCATCCGGAATCTGATCTCCGTCCTGAACGAAGCCGGGTACGGCATGGAGCACGTGGTGCGCTGCGGCGTTTGGCTCGATGATGCCCGCGATTTTGTCTCGTTCAACAAGGTGTTCAGGGAATTTTTCGGCGAGAATCCCCCGGCGCGCGCTTGCGTTGTCTCCAGCATGGTCGTGGATTGCAAAATTGAGATTGACTGCGTCGCGTTTAAGCCTCCAGCCAGATGATTCTTTATTCTTGCCGCCTGCCCGCACGGACCGCGCGCCTTTGCGCAAGTGGGAGACCCGCGTGCCCACGCTGATTCACAGCCACGGCTTTTTCCTCCTTCTTTCGGGACTCGCCTCAGTCCTCTTGTTGATCCTTCTTATCGCCCGCTACAAAATCAATCCGTTCATCGTCCTTTTCACCATTTCTCTCGCGTTGGCGCTGGTCACGGGAATGCCGTCCAGGGAAATCGTCAAGGCCTTCGAAGCTGGCGTCGGCGGCACTTTGGGTCATATCGCCATCGTCGTGGCACTCGGCACGATGCTGGGCAAAATGATGGCGGAATCGGGGGGCGCGGAACGCATTGCCCTTACCTTGATCAAAGCCTTCGGCGAGAAGAACGTCCACTGGGCCATGATGGTCATCGGCCTCGTCGTCGGCCTGCCCGTGTTCTTTGAAGTCGGCTTCGTCCTCTTGATTCCCATCGCCTTCAACGTCGCCAAGCGCACGAATACATCCATGGTTCTCGTGGGCCTGCCCATGGTCGCGGGCCTCTCGGTTGTCCACGGCCTCGTTCCGCCGCACCCCGCGGCCCTTCTTGCGGTTGCCGCTTTCCATGCCGATATAGGCCGCACCATTTTCTACGCACTGCTCGTGGGCATTCCCACGGCCATCGTTGCCGGTCCTCTCTATGCCAAACTCATTGCTCCGCACATCAAGCTCGAGGCGTTCAATCCTATTGCCTCGCAATTCATCGAAGAGCGGAGGGAACGCGACCTTCCCAGCTTTGGCGTCACCGTCTCGACTGTTCTTTTTCCTGTGGTTCTCATGATGATCGGCAGCTGGGCGGATGCCTTTTTCCATCCTGGCACGGTCGCCAACAACGTTTTGCACCTTCTTGGAGACGCGGACATTTCTCTCCTCGCCGCCGTTCTCGTCAGCTTTGTCGTGCTCGGCAGAATGCGCGGTTTCAGCCGCGAGGCCATCCTGAAATTCTCAGAGGAGTGTCTGGCGCCGACCGCTTCCATCACTCTTCTTATCGGCGCCGGCGGCGGCTTTGGCCGCATTCTTCAAGATACAGGCATTTCCCAAACCATCGTCCAAGCCGCGCTTCACAGTCACATTTCTCTTCTTGTTTTGGCTTGGCTTGTTGCGGCACTTGTGCGTCTGGCCACCGGGTCGGCGACTGTGGCTATGACCACCGCTGCGGGAATCGTCGCGCCGATCGCATTGCAGGCCGGCGGAGTCCGCCCCGAGCTTCTGGCCCTCGCTACCGGCGCGGGATCGCTCGTCTTCTCTCACGTGAATGATGGTGGCTTCTGGCTCGTCAAGGAATATTTTAATATGTCGGTCGCCGACACCCTCAAAACATGGTCCATCTGTGAGACGATCATCTCCTTCCTGGCCTTGCTCTTGACCTTCGCTCTCGCCCACATCATTTGAGTCGGCTCGCTTGGACAGACCCGTCCCAGCCGCTGCAAAAATAGCGGGCAAATTTCGAAAGGCCCCAGGTTATTCGCGAATCTTATTCAAACTGAATCAGCACAATCTCCGGCTGTGTTCCAACTCGCATCGGCGGGCCCCAGGTCCCGGCTCCGCTCGACGTGTACACCTTGAGATCACCAAGTTGGGTCAGTCCGTAGGTCTGTTGCCCGAATATCCGCGACGTAAACCACGTGAACGGGAAAATTTGCCCTCCGTGTGTGTGTCCGGAAAGCTGCAGAGAGATTCCTTCTTGCTCGGCAACCTTCAGTCCGTGCGGAACATGCGCGAGCAGCACGCTTGCGCTCTCGCGGTCCAACTCCACCGCCTCCAGTATGCTCCGCAAGCGCTCAGCGTTACCCGAATCCCCGTAAGGCACACCCACAATCTGAAGCCCGTCCACGTTTACCTTTTCATTTTTCAACACTCGCACGCCGGAACTCTGTATTGCCTCGAGATATTTCGCGGGATCGGAGAATTCCTCGTGATTCCCGGTCACAAAATACGACCCGAATCGCGGCGAAAGTTGTTTCCATGGCGCCGCTAGCCGGTGCAGGTCGGCCTTTGTTCCGTCGAACAGATCCCCGCTGATGAAAACGATGTCAGCTCGCAATTGCCTCAGCATGGCCACAATTCGTGAAATAAACGCGTATCCGCGCACGTGGCCCAGATGCGTGTCCGTCACCAAAGCTGCAACGCGGCCTTTCCAAGATTCTGGCAATCCCGGCAGCTTCACGCTGATTCTCCTCACACGAAGCGACGCCGCGTTGATCACGCCGTACATGCTGGCCAAAACAGCGGCGCCGAAGAGCACGCCCGCCACGTCTCGCCGCGGCACCGTCGATCCAATCAGCAGATCCACCGGATACACGACCCAGCAAACGCAAGCCCCGACGAAGCAAAAATTGAGCACTCCCAGCCACACGCTCGCGACACGGTAAAAGCCGCGCACCACGGGATTCGAGTACCGATGCGCGAGCAATGTCGCCGTTACGAAGCTGACGGAAAGGACTCCGACTGCCGAGGCAAGAATGATATCTCCTGGGGAACCAAGCGGTCCCCAGAAAAACCTCCAGGTCTCATAGACGAACAAATGCGCCCCAAACAAAATCCCCTGAATTGTGGCGACAAACACTATGATTCGCGATGTCATTCTCTCGGTTTCAGGCACACCTATTAGATGTAAACTCCGGCAAATTCGTTAAATGTCTCTCCCTCTCGGTACCCACAGGCTTCCTTGAAAAAACCCCTGCGCGCAAACCCGGTTTTCAATACAATCCATCCGCACGAACCCTATCGGCCACGGCCGGGCTGCCGTTTGCCTTCAGGGGAGATCGCCAGAAACGAATCAATGCATCGCGAGCAGGTGACATGAAGCTCAACGCCTATCTCATCAAAAGCACCGTAGTTGCCGCCCTCGGTGGCCTTCTTTTTGGGTTCGATACCGCCGTGATTGCGGGCACAACCAGCTCGCTCACCGCGCTGTTTCATTTAACCCCGATCGCCCTAGGAACAACCGTTTCCATTGCTCTTTTTGGAACGATTATTGGCTCGATTTCCGCCGGTTGGCCAGGCGACGCCTATGGGCGCCGTGACAGTCTGCGCGTCATGGCCGTCTTGTACCTGATCTCCTCGCTGGGTTGTGCAGTCGCCTGGAACTGGGACTCATTGGTCGTGTTCCGATTCATCGGCGGGTTGGGCATCGGCGGTTCTTCCGTGCTCGGTCCGATGTACATCGCGGAAATTGCGCCGCCAAAATGGCGCGGCCGCCTGGTGGGGTTTTTTCAGTTCAACGTGGTCTTCGGAATTTTGCTGGCCTATTTTTCCAACTACCTGATCGGTTTGCAGAATTTTGGCCCGTCCGAGTGGCGCTGGAAGCTCGGCGTGCCCGCGATTCCTGCGGCTCTTTTCCTTCTTTTACTTTTCGGCATCTCGCGCAGCCCGCGCTGGCTAGTCAAGAAGCAGAGAACCGAGGAGGCGCGAGAAGTGCTTCGCCGCATCGGCGAGGAAGATTACGAGCAGGAATTGCAGGACATTATCGTTTCCATCGACGCCGAGCACCATGCCCACGATTCGCTTTTCTCCAGGCAGTACCTCTTCCCGATCTTTCTCGCCGTTACCATCGGCATGTTCAACCAGCTCTCCGGCATCAACGCGATTCTCTATTACCTGAACGACATTTTCGCCCGTGCGGGTTTCAGCAAAGTCTCCTCGGATTTGCAATCCGTGGCCATCGGCGCGACCAACTTGCTTTTCACGATCATCGCCATGACCGTGATTGACCGTCTCGGCCGCAAAAAGCTGCTCCTTACGGGAGCGGTCGGGACGGCCATCTGCCTCGCCGGCGTTGCCGGAATTTTTCTCAGTCATCGCCATGAGGAATTGCTTGTCTGGTTTCTGGTCGGCTACATCGCCTTCTTTGCATTCTCCCAAGGCGCGGTGATCTGGGTTTATCTCGGCGAGGTGTTCCCCAACCGCGTACGCGCGCAGGGTCAGAGTCTCGGCAGTTTCTCCCATTGGTTCATGAACGGCGCAATTTCCCTCGGTTTTCCTGTTCTCGCCGCCAAATCCGGCGGTTATCCATTCATCTTCTTCTCTGCCATGATGGTCGTGCAGTTTATCGTGGTCCTTCTCTTCTATCCCGAAACCAAAGGCGTGTCTCTCGAAGAGATGCAGCGCAAGCTCGGTATCGCCTGAGCTCAGTCCTCGTACGTACCCTTAAAGTTGCTCGGCTCCGTCTCATTCCACAGTTGGCGCCGGGTCTATACGCAATCACCCGATTGCGGTGGGCTGTGTGCCAATGGGATTGCTGGGGTGGGTCCATTCACGCGGTTTTTCGGTCTTTCAGCATGCGCGCTGCATCAGTTGCACGTTCGTGGCGTTGGCTATTTCGTTCTTGGTTCCAGTCTTCCTTCCGGCACAGACCCCGTCTCCAGTCAACGCTTCGCCGAAGGCATCCGCCACGAGTGGCTATACAGGCGACAAAGCTTGCGAACGTTGCCACGCCGAAATTTACCGCAGCTACGAAAAGACCGCGATGGCGCACGCCAGCGGTCCCGCAGTTGGCAATTTGATTCCTGGAGAATTTACCCACGCTCCGTCTGGCGTGCACTACAGGGTGTACGAGCAAGGCGGCCGCGCCTGGCTCAGCTTCGATCGCAACGGCGCGGACGCGATTCACGGAAAACGGGAGCTGCTTTACTTCATCGGCTCCGGCGATCGCGGCCGCACTTACATTTTTCTCGAGGACGGTTTTTACTTCGAAGCGCCGGTAAACTGGTACGCTCAGAAAAGCACGTGGGACATGACGCCTGCCTACCAAGACGCGCACCATATCCCTTTGAACCTTCCTCTGGCGGCGTCGTGTCTCAGCTGTCATGCCGCTGATCCCCAGAGCCCGGCTCCCGGAACGGAGAATCGGTACAGCGAACCTCTTCTTTCGCAGGAAGGCATCGGCTGCGAACGTTGCCACGGCCCTGGAGCCGTTCACATCGCCAAGATGGGTCCCATGATCAATCCGTCGAAACTCGATCCAGCACGGCGCGATGCAATCTGCATGCAATGCCATTTGGAAGGAAACGTCGCCATTCAGCAGCCCGGCCACGAGTTGAACCAATTTCGCCCCGGAGATGACCTTCAGGACTACGTTCACTATTTCGTGCTAACCGGCACTGCGCGGGAGTATCGCGCCGCAAGCCAGTTCGAATCTTTTTATCGAAGCAAATGCAAATTGAAATCCGGCGGCTCCTTCTCGTGCATCACCTGCCACGACCCTCATTCCTCTCCTGCTCCTTCGGAAAGGGTTTCCTACTACCGCGCCAAATGCATCTCTTGCCACGGCGTTGCGTTTGTCGCAAAACATCACAAGAAGAATCCGGATTGTGTTTCATGCCACATGCCGCGCATCCAAAGCTCGGACGTGGCCCATACGCAGGCCACGGATCATCGCATTCTTCGCCGTCCGGATCAGATTAATGTGACTTCTCAGAATTTGGACCAGCCGGAACTAAAGCGTTTTCCCCAAACCGAAGCCAAAATTGCCGACCGTGATCTCGCGCTGGCCTGGGAATCACTCGCCGAATCCGGAAATGAATCCGCCGCTGCCGAAGCCCAAAAGTATTTGCCTAGGGCGCTTGCGGAGACGCCGGATGATCCTGCGCTTCTGACCGCCGTTGGTTTCCTGAACGAAAAACAAGGGAAGATTCAGCAGGCACGCTCCCTCTACGAGCATGCCCTCCGGGAAAACCCCTTTGCCGATGTCGCGTCAACCGATCTGGGAGTGATCATCGCCCAGAGCGGAGATCTGTCGGAAGCCATTCGGCTATGGAAGATCGTGTTCGCCAAGGAGCCGGAAAAAAGCGCCATTGGCACGAATCTTTCCAAGGCATTGTGCGCTGAAGGAAACACCGCGGAAGCGCGCGCCACGATCGAACGCGTACTTGAGTTCAATCCCGATCTGCCGCAAGCACGAGAATTGCTGCTGGACTTTAACCGCACGCCCCCGGAGTGCGAATTGCACTAATTGCCCTGGAGAAATCCGGGCAAAACTGGCGTGCTATTTCTTGAGTCTTGCAATGTATGCGCCGTACGGCTCGAGCGAAATCTTTTTTGCACTGCCTTCCGCTGGTTTTCCGCCGTTCGTCAAAATTGTTTCTTCTTTGGCGCCGCCAAATCCCTGCTTGGTCAAATCAAAGCGCGGCTCCTGCGCTGAGGCCGACATGTTCAGAACGACAAGCACCGCTTCGTCCTTGTAATGCCGAAGGTAGGAGAGCACGTTGGGGTCGCTCTCGTTCAGCGCTTCGTAGTCGCCTTCAAGCAGCGCCGGATCGGTGTGCCGCATCTTCAGCAAGTGTTTATAAAAAGACAGAATCGAGTGCGGATCGTTTTCCTCGGTGGCCACGTTATGCGTTGCCGCGCTTGGCGGCACGGGCAGCCAGGGCTTCACTTCGCTGAAGCTAGCATACTTGCCGTCGGTCCATTGCATCGGCGTGCGTTCGCCGTCTCGCCCTTTTTCTTTGGGCCAGCCGAGCTTGCCGATGGGATCCTTCACGTCCTCCTTGCGCGTCGGATCGTTGTTCCGCATGCCGATCTCTTCACCGTAGTACATGATCGGAGTCCCGCGCAGCGTCAGATAAAACGCCGCCATCAGTTTGCCAATGTCTTCGTCGTGCTTCCCGTCTCCATAGCGCGTGTACGAGCGCACGATGTCGTGGTTGGAGATCACGAACACCGGCCATTCGCCCGAACCCTCCAACGCTCCGACATGTTCGCGGTACACATCCGCCGAAAAGGGAAGCTCGGTCAGCCTCAGGTCCATCGGCATTTGTAACTCGTTGTCGTCCGTTCCGTAGTATTTCTTGAGTTTCGCCACGTTGTCGGTCCATGTCTCCCCAATCAATACTGCGCCATACTCATCCGCGACTTTTCGCAGCCGCTGCAGCTCCGTGTGAACCTCCGGCAGATTTGTATTGTATTTGTCCTCCATGTTGGGCCGGCCGAACTTATCCTTGCCGGGCAAAATCGGATTGTCGTGCAGATTCGGATCTTCGAAAAGCGTGTCCACGGCATCCAGCCGAAAGCCGGCGACGCCGCGCTTGTACCAGAAGCGGGTGACGTCAAACATCGCCTTTTCCACGGCCGGATTGCGCCAGTTCAGATCCGGCTGCTGCGGATAGAAATAATGGTAGTAATACTGCTTTGTCGTGGGATCCCACTGCCATGCGGAGAGTCCGAACGTGGACTGCCAGTTATTTGGCGCCTGCCCCGGCTCCTTCCCGTCCTGCCAGATATACCAGTCGCGGTGCGCCGAGGTCCGCGAAGACTTCGAATCCAGAAACCACGGATGCTGGTCCGAAGTGTGGTTCACCACGAAGTCCAGAATCACGCGAATGTTCCGCT
>Ga0335081_10001643_pt1 | contig 35742 bp, 27 predicted proteins | sample Lox_Sample_35_FD_206713 | JGI IMG/M metagenome (GOLD analysis project Ga0335081, IMG submission 206713) | Soil microbial communities from Loxahatchee National Wildlife Refuge, Florida, United States - Lox_Sample_3.5 | ecosystem: Environmental > Terrestrial > Soil > Wetlands | place: USA...
CGAGTTTCGGCGCCAAGATTCCGCAGAAAGACCTGCTGAACTGGCCGCAGTCGCTCGCGATCGGTGGATGGCTCGGCGGAGCGCTGCAGTGGCATTTGACCTTCATGTGGATTTATATCGGGACAGGACTTGTCTTCATCGGCTACGAAATCTTCAGCGGAAATTATCGGCAAATTTTGTTCATCAGGCGCGACGTTTCTGGCGTTTGGCCGATGGTGAAGCACTATTTCTTTTCCGGACCGAAACCTCCGCAAAGTGAGGCTTACAACCCGCTGCAGAAACAGGCATACACGTTAGCGATCATTCTTGGCGCGCTCTCGGTCTTGACCGGTCTCGCAATCTGGAAGCCCGTTCAGTTTTCCTGGCTGGCGTGGCTGATGGGTGGATTCCACTGGGCTCGCTTGTGGCACTTCGTCGTGATGTGGTTGATGTTGGCGTTTGTCTTCGGACATCTGGTGATGGTGGTTCTGCATGGCTGGAACAATTTCGTTTCCATGCTGACGGGCTGGAAAAAAGATCCAGAGTACTGACGCGGCGGGCGAAATGGCCGAAGCGAATGTGTTCGTGAACAACCCGGGGCTGGCGGAGGCAACGCGCGAACAGGATCTGATCGCGCGCGTGCAGCGCGGCCAGAATGAGTTGTTTTATGAACTCGTGCGGCCCTACGAACGGCGCGTCTATGCCGCGGCTCTGGCGATCCTGCGAAACGAAAGTGACGCCGAAGATGTCGCGCAAGAGGCGATGCTGAAGGCGTTGGCGAATATCCGCCAGTTTCGCGCGGAGGCCCGCTTCAGCACGTGGCTGATTCAAATCACCGTGAATGAAGCACTCATGCGGCGGCGAAGGGAGCGGACCGCGATCATGGAAGGCATTGACGATCGCCGTGATGAGGAAGGCGAATACGCGCCGCGCGATTTCGCCGATTGGAGAGAGATTCCGTCGGAGGCTCTGGAGCGCAAGGAAGTGCGCCAACGCCTGGCCGAGGCCCTGGCCACTTTAGACAGGAAATACCGCGAGGTATTCGTGCTGCGGGATATGGAACAGCTCAACATTCAGGAGACGGCAGAAGCATTGGGAATTTCAGTCGCGTCGGTGAAGACGCGACTGTTGCGAGCGCGCTTGATGTTGCGCGATCTGCTCGCCGCGGGGTGGGAACAGGGATGGTTCAGCCGCCTGCCCTTCGAGAAGGGAACCAAGCCATGGTAAACGAGGCAATTAGCTGCGAACGGGTGTGGCGGGAGATCTCGAATTATCTCGAGGGAGATGTCGAGCCCGGCTTGCGCGCGGCCTTGGACGAGCACTTCAAGACGTGCAAGAAATGTGTATCGGTGCTGGAAGGAACGCGAAACGTAATCCGGTTATACAGCGACGAACGAATGATCGAAGTGCCCGCCGGCTTCGGGCGAAGGCTTGAGCGGAGGCTGGCGCAGAGCGGGAAAGGTCCGAGCGTCGTGTGGTCGACGCGGGCGGCATGGCTGGTTCCGGCAGCGGCGCTGCTTTTGATCGGCGGCGGAATACGCGTGGCGAATTCTTTGAGCGTGCCCAGACCGATCCTGTCGGAGCACGCGAACCCGGGGAAGAATATTCCGCCCGACATGCTGGTTGTTGTGTCGGCCGACGCCAAGGACTTTCATGTGCCGGGATGTCCGTTCATTCACAACAAGGACAAAGAGCGGACGCTGACAGCAAAGGAAGCGATGCGCGAAGGATACGTCCCTTGCGTTCGGTGCATGCGGAAATATCTGGAGACTGCGGACGCAGGACATATATCCCTGGAACAGGAAGCGCAGTCAGATTTCGATGCAGACGATGAGGCGCCGAGTGGAGCGCGGTGAAAGCTCAGCAAGCCAACTGGTCGCGCGTTAATTTCAGGCCATTCAGGTTTCCCAGCGCAGTGACGGCAACGGCCTCCGTCTTGAAAAATTCGTTCGCCAGGTTCGTCAAGTCTTCTACCGTGACCGATTCAATCTTCTCGATCAGCTCATCGAGACTGTAGAACCGGTCGAAGTACATTTCCTGGCGCGCGAGGTTCGACATGCGTGAGGTGCTCGATTCGAGCGAAAGCATGAGGCTGCCCTTGAGTTGGGCCTTTGCGCGGCGGAGTTCTTCGTCGGAAACGGGTTCGGTCTTCAGCTTGTGAAATTCACTCACAACGGACTGCACGACCTTCGCCGCGGAAGCAAGCGAAGTTCCGGCATAGACCGCCAGGCATCCAGTGTCGCGGTAAGGATTCAGATCGCTGTAGATCGAGTAGGCCAGCCCCTGGCGTTCGCGAATGTTCTGGAAGAGTCGGGAACTCATCCCTCCGCCTAACAGCGTATTCAAGATATATCCGGCGTGACGCTTCTCGTGCGCGATCGGATACGCGGGAACGCCGATACACAACTGAACCTGCTCCAGCGCCTTCTTGTTGCGGAGAATAATGCGGGACACGATCTTCGGCGCGGAAGAATGGAAGCCATTGTTCATCGGCTTCATGTGCTCGAAATGGCGCGTCACGAGCTCCACGAAGCCGTTGTGATCGAGGTTGCCTGCAGCGGAAACGATAATGTTTCCCGGCGCAAAACGATGAGAATAAGCGTCAAGAATCGGCTGCCGCTCGAAGCGCTTCACCGTCTCTTTGGTCCCGAGAATCGGCTTTCCCAGCGGATGATCTTTCCAGAAATTCTGCGTGAAGATTTCATGGACAAGATAGTCGGGATTGTCTTCGTCCATCTTGATCTCTTCCATGATCACGCCGCGCTCGCGGGTAATGTCGCCGGAATCGAAAACGGGATTCAGGACCAGATCGCTGAGAATATCGAGGGCAGTCGGAACGTGCTCATCGAGAACCTTGACGTTGAAGCAGATGCATTCTTTGGCGGTGAAGGCGTCCATATTACCGCCGAATGAATCAACTTCGCGGGCAATCTCCTCGGCGCTGCGGTGCTTAGTCCCTTTGAAGACCATGTGCTCGATGAAGTGGGAGATGCCGTTCCATTCGGGGGCCTCATCGCGGGAGCCGGTCTGCAGCCACACTCCGATCGACGCTGAGCGGATGTGTTGCATCTGCTCGGTGATAACAGTCAAGCCGTTGGGCAGTTTTTGACGCCGAATATTGCGTACTTCCTGAACCATTATTTGCTTTGTTTCCGGCTAATTTCGATGCAGGTTGCGGGAACCCCAGCTGCCGGACTCCTTCATCTATTCTGACATACGGTCCAGAGGTGTGCGAGAATAGTTTAGTGGTTTAAAATCAGACAGTTACCTCGTTGACGTTGAGATTTGAACAAGAAGGCCGATGGCACCTCTTGGATTGGCATAACATCCCAGATTGGTCGTAAACGTGACAGATTCTCCACAAACCGCACTGCTCGGCCTCGACCGGCCGGAAATCAGCCATCTCGTCGAAGAGATGGGAGAACCCTCCTATCGCCCTCAGCAGCTTCTGGAAGCTGTGTATCGGCAGCGGGTTGCCGAGATTGACCAGATTTCGACGCTTCCTCAGCAATTTCGAGCCACGTTGTCTGAAAAACGGATTGTCGTCGGCCTCCCTACAATCGCGAGGAAATTTGTCTCGCAGGACGGGACGGTCCGCTACCTGATTGCGTTCCCCGATGGTCAAAGCGTCGAAACCGTATGGATGCCGGAAGGTGACGGCGGTGAGGCCGGAGATGGAAGCGAGGCGGGAGAATTGGCGGAGCGCTTCGCGGAAGTGGAGGATCAGAAGCCGAATCACCGTCCGCGTCAGGGACAAAATCAAGGCCGCTCCACGATTTGCATTTCCAGCCAGGTAGGATGCGCTGTCGATTGCCAGTTCTGTCTGACGGCGCTGCTGGGCGTGAAACGCAATCTGACCGCGGGTGAGATTGTGGGTCAGGTCTGCGCGGTACTCAAAGATCAGAATGCTTCGCCGCCCGAGGATCGCATCAACCTGGTCTTCATGGGCATGGGCGAACCGTTTCTCAATTACGACAATTTCGTGAAAGCCGCGAGGCTGCTGGTCGAGGAAGTCGGCATTGCAGAACGGCGCATGACGGTTTCGACGGCGGGCATCGTGCCGCGCATTTATGACTTCGCTGCGGAGAAGGTCCGGCCGAAGCTGGCGATTTCCTTGAACGCCTCGAATGATGCGCTGCGCACGCGGTTGATGCCATTGAACAAGAAATGGAATCTGGAAATGCTGATGGCGGCTGCGAAGGCATATCCGCTTCGCACTCGCGAATGGGTCACGTTTGAGTACGTGCTGCTCGATGGTGTGAACGATGAGCCGGAGAACGCGAAGGAAGTAGCGGAGTTGCTGCGCGGAGTGCGCTGCAAGGTGAACCTGATCGCGCTGAATCCGGGGCCGGGAATTGATTTTACGACTCCGGAGGCGGATCGGGTCGCGGCCTTTCAAAACATTCTGCGGCAAGCAGGAATTCCGGCGTTCCTCCGCCGTCCGCGCGGGCGCGACATCTATGCCGCCTGCGGACAGCTCAAGCGAACGGTTGAGATTGCCACAGCGCCGCCGGAGTAGCACCCCTGTCAGCGGATGGGGCGAGATCGATCGCCGGCAGTTCGACTCGCATGAGCACGGAGCCGTCGCTACAGTTCTCGCTCGAAATGCGGCCGCGATGTTCCTGCAAAATCCCGTGGCACGCGCTCAAGCCGAGAGAGCTTTCGCTTTGAGCCGCGCTCTGCTCTCCGCCAGCAGGTGCTGCGAGTGGTTCGGTAAGAATCTGGAGCACGCAGAACCCCGTGTCCAGTTCGGAACTGACGTAGAGTACACGTCCGCCATGTTCCGTCAATACGTGCAAACTGTTCGCCAACAGCTGGAGACAGACTTGAAGCAACTGATTTGAATCGCCGATGATCTTCGGCATGCCAGTGGCGAATTGCGTGCGGATCTCAAGGCCTGCGTTCTCACACTGAGGTTGAGTCAGCTTTACGGCAGTTCGCGCGAGAGTATTTAAATCGACGGGGGACTTAGGCGTGGGGGCTTGGCGGGCAAAGCTGATCAGACTAGCTACCAGAGATTTCGTGCGGCGCACGTACTGTCCAATCTTCGAGGCCAGTTGCTGCTGTTCGGCGGTGAGACGCGTGTTCAATAGAAGATCGGAATACCCGAGCATGGCCGTTATCGGATTATTGAGTTCGTGCGCGGCGCCTCCGACCAGTTGCGTCACCGATGCCAGCTTTTCGGACTGAAGAATCTGCGCCTGCAGACGGCCGAGATTATCAAAAGAATCCTGCGATCTCTGCAGGAGACGAATGAGTTCGCGGTCCAGCATGCGCTGTCTCAGGAATACCATCACCCCCATCACAAAAGCGGCCGCCAGGGTTAAGCCGAGGCGAAAGACTCGAATTCGTGAGGGAACCACCGGGTTCGACAACGACCATGCGGCAAACAGAGGCAGAGAGAATACCGAGATCATGCTGCAGCGGGCCACCCAAACTCCGTAGACGGTTGACGCCGGCCGGGCATCGGCGGCGGGAGATTCCACCTCGGTGCGTAGGGCAATCCAAGTCAGCCAGGCCATCGCTGTCACCAGAGGAATGTCGTAGAGACTGCCGCTGTAGTATGCATCCCTCGCGATGGCCCAGTTGGCGAGAGCAGAGCTCGCCGAGTAACACAGCGTCATTCCAAACAATCCAGCATAGAGCTTCTTCCATGCCCCCTTGCTCATGATCCAGCAGGCAATCAATCCCGCAAGCAGTACGATTTTCTCGGCCGAATAAACATCGTTCAAATTTCGGTTGTAAGCGGGGATGTCAGGCACTACGTACTGCCACGGCATCACGATCAGCACATAGATATAGAGCCACCACACGATCAGCAGCGCGAAATCGAGTCGCCCCACGCGCGCCGCATATTCGTCTCGTGGAACGTGGGGACGCAAGGCCAGTGCCGCCATCAACGGGACGATATGCAAGAAGAGGATGACGTCCCAAGTGCAGAGGTCGGGCACATCGCGCCGAAGGAGAACTTCCGTATAAGTCCAGAACAATTGGTATATCAGCCAGAACCCGCAACTCAGCGCCATGAGGGACCAGAACAATCGAATTCTTCCATGAGAACGTAACGCGAGCGGAGTGAAGGCCGCTGTGCCCGAACTCAGAAGAAGGCACTGAATGACGTCGCTGAACGCGGTCAGTTCGAACGAGCGAGGCAAAATGAGAGCAGCAATGATCAGAACGCCGAGCATACTGACGCTCGCACCCAGCCAGAGGCGGGAATTCTTGATCATGGGCACACGTTCCTCAGGGTCATTTTAGACAGATTCCGTGTGCAACAGCGGTTACTGTAGTAACCTATACGGCAAGCAATCAACCGCTTCAGGGAGAGGCCAGCAACGGTTCTCCAGACTCTCACTTGCCGATAAGCTTCTCTTATTCAATAATGTGCAGCGTAGCCGCCACGCTCGTGGAGACCGACTTCGTTGAATCCTCTCGTAGAGCGCTACCGTCAGTCCTGGAGATTGAGAATCCCGCCGGACCCCGGGGAAACCCGTCGTATTGAGCGATGGCTGGCCACTGCACGCGTGTTTCTGGCTGTCTCAACCCTAGTCGCAATCCGGATGGATCCGACCGAGATCCTGGGGCATTCCTGGGCCGCCTACGGACTGTTCGTCTTCTACATGGCGAACGGGATCCTGATTCTGATGCTGCTGCGGCGAAGAGAACAATCGACCTCCGCATTCCGGTTCATGGTCCATGCAGGTGACGTTATCTGGCCCGCGGTCATTTCGATATTCGCGGAGGGGCCGCGCACTCCATTTTTTCTCTTCTTCTTCTTTGCATTGGCGGCCGCAGCTTATCGATGGGGGCTCTGGGAAACGCTCGGTACGGCGGCTGCTGAAGTTGCGTTGCTGTGGCTCGAGCTGCTGCTGGTTGTCCACAGCTGGCTCGGCCCGAGCGACTCGGTGCGCCTGCGCTTGCTGACCGGGTTGAGAGTCAACGTGAACGAGTTCGACCCGAAGCGGCTGTTCATGTTGTCGATCTACCTGCTGGTAATGGGATTGCTGCTCGGCTATCTCGCGGAGCAGCAGAAACATTTGCGAGCCGAGAAGGCCGTCATGACCGGCATTCTTTCGAGAATCCGCGTGGAATCAGGCCTGACCGGAACGATCGAGCAAATTTTTCATGAACTGATGTCGATGTACGGGGCATCGCGCGTCATTGTTGCATCGCAGGAAATCCATTCGGAACGCACCTTCGTAGGAGAATTGATCAAGGCGAAAGGGCGCGCGCCCTCGGAATTCCACTGGCTGGAATCAGGATTGAAGGACGCGAAAACCTACCTGGCTGAGATCCCTGGGCAAGTATGCTATGCGACGGCCTCTGGCAACGGCTGGAAAACACTCGCCCTCGATGCGAACGGGAACCCGGTACCGGTAACCGATCCTGCTCCGATTTCGCAATTGCATGCCGGCCAGTCCTTTGATTCTCTGGTGACGGTTTCATTCCTCTTCGGTAGTGAATGGAGAGGCCGGATCTTTCTTTTTAATCCTTCATGGCGTGGAGAAAAACAGGAAGAACTCCGGTTCCTGCTGGATCTCGTGCATCAGATCGGACCTGCGGTTTATAACGTCTACCTGTTGCACAGGCTGCGTCGTCGTGCGGGCGCCGCAGAGCGGGCGCGCTTTGCACGGGAGCTTCACGACGGCGCCGTGCAGTCGCTGATTGCAGTCGAAATGCAGGTGGATGTAGTGCGGCGTCAGACAGAGGCCGGCAGGCCGATTGCCGGAGAACTCGGTAGAATTCAGTCGTTGTTGCGCGAGGAAGTTCTCAAGCTGCGGGAACTGATGCAGCAGATGAAAGCCATCGATGTCGACTCACAGCGGTTGCTGGGCGTCATTAACGATACGGTGGAACGATTCCAGCGGGAGACGGGAATCAGCGCGCGATTTGTTACGGATTTGTCGGAGCTCGACATGCCGCAGAGGGTCTGCCGAGAAATCCTTCGCATAGTTCAGGAGGGCTTGGTTAACGTGCGAAAGCATAGCGGCGCGCGGCATGCCCTGGTGCGATTAGGGTCGAGCGGCGACAAGTGGAGTTTGATGGTAGAAGATGACGGCAAGGGGTTTCCGTTCACCGGTCGCTATAGCCAGCAAAAGATGGAGGAGGATGGCAAGGGGCCTATGATCATTAAGGAACGCGTTCGTTTGATTGCCGGCGAACTCACGGTAGAATCAAATCCCGGACAAGGAGCGCGCCTGGAGATCACCGTGCCGCGGAACGGGGAAGTGCAACATGAACTTTAGAAAGTCGCAGCAGATTCGTTTGGTGATCGCCGATGATCATCCGATATTCCGGGATGGTCTGCGCCGACTCCTCGAGGCCGAGGCAGATCTCAAGGTCTTGGGAGAAGCCTCCGATGGCGCTGAAGCCGTGAAACTTGCCCGCCAACTCAAGCCGGATATTCTGCTGCTGGATCTCGCGATGCCCAAGCATCCAGGTCTGGAAGCGCTGCGTGACTTGAGCGTTCCTGCCAATGCCACACCTGTAAGGGTCATTCTTCTGACCGCTGCGGCCGAAAAGGGCCAGATCGTGGAAGCGCTGCAGCTCGGCGCCCGTGGAGTAGTACTGAAAGACTCCGCAACGCAGCTGCTGCTCAAAGCGATTCAGACCGTCATGGCCGGGGAATATTGGGTTGGCCGGGAGAGCGTTTCGAATCTGGTGCAATACCTTCGCACCTTGATGCAATCGTCTCATGACGAGGCCCGTCAGAAGAAATTCGGCCTTACTCCCCGTGAATTGGAGATCGTTTCGGCCGTTGTGGCAGGCTATTCCAACAAGGAAATCGCGGAGTATTTCAAAATTAGCGAAGACACCGTGAAACACCATCTCAGCAATATCTTCGACAAACTGGGGGTCTCAACCCGCCTGGAACTGGCTCTGTTTGCGGTGAATCAGGCGCTGCCGCTCAAAAGTATCGCTTAATCAGAGACTTAGCACGTGCACGACGGAGCCTGGCGCTGGCACTTACGTGCCATTGGCGCGCACAGTTGCCGCGACTAGCATATCTACTACTGGCCAAAGTGGGGAAGATTGTCGAGGGTTAGGTGCGGTCGTGTACCCCTCGTCCAAAGAGGTCAGTGTAATAAAACACAACAGCATTCCTTAGGGGAGACTCGTGAGCAAGCTATTGCAACAACTTTGGAAGGACGAACAAGGCCAGGATATCGCGGAATATGCCGTTATGTTGGCGGTAATTCTCGTGATTGTCGTGGGCACGATTCGTCTGATTGGTTCGAACGCCAACAACGTGTTTTCGTCGGTTGGCAGCTCGATTCAATAAAGGCGGCAGCTCGCCGGCATCGTAGACCTACGCCGACGCCGCTTCAGGTGTGTTCCAACCCCCGATACTCCTGCCTGCGCCTATTTGAGGTATTCTCCCAGCCGCTACTTCGCGACCGTTCCCGTGTCTGACGTCGTTAATGCTACTTTCTCTGGACCGTTCGAAAGCCGGGTCAGATTGGGGAAGAAGGGCGTGACTTCGAACTCCATTTTTTCCCATCGCGACGTCAGCGCTACCTGCTTCGACTTACTCAGTTCAACCTGATCACTCCACGGATCAACCTTGATACGGCCACCCAACGGCAATGCGGCGATCTGATCGAGTTTCTTGTCATCCAGTTGAGGAGCTGAGGTCAGAAGTGCGGTCATCCGGATAGACTTTGCACTTGCGAAGCTGTTCCCCAGATGAGGACGGATCAAATTCGGCAAGTCCGGAGCTTTGTCCTGCAGAGCTTTCAAGAACAAGCCAGCATTCTGGAGTTTGTCTTTGTATGGAGAATTCTTGAGCATCTCGATTGCTTTTACATCGGCAGACTCTTCGTCCGCAGGGCTGTGCCGGAAATCGAGTCGCCGGAAAGAATCCTGGTCCGGGAAGAAGAGCTTGTCATTGAAGGCAAGCTTAGTATCGAACGGATGGCCTAGAACTATGTGAGCGAGTTCGTGAGCCAGCACCATCGCCAACGATGCCTCATCGGGGAGCACGTCGAGCAGGCCACGGCTCATCACAATTGTGTGGCCAATCGTAAACGATTCGAGCGGCGAAGTTAGGAGGACGCGGCAATGCAAATCACCCTGTAGATCAATGTTGTTGGTGACGAGCAGGTTGTTCACGACCGTGGCGAGGACTTTATCCACCTCTCCAGGAGGAGCCAACAGGCCGATCTTCTGCAAGCGCTCGATCGCGTTGTCTTCTGCCTGCTTCTCCCACATACGCTGAGCGACAACCGGACTCGGGTCGGCAGTGGCTTCACTCTGGTCTCGTACTGAGTCGGGAGAATCGACGAGGATCTGCGTGAACTCTTCGTTCTTGCTCAGACCCTTCAAGTCATAGCCCCAGAGGCGTGTTTGCGCCTTGAAGTGGAGTGTTCTGGTCAGGCCTGTTTTGAGATCGGCTTCTTCCGTGTACACATACGCGGGCAGCCAGACTCCGGGCCGCATATTCAGGCGCCAACTGTCGAAGTGGAAGAAGAAGTTGATTTTGGGTTGTGGATCGTAAGTCCCGTTAAAGCGGACGATGTTGTAGTCCTGATCTTCGACCCAGATCCGTCCCTTGAAGCGGGGAGTTCGATCACCTTCCCGCGGCTGAACGTCGATCACAAGACAGCGAAGCTCACCCAGAAATTCGCGGCGGACAAAATTGAACTTGTAGTACTTCTTCTGGAAATCGGAATCCAGAAACACCATTTGGGCAAATCCCAGTGGCAGATAATGCAGGGAGTACACCCCGGTGAGTTTGCTGAGCATGCGCTGACCAAAGCCCGGCTGGCCAACGAAGGATATGTCTTCGGGACCGTCTGACATTTCGAGCCGGCCGAGAAAATAACGGTCGTTCACCGGAATGTTATGACCGGTGCTGTCGGTCTTAAGACTCTGCAAGTAGGTCTCGACCAGAGGGTGCATGTGGCGCATCTGGGCCATGAAGAAATGCTCACGCTGCACGACACGGTCGAGCACCTCATTGAGCGTGGCGGGCGGAACGGACCGCTCACTGCTCTGAGCCGACGCCGGAGAAGACGAAACGGTAGTACTCATGGCGGGTTGTGCTGCAGGGGAAGACGCATCCTGAGCTGCAGCAGCAAAACCGCAGCACAAAACAAGGAGAACCAATCTCGAACCGCAACGAGCGATTTGCATATTGAACCTTCTGGGAGTTAATCAAGCCAATTGGAAAATGATATGTACCACGGCCGTCGAATCAGAGGGCTGCCCGTCTCTTAGTGCGGGCTTGAACCGGATCTGTTCCGCAGCTCGCACCGCCGCGTCGTCCAGACCGTGACCGAGCCCGCGAACTACTTTCAGCACACGTAATTTACCGGATGCCTCGAATACGACTTCAAGAAGCACTTCACCCTCAATATGATGAGAGCGGGCTTCTTCTGTGTAAACGGGAACCGGCTTGGAAAGGATCTCCGCCGGAACCATTTTAGCGACTGCTTGTGCAGGACGCGATTGTACCGTAGGAGGAGCAGGAACGTCCGCGTCGCCAAAACCTGCCTGCTTTACTGCTCCTTGCGCGCCGGCATGTGGCGTTTGTACGGCGACGCCGTTTCCAAATCCGGTGCTGGCAACTACTCCACGAACTCCGTGAGCGCCGCCAGTACCGTTGCCGTAACCCGGACCGGTCGGCATATCAAAACCGCCCGCTGAGGCGATGTTAACCGCGCGCGTCTGAGTGGTTCTTGCCGGGATGCCGTTCGGGTCGCCGAAGCCGCCAGTCTGTACCTGCGCAGCCGGACGATTAATCGTCTGCGGAGCGGAACTTCCCGTCGAGAAAACGTTCGTTCTCACCGCCTGCTTTGGCATGACGGGAGCTTCGGCAGGAAGAGGATCGAGCTTCTTAGTCGCGAGCTTCACTTCCGGTGCATGTGTGTCTTCGACTACTCTCGGCTTGGGCTGCGGTTGAGGAGCGGCCAGGTGCAAAGTTACGGGAGGCGGATCGAGCTTCGCCTGAACCACCGGTTGCGGAAGCCGCCGTTGCGGAGTGTGATTCACCGGAACAGGGGTGGGCACCAACTCAATGGCGTGATAGTCCTTCTTCGGCTGCTCCAGGATCTCCGGGTGGAGCACGGGGATCCACACAGCGATCGCAACAACGACAGTCAGAATTCCGTAGCTGAGGAACCACTCATACCATGGCTTCTTCCACTTTGGGAGCGACGAGAACAACATCGAATCGTCGGGCTGGAACGACGTCATAATCAACCCAGATGCTTCAGGTGTTGGAAACACCGAAACGCGTGAAATAGTTTCCCTGTTTTACGAATACGCAGCAACCCGGGGGGATAGGGTGCAGAAAAAGTGTACTCTTCCGAAGTCAAATGCACGACAAAGACCATTCCTGCTACCGGGTTCGTAAATTAAAGACCTTCGGAATCAGTTACTTGCGTTTCCGGGGGGATTGTTTGAGTTGCTCGCCAGATGATCGCTCGTGCAAAAAACTACATTTTTGAGGACATATTTCTCGCCGCCTTCGTTGAAGCTACGAGATGTCCTGTATTCCTCAATTCCACTAAGGGGTAGAGGGGCTAGCCGGATTATCACTTTGGATTAACACCCACGTTGTAACCCCAATTACGGCTGCACCGCCGAGCCCCACGGCATAGGGTGAATTAAGGATACCACCACCGGCCGCCGGCGCGGCACCGGCTGCATCTCTGTGTTTTCGCTTTTTGCCGTTGCTGTCGGTGTCGCTTGACTCGTCGCGCGTCGTTTCCTGACCTTGCGCCAATGTCATTGTTTCCTTGCCATCGCTGATTGTCAGATCGCCTTTGCGCGCAGCGATGTGGACAGTGCCATCCACATCAGTCACATTGAATTCGGTCCACGCGTTCGATGCGGGCGCAACCTTCACATCTCCCGCTGTGGTGGCGACTCCTCGCGATGTGGAAACTGTGACCGCTCCGTGCTCGATGTTGAGAGATGTGCCGCGGAACTGAACCAGAGAATCGGAGAGAACGGTAATCGTAGAGCCGGGCTGATTGATGTCGGCTACAGAATTAGAAGGGGTTTGAAGAAGGTCGCCAGAAAAGATAGCTAAAGCCGGACGTGGAACATGCGCCCCATTTACCCAAGCTGGGCCCTTGGTATACAACATCGCCGCATTGGAATCAGCGGCAAACAACGAAGCGGGAACCAGAGCTATCAGCACACAACCGACCAAACCGCGAAAAGCGGACTTTCCCATCCCACACTCCGTTAATAACTTTGTAGGTGACCTTTCCCGAAATCGTACCCTCCACGTTGTTTGGTAGTCAATGGCTTTTGTGCCCGAAAAGGATTTTTTCGGTGGAAAACTCACTAAAATGCGAGGCGGAGTCCGCAATTGCCGCGGGGTTTGCTCAATGCCATCGATCGATTGCTTCCCACCAACCGAGCCGCAACCACTCATCAACGCACGTTTTCGCCCATTCCCGGTGCCTCCACCAGTGGGTGCCGAACTGCGTCGGCCCATAAGCGGCGGCTACTGAGAAAGTTCTTTCTGGGATTTCTCGCCGGAAGATGCGCAGCGCGCGTCGCGTATGAAAATCCGAAGTGACGATGAGGACCTTCGTGCCCGGTTCGTGAACCAGGCATCTCGCGACATCGTGCGATTCCGCCTTCGTGGATAGCCCTTCAATTGGACAGATATCGATCGAATGGCTTTCGGGCAGGCTGTTCACATACTGCTGCGCTACTTGCAACTGCTTAATGTTGTAGATCTCCGACGCAGTGGGAACATCGAGAAGCACGCGGCTGGCGTAATGCTGATCCAACAGTTGTAACGCAAGCGCGGGACGATACTCCGTTTCACCGGCGAGTACGACAATGACGTCGGACCGCTGTGGGCCGTTCTGGACCAGGATTTTTCCCGCATTCGCCGCGAAGATGAGAACAGCAATGATGACGATGAGGACGAAGATGAGTTTAGTCGCCGTAAAGTTTTTCAAGGTTGCGCGGTCGTCTCCCGATTTCGAAAGTGAGCCTTTCATTGTGTTTCACAAGCATTTGCGCTGAGAGACCTTGATTCCATCGTGCTAAAATTGGGGTCGCCTCCCCGTTATGTCATACATCGTTCATCCTGGAAATTCTTATGACGACCTACTCTGCCGCAGATACGTCTTTTGATCAACTCAAGACCAAGATTCAAGAGCGCAAGGCCCAAGTGGGCATTATTGGACTGGGCTACGTGGGGCTTCCTCTTGCCCTGCTTTACAGCGAACAAAAATTCAAAGTCACCGGATTCGACATCGATCCTCGCAAGGTCGATACGATTGCGAAAGGAGGATCCTACATTTACCGCATTGCTGCCGAAGAGATTCAGGCTGCGAAGAAGCACGGTTTCTCGGCCACCTCGGACTACTCGCAGCTCGAATCGATGGACGCCGTTATTATTTGCGTCCCAACCCCGCTCAACGAATATCACGAACCAGATCTCAGCTTTATCACAGACACAACCCACTCAATCGCGCCGCACCTTCGGCCCGGACAACTCGTCGTTCTGGAGAGCACCACGTATCCCGGCACGACCGAAGAGGTGATGATTCCGATCCTCGAGAAAGAGAACAGGGCTGGGCTCAAAGCAGCGCGGGGCGAAGCGGCGACAGGAAATGAGTTCTTCGTGGCGTTCTCGCCTGAGCGCGAGGATCCTGGAAATACCACTGTCGCTCGCCGGGATATTCCAAAAGTAGTGGGCGGGTTGAGTCCGCAGGCATCCGAGCTGGCTCGCGAACTGTACGGCTCGATTTTCAATCGGACCGTTCCGGTTTCATCGCCCGCCGCCGCCGAGATGACCAAGTTGCTGGAGAACATTTACCGGTGCGTCAATATCGCCCTGGTGAATGAACTCAAGCTCCTTTGTCTTCGGATGGGCATCGACATCTGGGAAGTCATCGAGGCGGCCAAGACCAAGCCTTTCGGTTATATGCCGTTCTACCCGGGGCCGGGGCTCGGCGGGCACTGCATCCCCATCGACCCGTTCTATCTGTCCTGGAAGGCAAAGGAGTGGGATTTCCGCACGCGCTTCATTGAACTCGCGGGTGAGATCAACACGAACATGCCGTACCATGTGCTTGCGTCGGTTACGGGGGCGCTAAACAGTCATCGAAAGTCACTGAACGGCGCGCGCGTTCTGGTGTTGGGAGTGGCTTACAAGAAAGATATCGACGACCTGCGGGAATCGCCCGCACTGACCATCATCGAACTCTTGCAGAAGGATGGCGCACAGGTGAGTTATAACGATCCCTATTTTCCGTTCATCGGCAAGGGCAGGAAATACGATCTGCAGATGAAATGCGCCGATCTGAATAATCTCGGGCAATACGATTGCGTGGTGATCGTGACCGACCATTCCGACTACGACTATCGGCGGATCGTGCAGGAATCGCAACTCGTGGTCGATACCAGGAACGCGACGCGCGGCATCGAGAGCAAGAAGATCGTGCACTGCTAAGCGGCTTGAAATGCGCTCTGAGCTAAACGACTTCTGAAGCAGGTAAGAACTCTTCCGAATCGGATTCGACGGGGCGGCGTCTCTTTGCGCGCTGCAGCAGCCGCGGGCCGGCGGCCATGCTGCAGATCACATAAAACAGCGCGGCATTGGCCGGAATCTGCAGATTGAAATCGACAAGGCTGTGAACAAGGATTCCTGAAAAGCTCAAAATGCACGCCAGCGTCATCGCCCCGGTGACGTCAGTGGTCCAGTTCCCGATTTTGCGCAGCGCTTTTCGATAGAGCACCACGATAAACCACACCATTGTGCCGAAGCCAAGCAGGCCCATTTCCGCCAGAAGCTGCGCATAGTCGTCGTGAGCTTCGTTCACAAAGAAGTTCGTGTAGAAGCTGCGGAATTGCGGATACACGACCGGAAAAGTGCCTAATCCCCAGCCGAGAATGGGGCGGCGCGCGAACATGTGCAGGGTATCGCGATCGATGGAGAATCGCATTCCACCGGAAATCTCGGTGCGAGTTTCAGTCGAAATGCTGGAAATGCGAGCCGTTAATTCCTTGCCGCCGAGCCATGCCAGCAGGCTGACAAGAACCGCGGCAAAGGCTACCGAGGCAATAGCGATTCGAACACTTTTTTTGCGGCGGAAGAAAACAATCGCCAAGATAATGAATTCCACGAAGATGGCGAGCATGCCTCCCCGCGAGCCGGAGAGAAAAATTGTTCCGACCATGATCGCGGCGGCGACCCCCGCCGCAGTGCGCTCTTTTTCGTGCGCGAAATGCGTGATCGAGATGACGAGCGGAATCGGCACCAGCAGTTCCATCAACCCGGCGTAATGATTGTGATTCACGTAAGGCCCGTAAATCCACCCACCCAGGCGAGGTTGACGCAGCCAATACAGCTTTCCATTCGGAGCCACGCCCTGCAATAGGGCGAATGCCGCGATGCCAAAACCATACAGCGCCAGAATGACGGCCAGTTTGCGCGCCTGAGAACTCCGGATAAAGCTCTGCGTCGCCAGAAAACACAGCATGCCGTACGCGCAATAGAGCATCGCTTCGGAAACTGTGTCGTGGCGATAGGCGCTTCTTCCAAATGCGATCTGAACCAGAATCAATGCACCGAATACGGCCATGGGAGGGAACAGCGGATTCCAAAGGATGTTCAATTCGCCGTCCATCCATTGTTTGGTCAGCCAAAGCAACATCAGGAGCAGCGAGCCTGTTTCGAGGATGAAGATCGACCACGGCTCGACCGCGCCAAAGGCGAGCGGACCAAACATCAGCAGCCCGAATGTTCCATAGAAAATGGCCTTGCCGAGCTTCGCTGAGTGAGACTTGGCAGAATACGATTGGCGATTCCCGTCCGCGGATTTTAGATTTTCACTCATGAAGCCGTTTTGCTTGCCGGCGCTTCGTTGCCATCCGCCGCCTTACGTGTGATATGGAAATCGGCGACCCAGAGCCTGCCACGCATCGGACTGCCTTCGGGAACGCGACGAATATGCAGAACGACGAGCTTGCACTCCGGGCCGGTGGTGAACTCGCCATCGGCGGATTTCCAAAAGCCCGTGTCTTTCAATTCATCGCTCTCGTAATAGATTTGCAGCGTGTACATGTCCTGCACAGTGAAGTGCGGACCACCTGCTCCCTCCATCTCGCCGCCGTTCTTGTAGTACGCGGAAAAATCGTAGGTGGTGTTAGGCTGAACCGCTACATATTGATAAATGCCGGCGTCGGAAATTCCCGGACCGTCAAACGAGATCATCAGCGAGCGCCGTCCCGCATGAAAATCGCTGGGATCAAGGCTCAAAGAAACCGGCGCTTGTTTCTGATACTGCCAATCGAATCCGGCATTGAGGACATCCAGATCGAAATTGCCGTTTACGACAAGATTGGCGGAGGACGGCAGGTATGAGCTCATGCCGAACCGGTGAGCGGTTTGACGCCAGGCAAGCACCGCCTCATCCACTTGTTTGTGCTGAATAGAATAGCGAATGAAATCGTAGGCGTGCCGAATCTCAAACGGTTCGCCGGTATGCATCAGGGCATCCCAAACTTTTGCCGTCGCTGCGGTTTCCTGCTTGCTCTCGAGTAAGTCGAGGAAATTAATATAGGCGTCGGCCCGGACCGGCACAACATCGTTAAGTAAGGCATCCACGTCCGGATCGATGCGCCAGCAGAACTGCAGAGCTGGAGTGGCGAGAGGCAGATCGTTTGCGATCACCACTCGGAACTCACGCAGCGCCTTGTCGTTTTCGCCCTGAACCAGGTACAGGTTGGCGGCTTCCCACGCGACATCAGGAGTCGTAGAATCCGCTTCAATAGCATGCTCTAAAGCCGCGGTCTGCGACTGGGTATCGCCCAAAACCTGATACGCGCTCGCCAGATCGAACCAATAGCGTGCGGAATGAGGATTTAGCTGAACCGCCGCTTTATATTGCGTCACGGCCGAGGCAGGATCACGCGCCACAAGATCATAGTACCGGCCTAGATCGTGACGGTAGTCGGCGTCGCCAGGATCCAGGCGGATCGCTCTTTCGAGGCTCTTCAATTCCGGGCGACTTCCTTGCCACGCGGCGGCGAAACGCATCACGGTTATTCCCAGATAGGCAACGCTGAGAACGGCCACGATACTCGCGATTAAATACCTGCGGGTGCGGCTCTGTAAGGAAATCTTCATGGTGTGCGGCTTGCGGCGTTTTTTCTATGCGCTGGTCGAGGATGATGCTTCTTCGATTTCGTCTTCTTGCTCGTCGTTTCCCTGCGAGTCTTCGTCTCGATAATAGCGAGCGTACTTCCCTTGGTATTCGTAGTAGTAGTAGTAGTCGGGCGAACTGAGGTCCACCGCGTTGAGCAGGACTCCGACTACCTTCGCGTTGACCTGAGTCAGGATGTCGCGTGACCGGCGCAGAGCCTGTTTTGTAGTCTGCCCGGAACGAATCACGAGGACGACCGCATCCGCGCGAGGCGAAAGAACCACCGCATCGGTAACTGACAGCGATGGCGGCGTGTCGATCACGATGTGATCGTATTCCTCGCGCAACTGATTGAGTACGTCCCGCATGTTTGCCGACGCCAGCAGTTCGGCCGGATTCGGCGGCGGAGTGCCTGCTGCGAGCACGAACAGGTTCGGCAAAACCGCCGTTCGCGTGATGGCGCTCTCTAACTTTGTGCTGCCCGTCAGGACGTTGCTCAATCCGCTGTGCGGCCCCATTCCGAGCGTCTTGTGAATACTCGGCCGTCGCAGGTCGGCGTCAATCAATAAAACCCGAACGCCTTTCTGTGCCAATACAACTGCAGTATTGATGCTCGTCGTCGTCTTGCCTTCCTGAGGCAGCGCGCTGGTCACCATGATGACTTTCGGAGGAGCGCCAAGGTTCGACAAGAGCAGCGAAGTCCGCAGCGCGCGGTAAGATTCCGCCATCTGCGATTGCGGCCTAACCTGAGTGACGAGTTCCACGGCTTCCTTCGACGTCGCGATGACAAGACGTTTCGGGTTCGAGCCTTCCCTCGCGGATTTTGATCCAAGCGGAATCATTCCCATGGACGCCAGGCCGGAAATGGCTTGGGCTTGCTCCGTTGTCCGGACGGTGTTGTCCAAACCTTCGAGTAAGAAGGCAAGACCGATTCCCGAGGCGAGCCCCAGCAGCACGGCAAACAGGAGATTCCGCGGAATGTTCGGCTCGATCGGGCCCAGCGGGGGACGCGCGCTGTCGACAATGCGGAAGTTGTTGGACTTCAAGCCGGCGGAAACGCCCGCCTCTTTCATCTTCTGAAGGAGACCTTCGTAGAGCTGCCGGTTCGTGTCAACATCACGCTTCAGGAGCGAGTACTCGATGGCACTTTCGTTGAGCTTGTTGGCCTCCTGCTTTTGCTTTTCGAGAGCGTCGCGCAGCATGTTCTCGAGCTGTAGGGCGGCGACATATTGACCGCGAATCTTCGCGACGATCTTTTTGGTTTCCGCCTGGATCTGCGCGTCGACCTCTTTCACCTGATTGCTCAATTGCGCGAGCTTCGGGTACGCGGGGCCAAATTGCGTATTCAGGTCCGCGATCTGGATCTTGAGGTCAGCTTCTTTAGCGCGGAGCCCGTCCAGGAACTGCGAAGCACTCATGGACGCAGGTCCATCCTGAACGCTCGTAGAATTAGCCGCAACCGTATCGGGATCGCCAGACTGGACCAGTCGATAGAGAGCTTCCTTGTCCATGCGATCGCTTTCTGCTGTGGTGAGGTCCTTGTTGAGCTCGTCAAGCTTCTCGGTAATGATGTTCTGCTTTTCGTCGGTTCCCAGAATCTCGTGCTCTTTCTGATATTTCACGAGCTTTTCCTGGGATGTTTCCACTTTCATCTGCAGGTCGACGAGCTGTTTGGAGAGCCAGTCGGAAGCCTGCATGGTGGATTCAAAGCGCGCCTTGAAATTGTTCTCGACATAGGTCTGCATCAATGTGTTCACGATGTTCGCAGCCATTTGAGGATCGGGGCTGCGGTAGTGCACTTCGATAATGCGAGTATTCGGACTCAGCGCGACCTTCAGGTTGCTCTTGAAGCTGCCGACCATAGCGGAGGCTTTCGAGGGATCTGTCGAGAGAGGATCGGATGTGAGGTCGAGAGAAGATGCCGGCGGCGGAGCCTGTCCGGCGATTTCAGGCCTCCGATCGAGATTGAGCTCCCGGATAACCTGGGTTGCCAGGATGTCGCTCTGTAGAATCTTGAGTTCGGTTTCTAATTCGGTCGGATCGTAGTAGTCCACGTTGAACGTGGCCGAGTTCTGGAAATTCAAGCTCGCGTCCGGCTTGTTGATCTCGATTGTTCCGCCCGCCTCGTAGATGGGGGTCATTTTCAGGCTGGCAATCGCCACGATTGAAAAGATCGTCACCAGCGTTGTGATGATGACCCACTTGCGCTTAATCAGAATGCGGAGGGATTCGCCGATCGCGGACTCATGCGACGGGAGCTCCGGATAGATTCGTGGACCCGGCAGCCGCGCCAAATCCATTCCTTGGGTCGGCTGTATCTCGCGAATGATTTGATTATTCGCTGGTACCAGGGGTCCAAAATCCATGCCTGCTCCTCTAGGATCGTTTTACAGCTCCCAAGCCCTGTTGTGGCTCGCAACGCACACGGCCAAAGAAGTCCCGGGTCGAAGAGGCTGGTCTATCGCGCAGGGATTTATTCGCACTGGGAAGCTGGAGAGTTCGTCGCTCATTTTAACATTGGACGAGCGAAATGCATCGCCAATTTTCCGACTGGCATAGCTCCGCGCGATAACGTTATCGTTGGAATTCTAATCTCGAGAAGGAAGATTTGGATGGTGCTTCCAATGGTACGGGGTTAAAACCGAGTCAGGGCGGCGCCATGACTAGTTACTCGGAGTGAATCGGCCGCGATGTTGCCACATCCACGATGAGTTGCTCCCACTGCGGGGCGATTCGGTTCCAGTCCCAACTCTTCGCCATCTCCGCACCCTTTTGCCCCATGCGGGCACGCATTGTCGAATCCTGAAGGAGCCTGCTCACCTGTTCTGTGAGTTCTTCGTCTGACCACGCGACGAGGCCATTCTGTTCGTGAACCACGCTCGGCGCTTCGAAAAATCCGTTGAGAACCACTGGAAGCCCACACGCGGCCGCCTCCTGCGTGACTTTTGGGACGCCCTCCGACCGCGAGGTCAGAACGAAAATCGATGAGTTGCGGAATTCATGAGCCAGCTTTTCGGGAAGCAAAGATCCGGGAAAGGCCAGATTCGCCATGCCCACGCTCTTTGCCTTCTCGATGAGAAGAGAGCGCATCTCGCCATCGCCGAACCAGACGAACTCGGCGTCTCTGTATCTAGCCGCAAGCTGGAGAAACAATTCGGGATTTTTGGAACCTTTGACGGTTCCGGCAGTCACGACGCGACAGCGCTCAGGGTCTCTCCGGCCTCCGCTGTAGAAGATCCCTGTTTCTATTCCTAAGGGCAGATGCGAAACTTTCTTTCCGTATAAGAGTTCTCCGGCCTTGGCCAGAAAAGGGCTGATGGCAATAATGTGATCCGAGTTCTCATACATCCAGCGAATCCGCGGAATTGCATGTTCGACTCCCGGCTGGGAGCAGATCGGATGACCAAAGTGTTCTGCAAGTTTCGCCACGTTGCCCGAATCGGTGAGAACGCCCTCCATCGTGGCAATCACAGGAATTCGTCTGCCGGACGCTCGGCGCGCTTTTAGCCCAAACTCGTCGGGCCACATGACTCCAGGATAAAAGATGGCGTCGAATCTCTTCTGATAAGAGAGGAGCAGTTCGTACGGCCAAAGGTGACCTCGCGAAAATCCCAGGATGTCGATTCCATTCTTCACAACCGCCGGAATCGGATCTTCACCGGCGATCGCCGTCCAGCGAACCTGTGGATCGGAAAATCGTGAGAGCATCGCCTTCGCGTTCGAATTCTGCGCATTCCGGTCGCTCCGGTTCATCCAGCGCGGTACGAAAACATGTAGGGAAGAGTTGCTCGAGTTTTCAGATTCGGGCGCTGTCTGCATTGTCGAAGGAATTTCCATCTCATCCTATCCGAATCGGAGCATTTCGCAGCGAGCCGCACGAATGTTCTCACTGAAGTAGCTCCCTTCATCTGCCGATAGAAAAGCTGGAGGACCCACATGCCGGAGCTGCGCCAGGATTTCTTTACCAAGGAATGGGTGATTATCGCCACGGAACGGGCCAAGCGGCCGGAAGAGTTGGTCACGCACCGGCAAGTGCAGCCGCCGCCTGCATTTGTCGAGACATGTCCTTTCTGCCCAGGGAATGAGAACAAGACTCCGCCCGAGGTCTTACGTGTGCCAGCAAAGGGCGACCAGTGGAAAGTGCGCGTAATCCCCAACAAGTTTGCCGCGCTGTCGAGCGAGGTTCAGCCGGCGCGTAGCTTGCAGCATCTGCGGCGCCGCATCGACGGCTTCGGATTCCACGAGGTCATTGTCGACAGCCCCGATCACTCCCGATGCATGGCGCAACTGAGCGATGAACAGGTAGCAAGTGTGCTGAACGCGTACAAGCAGCGCTATTCCAGCTTGAGTCTCGATCACAGAATTACCCACATCACGATTTTCAAGAATCATGGCGTCGATGCCGGAGCCAGTCTCCAGCATCCCCACTCCCAGCTGATCGCGACGCCGGTCATTCCGAGCCAGGTCCGGCACCGCTTGTTTGAAGCCTTGCGTCATTACGACGACGTCGGTGAGTGCATGTTCTGCCACATGATCGAACGTGAGGTCGAAGACGAGACACGAGTCGTTCTCAAAAGCGAGCGATTCGTAGCAATGGAAGTGTTTGCCTCGCCCACTCCCTTCGCGACACATATTTTCCCGTTGCGTCACATGGCAACGTTCGGCGATATCTCCGAGATGGAGATCATCGATCTGGCGCGCATCCTGCGCACTCTTCTAGCGAAAATTTATGTTGGGCTCGAGAATCCGGATCTGAACTTTACCGTGCGCAGCGCCCCAGCAGAATATACGCAGGCTCGCCATTTCCACTGGTACGTGAGCGTAATCCCGCGCCTGACGCGCGTGGCGGGATTCGAACTCGGTTCGGGAATGTTCATCAACACCGTGCTGCCAGAGGAGGCAGCGGATTTCCTGCGCAGAGTCTCCATCGAGAAGGTCAACGCGGCCGCGGCGGGACGCTGATTCCGAAAGAGAGCGATCCGGCCCATGAGTAGCCCGTTCAAGCCAGACTTTGGCTTGAGCGGGCTCGCCGACGTCCACCAAAGCGGCTTTGCTACGTCACCCTCTTTTCGTGAGCGCCGCGTGAATTCTCTGGGCAACGATCTCATCCTCCCCGGGCTGCAACATCCACACTCCCACTACCAGCGTATTCGCATCCGCGGGGATGCCCTGATTCGGTTTTTGCCCGGTATTCGGATTCAATTCAATCGAAGGCGTTCCACTCCGCAGTTCTTCAACGATCTGGCCGGTGGTCTTTCCGATGACCGCCGGATCGAACCGTATCAGCAGATGCGGAACATGATTTGCAATCCTCGGCACCACCGTCTCCGTTTTGACCGAAGGGATACCTTTCACCGCTGCGGCAATCAGATCGGCCCGCTTCTGATAATCGCCCTGCATCGATTCTTCCGTATGCGAAAGCACCCAATCGACCGCCGCCACCATGCCCACAATCTGTTCCTTGGCGACCTTCATCCCACGGCCAACACCGTCTGCAGGATTATCATTCGCTTGCGCCAGGTCCGTCAGCACCTTTCGGCCAAGCAATAAACCGGCATTCTGCGGACCGCGCATTCCCTTGCCTCCCGAGAAAGCCACAAGGTCGAACCCCATGCTGGTGTACTTCCACAGATTCGAAATCGGAGGCATGTCCGCAGCCGCATCCAGATGGCATGGAATCTTGTACTCATGCGCCACGCGCAGCCACTCTTCGCGCCCGATTTGCGCGGTTCCGGCGATTCCATCTTCGTCCTCCGCCGCATTGAAAAAATTCGTCATGATCGCATTGCCGGCAGCGCACGCGCGTTTGTAGTCGTCGAGCGTCACTACCTCAGTGATGCGCGCCCCAGGCAGGTAAATCGCGCGGTCATACTCATACCGATGCGCCTGCTGCACAATCACCTGATTCTTCATCCCGTCAATCGCTTGCGGCATATCCAGGATGGTGCAATTGTTCGCGTACTGCAGGCAGGCCGCCGTTGCCAGGGTGATCGCTCCAGAAGCTCCGGACGTCACCACCGCGCCCTCGCATCTCAGTCGCCGCGCAACATACTCACCCGCCTTCTGCTGCAAATCGCGCAACACCACCGGATGCAGCGCGGACTTCTGCACCGCCGCCAGAACCTCTGGAGGCATGCACGCCGCCGTCAGAGTCGTATAGGTTCCCGCGGCATTGATAATCGTCCGCACGCCAAGCTTCGCGTAGTAATCCTCGCCCTCTAGCTCTGCCCCCGGCGTCGCCACCGATGCATGTCCCTTGGCGGAAGCAAGCAACGGTGCCAATCCCAGTCCCGCAGCCAGCGAACTGGAGAAACGAAAGAAACCGCGACGAGAAAAAAAGCCTCGAGATGATTGCGTGGGTGCTGACATTGGCATGGCTCCTTATGGGCGGAGATCGTCAAAAGATTCTCGCATGGAGAATGAGCGAAAAGAAATGGCCAGGCTTCACGCCGCCGCGGAGCGGACTGCCGGCTTCGTCAATTGTTATCGGAAACGCCTGCTTACTTAAATCTTTTGAAATATATCGCAAAGCGATATACTTCACACAGGTCGGAGATGCGAGTGATCACCACATTGGCTTTGCCAATCAAAGTCCACGCTCTCTTGACCATTCTCGGCGAAGGTGCACTATTCTTTGTGTTGTGTCTGATCGGTACCGTATACCCATGGTTCGGCAAGCGCATCTCCACCAAACGCTATATCGCTGTTTGTGGCCTCTTCACAGCTGTTTGGGTTCTGATCGCGATCTTTGCCATCAGGGGCTAAGATCAGTTCCGCGACGATTGGCGAAGTATCGCGGCGGCTCTCAAATCGTCTTTGTCAGAAACTTCCCGAAGTCCCACCTTCTCGCACAGGCATCTTGAATCGTATTCCACGTCCGAAGAACCGGCCCACCGCTACGGCATTCTCAGCGGAACATCGCGCTCGTCACCTCCGTACCGTCAAGTCAGGAGGCAATGATGGGAAAAGTTCGCAGCAGTGTGTTTTGCGGGGTTCTACTGGCTGTCATGGGAACAATGGGCTTTACCCAAGTCAGTTCCAAGAACTCGAACGAATCTGGTGCAGCATCGATCCAAGCCACAAAAGACCCGAAAGATATGTCCCCGGCCGAACTGACAGCGACCGTGAAGCGGCTCGACGCCGATTTGTTTGCTGCCTACAACAACTGCGATCTGGAGACGTTCGGCTCGTTCTTTCCCGAGCATCTCGAGTTCTACCACGACCAGACCGGTGGCGGCCCGATGACGCGCGAACAACTCGTAGCGGCCATCAAGCAGAACATCTGTGGCAAGGTGCATCGCGATCTGGTGAGCATTGAGGTCTATCCGATGAACAACTACGGCGCGCTGGAGACAGGCGTGCACCGCTTCAGCCATCCCGGGATCGACAACAACCAGGGCGACGCCAAGTTCGTGCAACTCTGGAAGTACGACGCCCGACGCTGGTGGCTAACGGTCGTGATCAGCTATGACCACAACGAACCAGTGAACGGAAAGCGCTGAGAGCAAAAAAGCCAGACATCAGCCCTAGTAAGTCCGAACCGAAACCCGAACGACTTGCGGGACCGAGGCGAAGTTGAGTCCCCAGTCGGTCTGGTCGCCGTTCCAGATACGAATCGCATGGAACTTCCCATTTTCATACGCGCCTTCCTCGACGCGCACATACTCGCGCTGCTTGCCGGAAGAGCGGTCGCTCGGCTGGAAATCCACGCGGCAGAAAAATCCGCTCACTAGAAATTCGTTCGGGCTAAGTTCCGCAACCAACGCGCGGCCAATCGGCTGCGGATTTCCCGGCGGATGATTGCCGGGACCAAACTGTCCGAGACCGTACGACACTTTGACCTGCCAAGGACCGAAATCCAGTGAGTCTTCGGGGATTCCCTGCTTTTCGACTACAGCCTGCAGCTTGCCCTCGAAATTCAGGCGCGCAATTTCGCGCTGCATGGGCGCGACCAGCTTGTAATTGATAGCGAACGGCTCCAGCAATTTCTCGTTCAGTTCTGTGGCGCCGACCGGATCGTTGGCGTATTTCGTGTAATCGATGCCGAACGGAGAGAAGCCAATCGTCTGGTGTCCGAGAGCGGCAAAAAAATATCGCGCATATGGCGGCGTGTGCCCGGTTTCAGGAACGAAGAGCGCGTTATCAGGGCGATGATAGAGCTCGAGGACTCTCAGATACTCGGCACTGCCCTCCATATATATGTCGGGCGCCAGCAGATCAATCGACGGAGCGGTCGCCTTCCAAATGGGAATCACATTGTCGGTGGCGCCGCCGGTTTCGTAATCATGTTCATGCCCGGTTTCAAAAGGATTGCGCAGAGCCGCATTGACGTAGAGCGGCAGCGGATAGATCGCCTTCCCCGCGGCGGCGACCTCCTCGATATAGCGAGCGACGGCCCAGGCGTGGAAGAACACGTCGGCATCTTCTCCGAAGACCTGATGCCACGTTCCACCGGGAGACGCGTTCCGGTGCAACGCGGTGAGCAACTGCGTTGGGACCGGAGATTCGAACACGCGCTGTGCCGCCGGAGAGTAGTCGCGCACGCAGCCCCAAGTCCCCGGCTCATTCTCGACTTGAACCATGAGCACAGTGTGCTGCGCGTCGGCCGCTTTGAGGTGGCGCATCAGAGCGCTGAAGGCGTTGATGTCGGCATGGAGCGACGCCTCAGAGAACGGTGAGGGCGAATCCACCGGGCGGCCGTCAGCACCAATCATCCGCGGATACCGCTCCGGCGACCGCTTCATCCACAGCGGCATGTAGTGCGAGCTGCCGTTCTTCCACGTCCCAAACCAGAGCAGGATCAAGTGCATCTGGTGTTGCCGCGCCTGCGCGAGAAGCGTATCGAGAATGGAATAGTCGAAGTGTCCCTGCTCCGGCTCAAACTGCTCCCAATAGATCGGGATCTCCAGCGCATTGGCGTGTAGATACTCGACCGCAGGCCACACCTTGGGCAGCATCGATGGCCAGCCGCTGGAATTGTTGGCCTGCGCTCCGAGGATCAAGTACGGGGCGCCATCGACGAATAAAGCATAGCGTCCATCTTTCTGAACAATGTGTGGGAGTGGGCTCGCGGATTGCGCCCGAAGCACTGCCGCATCGCCGAAGAAAAGCAACAACAACAGAAAGAATCTTTGCGAGACGATCGAAGTGAACTTTCTCATGAACGCAGGATCACCCTGGAAAGCAGCAATATACGCCAGATTCAGAAGGACGCGAAACTATCAGGTGAACGTCGCGGCTTTTCCCCACAACTCTGGCGCCACTTTTTCGGGTAAAACCTCGGTGGCGTAAGATACCGCTGACCTCGACGTTATTCCGATCGTCGACCGTGGGCTTGCAGATGACTAAGAACTCAGCGAACGGAGAGGAGCGTCACATGAGATTCACCACAGTGCGGTTGGTCCTGCTCTATCTCTTCTGTTGTGCTTTTGCAGGGAGTCCAGATTGCATGGGACAACAGCAACGTGAGCCATCCGAGCAGATGCACTTCAGTGCTGAGGATAGCAGCGTGAAGAAGCCCGTTCCGATTCCCGAGAGTGTTCTAGCAAACCTGAGAAGCGACGATACGGTTCGGCGTGCGCTGGAAGACCAGACGACGTCGCCGAAGGATCTGCCGTCATCCTGGTTTTTAGCCTCAAAAATACATTTGAGCAACACAAACCGACCCGACCTTATCCTTATTGGTCAACCGCCGATTTCTGGAGCCAATGTTACGACCTTCTGGGTGTTCTTGGCCGAGATCGGCGGCTATAAGTTGGTACTGACTGCGCCAGCCCATGATCTGATAGTAAAAAAACTCGTTGGAAAGGAGTTGACGATCTCGAACTTGCATCTATGACGGCCGTGCGGGTCTCGACGGTATTGCTCCGGTTCAACGGCAAGCGGTATGTTGAACGCTCGCAAGCGATTGAGTAGAGGGGTGCCCCCAGACTTTGAACACGACGAAGACTAGGGCAAGCAATTCACTCCAGCGAAAGGTCCAACGGCGCTATGGCCCGGTTCCTCCGGTGTGGCAGTCGGCGCAGTTGACCTGCGTAAGGTCTCCGATGTCGACCGGGTGCTGGAATGCCGCAGCCGGAGCGGTCTCATAAGCGGTCGTCGTCCCTTCAGTCTGGGACATCAGCGTGTGGCACTGATTGCAATCCTTGCTGATGACTTTTCCATCCGCGCTGACGTGCTGAATGTGGTGTCCTTGAAAATCTGCTGCACTCGCGTCACGGCTTCGCGAATTTCGAGCTGTTTGCTCTTTGCGAGGTTGGGATACTTGCTCTCGTAAAAGTCCTGCAGTCCGCTGGCGATTCCTTGCATAGCAGCATCGGTTGTCTTGTAGTTCGCGGTTAAGACGGTGACCGCCTGCTGCTTGATGAAGGGCAGGGAAGCGTCGATGCGGCGCGCCAGCATACTCTGGTCGACTGCCTGGTCCGGCGGCACGTAGATGTGAGTCGGACGGTTGTGGCAATCGATGCAATCCATGTGATGCTGCGGAGTCTTGGCGATCTGCTCTTTGGTTAGCTTCGAATCTTTCGCGTAATACTCGGTGACGCGTCCCTGCAAATCGACGGCGTGAACGTATGGAATGGTCTGCCGTTGGTCGTCCGTGGCTACATAGTCAATCTTGTTGCCAATGTTCATGTGCCAGTGAATGCCCTCGGGTGCGCCGGTCGCGGGATCGCCGCCACCGGTCTTGATCAGCATGCGGATCTGCCGGACCGTGTTCTTCTCGTCATTTGAGTAATGCGTGAAGACTTTGAGCTGGCCTCCGTAGAACTTCTTCGGCCAGTGGCATTGCTCGCAGGTTTCCTGCGCCGGGCGCAAGTTGTGGACGGGCGTCGGAATCGGCCGTGGATATGTATCGAAGATGGTCGCAAACACCTGCCGGCTGCCCGAAAGCTTCGACTTCACGAACCAGGTAGCGCCGGTGCCGATGTGGCACTCCGCGCAAGCCACGCGCGCATGCGGAGAAAGCTTGTACGCCGTATATTCCGGACTCATCACGGTGTGGCAGACCTGTCCGCAGAACGATACCGACTCGGTGAATTCATACGCCTTATAGCTGCCGGCGGTGCTGACCATCACGAACACGATAAGAAAAGTCGCGAATGAGATGACGGCGCTACGCTGTGCGGGATCGTTCAGATCGATTCGCGGATAGAAATTGGTGGGCGCAACTTTCTTCCGCCGCTCGATGAGGACGCCAACGAGGATCAGCAAAAAGCCAAGGATCAGAAATCCGGGCGAGATCATGTAGGCCAGGATGCCGACATAAGGGCTAGGCGACTTGGCGATCATGTCGATCAGAACGAAGATGAAGATATTCGCCAGGCTGACAATGGCCAGTGCAACCCCGGCTAGGCTGATGGGATTGCGCAGTACCATGCGCAATCCGTGCTTCGGTTCGACTTGTTCTGGAGGCGTGTTCTCAGTTGCCATGCTTGACCTCGGCGGGTTCGGCTTCTTCGTGCGCGTCGGCATCCGCTATCTTTTTCAGCGCATCGGGCGTCTCGATGACTGGATGGATATCAAGCCCGTGCTCCTCGCGATAGTGATGCAGCGTCATTTTTCCGTCCCACCAGGCCCAGTTCATGGGATACACGTCGGGATCAAAGAATACCTGATAGAAGTGCCAGACGAAGATCGCGAGCGTCGCCAGAATTGCTTCATAGAAGTGAATCGCGGTCGCTATATCGAGCCACCAGCGCGCCATATGATTTCCCACAAAAACTTTGGCCCACAGCATCGTGCCGGTCACGGCCATGACGATCATGCCCCACACCAGCGCCCAATATTCAGCCTTCTCCGCATAATTGAATCGCGGGAAGTCGGGCTTGCTGGATGTCAGGCCGAGATAGTAGGCGACATTTTGCCACGCGGTCCGCGCGTCGTCCAGCGTCGGGAACATGTCGCGAACGAGCCTTCGTCCTTCACGGGTTAGAGCGGCGTCGAAGATGTGATAGACGCTCACTGCGATCAGAACAACCGCCGCAATGCGGTGTAGCAGTTGTCGCAGATGCTCGCTCATGCCGAGCATCGTATCGAACCACGAGCCGGAAAACTTTAGGGCGAATCCAGTCACGACGAGCGTGAAGAAACTGGCGAGCAGCGTCAGGTGTTGCCAGCGGAAACGCATCGGCATCCGGACGACGAAGTGCTGCTGCAGCTTGCGGCGGGCGACCACCTTCGATCGCCAGATGATGAGGTTATGCAGCAGCATGCCGCCGATTACGGCGAAGATCATGCTGAGGTAGAACCGGCGAATCCAGCGTACGGCTTTGCTGCCAACGTCGGCGGAAAGCGGCGCGTCGACGTGAACCTTTGCTTCGGTGAACTTTTCAGTTACGCCGGGATGGCACTGTCCGCAGGTCTTGGCCAGATTCGCCTTGTTGATGGTGGAGCGCGGATCGCTCGACGGGAAGATGCTATGCGTTCCGTGGCAACTGGCGCAGTTTGCGACCACCTGCGAGCCGAGGCGCGAGGCGAGGCCGTGATAGCTGGACATGTAAGTTGAAACGCGATGTCCGGGGACGCCGAACTCCTGCGTCAGCCGCACGCCTTCGTGGCAGCGGGCGCAAGTGTCTTGCGCGACATTCTGCGCGGATACCGGAGAATTTGGACCGTTAACTGCCTTGATCGAATGGATGCCGTGGCAATCAGTGCAAACCGGTGCCTGCCAGTTTCCCTGGGCGATGGCTTGTCCGTGAATGCTCTGCTGAAATTCAGCCGAGATCGTGTTGTGGCATTTGCCGCACGTGAGCGGCACATTGAACTTGAAGATCGGCGACTTGGAATCCCTCGCATCGAGAATCTCGTGCGTGCCGTGGCAATCGGTGCAGACTGCGGCCTTTTCCGATCCGTTGGCAACAGCGTGTCCATGGACGCTTTGTGCATACGAAGCGACAGCCTCAGCGCTTTGCCCGCCATCGGCCATGACGAATTTCTGGCTATGACAAGCTCCGCAGGTCGCCGGGATATTGGTGTGGTGCACCTTGGATTTCGGATCGCTGGCGGCGAGCAGTTCGTGCGGGCTGCCGTGGCAGTCGATACACGTCGCGGCACGCGTGTTTCCATTCTGGATGGCTTTCGCGTGGAAGCTGCGATCGTAGGCGGCCTGCTCATCGGCGTGGCACGTTGAGCAAGTAATCTTCTTTGGAGTGGTCTCGTGCGCCGCGGACTTTACATCCGTGTGGCAGTCGACGCAGGTAAACATGCTTCCGTGAATTGAATCTTTGAATTTCTGGGGATCGACGTGCAGGCTGACGGTCTTTCCATTCTCGTCGTGCGACAGGGAAGCATCGCCATGGCAAGCGAGACATTCGTCAGCAGAGGGTTTGGGAGGATCTTTTTTCGAGGCGGCGAGAAGGGATCCAGCGGTTAAAAATAGGGTGAGGGCGACTCCAGGCGCAAAAAGATTCCGTATCGTTCGCATGGACATGCTCTCACCCGCCAGTTCGTCAGAATTGGACTGTCTTTCCGCGGCATATTGGCCGCTTTCTCGACAACTTACTTCTTGAAGCTGCGAATCTGGGCAACCAAACCCTTGATTTCGTCGGCGCTCAACTTGGTCCCATACGCCGGCATCTTGGGTGGCTTGCCCTTGCTGATCGTTTCCGCAAGTTGCGCATCGCTTTGGCTCTGGATGTCAGCCGAGGCGAAATCTTTGGTTCCCATCTTTCCGCCTTTGCCATCCACACCGTGGCACATCGCGCACTTTGCTTTGTAGGTGGCGGCGGCATCCTGCGCTGCAGCCGGAGAGCTGCAGACAGCGATCAATCCACCCGCCATCAGAGTTAGGAGGCCCAATCGGAACGAAAGCTTTGTCATTTTGTAACTTCCTCCTGAGGAAGAATTTTGGCTTGCACGATATCACAGAGCAGGGGTCGCCCGACGCTTGACTGCCGCAGTCCTTTCGAATTCCGGACTGCCGTGGATCGTGCTTTCGTCCCGACCCTGAGAACTCACTCGCAGGCGTAGGATCACACGCGGCTGAAATCCGCCCTATGGCAGAAGTCACGAGGCCTTGTGACAAAGATCACAGGGTTTTCTTGAATGAATTGTGGAAGTTAGAGGTGAACGGAGGCGGAATGCACAACGCGAGGCAAGGTCGTACTGCGACGACAAGCGTGCCTGGCGAGGGATGTTGAGATCACCCCGTCGCTGCTGATGAAAAAGCACAGAGCTTCTCAAGCTCAATCCGACCACACCCCAGTCTGTGAGTCGGGACAGCCCAATGTGACTGAAATCACAGGAGCCTGAGAGTTGGAACACACACCGGGTTTCCTGGACGTTCCAAAATTGGCCTAATTCGAACCATGAATCCGACGTTGCAGCCAGCACGCGTGATTCGAATCACAAAACCAGGTGACGAAGTACACGGAGTCTTGCTGCGCCCTCTGGCATGCTGGCAGGCAATCGAGGTGCCCTATGGCTAAAGATGATCGCGATATTCTCGATGTGCTCCGGTTCGAATTGAGCTTCCTGCTGGATGGCGGCTACGGAAGGTCTCCAAACGCGCCCTGGCGCGCCCCCGCAATTTTTGAGGATTCCCCGATCTGCCCCAATTTCTGCGATCCGGCTCGGCCGCATTCGTGCCAGAACTGTCTGCTGGAGCAATTCGTTCCCGCCGGGCAGCAGGCTGAGAGCATTCCGTGCCGTTTCATCCCCATCACGGCAGACGGGCGCACAGTGGAGGACTTCTATCGCACAGGCAGCCAGGCCGAAATGGAAGAAGCTCTGGCCGATTGGCTTCGCGCCCAAATTCAAAAGATTGAGCGGGAGCGCGGTCTGAACCCCGAAAAAGGAGCGGCCTAGGAGGGCCCCTTGAATACAAATTCCGCTTACAAGGTCTCGGCACTTGCAGTCCGGTCGCCTCTGCGGCGGTGTGGATGAATCACGGTTTTCCCAGGAAACGAGGAATATATGAGTGAAGAGCACGCGTATCGAGTTGCCGCATGGTGGACTTCCGGGCGCACCGGCCTGGCCAAGTCCGATTCCGCGCCCAATGCCATCCACTTCACCGCTCCGACAGAGTTTGGCGGACTAGAAGGACGCTGGACTCCTGAGGAATTACTGCTCGCGGCGATCGCCGGGTGCTATACGACCACTGTTCGCGCCATTGCCGGCGCGGCGCAGTTTGACTTCACCGACCTGCAGGTCGAAGCCAGAGGAACCGTGCGCAAGGCAGACTCGGGCTATGCTTTCACGCAGATTGTGGTTCGTCCGAATCTGAAAATCTCGTCGGCCGAAGAGCGCGATCGGGCGCTCGAACTCCTCAAGCGCGCGGAAAAGTTGTGCCTGGTTTCGCGAGCGCTGGGAACCACCCTGAAATTCGAGCCGCAGCTGGAAATCAACAAGCCGCTGACAGTCTCCTAAAACGAACCCTACAGTTCAATCGAAGCAGTGACGGACGAGGGATCTTCCGTCGCGCGAACATTGAAGCCGGTTTTCTTGAAGATCGCTTGCGTAGCAAGATTATCGCGCAGAATCTCGCCTGAGATGCGCTTGAAGCCCTCGGCGCGAGCCACCCGCGCGACGCCAGCTAGCAATTCCGTGCCGAGCCCCTTCCCCTGCCATTTGTCCGTCACGAGGACAGCCGCTTCGGCCTCGGTGCGGGTGATCGCGGAGAAGCGGCCGACGCCAAGGATTTCATGCTCGCCGGAAGGATCTTTGTATTCGGCAACCAGGGCGAAACCGCGATCGTAGCTGCCGAAGCATATGCGCACCAGGCGCTCGTGCTCCACGCGCGTGCTCAGACTCAACGAGCAGAAATAACGCAGGTAGACGCTGCGCTCGGAAAGCGTAGTATGAAACTTCACCATCAGCGGCTCATCTTCCGGGCGGATCGGCCGAATCGTTACTGCAGTTCCATCCTTCAATTCCCAATTCCATGCATAATGCGCAGGGTACGGACGAATTGCGGGACGCGGCAGTTGCTCGGGGCGCATCGCGGAATCGTGCAGCATGATCCGCGCATCGAGTGCGAGCAATTGATCCGCGCCAGCCAGCAAAGGATTGATATCGATCTCTTTGATCCACGGTTGCTCGATCACTAGCTGGCCGAAGCGAACCAGCAGCTTTTCGAGGTCGATCAGATTCACCGGCTTGCGTCCGCGAACTCCCTTGAGTGCGGTGAAGATTCGCGTCTGCTCCATCAACCGTTGAGCGAGCGTCGTATTGAGCGGTGGCAGGGCGAGCGCGTAGTCGCGATAAACCTCCACCATGACGCCACCAGAGCCGAACAGGATCACGGGTCCAAATTGCGGGTCGATGCTGCTGCCGAGAATAAGTTCGTATCCATCGCGGCCCACCATCTTCTGGACGGTCACTCCCTGAAAATGTTGCGCCCCCAACCTTGCAGTAACTGAGTCCCGAATCGAGCGAAACGCCTGCCGCACCTGTTCTTCATCCCGCAGGCGCAGGCGAACTCCGTCAACATCGGTCTTATGCGTGATTGTGTTCGAGAGAAGTTTCAGCACGACTGGATAGCCAATCTCGGCAGCGGTTGCGACGGATTGTGCTTCATCTTCAGCGGCGCGAGTCTCGACGGTCGGAATTCCATAGGAGGCGAGAAGTTGCTTCGCTTCAAATTCATTCAACATCGCCCTTCCAGCGGCGCATGCTTGCTGAACCTTTTCAGTGATCTTTGTTCGCGTCTCCGACGCGGGCTCTGCTCCTTGTACCAACGCTGGAGTTTCGTAGAGTCCGCGCAGATTGTAGGTGTAGCGCCACATGTACGTGAACGCGCGCGCGGCTGTGTCGGGATAGGCAAACGCAGGAATACTGGCCGCGTTGAGAATCCCTTTTCCTACGGTCATATCCGCGCCACCCATCCAGCTGGCAATCACCGGTTTCGTTGTACTGTGGGCGAACGTTTTCATTCGTTCGGCGGTCAACGTCGGATCGGCAAGTCCCTGCGGCGCAATCACAGCGAGCAGCCCATCGCTGGCCGAATCTTTCGACACAACTTCGACCGCCTTGGCAAACCGGTCAGCATCGGAATCTGCGAGAATATCGACTGGATTGCTATGACTCCAGTGCGGGGAAAGAAAGCTCGAGAGTTCGCGAATTGTTTCCGGCGAAAGAACAGCCAGTTCCCCGCCGGTTGCGATCAGTGAGTCAGTCGCCAGAACTCCAGGGCCTCCGGCATTTGTAACGATGCTGAGTCGAGGTCCGCGCGGCCGCGGCTGCTTGCTCAGCACGTCGGCCATATAAAAAAGATCCGCGATGTTCTGCACGCGCAGAACTCCGCATCTTCGGAACGCCGCTTCGAGCACGTCGTCGCTCCCGGTCAAGGCTCCGGTGTGCGAGGCGGCCGCGCGCGCGGCCGCATCGGAGCGTCCAGTTTTGATCACGATAATGGGCTTGCTCAACGCAATCTCGCGCGCCGCCGAAAGAAACGAGCGGGCATCGCCCACCGACTCCATATAAATCAGAATGCTCTTGGTGTGCGGATCGTCTCCGAAGTGGTAAATGAGATCACCCCATCCGACATCGAGCATCGAACCGGTCGAAACCATCGCGCTGAATCCAACTTGCTCGCTCCGGCTCCAATCGAGGATCGCGGTTTGCAGCGCTCCGCTCTGGCTGAGAAACGCTACCGTACCTTTCTGCGGCATCGATTTTGCGAACGTCGCATTGAGTCCGA
>Ga0335081_10001644_pt1 | contig 35739 bp, 29 predicted proteins | sample Lox_Sample_35_FD_206713 | JGI IMG/M metagenome (GOLD analysis project Ga0335081, IMG submission 206713) | Soil microbial communities from Loxahatchee National Wildlife Refuge, Florida, United States - Lox_Sample_3.5 | ecosystem: Environmental > Terrestrial > Soil > Wetlands | place: USA...
GGCCCTTTCGCGGATCCTGCGCCTCATCGTGCTGTCCGAACGGCCGCAATTTGAAGGCTAGGCAGCGGGTGACCAGAAGATCAAGCGCCGCGAGCGTTACCTCATGATATCGCTCATCGTCCCGCGCGTGGTCGGTGGGTGATCCCCGTGCGGCGGCGCTCCCTTTGTCCTCTAATTCCCGGCTTGCCCGCGCGCCGTCGATCGCTTTGCGTATGAACGGACAACGCGCGAGGATGTCCGCCTCCACCGGAACGCTGAATACCGAGAGGTGCCAGAGAATCCATTGCTGAATCGGCAGGAACGCGGGCCCTTTCGAAACGCCGAGATCGTCGCCGATGGCAGTCGGGGTGGCTCGTCTTTCCTCATGCAGCGTCGCGTACTTTTCCAGGACCAGCTCGATGATCCTATCGTCGCGGCGCGACGGATCGGAACGCTCGATTGTTTCGCAACTATCGAGCAGGAACTCAATAGCCTCCCTGGCTCTCGGCTCAAATCGCGCGAGGCCCTCCGTCTCGGAATATTGATGGTCTTCCTGTTTGTTGCCCGTTCCGCATATCCCGTCGTACATGATTTCATAGCAGGCGGCGAGCAACACGGAGATCGCGTGTCGCATGCCGCCGGTCGAGGCGTAAACATTGCGAAATACCCGATCGGTATCGCCCGCGACTCTACGCATCTGCGGGGCGAGCTCCTCGGGTTCGAGGGAAGTATCCTTGGTGATCGCTCCGCACAGGAATCGTGACACGAATCGCATCGATTTTTCGGTATTCCAGGCGTGGATATCACGATAAATCTCATTGCTCTCGATGTGCTTGACCAGGGCTTCAAGCAGCTCTCCCGCGGTCATCGGCGTCGGCGAAATCTCGAATGACGCCGCCGAGATCGTCAGTATGAGCGGGATGAGCTCGCCGACCCGAATTTGCAGCCTGTCGAAAGCTTCCGATTCGCGGCCGAGGTACTGTTTGAGCTTCTCGCGTATCGTGCGCGCGGCCTGCGGATGAAACACGTTTCGGCGCGGTCTGAACCTGTCGGCAATCACCGACTTCGCCACCATATTATCCGGATCCTTCAGCAGGCAATATCGCGCAACCAGGACCGCTACCGACGGATAGAATGCGCTGGCGACGATCGATATGCGCGCTTGATGCAGGACGTGGACGAAGTGTAATCCGGATGAGTCGGGCATCGACAGCTCGAGCTCGTTGTCCAGCAGGTTGTCGATGTAGAGCCGGTCTTTCTCGGGCATCGTGGGGCGCGTGAGCCGTTCGATCGTGAGCGAGCGGCGCGGCTCGATATCGGCGCTGCGGCGGAAATAATAGGGAACACCGCGTTCCGTACTGACGAAAACGATGTCGATCGGGGCTTTCTCGAACTCCTTGTCGAGCAGAATATCGAAGAGCTGCTTGACCTGGCGGTTCTTGGGCCGCCCGCTCCAGTCGAACAGCAGATTGACGGCGTTGAATGCGAGCAGGAACCGGCGCCCCTCGGGCTGGTCCGGGTTTCCAACGGATTTGAGTGCAAACCTCAGGCGCGCCTTTCGATCGGTTGCCAGACCTTCCCAATCGCGTTGCGCCGCCGCGGAGCGCGCTGATGTCGGATTCTTGCGTGGTACCGGTTCCCAAAGGAAGCTGGCAATGCGATCGAATACCGATGAAACCTCGAGGGAGAAGCTCAGATTGAAGAATGCGGCAGCGTATTCCTGAACGCCGCTCGGGCGGATCACCTTCAGGAATTCCTCGGTGCGGCCGTCCTTGGTGGTCTGCTGGAGCGCAGCGAAAAAATGACCCTTGCCCAGTCCGCGCGGCGCGACGAACACGAAGACGCGGCGCGAATCGGACACCCGCCAGTTGGTGCCGCTGTGGCGCAACGCGGCCATCAACGAGTTGAAGGTTTGCGAGGGGGCGCCCGCGTAGAACCGCTCCATCAGCGGTTGAATGTCACGATCTTCCACATCCGGCAATGCCAGTCCGTGTCGCTTGAGCGAGATCAATCGCAGATTCCGCCCGTTGCCGAGGTCGAATGGCGGATGCTCGGTCGCAGTGGTCTCGAACGATCTGGGAACCGGAAGCCGGTGAAATCGCCGCCACCATTCCCGCCATTCGTCGGCCAGCCGTCCCAAGCGGCCGCAGAGTGCGGCGGTCGTGAGCGCGTTGTAGGCGCCTGCAACGCGAACGCGGTGGGCCTGAGCCTCTCGCCGGCGTTTGGCCAGGAGCTCGGCCAAGTCGGCGTCGGCCGGCCGTGACCGGATTTCCGTTTTGAAGCGATCGACGAAATCCACGGCGCTGTCGATTTCGTCGATGAACTCCTGGAAAACACCCTTCTCGACACCCTCCAGATTCTTGCAAGGGCGAAGTCGCAGGATGGGTTTATCGTCGCTTGCAGCGAGCGACGCCCGTGTTCCCTCGGCGCCGTCGTCGCGGAGCTTGTCGAGCGGCGTCAGATAGGCGTCGATTTTTCTTCTGACGTCGTTGACTTGCGACAGCCACGGTTCCGAGACATCGTCGGGCTTTCCACTGTCTAGAAGCTCCACGCCGTAATGGAGCGTGTAAATCCCGTATTTATGCAGAAAATCGATCTTCTGGCGTTCGGCATCCACTCGCTCCTTCCGGGAGGGCAACATGGCGACGACCAGACGATCCCCCATCTTGAGGTGTCCGCTCATGAACTCGCGTAACGGCCGCAGGAGGTCGACCTCCTCGATCCCGACGCCGAGAAAGAGCAGCGGGCTCGCACCGAAGGCAAGACGGATGGCCTCGTCGATCAGCGGCCGGGTCTGGTCGTTTCGCGCGTAGCGCCGGCGATAGTCGTCCTCGGTTGCGACGATCGAGCCCGTTCCGTCGAGCTCGGCGCGGCCGTGCAGATGGGCGACCCACGCGTCGCGGCTCTTGCCGCGAGCGGCCAAGACGATGAGATCGGCGGTGTTTTTCTCGGTGAATACGATGTCCCGGTAGCTTATCGGTTTCGGGTCAGATGCGTAGCCATCATCGCTCTGATCGGTGCCTGCGCGGATGCCCCGCTCGTGAAAGAGGCGCTCGATTTCGTGATCGTAATTTGTCGTGAGAAAACGCCGGATCTTGAGGTCGCGCAGCATGATGAGGAGCGGGTCGAGCTCGGGTCTGATGCGGCGATCGCGGCTGCGCGCCGCCGCGGGATCGGGATCGGAGCTCGGGCATCGGTTGGCCGCGAACTCCTCGATCAGTCGCCGTCTGTCGTCCTCCTTCTGCCCGCGCAGGTCGGCTCCTATGCGATATCGGAGCAGCGGCTTATCGAGATTGGCGAACGTCGGGTTTTTCGCGAGGAATGCGGGCGAAAGGGCGGGAAGGAAGCGTCGCGGGTACGGCGGCGGCTCGATCGACTGTGACGACGTTCCCCACAGGTGGCGCGCGACGAAGTCATCTAAATCTTCGCGCGTGCCATCGGCAGAGGTCAGGTCGAGTTCGCGGAGTGCGTCCTTCAACAGCTGCTCGGCATGCCCGCGATCGTCGTAGGTGAGCCACATGATGCTGGCTCGGAAGTGGTCATCGGTTTTGCCGGCGGCATCGTCGATGATCCGGTCGAGAATTTCCGCGAGCCCGAACACCATGAGCTGCCGGCTCGGGTCCGGGGTCCCGCGCTCCACCCGATGCTTCTTGAGCAGCTTGCAGAGCTTCTCGATCTGGTGCCGGGTTATCGCGTGCGGCGCGACGGCGAGATAATTCTCCGCTTTTCTGAGCGTTTTTTGTTGTACGGCGTAGATCATGTCGCTCCAGCTGATCCGGCCATATGCCATTGAGGCGCCGGAGCCGACGAAGGCGGTGAGGCGTCCGATATTGAGGGCGCGTCCCAGCAGCTGGACCGCGTGGGCTTCGATCAGGCGCGCCGTGGGTGCGAGGAAGAGCTCGTCGCTGGCATAAGGCCAGTTCTCCAAACGGGATTCCGGATCCCACGGATCGGGATTGGATTGAGGCGGGAGCGTCATCGGCTCGCGTGCGGTTGGAGGGGTGGATTGCGGCAGGTCGAAGGTATTATCTGCCAACCATATCACATTTGCAACTCGCAGTTGGCTTTTGGCGTCAATACGCCCGCGGAAAAGTCCGGCCGTTCTCGCGGCCGAGGCTCCGGGCGAGCCTATTTGGCGCGAGGATATTTCTTCTGCAGCGCCGCCAGCGTGCCGTCCTTCTTCAGCGCGTCGAGCAGCGAGGTGTCGACGTAGTCCTCGACCTTGCGGCTCACGTCGGCGGGGAACTGCGCGATGATGTTGTCGGCGCCGGCGCGCACCGGCATCAGGTCGGGCGGCGACTGGTGCTTGAAGTCCGCGTAGCTGATGTCGAGGATCTTGGTCGTCTGGATGTGCGCGCCCTTGGCGAGCACGTCCTTGGCGCGCTTCTCGTCGGTGAGCGCGATATAGTTGCCCTCGATTGTGGCGCGCACGAATCGCTCGAGCACGTCGCGATGGCGGTCGAGATAGTCCTTCTTCACCACGAGGCCGCTGAACAGCCAGGGGATGTTCTCGGCCGCGAGGTCGACCAGCGGATAGAGCCCGCGCTCGCGCGCGATGCTGGTGACCGGCTCGTTGACGGCGGTCGCCTTGATCGCGCCCGACTGCACCGCCTCGATGCGCTTCGTGCCGCTGCCGTATTCGCGCAGCGTGACGTCGGCGCGGGTGAGGCCAAGGCGCGCCAGCGCCAGCGTGACGGTGGCGTCGCTCTCCGAGCCGAAGGTGCTCACCCCGACCGCGCCGCCCCTGAGGTCAGCGGCGGTCTTGACGTCGGGCGCCGAGAAGAACGTGAAGCGGATGACGTTGCTGAGCGAGGCGATGAAGCGCAGGTCGGCGCCGCCGCGGTTGAGCCGCACCACCGAGGACAGGCCGACATGCATCACGTCGATGTGGCCGGCGGCGAGCTCCTGCGCGCCGTGGCTGCCGCCGTTCATGTTGATGATCTGCACGTTGAGGCCCTGCGCCCGGTAGAGCCCGGCCGCGTCCGCCATCCACATGGCGAGCACGGTGTTGACCCGCTCGGAAATGCCGATCTTGAAATCGGCCGTCTGCGCGGCCGCCGCGGTCGCCATCATGGCCGCACCGAGCAGCGCCAGCGCGCCTGCGCGTTTGGGCATCGTTTTCTCCTCCCGAAAGTTCTTGTCCCGCAGGTCATTGGCGAGGGCGTCACGGGTGTCTCACGTTTCGTCTTTGTGTAGGGTATTAGACGGACCGCGCAGCGCGAGCGCAAGCCGGGAGGGGACATGGCCGGAAGACTGCAAGGCAAGGTCGCAATCGTCAGCGGCGCCGGTTGTGTCGGGCCGGGCTGGGGCAACGGCCGCGCCATGGCGGTGATCTTCGCGCAGGAAGGCGCCAAGGTCCTTGCCGCCGACAAGAACCTCGACGCCATGACCGAGACGCTCGCCCGCGTGCGCGACGGCGGCGGCGAGATCACCGCGCATCAATGCGACGCGACCGACTCGAGCGAGGTCGCCAAGCTGATGGCCGCCTGCCAGGCGCGCTACGGCCGCATCGACATCCTGGTGAACAACGTCGGCGGCTCGGCCGCGGGCGGCGTCGCCGAGCTTTCCGAGGAGGGGTTCGACGCCCAGATGGACTACAATCTCAAGTCCGCCTTCCTGGGCTGCAAGCACGCGATCCCGGTGATGATCGCCCAGGGCGGCGGCGCGATCGTCAACATGGCGTCGGCGTCGGGGATCCGCTGGAGCGGCGCCGCGCAGGTCGGCTACGCGGCGTCGAAGGCGGGCGTGCTGCAGCTCTCGCGCGTCACCGCGGTGCAATATGCGGACAAGGGCATCCGCGTGAACACCGTGGTGCCGGGCCAGCTGCACACGCCGATGGTCGAGGCGCGGCTCGCCAAGCAGCGCAGCGGCGGCGACGTCGATGCCCTGCTCAAGACGCGGGTGTCGCGCATCCCGCTCGGCTTCATGGGCGACGGCCGCGACACCGCCTATGCGGCGCTCTATCTCGCCTCCGACGAGGCGCGCTTCGTCACCGGCGCCGAGATCGTGGTCGACGGCGGCATGACGGCAAGGTGCGATTGAGTGCTCTTTACCCTCCCCTGCAGGGGGGGTCGGCGCGCCCTCGGGTCTTGCCTCCGGCAAGCCCAAGGATGAACTCAGCGCGCCGGGGTGGGGTGACGGACCACGTCGTATTTCGACGCACAGGAGGAAACGATGATCTTCACATCCTACGCGGTCGCGGCAGCCGCGATCCTCGGCGCAGCCGCCGGGGCGGCGGCGACGCGCGGCCTGCAGGGCAAGGGCACGCCGAAGGCCTATATCGTCACCGAGGTCGAGATCACCGGCGACCGCGAGGCCTACCAGCGCGACTATGCGGCGCATGCCGCCGCGACGGTCGAGCCGTTCGGCGGGCACTATCTGGCGCGCGGCGGCCGCGTGCTCGGCACCGAAGGCGAGCCGCCCAAGGCGCGCATCGTCATCAGCGAGTTTCCGAGCTTCGAGCAGGCCAAGGCGTGGCGCTACTCGCCCGCCTACATGAAGATCGTCACGGTGCGGCTGCGCGAATCGAGCTCGCGGCAATATATCGTCGAGGGACCGGCGGAGTGAGGCCTCCGGTCATTGCGAGGAGGGCGAAGCCCGACGAAGCAATCGCGATCGACCGGCGCATGCGCAAGTGAAGGGAGATTGCTTCGCTTGCGCTCGCAATGACGACGACGTCGCAATGACGGCTACATCGTGTGCCGCGGGTGCCTCGACCTCACCGCGGCCTGGGTGTCCGGCTTCTTCGTCTCCGCGGTGCGCGTGCGTTCGGCGCGCTCTGCCTGCGCGATCTCGTGCCAGTTGCCGCCCGACTGGATGTGCGCCGGATCGTAGCCGGGCATCGGCCGGCGCAGGCCGTATTTGGCGCCATGCGCATCGAACCAGCGCCATACCGCCTCGTCATCGCCGCGATCGACGTTCATGACATCGACCGCGCGGCCATGACCGTAGCCGCCGACCGCGCGGCTGCCGCCGTGCAGCGAATTGCCCGGCCGCGCCTTGAAGCCCGACGCGAGCATCTGCCGATAGTCGTCGCGGAAGGCGCTCAGGATCGACCAGTGCAGCCCCGCCGCGTCCATCGCGCGGCCGGCATGATAGAGCTCCTCGCGGAAATCCGGATCCATGCCGCGGATCACGTAGTCCTTGAGCGACATGTGCATCCGCTTGGCGGCTGCCACGTCCTTCCAGGTGAAGTCGCCCGAATTGTCCTTCTTGTCCGGCACGCGCTCGTAGACGTCCCACAGGTAGTCGTCGACCACGTCCATCGGATTTGCCTTCTTGGCCGGCGGCGCCTCGACCTTCTTCTCGACCGGCTTGATGCGTGCCGCCTCGGCCGGAACCCGGAGCGGCGCGGGCTTCGGTGCCGCGATGTTCGCCGTTCCCTCGTCGGCGAGCGCGAGGCGCACCGTGCCGGTCGGCGCGTCGTCCGCCTCATCGTTCGCCGGCAGGCCGGTGCGCTTCCAGCGCGCCGCAAACGCGAGACGCTCGACCGCGCGGCGCGTGCGCACCGGCGCGGGATGCGGCGGATGCGGCAAGGCCGCGACCATCAATGAGCGGGTCGGCACATTGGTCTTGACGATCCTTGTTTCGTCGCGCGGCGCCGCGGGCGCGACCTTCTGCGCGACGTTCGGCTGCGCCAGCGCCTTCTCGATCACCCAGTCGCCCTGATGCGGGGTCGGGAACGGGCGAGACATCGCGAGCGGCAGCGCGACGAGAAAGACCACGACGACGCCCGTCAGCGCCGCGATCACCAGCACGACGCCCGACAGCCGATCAGCCGACTTTGTGGCGAGACCCCCTCGCATACCCCCATCCTACGCAAAGCTACAGACAGCGTGCCTCTGTCTGACGTTCCGCTCATCGGCCGCGGCGAGGCGGCGCGATCCCCAATCACGCACTCATTCGCGCATCATTTCGCGAGGACCTTATTATCGCGTTAACCGCCGAGCGCCGTTCCGCGATTGGCGATGGAACCCGCGACGACGTGCGTCAGCCCGCGTTTACTTTTCGTTTTTGTCTTGCGTTCTTGTCCTGTGCGCGGCGCTCGTGTGACCGATTGCGGCGCGGCCGCATCCGGCTGCGCGGATGGTTAATGGCGGGAACCGTGCGTCACGCCGACGGGATCGAGCGCGATCATCAGGACGCGGTCGTTCGCCGCTCGAGCAACTTGATCAGCGCATTGAGCGTGCGGTTCACCGGCACGGCGATGCCGAGCGCGTCGCCTTGGCGCACCACGTAGCCGTTGAGGTGATCGATCTCGGTGCGCCGGCCGCGGCGGATGTCCTGCGCGGTCGACGACATCGTCACCGGCATGCCGTCGGCGAGCTTCAGCGCGGCGTCGACGATGTTGTCGGGCAGGCGCACGCCCTTGGCGGCCGCGACCGCCGCGACCTCGCGCACCGCGTCGGTCATGACGGCGCGGATCTCCGCCAGCGCCACCATCTCGCCGTAGCGCGCGCCGCCGAGCGCCGAGATCGCGTTGTAGGCGCAGTTGAGCGTGAGCTTGGTCCACAGCTCGACCTCGACCTCCTCGGAGATGCGCACCGGTACGCCGGCGCCGGCGAACAGCGCCGCGATCGCCGCGAGCAGCGGCCGGTCCGACCGGCCGGGGCGGGCGAACGCCCGCAATTGCCCGATCACCAAGTTGCCGCCGCCGGTATGCCGCACGTGCCCGGGCGCCGCCATCTCGGCCGCCGCATAGACGAGCGCCGGCAACACCTGGTTGTCGATGCGCGCATGGATGCGCTCGACATTGTCGACCCCGTTCTGCAGGCTGAGCACGATCGCCGCGTCGGACAGATGCGGCGCCAGGGCGCGGGCGGCCGCGTCCGTATCGGTGCTCTTGACGCAGAACAGCACCAGCGCGGCGCCGCGTGCCGCCGCCATATCCTCCGTCGCCGCCAGCGCAATCGCCTGCTTGCCGGCGCCGCTCTCGATCACGAGGCCGGCGCGCCGGATCGCCGCCACATGCGCGGCGCGGCCGATCAGGGTCACGGGCGCGCCGGCGCGCGCCAGCATGCCGCCGAAGAAACAGCCAAGCGCTCCGGCACCGACCACGGCAACCGGGGTCAGACTGACATCCATGTCAGAATCTCAAATGTCGCCTCGGCACAATCGAGGCGGCGCTGGTCCTATCATGAGGGCCTTCCGCGTGCATCTCGCCGCCGCCGCTGAACCTCGGCCACGAATCGCGCGACTGACCGATGATGTGACTTTTCCAAACCGCGGCGATGCCGTATGGTTAACGATAGGCCACACCGGTTCACGTGCTGCGGTTGGTAGGCGTCCGCAGATGCGCCATGGCGTAAAAGCAGCGTACGCGAAGGCTGTTTCCAGCAGCGTGCTGGTTTGCGTCACGCTGACCTCGGGCGCCATGTTCGGAATGGCGGCGCAGAGCGCGCTCTTCCACCTCGGCTTGGATTTCGGCAGCGTGCGCGACGACCTGATCGTCGGCCGGATCGCGCATTCGCGCTCGGCGCTCGCCTGGTGGGCATGGTGGCTGGCGCCGCTGGCGGCGTTCTTCATCGGGCCGCTGAGCGTCGCGCTCACGCGCTGGCTCCTCGCCAACTGGTGGCTGTTTCGCGCCGCGCGGCTCGTCGCCACGGCCGCGCTCGTGCTCGTCCTCGCCGCGATCGGCGAGCTGCCCGCCGCATCGACGACCCTCGACGTGCGCTCGGGCGCGGCCGCCAGCATGCTGGTGGCGGTGCTGTCGGCGCTGCTCGCCTGGCTCGGCGCCCGCATCCTCGACGCGCCGCGGCGAAAGCCGGCGCTCGCCGCCCCCGCTCGCCGCCGGCTCCCGGCGCGGCCGCCCGAAGCGATCCGCTTCCGCGTGCCGGCGCCGATCCCGGCGCCCGTGCCGTGGCGCGGCGGCGGCAGCGCCGCCGCCGGCGCGCCGTTCGTGCGCGTGCGCCAGCCGCATGCGCTGGTCGCCCGCTTCACGCTCGCGCGCCTCGCGCTCGTCGCCGCGCTTGCGCTCGTGGTCTTTGCCGGCGTTGCCGCGGTGAGCGGCATCACGGTGCTGGTCGAGCAGGCGACGCCGGCCGCGCTGCGGCAACTGGTCGCCCGCAGCGGCCTGCCGGTGCCGGCGCCAGCGGCCACCGCGCAGGACGACGGGATGGCGGTCGCAACGCCGGCGCCCTCGCCGACGCAGGCGGCGCCCGCCGGCATGGTGATCGGCGGCATGCTGATCCCGGAGAGCGAGCTCACCTTCGCCAAGGGCTACGCCAAGCGACACGCCGCCATCGCGGCCGTCGAGCGCCAATCCGCCAGGATCGTCGCGGCGGCCGAGAAGGCGGAGAAAAGGATGCCGGCGAGGCTCAAGCACGTCGCCGCCTTGCGTCCCGTTCGCTACGGCCACGCGCGTCGTCACGTCAGCTATGTGCGCCACGCCGCGCGGCACTATCGCGTCCGCAAGCGCTACACCCGCGAACGCCACCTTGCGCCGCGCCATCCCTATCGGGCGCACGATCCGCGTCGCCTGCGCGGGCATGATCGCTATGCCCGCCTCGAGCCGCACTATCGCGTCGCGAGCTTCTGAACGGCGCGGCGCCGACGGCATTGCGCCGGCCGCGCGCGCCCCCGGCAAGGCGAAAACCGCTGCAATTCCCGGCACATCGCCGCATTCCGCGGCGCGGCTTCGATCGCAGGCCGGGGCGCCGGCCGCGCGCACAGGTTGCGCGCCGGAACCGCGACTCGCAGAAATGAGTAACGCCCCGTAAGGGAAAATTAACAGCCCGTTAACCTCCCGGGTAAACATTGACGTGCGGTGGAACGCACGAGGCAAAGCCATGAAACCGCTGCCTGCCGCCGGACCGGCCCCGCAAATCGATGACGACCAGCTCGTCCCCGACGAGCTGATCGGGCGACTCTATCGCGCCAGCGAAAGCACCGTGTTCGATCTCCTGCCCGAGCTCACGCTGCAGGACCGCGCCTATCTGGCGATGTTCTGCTACCGCAAGTCCCATCTGCACCGCATCGGCCTCGCCATCGCGGCGACCTGCGACGAGAACGTGCTGGTGCAGACCTGGGGAACGGCGCTCGGCCAGACGCTCTATGCCCAGTCGCGCGAGGCGCCGCCGGCGCCGCAGCGCGTGCCGGGCCAGCACCGCGTGAAGATCACGCTCGCGACGCTGGGCGGCGCGTCGTGGGTCGGGTCGGACGACGACGAAGACGAGGCCGACGACGCGGCCGGGTTCACGATCCCGCTGAATTGACTTCTTCGTCATTGCGAGGGATGCGAAGCATCCCGAAGCAATCTCGCTCCGCTCGCGCATGCGTTCGCGGATCGAGATTGCTTCGGCGTGCTGCGCACGCCTCGCAATGACGGTCAGCTTCCGGGAACAAGCCCCTTCGGCAGCGTGAAGCAATACTTCGCGATGTCGCCCGCGCGCGTGAACCACACGCGCTCGCGGTTCTTGTGCTCCACGCAATGGCGGATCGCCTGGCGCAGCGGGCGCAGGCGGAACGGCTGGCCGACGACGAAGCCGTGCAGCGCCAGCGCGAACACCAGCGGCGCGCGCTCCGACTGCTCCAGCATCTCCTCGAACTGATCGACGATCATGTCGGCGAATTCGCGCCCCGTATGGTCGCGCCACACCAGCGTGCCGGCGTCGTTGAGCTCCATCGGGTAGGGCACCGACAAGAGCGGCCCGGCGCGGGTCTGCATCCAGATCGGCTGGTCGTCGACCGGCCAGTCGAGCAGGTGGGTGTAGCCGGCTTCCCGCAAGAGGTCGGGCGTCACGCTCGATTCGAGCGCGCCCGGCCCCATCCAGCCGGTCGGCCGCACGCCGACATGCTGCGCAATCGTATCGCTGCACTGCCTGATCGCGTTCGCCTCGTCGGTCTCCCACATGCCGCGCAGCACCTCGGCATTGGTGCGGCCGTGGCCGAGCACGTCGTCGCCGCGCGCCTTGATCTTGTCGACGATCGCCGGATAGTGCAGGCACACCTCGCTGTTGAGCAGGATCGAGGCCGGGAGCTTGAGCTCGTCGAGGATCTCGAACAGCCGCCAGTTGCCGATGCGGTTGCCATAGTCGCGCCAGGCGAAATTGCGCGAGTTCTGCTGTCCCTCGCGCCGGGCCGGATCCATGCCGATGCCGGCGCCGAAGGCGAAATGCTCGATGTTGAGCGCGACGTAGAAGGCGAGCCGCTTGCCGCCCGGCCAGCTGTAGTCCGGCCGCTTTGTGATCGGCGAATACGCATAGCGGCCATGGCCGGGAAGCTTGAGCATGGGGGGCTCCTGATGATCGGTGCGGACGATGGCGCGAATCGCGCGAGGGTTCAATTGGCCGCCGGCGGCGTCGACTATCGATGCCTTTCAGCCCCATCGCATCGAGGGGCCCAGGGCATCTGTGGCTTTTGCGCAACGTCGCGCCGGAAAGGTCGGCATGAGGGAGCGGACATTGGTGCAGGGCACACGCGATTGCCCTCACCCGCAAGCGGAGGAGGGGATCTGGTCGCCTACGCGTGCCGCGTGCGATAGGCCGCGAGCGCTGCGCCGAACGCCTCGAACAGCTTGCGATTGATCGGATTGCGCTGCGCCTCGTGCTCGGCGTGCCATTGGACGCCGAGGGCAAAGCCGGGCGCCTCGGCGATGCGTATCGCCTCGTAGGTGCCGTCTTCGGCGATGCCCTCGATGACGACGCGCTTGCCCGGATCGAGGATGCCCTGGCCGTGCAGCGAGTTGACGCGGATGGTCTCGGCGCCGAGCAGCGTCGCGAAGGCCCCGCCCGGCGTCAGCCGCACCTCGTGGCGGTCGGCGAAAACCACCTCGAGGTCGGGATGGACCTCGCCGTTGGGCAGCCGCGGCATGCGATGGTTCATGCGGCCGGGCAGCTCGCGGATCTCCGGATGCAGCGAGCCGCCGAACGCCACGTTCATCTCCTGGAAGCCGCGGCAGATGCCGAACAGCGGCATGCCGCGCGCGACGCTCGCCTGGACCACCGCGAGCGCGAGCGCGTCGCGGTTGCGGTCGTAGGGCTCGTGCTTCGGGTCCTCGGCGTGACCGAAATGGCTCGGATGCACGTTGGCGCGCGCGCCGGTGAGCAGGATGCCGTCGACCGCCTCGAGCAGGGCGCCGATATCGGTGATCTCGGGCGTGCCGGCGAACATCAGCGGCAGCGCGCCGGCGACCTCGGCGACCGCGCGCAGGTTGCGCTCGCCGACCCGCTGTGCCGTGAACTTGCCTTCGACCAGATGGGCGCTGCCGATGACGCCGACGACCGGGCGCTGCCGCGTGCTCATGCGAAACGTACTACCTGTCCGCCCGCCGCGCCGCAATCGCAGGCCGGCGCCGCGCAACGGCAGGCGCAGCGGCGGACGAGCCGGAGAGCGCTCGTCCGCCGGAGCGGAGAACCGAAGGGGGGTGGCGTCGAGCCTTGGCGATTCTCACCAGGGATTGCCGGGAAACGGCATGCCGGTCGTCGCATCGTAGGGCGGGCTTGGCGGCGGCGGCACCGGTACGTCCGGGGGAGGCGTCCAATCCTCGGTGGGCGGGACGTAGGGTTGGTTGGACACATAAGGCTGGTCGGGCACGTTGCGGCCCCACATGAAGCGGTAGCCGCGGCTGAGCATGCATTGCTTCATCGCCGCATTGTCGAGCCGGTAGCGGCTCGCGCCCGTCTTCGCGTAGCAGTAGTTCATGTCTCGCTGATGGATCGCGTCGCTGCGCGGATGGCCGTTCGGCCGGATCAGGTCGTAGTAGGCATTGACCGGCCTTGCCTGCGCGGTGAGCACGCTGCCAATGAGCAGGGCGGTAACAACGAGGGTGCGTTTCATGGCGCTATCCTCCGCAAATCCCATCCTGTTGATGGGTGGGGGCGGGGGACGTGCGCGTTCAAAGGCTTACCAAGAATTCATGTGCCGGACGCGTCGGGCTCCCGCGTGCCAGGATGGGCGTCTCCCCGTTGCATCGGCGCGTGGGCCGGCGCATCATCCACCCGAACAAAAATATTGCGCAAAACCCCAAGGAGCGGCTCCGATGCATGACATCGTCATTCGCGGCGGCAACATCATCGACGGCACCGGCAAGGCGGCGTTCGCGGGCGACGTCGCGATCGACGGCGGCCGCATCGCGGCGGTCGGCGGCAAGCAGGGACCGGGCAAGCGCGAGATCGACGCGCGCGGCCTCATGGTCACGCCCGGCTGGGTCGACGTGCACACGCACTATGACGGCCAGGCGTTGTGGGACCCGCTGATCACCCCGTCGTGCTGGCACGGCGTCACCACGGTGATGTTCGGCAACTGCGGCGTCGGCTTCGCGCCGGTGAAGAAGGAGCACCGCGGCGCGCTCATGGATCTCATGGAGGGCGTCGAGGAAATCCCCAACCCGGTGCTTGCCGCCGGGCTCAACTGGGACTGGGAGACGTTTCCGCAGTTCATGGACGCGCTCGACCGCGGCGGGCCGCGCGCGATCGACATCGCGGCGCAGTTCGCGCATCTGCCGGCGCGCGTCTACGTCATGGGCGACCGCGCGCTTCGCCGCGAGCCGGCGACGCCGGACGACATCGCCAGGATGCGCGACCTCACCGTCGAGGCGCTGCGCGCCGGCGCCTTCGGCTTCACCACCTCGCGCACCGATTCGCACAAGACGCCGGACGGCGAGCTCGTGCCGTCGCGCGACGCCGACGACCACGAGCTGCTCGGCATCGGCGCGGCGCTCGGCATCACGGGGACCGGCGCCTTCGGCATGAACAGCGACTTCGACGACGAGGAGTTCGAGCTGCGCTGGATGCGGAAGCTCGCGCGCGACACCGGCCGCCCGGTCTGGTTCCTGCTCACCGACCGCTACCAGGATCCGCAGCGCTGGCGCCGTCTGATGAGCGCCGTACACCAGGCCCGCGCCGACGGCCTGTCGATCACGGCGCAGATGGCGGGCCGGCCGATCGGCGTGATGATGGGGGTGGGCACCGCGCTCAACCCGTTCACGGTGCGGCCGAGCTACATGGCGCTCGAAAACCTGCCGATCGCCGAGCAGCGCCGCCGCCTGCGCGATCCGGCGGTGCGGGCGCAGATCCTCGCCGAGAAGCCGTCGGACGTCGAGGTCGCGAAGCTTGCGCAATTCCGCCAGGCCGTGACCACCAAGTGGGAGCGCTTCTACGTCATGGGCAATCCGCCCGACTACGAGCCGGGCCCCGAGAAGGCCATCGCGGCGATCGCGGCGCGGACGGGCCGGCCGCCCGACGAGGTTGCGTACGACATCATCATCCAGGACGACCAGTATCTCTGGTTCCCGGTCGTCAACTACACGACCGAGGACCATGGGTCGATCTTCGAGATGCTCAACGACCCGGCTTGCCTGCTCGGCCTCTCCGACGGCGGCGCGCACTGCACCTCGATCGTCGATTCGGGCGTGCCGACCTTCATGCTCACGCACTGGGGCCGCGACCGCACGCGCGGGCCGAAGCTGCCGCTCGAGATGCTGATCAAGCGCCAGACCAGCGAGACCGCCGACTTCTTCGGCTTCACCGATCGCGGCCGCCTCGCGCCCGGCCTGCGCGCCGACATCAACCTGGTCGACCACGGCCGCCTGCAGGTGCAGAAGCCGGAGATCGTGCACGACATGCCGGCGAACGGCCGCCGCTTCGTGCAGCGGGTCGACGGCTACGAGATGACCATCTGCGCCGGGGCGCCGATCTTCGAGCGCGGCGAGCACACCGGCGCGATGCCGGGCAAGCTGGTGCGGGCGGGGCAGTTCGCGAGCGCGGGGCTCGCGGCGGCGGAGTGAGACCAGCACGCTTCGCGCATCGGCCGACCTAGAGCATGTTCCGTTCCTTTGGAATCGGACACGCTGATCGCGCTATGGGAGGAGGCCGTCCTGGCCGACGCCGGATACGAGGTCGCGTGCGCGACCGGCACGCTCGATCGCGTGCGCTCGTTGGTCGTCGGCGCGCGCGCCGATGCGGCCGTGCTCAAGGCGCACCTCTATGGCGAGCCGACGACCGAGCTCGCGATCATGCTGCGCGCAAGAAAGGTCCCGTTCGCCTTCGCGTCGACCTATGGGGCGGCGCTGCGCCACCGCCTGCCGCCGACGCTGCAGGGCGCGCCGATCCTCGCGCGGCCTTGCAACGGCGCGCAGTTTCTCGCAGCCGTTCGGGCGCTGACCGGCGGCAAATGATCCGCTTACCGGCGCCGCTTACGCCGAGGCGCGCAGAATGCTGGGCGGCAGCGCGCTCTGCCCCATCGAATGCTCGTAGGCGATCGCCGGCGCCGACGGATTGAACGGAATGCCGAGCCGTTCGCGCACGTGGCTTTCCAGCCGGTCGCGCTCGCGCACGAGGTCGTGCGCCTTGAGGTGGTCGGTCCACACATGCGCGACGTAGCCGTCGCCCGGCCGGCCCTTGTAGTAGTCGGCCTCCGCCGTGTAGTCGACCTCGTCCTGGTGCAGGCGGTCGCCGTTCTTCGCCGTGTAGGTCCAGGCGCCGCCGTCGCTCACCGCGTCGTCGTAATAGGGCGAGCCCGGATAGGGCGTGATGATGGTCGCGTCGAAATCGTCGGCGCGCACGTCGAGCAGCCACTCGGTGGTCTCAGCGATGGTCTGCGCCGACTCGCCCGGGTGGCCGAGCGACATCAGCGCCTTGATCTTGAGCCCGGCCTCGCGCGCGATCTCGAAGCAGCGCGTGTTGTCCTCTTTCGTCGCCTGCTTGGCGATGTTGTCGAGGATGCGGTCGGAGCCCGACTCGAAGCCGACCAGCAGCCAGCGGAAGCCGGCGCGGCGCATCGCGTCCGCCTGCTGCGGCGTGAACAGCTCGGCCTTGACGAAGCCGCGCAGCCGCCATTCGCTGCCGAGGCGCTTCTGCGCCGCGACGATCTCTTCCATCAGCTCGACGATGCTCGTGTTCACGTTGAGCTCGTCGTCGTAGAACATGAAGCCGGTGCAGCCGTAGTGCCGGTGCATCTCGACCATCTCGGCGACGATGCTCGCGCTGCTGCGGGTGCGGATGTGGCGCAGCATCGGCGAGTTGCGCCCGGCGCAGAACTTGCAGCCGAACGGGCAGCCGAGCTGGGCGATCAGCGAGAGCGCCGGCGCGCCGTCGATCCGGTAGCGGTAGCTCGCGACGTCGACGAGGTGGCGGGCCGGGAACGGGGTCGTCTCGAGGTCGGCGTCGCCCAGCCAGTAGGGCGAGTGGCGGTCGTCCGCATCGAGCACGCTGCCGCGCGGCGCCCGCAACGCCTCGATCACCGCGCGCTCGCCGTCGCCCGCGACGATGACGTCGAAAATCCGCCGCAGCGCGTCCATCGCGCGCGTGCCGCGCCCGGGGCGGGAGCGCTTGGCCTCACGCTTCGCCGCCGCGTTGGCGAGCGTCGGATGCGGACCGCCGAGAATGATGCGGCTCGCCGGCGCGGCGGCACGGATGGCGGCGGCGATCTTGACGGCGGCGGGAAGCTGCGGGCTCGTCGCCGTGATCCCATAGGTCGGCGCCGCCGGCTGCGTCGCCGCATGCGCCGCGATCGCGTCGAGAAAATTGCTCACGCCGGAGAGATCGAGCACCTCGACCCGGCCGGCCTTCGCCTGCTCGAGCGCCGCCGCGACGCGCAGCACGCCGAGCGACATGAACACGCGCTCGTCGAGCAGAAACGGCGACGGCGGGATGACCAGGCACACGGTCATGACGATTTGAGCCCTAAATCCCCGTAGAGCTGGCCCCGGCGGCGATGCGGGACGGCGATGCGACTTGGGTACCAAACCTGGGTACCAGCTTGGGTACCGGCTCGCGGCACTGGGCGCAAGCGTGACGTGCGGGCGGCGACGAAACAAGGCTAAGGGCCGTAGGTATCTGCTTTTCCAGCCGATTCCCGGCAAATGTGGCATTTCGGCTACGCGTTCCGGCGCCCCGAAGGTGCTTTAGAGACTGTTCACGAACGGCCGGAATACTGCCGCGGTGGGTTGCGTATGGGGACGCGGACATGACGACACGGGCAACGAAGCTTCTGGCGGCGGAAAACGATCTCAAATTGCTGATGGCCGACGTGACGCGGGCCATGGAGAAGGCGCAGGACGCCGTCGCGCGCCTCGCCGGCAAGGCGGCGGCCGAGGCCGCGTCGGCGCACGCACAAGCCGAGCCTTCCTCGCGCCCGGGCAGGTAGTCGCGAAATCGCCGCCGCCCGGCGCGCGCCGACTGACGCGCTTCGCCGCCTTGGGCCGCGATCCGGCCGCGCGATCCCGGCGACCAGAGCATATTCCGTTCCTTCGGAATCGGAACATGCTCTAGCGTTCTTTATTCGGCGCATGCTCTTGTCGGCGGAGCGGCGTCCACCCCTGATCAAGTCGGGGCAGGCTTTCGCCGGAACATGCGTTAGGCGCATGCCCGCACGTCTGGCCTCGCGCGCCGCAACCCGCTAATCAATGCGCTTCGCATCAGTCCAATGATTCACAGGGCGCAGCATGGTCGTCAGAGCGGGGCGCGAATTTCTGGCCATTCCGGGGCCGACCACGGTGCCGGACGAGGTGCTGCAGGCGATGCATCGCCCGGCGATCGACATCTACGCGGGCTCGCTGCTCGCGCTCACCGATCGCCTGCTCGCCAACCTGCGCTGGCTGTTTAGCACCAAGGGGCGGACCTACATCTACATCGCCAATGGCCACGGCGCCTGGGAAGCGGCTTTGACCAACGTGCTGTCGCGCGGCGACCGCATCCTGGTGCTGGAAAGCGGCCGTTTCGCCACCGGCTGGGGCGACATGGCGGCAAAGCTCGGCGTCGCGGTCGACGTCCTCCAGGGCGACTGGCGGCGCGCCGTGCGTCCGGCCGAGGTCGAGGCGCGGCTGCGCCAGGATGCGAAGACGACGGGCAAGGATCGCTTCAAGGCGGTGCTCGTGGTGCAGGTCGACACCGCCTCCGGCGTGGTGAACGACCTGGCGGCGATCGGCAAGGCGATCAGGGCGTCGGGGCACGATGCGCTCTACATGGTGGACGCGGTCGCCTCGCTCGGCTGCATGCCGTTCGAGATGGATGCGTGGGGCATCGACGTGGCGATGTCGGGGTCGCAGAAGGGCCTGATGACCCCGCCCGGGCTGAGCTTCGTCGCCGCCGGCCGGCGCGCGCGCGCCGCGCACAAGCGCGCCGACCTGCGCACGCCCTATTGGGACTGGACCGCGCGCGAGAGCAAGATCCACTACATGAAATACGCCGGCACGCCGCCCGAGCACCTGATGTTCGGCCTCGACCAGGCGTTCGCCGTGATCCGCGCCGAAGGGCTCGACAACATCTTCCGCCGCCATCGCCTGCTCGCCGAGGCGGTGCGCCGCGCCGTCTCGGTGTGGGCGCGCGGCAAAGCGATCGAGCTCAACGTCGCGGCCCCGGCCGAGCGTTCCGACACCGTGACCATGGTCCGCATGGCGGGAGCGCGCCGGGCGCGGCCGCTGCTCGAATATTGCAACACGAAGTGCGGCGTGGTGCTCGGGCAGGGGCTCGGCGAATGGCTCGACCGGGCCTTCCGCATCGCCCACATGGGCCATGTCAACGCGCCGATGGTGCTCGGCACGCTCGGCGTGATCGAATGCGCGCTCGACGCGCTCGACATTCCCCACCGCAAGGGCGGCGTGCAGGCGGCGATCGACTGGCTCGGCCGCGAGGTCAAGGCCTAGCGCGCTTCAGCGTTGGAACTGGCCGCCCTTATCTCCGCGCGCGACCATCGCACCAGACGCCCTTGTCGGGCACGACGCACGCGTCCTGGCGATCGGGACCGGCGGTGTCGCGGCAGTTGGCGATTGCCTGGCTCTTCGCTTCCGCCGCCGTGTCGGCGATCGCCCAGCCGAAGCCCGGCGTGCCGTTTTTCGGATCGAGCGCCTCGGCGGCGCACTGGTTGTTGAAGGTCGCCATGACCTTGCACAGCGCCCGCGCCGTGTCGGAACCGACCGTCTTGCAGCCGGCGACCGCCTTCGACCTCGCCTCGGCCGCGCTCGAGGCGTTGACGTAGATGAACATCGAAATGCCGCTCTCCGCGACATCGGCCGGCAGGCCGATCGCGACCGCGCCGGCGGCCTGCGCGACATTCGGTGTCGCGAGACATGCGCCCAATAGGCAAACCGATCCGATCGACCGCGCCGCAACCGTCACTTGCGCCAGCCCGTCACCCCACGTCCGTTTCATCCTGATCCTCCGAGTGTCCACGCGTTCGATGAGTAGCAGAACGCGCCGCGTCTGTCAGCGCGGGGTTCCGATGATCCACCGATGATCCCGGCTAGTCGAGCGCCTTGTACAAGCGCTCATCATAGAGCGCGCCGATCGCCGGCGCGATCTTGTCGCGAAACGCGCGCGTCGCCGCGATCATGCCGTGCGCCTGCGCGGCCGCGCGGTTCGCCCACGCCTCGATCACGGTGAAGTGGTTCTGCCGGTTGGTCTGCGTCAGCGCCTCGAAGCGCAGGTTGCCGGGTTCCTGGCGTCCGTCCTCGGCATGCTGCCTGAGCAGCGCGCGGCTCATCGCGCGCTGCGGCGGAATGACGTCGACGTGCGTGACCACGATGACTGCATCGCCGCCGAGGCTCGCCACCGGCGCGCCGACCGACAACGGGAACGTGACGCGCGCGTCATCGGGCGCGTTCTCGATCCGCTTGAGCTTGTCGGCGAGCTGCGCGGTCTGCGCCGCCTTGGCATGGGCGTCGAGCGCCGGCTGGTCCTTCCATGCCGCGAGCATGATGAACTGGTTGGCCCGGCCGATGCGCTGCGCCGCCTCGGCGCGCAAATTGCCGGCCGCATGGCGCATCGCGTCGCGCATCTCGCGCGCGAGTGCGGCGCCTTCGGCCGTGGCCGTCGGCATCACCTCCAGATAGGTCACGACGTAGCGCGGCCCGTCGGGCACCGGCGGCGCGGCCTGGGCATAGGCGCCCGCGATGGCCATGTCGGCGATGATCGTTGCGGCGAGAGCCGCCCGGATTGCGGCCGTCATCGGTATTCCTCCCGTGAAGTTGCGCGCAGTCTATCGCAGCACCAGGCGCGGCAGCCAGAGCGAGAGAGCCGGCACATAGGTGCGAGCGGCGTCTTTCGCGCATTCCGCTTGCGCTCGATCCGCGCTACGCTGGTCATGACCGGCGGACACGCGTCGGCTTCGATGGGAGGAAATCATGACCAGGCGCTCGTCAGTTCTGGTGGCCGCCGCCTTGGCCCTGGGCGCGTTCATCCTGCCTGCCACCGCCGCGCGCGCGGCGGACGTGAAGGTGCTCACCTCGGTCGCGCTCAAGTCGGTGCTCGACGAGCTCGCCCCGGCCTACGAGAAGGCGACCGGCAACAAGCTGATCATCGACTACGGGCTCGCGGCCGAGCTCAAGAAGCGCGTGCTCGCCGGCGAGACCGCCGACGTCATCATGCTGACGCGCGCGATGATGGAGGACCTGCAGAAGCAGAACAAGCTCGCCGGCGACCTCGTCAACGTGGCCGGAACCCCGGTCGCGGTCGTGGCCCGCGCCGGCGCGCCGAAGCCGGACATCAGCTCGGTCGAGGCCTTCAAGAAGACGCTGCTCGCGGCCAAGTCGATCGTCTATGCGGACCCGGCGAAAGGTGGGCTGAGCGGCGTCGTGTTCGCCCGCGTGCTCGATCGTCTCGGCATCGCGGCGCAGATGAAGGGGAAGACCATATTGGTGCCGGGCGCCCAGGCCGCGGAGGTCGTCGCCAAGGGCGACGCCGAGCTCGGCGTCGGCCAGGCTTCGGAGATCGTGCCGGTCGCCGGCGCGCAGCTGATCGGCCCGCTTCCCGGCGAGCTTGCGAGCGTCACCCTGTTCACCGCGGCCGTCGGCGCCGGGAGCGGATCGCCCGCGGCCGCCAAGGCGCTCATCGAGTTCCTGACCGGGCCGCAGGCGGCGCCGCGCTTCCGGGCGAAAGGCTTTCAGCCGGGATGAGCCGCGATCGCCTGCATCCACGCTGATCGCGCCGACGCAAGCCGCTTGCGCGAGGATCGCTCCGCACAGTAACGCTTGGTCCCGTGAGCGATGCACCGAGCGAGACGTTGTCCGGGCAGGGGGTGCCCCGCGCCCTGGCGGCGCGCGTCCCGTTCTATTACGGCTGGATCGTGCTCGCCTGCCTGTGCTGCGCGGGCTTCGCGCGGCAGGGATCGGCGGTCGCCACATTCTCCATTTTCGTCGAGCCGCTGACGCGGGAATTCGGCTGGTCGCGCACCGCCGTGTCGGGCGCGGTATCGCTCGGCGGCCTGCTCGCCGCGCTGGTCGCGCCGCTGATCGGGCCGCTGCTCGACCGCCGCGGCTCGCGGCTGGTGCTGTGTCTCGCGGTGCTCGTCAGCGGCACCGCGCTCCTGCTGCTGTCGCTCACCCCGTCGCTGCTCGTGTTCTATCTCCTCTTCTGCATCGCCCGCATGAACTGGGCGGGGCCGTTCGAGCTCGGCATCTATGCGGGGTTGAACAACTGGTTTCTCGCCCGCCGCACCGCCGCGGCCTCGATCGCCAACCTCGCGCAGATGCTCGGGCTCGCGACCATGCCGCTGATCGCGCAGTTCGCGATCGCGCGCGCCGGCTGGCGCGCCGGCTGGGTTGCGCTCGGCGCCGCCGTGATGATCATCGGCTTCCTTCCCGTCGCCCTTCTTCTTGTGCGCCGGCCCGAGGACATGGGCCTCAAGCCCGACCGGGCGCGTCCGGGCGATGCGGGCGCCGGCGCCAGCCCGCATCTCGAGCCCGCCTTCTCGCGCCCGCAGGCGCTGCGCACCGCGAGCTTCTGGCTGCTGATGCTCTACGCCATGACGATCTATCCGGTGCAGGCGGGCGTCAGCCTGCACCAGGCCGCGCATCTGGTGCGCCGCGGCCTCGATCCGACCACGGCCGCCTTGATCGTCAGCAGCTTCTCGCTCGCGTCGGCGGCGGCGACGATCGCGTGCGGATTCCTGCCGCGGCGCTGGCCGATCCGCTTTCCGCTCGCGGCCGCGGGCCTGCTCGCCGGCATCGCGACCTGGCTGATGCCGGGCATCAATTCGGCCGCCGACGGCTATTTGTGCGCCGGCCTGTTCGGCGCCGGCATCGGCAGCATGCTGACCCTGCTGCCGATCGCCTGGGCCGACTATTTCGGGCGCGCGAACTACGGCGCGATCCGCGGACTGGCCTTGCCGTGCCAGGTGCTGGCGCAGGCGGCGGGCCCGCTCGTCTCCGGCGCGCTCTACGATTGGACCGGCACCTACACGCTGTCGCTGCACGTGTTCGCGGCGCTCTCGGCGCTCAGCATCGTGGTGGCGCTCGCCGCGAAGGAGCCGGGAAGGGCTTAGCGCCGGTCGGGGGACGCTGCGCCGCCGCGCGCCAATATGCTATGGTTCGCGTGTCGCGTTTGACAGCCAGAGGGAGAAAGGTCGTGAGCAGGCAATTGCGCAACGCAGTACTCGTCGGGTCGGCCGTGATGGCGATCGGTGCGCTGAGCTGCACCGGCGCCGCCGCGCTTTCATTCGAGAACATCAACGGAAAATGGTGCACCGAGGGCGGCAGCGAGCAGTTCGACAAGGACAACCTGGTCGCCATCGTCGCCGCGACCGGCGAGCGGCGCGTCTTCCCGATCGTGAGCTACGACTATCAGGCCGACATGATCCGGGTGACCTGGAAGAACGAAAAAGGCGAGAACGTGCACACCGATTTTTCCGAATTCAGCCGCAACGGCCGCCGCATGGTGCAGGTCATGAACGAGGCCGGGCCGCGGCGCGAGTTCTATCGCTGCTGAGGGCAACCGCAAGAAAGAGGCCCGCCTCGGGACCCGCCTGCGAGAACCTGAAGCGCACCGGTGCCACGCCCTGACTTTTCTGACGCCGCCGTCACGATGGTCGATCTCGATGGCTGTGGGGATGTCCGCGATGGCTTAGCGCCGGACGAGCGGCAGGCGCGTCGGCTTCAATGAATCCGCTCGCTTCCCTTGATCTGGCTGCGATGCATGACGCGGCGTGTCTTCGCATCGAACGGATCGCGCCGGTGCAGCACGGAAAGATTGTTCCACATCAGCAGATCGCCCACCCGCCATTGGTGGCACATCGCAAAGCGCGGCTGCGTCGCGTGCGCCCACAGCGCGTCGAGCAGCGCCTCGCTGTCCGCCACCTCGAGACCCAGGACGTAGGCATTGGGCCGTCGCCCCAGGAAGAGCGCCTTGCGGCCGGTCGCCGGCTCGGTGCGCACGAGCGGGTGATGCGCGCCGACCGTCTGGCGCACGTCGGTGACGGCTTTGTAGCCTTTGCGCAGCATGCCGGCGCTGTTGGTCGAGGCGTCGTGCACCGCGATCCTGCCTTCGGCCGCGCGCTTCAGGTCCGGCGGCAACTGCGCATAGGCGAGGAACATGTCGGCGAAATAGGTGTTGCCGCCCGCTTCCGGCGGCGGCACCTCGAGCGCGTGCAGCATCGCGGCCTTGGGGGGCACGTCGACATAGGTCATGTCGGCGTGCCAGACCGCCTCGCCGTCGCCGAGATTCCCGAGCGGCTTGCCATCCTGGACGACGTTGGAAATGACATTGAGCTCGGGGTGGTCCTTGAGGAACGGCTGGCCGTAAGGATTGGGTCCGGGCGGGTCGAGCTCGCCGAAATTCCTGCTGAAGGCGATGAGCTGCGGGTCCGAGAGCTGCTGGTCGTGGAAGACGACGACGAGCCGCTCGCGCCAGGCGTCCGCAATTCTTGCCACGTCGGCCGGCGCCACCGGCCGGGAGAGATCGATCCCGGAGATCTCCGCGCCGAGCGGCGCGGCGAGAGGCCTGATGGCCAGCGTCATGACGTTGCCTCCGGGAATCAGAACGAGATGCCGCTGGCCTTGATCGGGCCTTTCCATTTCTTGATCTCGGCGGCGAGGAACTGCTTGAGATACTCCGGCGTCCGGCGCTCCGGCGCAATCACGTCGCCGCCGACCTGCCGCAGACGCTGCTGCAGGGCCGGCACCTCGAGCGCCGCGACCGTCGCGGCATTGAGCCTGCGCACGATCGCCGGCGGCGTCTGGGCGGGGAGGAAGAACGCGTACCAGCTCGCGATGTCGAAATCGGCGAGCCCCTGCTCCTGCGCGGTCGGCAGATCCGGCAGGGTCGCCGAGCGGGTGTTGCGCAAGATCGCGATCGGCTTGAGGGTCTTTGCGGAGATCTGCGGCAGCGCCAGCGGAAGGCTGAGGCAGTCGTAATCCATCCGGCCGGCCATGACGTCCTGCATGCCCTGCACGACGTTGCGATAGGGGACATGCGTGACCTCGACGCCGATCGCGGAATTGAGCAGCATGCAGGCGAGATGATTGGAGCCGCCGACACCGCCTGAGGCGAAGTGCATCTGCGCCTGGTTCGCCTTGGTGTAGGCGATGAACTGCTGCAGGTTGTCGGCCGGAAGGTCCTTGCGCGCGACCAGCACCAGCGATTCGTCGGTCAGCAGCCCGACCGGAGTGAAATCCGCGATCGCGTTGTAGAGCGGCTTCTTATAGAGCCACTGGCTCTGCGCGAAAGTGCCGACATTGCCGATGATGAATTGATATCCGTCGGGCGCGGCCTTGGCCACGCGCGCGCCGGCCAGCATGCCGCCGCCGCCCGTGATGTTCTCGATCACCACGGGCTGCTTGAGGTTGTTGCTGACGCCGTCCGCGATGATGCGGGCGATGGCATCGCTCGAGCCACCCGCCGCGAACCCCACCACGAGCGTCAATGGACGCGTCGGCCAGTCTTCTGCCCGCGCGCCTGCGCCTGCCGCCGCGGCGACGACGAATGCAATGCGTAGAAGGTGGGTTGCTTTCATCCGATGCTCCCAGATTTGTGCGCCCGCATGCGAAGGATCGCCATGCCGCTGCTCCCCTTCGCGGCCGCGAGATCGTATCATGCGGCAAGGCCGCCGGAACAGCCGGTTGGCCGCGTCGATGACGGCGAAAAACGAGGAGGAAGCGCGATGCAATCGGTTCTCATGACAGGCGCCGCGGGCGGCATCGGCACGCGCATGCGCGCGCTGCTCAAGGGAATCTATCCGCGGCTGCGGCTGAGCGACCTTTCGGCTCCGCGCGACCTCACATCCGACGAGGAATTCGTCGCCGCCGATCTCGCCGACATGGCCGCGGTCGAGCGGGCGGTCGCCGGGATCGAGGGCATCATCCATCTCGGCGGCTTCTCGGTCGAAGGTCCGTGGGAGACGATCCACCGCGCCAACATCGTCGGCTGCTACAACCTGTTCGAGGCGGCGCGCCGCGCCAAGGCCAAGCGCGTGGTGTTCGCCTCCTCGAACCACGCGGTCGGCTTCTATCCGCGCAGCCGCCGCATCGGCCCCGACCACCGCGTGCGGCCGGATTCGCGCTACGGCGTGTCGAAGGCGTTCGGCGAGGCGCTCGGCTCGCTCTATGCGTCGAAGCACGGCATGCGCGTGACCTCGATCCGCATCGGCAATTTCGCCGACACGCCGGTCGACCAGCGCCGGCTCTCGATCTGGATCGCGCCGCAGGATCTCGCGCAATTGATCCGCATCGGCCTCGAGCATCCCGACATCCGCTGCGAGATTTTCTTCGGCGCCTCCGACAATGCGCGCGGCTGGTGGGACAATGCGGATGCGTTCCGCTTCGGCTATCGCCCGACCGGCCGCGGTGAGGATTTTCGCGACGCCGCGCTCGCCGGGCAGGCGAAGCTCAAGCCGGATCGCATCGCCGACTGGTACGAGGGCGGCCCGTTCTGCAGCGACGAGTACGACGGCGACGAGGACTTGTGGTTGCGCTGATGCAGCGGCAACGTCGTGAGGGAGTTTTTCGATTGGTGAAAATACCTATTTGCGGCGCAACATGATAAGGTAGCGAAGGGTGGCAAAAGGCGCGGGCGGTATTTTTCTCCCGCGCGCGGGCGCTTTTCACGACTTGATGCAGGTGATCCATTCCATGCGCCATCGCGTACGCGCGATCTGGATCATCGTCGAAAAAAAGTTTTGGCCTTTATTCGAGTACAGCGGTGCCGACCGCAACGTAATGCAGCATGTTAATGCACGGGAATGCTCCAGCGTGAATTGAATCTTGAACCGGAAATCGGGAGCGCAATTCCGTCTGACATCCAGCAACCGGAGGGGCGAATATGTCGACACTACGCCGTTCGTGGCGCTTGCTCGGGATCGCCGGCGGCCTCATGGGAGCCGCCGCTTTGTCGCATTTCGCGTCGGCGCAGCAGCCGGCGCCCAACTTCGGAATGCCGCAGGTGCACGACCCGGGCGTGCGCGGCGGCTCGCCCGGCGCGGGCGGTCCGCTTGCCGGGCTCGGCGCCGCCGAGCTCGCCTTCTTCACGGCCGCGGCCAATCGATTCCAGGAGATCGATTCGGTCTCCGGCACGATTTCCGGCGAAAACGGCGTCGGTCTCGGCCCGCGCTTCAACTCGAACGGCTGCGGCAGTTGCCATCAGCAGCCGGCCGTCGGCGGCACGAGCCCGGCCGTCAACCCGCAGATCGCGGTGGCCAAGCTCGACGGCGCGCACAACACCATTCCGCCGTTCATCCACCCGCACGGCCCGGTGCGCGAGGCGCGCTTCGTGCGCAATCCGAACGGCACCGCCGACGGCGGCGTGCACGACCTGTTCGTCATCACCGGGCGCAGCGACGCGTCGGGCTGCCACATCCAGCAGCCGGATTTCGCCGCCGAGCTCGCCGCCCACAACGTGATCTTCCGCATCCCGACGCCGCTGTTCGGTCTCGGCCTGGTCGAGGGCGTCTCCGATCTCGGTCTCGAGAACGCGCTCGCCGATAACAGCTTCCTCAAGCAGCAGCTCGGCATTGCCGGCCAGTTCAATCACAGCGGCAATGACGGCTCGATCACCCGCTTCGGCTGGAAGGCGCAAAACAAGTCGGTGCTGATGTTCGCGGGCGAGGCCTACAACGTCGAGCAGGGCGTCACCAACGAGCTCTTCCCCAACGAGCGCGAGCCCGATCCGAGCTGCCAGTTCAACGGCACGCCCGAGGACACGACCAACCTCACCAACACGTTCAACTCGGGCAGCCCGGCCTCGGACTACGCCTCCGACATCGTCAACTTCGCGGCCTTTGCGCGGCTCTCGGCGGCGCCGGCGCCGGTATCGCCGCTGTCGCCGGTCGCGATGCACGGGCAGCAGGTCTTCTCCAACATCGGCTGCCAGGCCTGTCATGCGCTCCAGCTCACCACCGCGAAATCGGCCTATACGGGGCAGAGCAACGTGACGTTCTCGCCGCTCAGCGACTTCGCCCTGCACGACATGGGCTTCGGCCTCGCCGACAACGTCTCGCAGGGCGGCGCCAACGGCCAGCAGTTCCGCAGCGCGCCGCTGTGGGGCGTCGGGCAGCGCATCTTCTTCCTGCACGACGGCCGCACCACGGATCTGGTCGAGGCGATCCGCGACCACGCCAGCGCCGGCTCCGAGGCGAACGCGGTTATCAACAACTTCGAGATGCTGGCGCCGGCCGACAAGCAGGCGCTGCTGGTCTACTTGCGCTCGCTCTGATCCGCCGCGTGCAAGCCATGGGGTGGTTGTTGCGTACGTGCGCTTGCGCGGGGCTGATCGTCGTCGCGGCGTGGCATCAAGGCTCGGCTTCCGAGCCGATGCCGCGCCCCGACGGCGGAGTGGTCGCGAACGGGATCTATGCGAACGCCTATTTCGGCTTGCGCTATGCGGTGCCGGCCGGGTTCAGGCCGGGGCTCGCCGGGCCGGCGCCGTCACAGAGCGGCTACTACGTGCTTGCGACCCTGGTGCCGGCGAAGGAATTCACCGGCACCATCCTGATCGCCGCGCAGGACCTGTTCTTCGCTGCGGTGCCCGACGACGCCATGGCGACCGCGCGCGCCATGGCGGACGCGATGGCGCGCCTTCCCGGGATGGCGATCGACCGGCCGCCCGAGCCGGTGACGCTTGCGGGCCATGCGTTCGGGCGGCTCGATTTCAGCGGCGTCGGGCTCTTTCGCAGCACCTTCGTCACCGCAATCCGCTGCCATCTGGTGAGCTTCAACCTCACGGCCAACAGCCGCGCGGGGCGCGCGGCACTCGTGGCGAGCCTCGACGGGCTCGTCGACGCGCATGTGGCCGGTGCGCCGCGCGCCGAACCGGTGTGCGTCAAGAACCGCGCCGGCGCGGACGAACTCGTGCGCAAGGTCGATCCGCCGGCGCGCCACCCCGCCTTCACGAAAATCCCCGTGCGCATCGTCATCGGCGCCGACGGCAACGTGAAGGACGTGCACGTCATCCGCGCAAGCGATGAGCAGCGCGGCGTGATCGAGCGCGCGCTCGGCCAGTGGAAGTTCAAGCCGCCGGCGATTGACGGGCATGCCGCGGAAATCGAGACCGGCCTGACGATCGAATTCCGCGCCGGCGGCACGGTCGCGTATTCGGGCGGCGGAAGGTGAGGGCGCGTTCCTAAGGATGCATGGTGCGCGCATTACATTCTCTGCGCGCGTGTTTTGCGGTCGGAGAGGGTTGGCGCGCTCAATCGATTGGTCTGCCGCAGTGCGGATTCCTGGAAATTAATTCGGAATTTACGCGGCCCAGCAAACATTTATCCGGGTGGGCGAAGGCCCATCCGCGAATCGTGGGGACACGTCATCATGCACAAGGCCGGAAGTGCAAGCGCAGGCCGCAAGGGCATCCGCTTGACGATCAAGACTGTCGTGTTCAGCGCACTCGGCGCGCTGGCGCTGATCATCGTCGCGACGTTCGGCTGGGGGGCGCTGCAGAGCTGGCAGGCCTACTCGCACGCGGTCGACCAGCGCGAATTCAGCGCGGCGGCGGACCGGTTCATCAAGGGCACCTATGAGATTCTGCTCGAGCGCCTCGCGACCGACAACGCGCTGCAGGCGCCCGGCGCGGCCGACAGCGCCGTGGAGACGAAGATCGGCGGGCTGCGCCAGCAGATCAAGGCTCTCTACGATCCCGGCCTTGCGGAGATCGAGCCGCGCGATTTCGCCAACAAGGCGGCGCTGATCGGCGACCTCAAGGCTGCGATCCAGAAGGCCGACGATATGCGGCGCGATGCCGATTCGGCGATCCGGCAGGCGCGCGAGCAGCGCGACCAGGGCCTGCGCAAGGCCTACGCGCCGGCGATGACCGCGATGATCAACGCCTCGCTGCGCCTCTGGTACACGGCGGTCTACGCCACCGCGGCGGGCGACGCGACCCTGGAGCGGCTCGCCGTGATCAAGGAGATCGGGTGGAAGATGCGCGAGTTCTCCGGCCTCGCCCGCGCGGCTGTTGCCGGCGCGGTCGCGGCGGGCACGCCGATCCCGGCCGATCGCGTGGCGTTGCTCGCCGATGAGAGCGCGCGCGTGAATGCGCTGTGGCTGGTGCTGGAAAACCTCACCAAGGATGCGGACACCGATCAGGCCATCGCCAGCGCGCTGGCAGGGGCGCGCGAGAAGTATTTCAAGGGCTTCGTGCCGTTGGTCGACCGGATGCGCAAGGCGGGCGAGGGCGGACACTATCCGATGACCGCCGCCCAGTTCGTCGACACCACCAACCCGCAGATCGATTCGCTGCTCGCCGTCATGCATGCGGCGAGCGACGCGAGCGACGGACGCCTGCAGGCGATGACCGATGGGGCCTTCGGTCGTCTGCTGGGCAGCCTTGCCCTGCTGGTGCTGGGCCTCGCCATTGCGGTCGGCAGCGTCATCGCCGTCATCGTCCAGGTGACGCGCCCGCTCACCGCGCTGTCGGGCGCGATGGGCAGGATGGCCGAGGGCGACTACGCGGTCGTGCTGCCGGGCCTCGGCCGCAACAACGAGGTCGGCGACGTCGCCGAGGTGGCCGAGCTGCTCAAGCGCAAGGCGATCGAGAACATCGAGCTCGAGGCCAAGGCGAAGCAGGCGGAGGCGAGCCAGGCGGCCGCGCGCAAGGCGCAGATGAATCAGATCGCCGACCAGTTCCAGCAGGCGGTCGGCGGCATCGTCGCGACCGTGTCGGCGGCCTCGACCCAGCTCGAAGGGGCGGCCCGCACGCTTACCCGCAGCGCCGAGACCGCGCAGCAGCGCTCGCAATCCGCCGCGAGCGCGTCGGAGGAAGCCTCCGCCAACGTGAAGTCGGTGGCTGCCGCGAGCGAAGAGATGAGCTCGTCGATCACCGAGATCGGACGGCGCGTGCAGGAGTCGAGCGAGATCGCCGGGCAGGCGGTCAGCCAGGCCCAGCGCACCGACGAGCGCATCGCCAAGCTGGCGCAGGCCGCGAGCCGCATCGGCGACGTGACCCAGCTGATCACCTCGATCGCCGAGCAGACCAATCTCCTCGCCCTCAATGCCACAATCGAGGCGGCGCGCGCCGGCGACGCCGGCAAGGGCTTCGCGGTGGTGGCCCAAGAGGTCAAGCAGCTCGCCGCGCAGACCGCCAAGGCGACGAGCGAGATCAGCAGCCAGATCGCCGAGATGCAGGCAGCGACGCAGGATTCGGTGACCGCCATCAAGGAGATCGGCGGCACGATCACGCGCATCTCCGAGATCGCCGCCTCGATCGCGTCGGCGGTGGAGGAGCAGAGCGCATCCACCCAGGAGATCGCCCGCAACGTCCAGCAGGCGGCGGCGGGCACCGGCGAGGTCGCGAGCAACATCTCCGAGGTGAGCCGCGGCGCAGCCGAGACCGGCTCGGCCTCAGCGCAGGTCCTGTCGTCGGCGCAATCGCTCGCCGGCGAGAGCGAGCGCCTCAAGACGGAGGTGGATAGGTTCCTGGTGACGGTCCGCGCCGCCTGACCACGCGCTCGCGCTACCCGCGCCCGATGAACGAGCGCATGTGGTTGGGCAGGATCGTCGCCTCGTAGAGGTTCACCTCGCCGGGCAGCGCCGCCATCAGCACCGCGACGCGGGCGACGTCCGCGGCCGCCATGATGTAATCGTCCGGCCGCTCGCCCCGGCCCGCCTGGGTGCGGCCGCGGCGGGTCGAGAACGAGGACAGCGTCGCGCCCGGATGAATGATCGAGGCGACGATGTCGTGCTTGCGGCCGTCCATCGTCAGCTGATGCGTCATCCCTTGCAGCCCGAACTTGGTCACCGTGTACGGCAGGGAGTCCGGCCGCGGGGTTTTTGCCGACACGCTGCCGATGTTGATGATGCGGCCGCCTTGCGGCGTCTGCGCCTTCATGATGCGGATCGCCTCGCGGCTGCACAGGAACGGCGCCGTGATGTTGATGTCGAGCGCGGCGCGCCAGTAGTCGAGGCTGATGTCCTCGGTCTCGCGATGCGTGGCGATGCCCGCATTGTTGACCAGCACGTCGAGCCGCCCGAAGGTCTTTTGCACCGTGGCGAACAGCGCCACGATCTCCTCTTCGCGCGTCAGATCCGCCGTGAGCGCGAGCGCTTCGCCGCCGTTGCGCTCGATGCCGGCCGCGACCTCGTCGAGGAGCGCGGCGCGCCGCGCCACCAACACGGTCCTCGCCCCTTCGGCCGCGAACGCCTCGGCGATGCCGCGGCCGATCCCGTTGCTCGCGCCGGTGACGATCGCGATCTTGCCCTGCAGCTGTTTGCCCATGCGCCGCTCAATCGATCGGCACGAAGATCGAGTGCCGCATCTTTGCGTTGACCGCCTTCGATAGGTGGCCCTTGCCGGTGACGTCCTCCACCAGCAGCACCTCGCCGGCGCCGATCACCCGCTTTTCCCCGTCGCTCGCCGTGATCTCGACCCCGCCGTCGAGGTTGATGATGTACTGCCGGCGCGGCGCGGGGTGCCAGTCGAGGTCGTAGTCGCCGCCGGTCTGGCGAAAGATGATGCCGGTCGCCGGCAGGCGCCGCGACAGCTTGCCGCCGGGACGCTCCTCGACCCACTCGACCTCGATGTCGCGGAAATGCGTCTCGCCCTGGGCGTCGACGTAGAGATTGTGGATGCGCATTCCGGCTTAATCCCCTGCTCGTGCGATCGACCGCAAGCTTATGGAACCAATTTCGCCGATCGCGCCTCAACAGGGCGTCGACCTCACGCTCGATTTTAGTGACCCCCCGACGGCTTGCACAGCCTGATGCCGCCTCCTCGACGCACGATGGCGGCGCACGGCGTGCACGGCGGCATGCTCTCGGTCTCCGGAGCTTTCCCGACGCCTCGACGATCCCAGCGCCTCCTGCCTAGACGATTGGCCTCGCCCGGCGCCGACCGAGCGGCATTGCAATCGCCTTGCGAATCTAGATGAATGTGGGTTATAGATACAATCAGAGCTTGGGTCACGATGTATGCACCCGTTCCAATTGGAAGATTTCTTCGACAAGTATGAGCACCTGCTCGACGTCGTTAATTTGGCGTCTAGCGATGCCCTCCCGTGGGGTGCCGGCGACCCAAGAGGCGCGGAGATATACAAGAAACTAGCAAGTACAACATTCGGATATCCCGATGTAAAGCGGTACATCATGCCTGCATTGGAGAGGCTGTGCAAGCCGCCATCCGAAACCGGACTCTTGCCAACATCAGGCGCTGCCGAAGCAATCGCTCTTGTTTTACATGAGCACAAATGTTCTTGGGCGGAAGCAAAACCGAGTGAGATTGGAATTCCGATGCCAGGCTACGGGGCCTTTCGGGGGGTAGCCTCGCTTCTGGGGATACCAACACGGACATACACGTATGATCCCCGACGGGCCTGGGCTCCAGACCTCGATGAAATCAGCGAATTGGCAAAGCAGTGCACGGCGCTAGTCATCACCAATCCTCATAACCCCACGGGCCATGTGCTCTCGAACAGCTTTTTGCGTTCGATCGCTCAGGAACTATTCTCACACGGTGGAACACTTATTGTTGACGAGGTATTTCGCGTTCATGATGAAACCGAATCCGCGATAGGACTATGCAATCACGCGATCGTGATTGGCAGCTTGTCGAAGACGTATGGATTACCCGGCGTTCGCCTCGGCTGGATCGCGGCAGGGCGAGAACGATTAGCTCGTCTCCGAACAATTCAGCAGTATCTCAGCCTGACTCTCAATGCGCTAGCCGCAACAACGTGTCGTGTGCTGCTAGATAAGCCGGACACTTTCAGCCGGGCTGAATTAATTCGAAAAAACCGCCAAATTTTGATCGAGCGGGCAGCCGCTATGCGCGACCGTATTTCGATTTCCAACCCTCTCGGCGGCACTACGGTTTGCCTAAACATCAACTCTGACCTTTCAGAAGAGCGCCTCTTCGACTTGTTTCTGCAAGAAGGCCTTTTGCTTGCGCCAGGTCAACGATGTTTTGAGTTTGTATCGGACGTCCCTTGGTTCCGACTTGGGTATGGCGCAGATACCACCTCGTTTCAACGTGGGTTAAGCGTAATTGACGCTGTGCTTTCCTTCGGGTCGGCGGCTAACAAGCCTGATTAGCCACGGAGAGAGATATGTTGTCTCGAAATCCCGGCGTAATCTTTATTTCCGACCTTCGCTTATCTGGGCTACCGAACTCGCACTGGTTTGAAGAAGATTCGCCCCGAGGTCTAGCCGGCCGCTGTCTAGTCGATGCCATCGAGTACCTTCATTCGGTTCCAAAATATCCCGCACGCTTCTGGCACGTCGTCAACGCCCACGCTGTCCGCTTGGTGCACCGGTGTTTGGCCGACCAATCTTTAAATCGGCATGACGTCCTTGTCCGCATGACGAGGCACATCGACGACACGTGCAAGCAGATTCTGGAAAGTCGACAGAGTAGCATCCCATACTTTGGTGATGATTTCTGGGACTGGGCGTCCGTCGTTAATGCCCTTGCCGAGGTGAAGGAATCATCTAAAACTACTGGGCAGGTATTCGCGGACGAGTTGGACGGGTTCTATCGATCGGTTCGCGATCGGCTGCCAAAAGGTGATCTTTCCATAAATGACCCTGACCGCGAGTGGTATGGCCCAGCTACGGCGGGGCTCGCGTACCGAGTCCTGAACAAGCTACTTCCGGACGGCACTGCCGGCTTGACCAACGTGCTTAAGGAATTAAAGATCCAAGCATTAGAAAAGATTGAGAATGGCCAATACCGAAAGCGTAGAATTTCTTGGAGGCACTTGCTCTGGCACTACGGGCAGGTCGTTGCAGTTTTTGGACATGATGCCAAGGAGCAAGCGGATGGTCTAGCAGATTTTGCTTGGGTAAGCGAACCCCACGAAAAGTCAGAACGGGTATACGCACTCGCGCGTGTTCTCCAAGGGGCTTACGCAGCTGAGCAAAATGAGATTACCAAGACGGCGCTCGAACATCTTTATAAGTGTCAAAACCTTGCTCGCCCGCTAGGGCAGGGATTGATTGGCGATACGGTGAAGGGCTCACTTAACGTGCTAGATGCACTGTGGCCCAATATCGAAAGCAGCGATAAGGCAGCTATTGACATTATGGTTGATGCGTTAATAAACGCGTACGCTAAGGCGAATACTATTGGCTTTCAAGTAGCTATCGGATTCGAAGCGGAGACCTTGGAACAGGAGTTAAATAAACAGGGCGCTAAGGTGGAACCGTTGGTTGATGGGGCGAGACAGGTAAAACACCCAAAATTCTATGGTGTCATCTGTCAAGGAAAATCCAATGCGGAGGCGAACAATGCGACCACAACGCTAATTGAGCGATGGGGGGCTAAGTGGATTATCATGTCGGGCGTTGCCGGCTCGCTCGGAACGTCGGTGCGAACAGGACCGGATCGAGCTGAATTCCAGGGGCCGACCGAGGGAGCGGTGGTCGTGGCGACGTCTCTTGCCCCATTTCGATTGCGAGACAAAACCAGAGCGACAAGCACTACTGCTGCGGTCCCCTTTGGGGGCCGAACTTGGATGACGATACCGGCCGATCCGTATCTCTTCCGGCTAGCCCACGAAGCGTCCCAGAACTCAATAGGGGACTTTAAGTCGTATTATGAGGGGCTAATTGTAACTGGAACCGGAATTTTGGATAGCAAAGAGCATCCAAGCAAGGGCAAGAATGAAGAGTTAAAGGAATTCCCCGGTGGG
>Ga0335081_10001645_pt1 | contig 35738 bp, 27 predicted proteins | sample Lox_Sample_35_FD_206713 | JGI IMG/M metagenome (GOLD analysis project Ga0335081, IMG submission 206713) | Soil microbial communities from Loxahatchee National Wildlife Refuge, Florida, United States - Lox_Sample_3.5 | ecosystem: Environmental > Terrestrial > Soil > Wetlands | place: USA...
AGCCCAGTCGCGGTCAGAGTCTCGCAAGCTACGCGGCTGCTGGTGTCTTCGGCGAGGCATGCATCGAGGATGGCGTCGGAAATCTGGTCGGCGATTTTATCGGGATGGCCTTCAGTTACGGATTCTGAGGTGAAAAAATTGCGATTCTTGTGAGACAAGCATAGCTCCTTAACCTGCGGGCATTATGTCCGGCGGGGGAAATGAGACCAAAACGGCCTGCAAATGAACATTCCGGGTCTTTAAAAAGCTATCAGAGACGGGGACAGCGCGCAATTGTTTTGGAATCAATAGCACGATCCGGTAGTGAGCGGACGTATGTCATTGCTGGATGGGGATTTTGGGCACTAAGCGGGAGAAGAATCTTTCACCTCTGAGGGCACAGAGAAATCAGGGTTGCGGAACAGGAGCTTCCGGTTGCGCAGCGGGAGCCTCAGGCTTCAGAGCTGCCCGAACTCCGTTGGCGTCGAAAATCAGGGTCTTGACTTCGTCGTAGTCTCCCTGTGGTGGCAGCCTCTTGCCATTGAATTCGAAATCAATTCCGCCGATGTTGCCGGCCTTCACCTGGATAGTGCGGGACGCTTGAACGTTTTTCTCCGAAGAGCCGGTAAACATTCCGCGTGAGACTTCCTTTCCGTCAGCGGTAATGGCGAGCCACGAATCTTCCTCCAGGCGAATTCGAAGATTGAGCGGCACCGTAGCTGGCGAGATGCTCCTAACAGGAATCGGCTGCGCATTGCTGGCTGGTAGTATGACGGCTGGTGGTTCTGTTGTGGAATGCGCGGGCGAGGCTTCTGCCTGCGGGGCTACGGGCGGCGGTGCAGACGCTCTTTTTTCGCGAGAGTAAACTCCCCAAGCGGCGAATCCAAGGGCAGCGACCAGCAGCACAACCGCGAACATTCCCCAGGGCAATCCGGCAGCGCCGTCGGTTTCGGGTTCTGGCCAGACTTCAGCGGCAGCGGGCACTACGGATCCAGATTTTTTCTCGAGCACCACTGGAGTGGTGGCCGCGATGTAATCGGCGACCGCCTGCTCTTCGTCCATGCCAAGATGACGAGCGTAGGCGCGAATGAAACCCTTATTAAAGATGCCGCCGGGAAGCTGGTTAAAGTGGTCCTCCTCGAGGGCATGCAGCAGGCGCGTGCTGATCTTGGTTGAGTGGGAAATCTCCTCGAGGCTAATGCCCCGCTGCTCGCGCTCCTGCTTCAGCCGTTCACCGAAGGAAGGCACTGGAGTCTCCTGTTAACGGTACTAGTATAGGCGAAGAGGGGACGAGGGGAACTTGCCAGCGGAGTTGCACAAAAATCGGAAGGACGGGCGAAATGGCATCAACAGCCGCGAGACTCCGAGCGCAGGTTCACCTGTGAAAATGTCCATTCATCACTTAAGCGAGTGAGCCCGAGCACTGCTCTGCATACCTTAGTGATCTAGCCTTCGATTGTCCCCGTCAAAGGCTGGCCTCGATTTGTGAGGCTTGCGATGCTCGCTCGTGTTTTGAGAATTCTGCTCCCCGGAGTGATTTTCCTGATCAGCATGCCGGCGTTTGGTGTGCGGGCTTTCCCCCCCCAAGATGACGCTCCTCCTACCCGCCTCCCTCAGCTCAAGACCTCCAGTTATGTATTTGCTGGGACCGTGCAGCGCATCAAGCGCACGGCCACGCAGGGAAAGCTAACCGTTCCGGTCATGCGCATTACTTTTCATGTTGACCAGGCATTCCTCGGTGTGCGGCGAGGCCAAACTTTGACCATTCACGAATGGGCGGGCCTCTGGCAGGAAGGCGAACAGTACCGGCCGGGAGAACGGGTGATGCTGTTTCTCTATCCGCCCAGCCGCTTAGGTCTGACCAGCCCGGTTGGCGGTGGAGCGGGCCGATTCCGGGTCGACTCGGAAGGAAATGTCGTTCTCGAGCCGCGACATTCGAGCCGACCCGGCCTGGGTGCCAGGCCGCGTTCTCCATTGAAGCTTAGCCCTGCGCAGTTGTTTCGGCAGGCACGTTATGGGTCAGGGGAGTGAGCCATGCAGCGACCGTACTTCATTCGACTCAAGCTTGTTCGCACGCTGCATGTCCTGCTACTACTGGCGCTTTGGCTCGGTCTATCTCCTATAGCCCGCGCTGGCGGACCGAAATATATCGCTGGCGTTAGTTATTTTGACAGCGGCCTCGCGGGAACCCCATTGACTTGGGCGCAGGGACAAATTAATTACTACACCGATCAAGGCAACCTCAGTTCGATTCTCCCCGGGACCAGCGCGGATGCATTCGTGGCCGACGCTTTCAGCCAGTGGACCTCGATTTCCACGGCTGCAGTGTCGGCTGTCCGCGCGGGGCAACTCGCGGAAGACATAAACGGCTCGAATGTCTACGTCAATCCAGACGGCAGCTTGACATTGCCCGCTGACATCACGCCAACAGCAACCGATAAGCCAGTCGGCATTGTGTACGACGCCGATGGATCGGTAACCGATGCGCTTCTGGGAGTGGGTGCGGGAGATCCGTCGGAGTGCTTCTACAACGCAGCTTTCGGCGGAATCGACAACTTCGGCACGGACGCACACTTTCTTCATGCATTGGTGATTCTCAATGGCAACTGTGCGCAAACTTCGTCACAGTTGACCGATGTTGAGTACCGACTGGTGCGAGTGTTGGGGCGCGTGCTGGGACTCGACAGGTCGCAAGTGAACATCAATGTGCTGACGTACAATCCCCGTCCAACTCCTGACGACTACGCCGGCTTTCCGGTGATGCACGCCACCGATCCGCCGAACTGCATCCCTATCACGCTGTGCTACCCGAATCCCTACCAGCCGAAGATGGACGATCAGGCAAGTCTCTCTCGCTTGTACCCGGTTACGCCGGACAATCTGTCGAATTTTCCAGGCAAGAAGGTTCTCGCGGACAACACCGGGCGCATCCACGGAAGCGTGTACTTCAGCGGGGCGTCGCCGCAAGGCATGCAGGGCGTGAATGTCATCGCGCGCTGGATTGATCCGAGCAGTGGCTTGCCATCACGCGCTTATGCGGCAGCGTCGGTTTCAGGGTTTCTCTTCGCTGGGAACATTGGCAATGAGGTCACAGGCTTCAACGATTCGAGCGGGATGCCTTTCAATCGCTTTGGATCGAACGACACAAGTCTGGAGGGATTCTTCGATCTCGCGGGACTGCAGATTCCAAATGGCGGCAGCAGCGCCCACTACCAGATTACGGTCGAACCGGTCGATCCGTTCTGGTCGGCAGCGGTGGGACCCTACGGGCCGACCCAGGTCACGCCCTCCGGCTCCGCGCAGCCTATCGTCGTCAACGTGCAGTTGGGAGGAGACACGCCACAGGATGTCGTCATGCAAAACAGCGCCGCGCCCGCTCCGGACCCGTATCCGCTGACGTCATACGAGAATCCCGCTGCCGTGCCTCTCGGCGGAGACTGGGCAGGATCGCTGAGTCCCTATGGTGATCTCGACTACTTTTGGTTTCAGGGCCAGAACTATCGCACGCTGTCAATCTTCGTTACCGCGATGAATGAGGCGGGAGGCGCAGCAGAGAGCAAAGCCCAGCCGGTTATCGGAATGTGGGGGCTATCGGACCCGGAGAATGCCCCGGCGCCAGCGAACACACCTTCCGCTTTCAACAGCGCGTATTTCGGAATGACTATGCTGCAGGCGCAGCTTCTGGGGACAACAGGCTTCCGCATTGGAATCTCCGACATTCGCGGCGATGGCCGGCCGGACTATCGCTATCACGCTCGCATCCTGTACGGCGACACGGTCACGCCTTCTCGCGCCAGCGTCAACGGGGGTACACCGCTTGCGATTAGCGGCCTGGGCTTTCAGGCCAACACACGCGTGAGCGTTGAGAACTCGAATGCGCCAGCATTAGCTGTGTCGGCGAGCCAGATCCTGATTTCCGCCCCGCCGCTTGTGGACGGAGTTCAGGATGTCACGCTGGTGGATCCGCCGACACTGGCCAATTCAATCATGTCCGGCGTGGTGACTTATGGCGCCGGCCCCAATGACATCCTGAAGTTGCTGCCGAATACCAATCCGGCAACTCCGGTCGGCGGGCAAGCCCCGAATCCAGTACAAGTTCAAGTGCTCGCACCGGATGGCGTCACTCCCGTGGAGGGAGCGAGTGTCTTCTTTACGTCCTCGCCGGCCGCGTCATTCTCGGCGTGTTCGGGCGCTACAAGTTGCACTGTGCTGAGCGACCAAAGCGGCATGGCTTCCACGTCTGTCACGCTGCTTTCTGTGGGAACCACGACTTTTACTGCACAGCTGGCACCGGCTTCTTACTCTTCCCCGAAGCAAGTTCAGACCACATTCTCGGGCAAGGAATCGGGACTGGACATTGCGCTGGCACCGCAGCAATCGTGGATCGCTCAAGGGGCGACCGTCAATTTGATGCTGACCGCGCGAGTGCTCTCGAATGGCACGCCGCTAACCGGGAGCACGGTGAACTTTCAGGTCATGAAGGGGGCCGGCACACTCAATCCCGCCAGTGCTACAACCAACGCCAACGGGTATGCCAGCACAACCCTGCAGCTTACTTCTTTTGCCGGCGGGTTGCAGGTAAGCGCCTGCGTGGCGCCGCAGAATGCGCCGTGCCTATCGTTCTATGGAATGGCTGTGCCCGCATCCGGCATCGTTGTACAGCCGGTGTCGGGAAACATTCAGATTGCCGCAGCTGGGCAAAACTTTCAGCCAGTTGTCGTGCGGGCGACCGATCTTTCTTCACCGCCCAACCCGGTGGTCGGAGCCAATGTGATTTTTCCGTACGTGGTGGAGCGGGCAGGGAACAATTCAGGTGGCGAGTCCGGCGGTGACACGAATATCGGCCCGCCGCCTGATCCCGTCATTCTCTATTCATCGCAAGGCAGTGTTATCTCCGACGTCAACGGATTGGCGGGCTTTGCGCCAGGCACCGGCGGGTTTACGGGGGCGCTGGAAATTGTCGGCACGGCGTCCGGGGTGGTGCCGTTCGCGTTACAGTGGCTGCCGTCAGTCAAGAATTGAGAATCCCCAACAATTCTCCGTGCTTCAACGAACATTGGCCCGGTGAGTTAGATCACAGCTTTTCCATCCGCAACTGGACGAAGATATCAGTCCACGGCGAAACCGCGTCATGCTGACCCTGCGAGTCGTGGATTCTCATCGCATCTCACGCGGGGTACAAGAGCGGCACCTCCGCGAAAAGGTGGCGCCCAGGGCGAAGCACCCAAAGTCTTCGCCGGAAAGGGCCTGTTCCCCTCAGGCCTTTAGTCACAGGTTTTTCGACTGTGTTGCCTCGAGGTATGTCATGCTGCGTTCTTTCTTGCTGACCTTTTTTCTGGTGGTCGTCGCTCCGATTCTGTACTCCCAAGAGGAAGGCTCCGCCGGAAGTCCGGGGCCGCTGGAACCCCCGACTGTCATCCAATCGTTGCAAACGCCAATTCAGCTGCCTGCCACGCCCTTTCTTGCCAAAGGCACGCCCGTACACCTTAGACTCTTGAACACCATCCGGATGAAGGACGCGAAGGTCGGCGACGCTGTGCCCTTCGAGGTGACCAGAAACATCCGGTACCAGGATGTTGTCGTAATCCCGCGTGGAACTCAGGTGCTCGGCGGATTAACAGACGTTGTCCTGGCTCGCCGCGCCAGTCGGGGTTCACATGTGAAGATCGCCATCAAGAACACCCACTCCCTGGATGCCAAAGAGGTGCAGCTCAGCGGAGCGCCCACTTTCCAAGGTACAGCATCGCCTGCCCTGGGGACCGCTTTCGACGCCACGATGAACGTAGGCGGCGCCAGCCCGGTAACGGCCGTGGGAGCAACTCTTGCTCTGCCCGTGCTGATCGGAATCGCCCTGGCCAAGAAAGGCACAACCCTGGACGTCCCCGAGGGGCAGCTGGTGACTGCGTTTGTGGTTGATGATCTGCCGCTCAACCTCGAAGCGCTGCGGGTGTTGCCGCCCAATGACGACCGGTCGGCTCCATCTCGCGGGCGCGGGCACGTGCACGTGCTGCGCTCTGAGATCGGAGTCACCGCGAACCTGTTTTGCAACGGAATTCCCATCGCCAATATCCCGAGAAAGCAGCAACTGGAGTTGGATCTGCCTCAGGGCTACTACCGGTTTTCTTCCGGCAGAAAAAAACCAACCGAACTTTTTGTCGCCGCTGGCGAAGATTATTACTTGTTCTGGACCTTCAGTGGCTTCACGGCCGTGCTGGAACCGGACGACGGAGAAGCGGGAGAAAAGGCCGCTACACGAATGAAGCCGGTCGCGCAGAAAAACTACTGGAACGACCCGGCAAGGTGCACGCCGCTTCCAGTGGAAACGGCATCCACCAAGTGATTTCGTGCAAACACCAGTTCACTTCTTCGTCCACTGGTCAACCCAGTCGTTCACCGTCTTGTACCAAAGCTGACTGTTTTGCGGCTTGAGAACCCAGTGGCCCTCGTCGGGGAAATACAGCATCTTTGACGGCACTCCCAGCATTTGCAGAGTGGTGAAAAGCTGCAGCCCTTCGCTGACGTCGAGCCGGTAATCCCGTTGGCCGTGGACGACCAGTGTCGGTGTCTTGAAGTTCTTGGCGAACAGATGCGGCGACCACTTGCGATACATTTCTCGATTGTCGTAAAGCGTGCCCTTGAATTCCCAATCAGGGAACCACAGCTCTTCCGTCGATCCCCACGCCGACTCAGTGTTGAATTGCCCGTCATGCGAGACCAGGCACTTGAAACGGTTGGTGTGCCCGAGGATCCAGTTGATCGCATAGCCGCCATAGCTTGCTCCCAGCGCGCATTCCCGGTCTTTATCGATGAAAGGGTACTTCTGTTCGGCGTAGCCCAGACCTTTCATTAAGTCGTCAAAGGGGGCGCCGCCCCAGTCGGCATTGATGGCATCAGTGAACTTCTGTCCATACCCGGTTGAGCCGTGAAAATTGATTGTGACGACGACGTATCCGTTGGCAGCGAACAGCTCGGGATTCCAGCGATAGCTCCAGTCGTCGCCCCAAGCCCCTTGCGGTCCGCCATGGATAAGGAATTTCACTGGATACTTCGTATTCGGGTCGAAATTCGGCGGCTTGACGAGAAAGCCTTCAACTTTGTCGTTGTGCGCCCCGGTAAACCAGAAGGGTTCGAGTGGGGACATCGAAATTTGCGACAGAAGAGCGTCGTTCATATGCGTGAGCGATTCGCTCTTGAGCATCGCGCACTCCGGAGTCACGTACCACGAAGGCGAACCTCTCGGGCTGGTTCGGCTCACGCCGCATGCATTTTGCGGAATCGCCGTGCTCGCTTTATAGATTTCCACTGGAGCGCTTATGCGCATCCGTGTGAAGAAAAGGGTTTGACCATCTCCGCTGACAGCAATATCGCCATCGAATCCGCCTACGACCTCCGAAGGCCATGCGCCATGGCCATCGATGGAGACTTCGTAAATTGGCGAGTTCCCCACGTTTTCGGCACTGAAGTAAATGCGCTTTGAATCCGGAGACCAGGCCATCGAGTCGACCCAACGGTCAAAATCGTCGGCGACACTTCTCCTCTCTCCGGTCTTGCGGTCGTACAGCATCAACCGAAAGCGATCGCTTTCATATCCGGGCCGCTGCTGAGCGCGGTAAGCGATGTACTTGCCATCAGGCGAGTAGAGCGGCGTCGAGTCACTCGCCGGATTATCGGCGGTGATGTTCTTTGCGTTGACGGGCGCACCCTGTCCGCCATTGACGGGCACGATCCAAAGATCGTTGTTAGTAGAGGCTGCCGGATTCTTATCGTGGTTGGAGGCGTAGCAAATCTCCTGGCCGTCGGGTGAGAACGCGTAGTCGTCCTGACCGCCGAGCGAAAAGACCGGAGCGTCGAAATCGCCGGGGGTTACATCGCGAGGTATCGCTGATTCGGGAATCTGGCCGGCGGCTACAGCGCCGCGGGGCAACACCGCGACCGCGAAGATATGACTCCGCTTCCCTTCCTTGTAGGCATTCCAGTGACGATACAGCAGGTGAGTGAAAATCTGCGCTTTGACTTTGGATTTTTCCGCGTCTTCGAGCTTTTTCGCATTGCAGGCCTCAACTTCTGACGGCGAGCCAGCGCACTCTGGATAAACATCCGAGACAAACAAGATGTTCTTGCCGTCAGGCGACCACAGTTCTCCGCTGGCTTCGGTTGAGATGGACGTCAGCTTGTGAACTCCAGTTACAGCTCCCGCAGCGCCATCAAAATCTGCGATCCAGACCTGCGACCCGCCCAGTTTGGCAGAGGTGAATGCGAAATGAGTGCCATCCGGCGCCCAGCGGGGTCTGTCGGCATCCTGACTGGAAATAATCTCGCGTTCTTGTCCTCCCGCGGTTGGAACGACCCACACGTGGGGGGTCTTGGTGTTCGCTGCAAGGTCAACATCGACCACGCTGAAGATCACCCACTTGCCATCCGGCGACACCTCCGGTTCGCCCACCCTCTTTAGCGACATCATGTCTTCGAAGGTAAAGGGGCGCTTGGTTTGAGCAATAACCGGAAACGCGAGGCACACGATTAGGAAAAGGATTAGAGAATGGCGCATCACACTCCTCCTGGAGAACGTGACAGTGTAAACCCTGTCCACTGTCCTCCGCCAAGACAGGCTCCCACACATCCTCGAACTTTTTCAGCAACCTACGGGAAATGCCTGATCGTTTCCGCTTTGTGGCGCCCCTACTCTGAGCCTTGGAGTAGCAAGAGCGCTCGAACTTGCAGCAAGCCGGAGAGAGGGGACATGTCTTCGAAAACACTTATCGCGTTGCTAATCGCATTGGTAGGTACCACGCCCGTGTGGGCCCAGAATTCCGCAGCCATCAGCGGAAACGCCACTACCGGTTACCACATGCACGTGGTCTCTCGCAGCATAGAAGCGGTTGATTATCGACATAAAGGCTCTACCAAAGTCAGCTTGAAAGGCACCGACCTGATGCCAGAGGTAAAAGGTGAAGCCAAAGTCGAAGGCAAAGCAAACGGAGAGCAGGTGGACGTGAACCTCGAGCATCTCGGGCCACCGCACAATTTCGGCCTGGCGTACCTTACCTACGTGCTGTGGGCAATCACCCCAGAAGGACGCACACGAAACCTTGGGGAACTTTTAGTCAAAGATGGCAAGGCACACATGCAGAGGGTCACCGATTTCCAGGCTTTCGCCCTGATGGTAACTGCCGAACCTTACTTTGCGGTCTCCGAGCCTAGCGATCTGGTTGTAGCTCAGAATATCGTGCGTCACGACACCAAAGGCGGAGTGGAGCCGATCGACGTCAAGTATGAGCTCATTTCCCGCGACACCTACAACGCGCAGGTGCAGCCCGTTGACAATGCGATTTTTGGGATCGATGCGCGTCTCCCCCTGAGCCTGCTAGAGGCGCGAAATGCGGTTCGCATCGCCAAAGATGCTGGTGCTGAGCAGTACGCGCCGGACACGCTGCAAAAAGCCAAGGATCAGCTGAACGAGGCCAATGACTACCAACAGCGCAAGCCCGGCGCCTCCCAGGTCGAAACTTCAGCGCGCCAAGCTGTACAAACTGCAGAAGAAGCTCGCTTAATGACCATCAAGCGTGAACAGGATGCGGAAGCTGAGCGGCAAAGGAAGGAACAGGAAGACCGCGCTGCCGCGGCCCAAGCTGAAGCGCAACAGCGTCAGGCAGAAGCGGCGCAAGCTCAGGCGCAAGCCGAACAGGCACAGGCTCAACAGCAGCAAGCGGAACAGGCAAGACAACAGGCGGAGTTAGCTCAGCAACAGGCTGCACAACAGGCGCAGTCCGCCGAGCAGGCTCGTCAACAGGCGGAACAGGCCCGTCAGCAGGCAGAAAACGAGAAGGCGCAGATGCGGGCCCGCATGTTGCAACAGCTCAATCAAGTACTGGAGACGAAAGATACGGCGCGTGGCCTGATCGTGAGCATGCCCGACGTGCTTTTCGATATTAATAAGTCCGACTTGAAGTCGACTGCGCGGGAGCGTCTCGCCAAGGTTGCAGGAATTCTGATCTCCTACCCCGACATTCATGTCGAAGTTGACGGCTACACCGACAGCACCGGCAGTCTTGATCTGAATGAACGCTTGTCACAAGCGAGGGCCGAGTCGGTGCGCAGCTATTTGACAAGTCAGGGGGTAAACTCCTCGACGATTACTGCGCAAGGTTTCGGGCCAAACGATCCGGTGGCATCGAATGAAACTGCCAGCGGACGCCAGCAAAACCGGCGAGTGGAATTGGTGGTCAGTGGTTCGTCGATCGGTCAGAATCCGGGGCAGTAACAAGGGTCGACACAAGCGCTGGCGCTTGTCGAGGTCAGTGGGCTCTCGCGCTTTCGACACATTCCAGGATCTCAGCTTCACTGAGAGTATGGTCGGAGCTTTTCGCCCGGCTGTAGATGCGCTCGACTACCTCATCCGAGGTAGGAATGCCACGCCGCTCCAGCCAGAACAAGATGTTGGACTTGCCGCTCATCGGACCGACATCAATCACCTGCTCCATCCCAAACACGTGGGACGGCACGCCGGAGTAAACCGTATTGGCCAGTTCAATGTCGTCTTTCTTGTAAGCTTTGATGACTGCGGCAGCATGAACACCCGTTGCGGTTCGAAACGCGTCCTCGCCAACCACAGGATAATTGACAGGAATGGGAACACCAGTCGAGTGCGAGACCGCTTGGCAATAGTCCTTCAGTTTGGTAAGGTCTTGCTCGCCCCACGGAGGAATGCCCATGAGTTTGAGATTCACGAGCATCTGATCCATCTGCGTGTTGCCAACACGCTCGCCGATTCCCAGGGCCGTAGCATGAACGCACTCTGCTCCGGCAACCAACGCCGCCATGGAATTTGCAATAGCCAGCCCGCGGTCGCAGTGCCCGTGCCAGTCCACGCGAACCTTTTCACCCGATGGCTTCACAACTTCTTCCATAATGAACTTAACTAACGCAAACGTTCCCATCGGCGTAGCGTGGCCCGCGGTGTCGCAAATCACAATGGCTCGCGCACCGAAGTTGATGGCGGTCGAATAGAGTCGCCGCACCATCTCCGGATCGCAGCGGGTCGTGTCCTCAGTCACGTACATCACATCAAGTCCAAGCGATACGGCGTATTTGACCGCGGTTTCGGTGGTTTCAAGCAGGAAGTCGTCAGTCCATCCTTCGGTGTAGCGGCGGATCGGGCTTGATCCCAGAAACATCGCAACTTCGATGTTCAAACCGGTGCGTTCCACAATCTCGGCAACCGGACGGATGTCGTTCTGATGAGTGCGGGCAGCACAGTTCGCCTTGATCTTCATTTTGTGCTGCACAATCTCGCGCGCCAACGCCTCCACCGATTCCACGGCGCGCAAACCAGCGCCCGGGAGACCAAGGTCAAGAGAATTGATCCCCAAGGCTTCCATCAGATGCAGAATGGAGATTTTTTCTTCGATCAAAGGGTCGCGCACGGAAGGAGACTGCAAGCCGTCGCGCAGCGTCTCGTCGTTAAGCAGGACGTGGCCGGTAGGCCGCGAGGACGCGGGATGAACCCGGTTCCAGTCGTAGATGAGCTCAGAACTTTTCATACTTAGTTAGGCGGGTGCACCCCGCGCCCGCCCGGCGAATAGCCTATCTCTCTTTCCCTGGAATCGTCAGTCCGAAGACCGAGGTCTGTCCCTGCCCGGCGACGTTGAGACCGCTATCCACCTCAGGATTCGGCAAGTAGAGCGTCTTGCAATGCTCGCAGCGATACACTTCGGCATCTTTCCCCCAGGCTTTTTCAGCGTCCCCACACGCTTGCTCCAACACATCGGTCGAGTAAAACCAGCGCTTGAGATGTCCGCCGCAGAACTTGCCTTTGGCGTCTTTCTCATTACAAGAACGCTGGCCGGGTTTCTTAATTTTCACCTTGTGATGCGGGAGTTGGGCAGGAGTTTGTGTACCAGCAGTCACGGTTGTGGCCAAAGTTTGTCCTCGTTGCGGCAGCCAACCGCCGCCAAGATTCGACAACTAGCCTATTTTACTCGAAGCGTTTTGCAGGCTGCTACGCTGGATTCTCAGGCGAACGGCTTCTTCGGGGGAGCTTGCTCTGCCCCCACTCGGCCTGTCGCGATGTCAGCGACGAAGTAGTTCTCGCCAACGATCGGCCCGGCTGCCATTCGACGCAGCATAGCCAACTGACCGACGTGCGTCAGTGCATCCGCGATTGGCCCTTGAAAAAGTCTTTCGACGGGAACGTGCAGCGACTGGTCGGAAGCGAGATAGTCATCAAACTTTTTGAGCGCGGCGAAAAAACGCTCCCCTTCTTTCTCCCAGGACAAAGGTTGGGAGTCTTTCCAGGTTTGGCTCCCGACCGCCATCGAGAGCGCCCAGTCGAGCAAATCGCCTATATGAGCCAGGATTTTCCCCGGCTCGCGTCCCGCGCCAGCAAACGTGACAAATCCGTCCGGGGCATTTCGCACGGTCTTGCCTCCGCGATACGCCAAAGTTGCCAGAGTATGCCGCAGGAACTCACGTTTCGGATCAGCAGCCATGTTCAGATCTTATCCTTTCGCGTCAGTGCGCCAGTGGAATGAAAAGCGCCTCCCAGGCGGCGGGTCCAGCTTCGGGCAAACATCAGGTCGAGGAAGCCCTCCATCTGACGTCCGAAGGACTTTCCATATTTGTACCACCAAACCTTCTTCATTCCCGGCAAACGGTCGTCATTAAGATATTTCACTCGAACCATTTCTTCCAGCCCGAAGCGGCCGTGAGTGCGACCGATGCCGCTCGCCTTCACTCCGCCATGAGGAGCTTCGCTGATGCCGAAACAAGAGACCGCATCGTTGACCATTACGATTCCCGCTTGAATCCGCTGCGCGATCGCATCGCCACGCCGCCGATTGCTGGTCCAGACGCTGGCGCCCAGGCCGTACTCTGAATCATTCGCTAGTTCGATCACCTGCTCGTCGCTATCAAACGGCATGACCGGCAGCACTGGGCCGAAGGTTTCTTCCCGCATGACGCTCATTTCGTGGGTGACGTCGGCAAGTATGGTAGGAGCATAAAAGTTAGGGCCGAGCTCGGGCAGGCGTGCTCCCCCGGCCAGCACGCGCGCGCCCAGCGACCGCGCCTCGTCCACTTGCGCTTCCACGATGCTCAACTGCCGCTGCTGGATCAGCGGACCCACGTCGGTTCCTTCATCCAAGCCGGTTCCTATACGAAGTCGCTTGGTTTTTTGCACGCACATGTCCAGGAACTTGTCGTACAGGCTGCGATGAACGTAGCAGCGTTCCACCGACAGGCAGGTCTGGCCAGCATTCACGAAAGCTCCCCAGATTGCGCCACTTGAGGCCACGTCCAAGTCCGCGTCATCCAGCACGATCATCGGATCCTTGCCGCCTAGCTCAAGCACCACTGGAAGCAAGCGAGCTGATGCGCCTTGCGCAATCCTTTTGCCGGTAGCCACGCTGCCGGTGAACACCAATTTGTTGATGTCGGCGTCGAGCAAAGCGGCGCCAGTCTTGCCATCGCCGACGACTACCTGAAAGGCATCCTTGGGCACACCCGCGTCATATAGGAGGGTCGCCAATTGCATCGCTGACAACGAGGTCAATTCCGAGGGTTTGAGCACTACAGCATTGCCAGTCGCAAGCCCGGCCAATGTTTCGGTAGCAGGAATTGAAAAGGGATAGTTCCACGGGGAAATAATTCCAATCACGCCATAAGGCTCGCGCAAAATACGGCCCACCTTCGTCTTCATCGCAAGATTGCCGTGAGCGAGCGGTTGTTCTCGCAAGAAGGCGTGTACGTTGTCGATACAGAAGCGCGCGGCATCCACGACCACCAAGACCTCGGTTAGCAGCGCTTCGACGAGCGGTTTCCCTGCCTCGCTGGTAATCACGCGCGCGACATCCCTTTTCCGGTCCTGCAGGAGGCCCTGAAAGTTCTTCAAGATGCGGATGCGAGGCTGCACACCAAGAGCATTCCAGGCCGGTTGGGCAGCACGGGCGCGAGCGACAGCCTCATGAACTTCTGCTTCTGAGGCGGAGACGAATTCGCGCAAGACTTCGCCGGTCGCGGGATTTATCGATGCCACTTTGTGTCCGGCGATTTGTACTTCAGTAAGCATTGGCGCTTTGAGACGCTGACCGGCCGCCTCTCTCCTATTCAGGGTACTCCACATTGACCAGATAAAGGCCACTCGCGGGAGCAGTCGCACCGGCCGCAGACCGGTTGCGCGCTTCAAGTATGCGGCCTATATCCTTAGGCCGCAAAGTCCCTTTGCCTACCAATACGAATGTCCCGACCAGATTGCGCACCATGTGATGGAGGAAACCGTTGCCGCGAATGGTGTAGACAAGCTCCTCGCCTTTCCGATTCCATGCAGAGGTGAAGACGGTTCTGACGTTCGAAGTCTCCTCGCGGTTATTCTCGGGATCGACCGCCGCAAAGGAGGTAAAGTCGTGCTCTCCGACGACCCACGTGGCAGCCTCCGTCATTGCAGCCTCGTCCAACGGATAAGGGTAATGCCACACATAGCGCGCCAGAAAGGGCGGGCAAATCTCATCGCGATACATGCGATAGCGGTAGGTTTTCGCCTCCGCCGATTTGCGAGCGTGAAAATCAGCTGCCGCTTCTGCAGCCTTCAGCACCCGAATCGTCGGGGGAAGAATGTCGTTCAATGCCTTAACGAAATTCGCCACCGGCATGGGTGATTCCGTGCTGAAAGTCGCAACTTGCGCCAAGGCATGCACTCCGGCGTCGGTCCGGCCCGATCCCTGCGGTAAGACCTTTTCGCCGGTCACGCGTCCAATAGCCGAGGCCAAAGTGCCCTGAATTGTCGGAGCGTCAGGTTGAACTTGCCAGCCGGCAAAATCGGCGCCGTCGTACGCCAGTACAAGCTTGATATTGCGCATGATTGCAGCTAGGGGCCTTAAGTTCCGGGGCAAATGAGAGCTGGCGATCTGCTGCGGTCTTCCGACAGAATCAGCCACTCCCTCAGCTATACTATTGCATTCCACCACGTAGGTTCATGGCGAAACACCATTCGCCCGGCGCACCATTGGAACCCGGGCCGGTCTTCTTGCGTAAATAAAGTGTGGCGTTAAGCCCCTCTTTTTCGTCTTTACAGCTTTACCGCAGCCCTAATGTTTGGAGGAGAGTGAATGTCTCGGCATCAATTGAACTGTTGGTCGCGATCGATTGCATCCATCTTGGTGATCGGCACATTGTCGCTAGTCGCTTTCGCGCAGGACACCCCACAGAATGCAGCTCCCGCAGCGGGAGCGGGTCAAACGGCCCCTACGCCGCCGGCACGGGGTTTCGTGGTCACGGATTTCTCGAAACCGCGCTCGTACTTCCCTAACCCGGTCGGTCCGTATATGCCCCGGCACGTCGGTCCGCCCGATCTCAGTAACACGCCTCGCATTGACCAGCTCATGCATGACGGCAAGATCATGCTCTCGATCGATGACGCGGTCGCCCTGGCGCTGGAAAATAATCTCGATATCGCCATCGCCCGCTACACCTTGAACATCGCCGATACGGATGTTTTGCGGGCGAAATCCGGAAACAGCATTCTTGGCGTCAACTTTGGCGTGGTCCAGAACACGCCCGGCGGAGGCGTTGGCGGGTTGGGGACTTCTGTCGGCTCCGGTACTGGTGGAACGAGCGTCGCACCCGGCGGAATCGGTGCCGGGACGAACGGCTTGGTCAGTTCGACCCTGGGCATTGGCAATCCGATCACCAGCTTTGATCCAATTCTGACCGGAAATCTGCAGATGGATCGTTTCTATCAGTTATCATCCAGCGCGTTCAATGGGGTACCGGTAATCAACCAAAACACGGGAACCGCGAATTTTGCATATCAGCAAGGATTCCATTGGGGAACGAACCTCAGCATCGGGTTCAACAACAGCCATACGACAACCAACATCCCGTTCAGCACGCTAACTCCACAGGTCAGCTCAAGTTTCAGGGCCCAGCTCAACCAGCATTTGCTTCAAGGATTCGGTTTTCTGCCAAACACGCGTTTTATTCGCATCGCGAAGAACAATCGCGAGATTTCTGACGTTGCCTTCCGTCTGCAAACCATCACCACGGTGGACCAGATTGAAAACATGTACTGGGACTTGGTCTTTGCTTACGAGAATGTCCGCGTACAGAAAGAATCGCTGGCGTTCGCGCAGAGGACTCTGTCGGACACACAAAAACAAGTGCAGATCGGAAGCCTCGCTCCAATTGAAGTTGTGCGCGCCCAGAGTACGGTTGCCACCGATCAGCAACAGCTGATCACCGCGCAAAACAACCTCCAATTACAACAACTCCTGATGAAAAATGCGCTCAGTCGAAGCTTGCATGATCCGCGCCTGGCAGACGCCGAGGTAATCCCTACATCCACTATGCAACTGCCGGCTCAAGAACCGGTAACGCCAACCGAGGACTTGGTGAGCGAGGCATTGTCCCACCGTGCCGAGCTGTCCGAATCCCGCATCGACTTGGCAAACCGTGAGATCAACAACAAGGCAGTGCGCAACTCGCAGTTGCCCAGCCTGGATCTCTTCGCTTACTACGGTGGTTCAGGACTTGCCGGCGATTTGAATCCCAACATCCCCTTCTGCTCAGCGCAGAACAGTAACAGTACGTTTTGCATCGATCCCACTCAGATTCCGCCGCAGTTTGGCAGCGGAAAACCAGTTGGCTACGGCGATGCTCTGAACAATCTTGTGACTTCTGCCGCCCCCGACAAGGGCATCGGCCTGACGCTCAACATTCCGATCCGCAACCGCAACGCGCAAGCCAACCAGGTCCGCGCCGAGTTGGAATATCGCCAGGCCCAGATGCGGCTGCAGCAGATTGAGAACCAGATCCGCATCGAGGTACGCAATGCCCAGTTCACGCTTTCCGGTAACCGTGCCGCGGTAGAAGCGGCGCAGGCTGCGGTCGCCTGGGCTCGCGAATCGTTGGAAGCGGAGCAGAAAAAGCTCAATCTTGGAGCGTCGACCAGCACCCAGGTTCTGCAGAATGACTCCGCTTTGGCTACCGCCGAGTCGACCTTGGTCTCCGCCATGGCGAATTATGAAAAATCACGCCTGGAACTGGACCGGGCCACCGGCCTGCTGCTCGACCATTCTGGAATCATCATGGCAGACGCCGAGCGCGGACAAGTCACGCACATGCCGAATGTGCCTTACGCAACCCCGCGCCCAAATCCGGAGTCGGTTATGTCTCCGCCGACCAATCAACAGCAGCCTCAGCCCTAGTGAATCTCTACAAACGGCGGCCCATTCTCAAAGAGCCGCCGTTTTTCTCTGATGAAATTCCCTTCGAGCAACGCCCTTCGCCTTTTATAAATCTTTACAATTTCGACGAGCATAGAATAGCCGCTCATCGCTACTCTGATGATATGGCCGAGCGCGATCCGTCTTTTCTCAGCGCTCGTGCAAATTCAGCCGTCTTTATTCTGTGAGGAGAAAACAATGTTTTCGATGCGTATGAGTCTTTCCACGTGGCTGCTGGCGGGCCTTCTATCAAGTTTCACCTTCGTATTGTCCGCAACCGGTGAAGGCCCCGAGGCAGCGGGGCAGCCTTCGGGTCTACCAGCAACGCCTCAGCCTGCGGCTTCGCCGAGTTATTCCGCGCCGGATTATTCCCGTCCGCCGCATGCGTTCCCGAATGTCCTCGCTCCCTACCAATCGCAGGCCGTGCCCGAGCCCAATCTGGGCAACTCACCTCGCATCGATCAACTGCTGCACGATGGCAAAGTCATGCTCTCGATGAATGACGCGATAGCGTTGGCTTTGGAAAATAATCTCGATCTCGTCCTCGCGCGCTACAACCTGAACATCGCCGATACGGACATTCTGAGAGCCAAGGGCGGCGCGAATGTGCTGGGCGTGAACACCGGTATCGTCCAAAACACGCCCGGTGGAGGGACTGGCGGGCTTAGTGGAACCGTAGGCTCAGGCACCGGCGGCACCAGCGTGGCGGCGGGCGGCGTGGGGACCGGTACAAATGGCCTTGTCAGTTCGACTTTGGGTATCGGCTCGCCGATCACCAGCTTCGATCCTGTTCTCAGCGGAACCCTGCAAATGGATCGTAACTACCTCGAATCGACAAGCATCTTCACCCAGGTGCCAAACGGTGTCGCCAACACTAATACGGGCACAGCCAATTTTTCCTACTTGCAGGGGTTTCACTGGGGAACGGACTTGTCCGTCGGCTTCAACAATACCCACACCACCACGAATAACAAGACGGCGACCTTCACCCCGTCCCTTAGCTCTGGGTTCCAGGCGCGATTGACCCAGCCTTTGTTGCAAGGTTTCGGTTTCTTGCCGAACACACGGTTCATTCGCATTGCCAAGAACAACCGCGAGATTTCCGACGTCGCATTCCGCCTGCAAGTCATCACGACCGTGGATCAGATCGAAAACATTTACTGGAACCTGGTCTACGCCTACGAAAATGTCAGAGTTCAGCAGGAGTCGCTGGCTTTTGCGCAAAGGACCCTGGCTGACAACAAGAAGCAGGTTCAGATGGGAACCTTGCCGCCAATCCAGGTGGTAAGCGCACAAAGCACGGTTGCCAGCGATGAGCAGGCACTGATTCTTGCCCGCACCAATCTCGAACTGCAGGATGTGCTGATGAAAAATGCGCTCAACAAGAACCTCGAAGATCCGGTGCTTGCCTCAGCAGAAATTATTCCAACCTCTACCGCCGCCCTTCCGGAACAGTCGGCGGCGGAGCCGACCCAGGACCTGATTCAGCAGGCATTGGCGCATCGCGCGGAACTGTCCGAATCCCGCATCGACCTGAATAACCGGCAGCTCAACAACAAGGCGGTACGTAACGCGATGCTGCCGACGCTTGATCTTTTCGCTTACTACGGCGGCTCGGGCATCGGCGGAGACCTGAACCCCAACGTGCCTCTCTGCAGCCCGACCAGCGGTAATATCTGCTTTAATCCGGCTCAGGCCGCTCCGCCATTTCGCAACGGTGGTCCCGTAGGATATGGCGGAACTCTGAACCAGCTCGTTACTTCCGCTGCGCCTGACAAAGGGCTCGGACTTACGTTGAATATCCCCATCCGCAATCGCGTTGCCGATGCCAATCACGTGCGGGCGCAGCTGGAATACCGCCAGGCACAGGTGCGGCTGCAGCAGCTTGAAAACCAGGTCCGCATTGAGGTACGGAACGCGCAATTCGACGTACAGCAGAATCGTGCATCCGTGGATTCGGCCCAGGCTGCAGTCGACTATCAGCGGCAAGCCCTAGATGCCGAGCAGAAAAAATTGGCCGCGGGAGTATCGAACTCAACCGCAGTGTTGCAGTTGGAGGCTGCATACACGGCGGCTGAATCGAATCTCGTATCCGCAAAGGCCGCCTATGAGAAGTCCGAAGTCGAAATGGATCGAGCCACCGGCCTGCTACTTGATCATGCCGGAATCATCCTGGCGGACGCTGAACGCGGACAGGTGACGCAAATGCCAAACGTGCCTTATGTGACGCCACGCGAAGATCCGCAGTCGGTGATGCCGGCAGCTTCGGCCGCTGAACAGCAGTAAGAAAGAAGCTGATAAGGACCAGCGTCTAGATGAGAACTGCTCCTGCAACCTGGGACTGGGATATGCTGAGCGCGTGAAGCTATCGGTGGTACTGATCACGCAGGATGAGGAGGCCAATCTTCCGGGGACTCTCGCCAGCGTGCAACCGCTGGTGGCTGAGGGCCGGGGCGAGATTATCGTGGTCGACTCTGGCTCGACCGACCGAACGCTGGAGATCGCCCGCGACCACGGCGCGAAGATTTTCGCCGAGCCATGGAAAGGCTTTGCCGCGCAAAAGAACTCTGCGATCGACAAAGCCAGCGGTGATTGGGTCCTGCAGCTTGATGCTGACGAGCCGCTGGAGCCCGAACTGGCTGCTGAGATTTCCAATGCGCTTACCCCGAATTCGGACGTGGTTGGCTACTGGATTCCGCGAAAGAATTTCTTCCTTGGGCGATGGATTCGACACGGCGGTTTTTATCCCGATCCTAAGTTGCGTCTGATTCGGCGAGGCGCGGGAAAATTCGAAGAGTACGGCGCCCATCCCACGATCAAAGTCACTGGACCAACCAGGCAGCTTAAACATGCGTTGGTGCACAACGCCTATCCCACACTGCCTGGCTATATCGCTCACATGAACAGCTACTCGTCATCGGGGGCGGAGGTGGCCTTCGCTAAAGGTCATCGCCGTTTCAATATCAGCAACATAGTCTTCCGCCCGCTGCTTACGTTTACCTACAACTACGTCGTTCGTTTGGGCTTTCTCGACGGACGCGAAGGCCTGCTGTTGCACCTGTACCATGCCGTCTATGTTTCGTGGAAATACTCCAAGGCATGGGAGCTGGGACGAAAAAAGTTATCCTAAGGGCAGTCTGGTAGTGTCTTGCCGCAACATTCGTGACTCCTCTATCATCAAAGGAGTGGGGTGAGAATGGCTGATAAGAAACCGTCACAGGTTGCGGAAAGTCCAATTGCCGACGTCTTTGAAGGACGGCACCCGTCCGATTCCGAGAAGCACTGGGCGGAGAAGACTCTCGCCCCAACTCTGGATAAGGCGCCCGAGCGTCCGATTGGCGCTGCTACCGGCGTCAACAAAGAAGAAAGTGGCCCGGCTCGTTTCACCACGATTTCCGGCGTGCCCATTCGCCGCCTCTACACCCAGGCCGACCTCCCCGAAGATTGGAAATACGAAAACTATCTAGGCTATCCCGGCCAAGCTCCCTTTACGCGCGGCATTCACGCCACCGGCTATCGCGGCAAGCTTTTTACCATGCGGCAGTTTTCCGGCTTCGCTTCGCCAGAGGAAACCAATCGCCGCTACAAGTACCTGCTTGAGCACGGCGGAGGAGGGCTTTCGGTCGCCTTTGATTTACCCACGCTGATGGGCTACGACTCCGATCACCCTGCAAGCGAAGGCGAAGTTGGAAAGTGTGGCGTGGCCATCGATTCTCTGGAGGACATGGAAATCCTCTTTCAGGGAATCGACCTGGAGAAAACTACGGTTTCGATGACCATCAATTCGCCCGCTTCGGTTTTGTGGGCGATGTACCTGGTGGTTGCGGAGAAGCAGGGCGCCGATTGGAAGAAGATTTCCGGCACCATTCAGAACGACATCCTCAAGGAATACATTGCGCAGAAGGAGTACATCTATCCGCCGGCGCCGTCGATGCGGCTGGTGATCGATACTTTCGAGTTTGGATCAAAGTTCACTCCAAAGTTCAACACGGTTTCGATCAGCGGCTATCACATTCGCGAGGCAGGATCGACAGCCCTGCAGGAACTGGCATTCACGCTCTACGACGGTGTCGAGTACGTCGAATGGGCCCGCCGCCGCGGCCTTGACGTCGACGAATTTGGCCCGCGCCTCAGCTTTTTCTTCAACGCGCACAACGACTTCTTCGAGGAGATCGCCAAATATCGTGCCGCCAGAAAAATCTGGTACCGGGTGATGAAGGATCGATTCGGAGCCAAGAATCAGCGTACCTGGCTGCTGCGTTTCCATTCGCAAACTGCCGGCGTTTCCCTGACCGCGCAACAACCAATGAACAACATTGCGCGCGCCGCTCTGCAAGCGCTCGCTGCGGTGATGGGGGGAACGCAATCACTGCACGTCGATGGCTACGACGAGGCTCTGGCCTTGCCCACCGAAGAAGCGGCTCGCATCGCGCTTCGTACGCAGCAGATCATCGCTTACGAATCCGGGGTGGTGCAGACGGTTGATCCGCTCGGCGGTTCGTACTTCCTCGAAAGCTTAACCCTGGATATGGAAAAGGGCGCGTTCGATTACTTCGGCAAGCTGGATGCCATGGGCGGAATGGTGAAAGCAATTGAGCGCGGCTATCCACAAAAGGAAATTGCGGAGGCGTCCTATCAGTATCAGCGTGCCGTGGAAGCGAAGGAAAAGATCATCGTCGGCGCCAATGACTTCGTGATTGAAGAAGAAGCACCGGAGATTCTCTATATCGATGAGAGCGTGGCCGAACACCAGAGCAAGAAGCTGAAGGCGCTGCGATCACGGCGCTCCAGTGAAGAAGTTCAGCGCCGCCTGAACGCGTTGAAGAAGGCAGCCGCCGGCGAACCGGCGTCCGGATCGAATGGCAGCATCTCTTCCGCCAACACGATGCCCTACATTGTGGACGCGGTACGGGCTTACGCGACGGTCGGTGAAATCTGCGATGCGCTGCGCGAGGTCTATGGCACCTACACCGAGGCTAGCATCACTTAATCTCGGCGAGCGGCAATTCTGCTATCTTTTTCAGTTCACGCGAATCTAATTTCCTGTGCGAAGAGCCGTCAACCACCTGAAGAGCTGCGATCCCGTTATGGCCGGGATCATCGGCCAGGTTGGCCGATGCTGCATCGAGTACGGGCCGCCGGAATTTCATAGCCTGGCGGAATCCATCATCTATCAGCAGTTGAACGGCAAAGCAGCCTTCACGATCTTTAAACGCTTCGCCGCGCTGGCGGGCGAGCCCATCACCCCGCAGGGCATATTGAAGTTGAGTGACGTGCAACTTCGCTCGGTTGGGCTCTCAAAACAGAAGTCGTCCTACCTGCGGGACATGGCCGAGAAGGCCGCACGGGGAGAGCTGGATTTTTCGAAATTACAGGGACTCTCCGATGAAGAGGTTATCGAGCATCTTACGCAGGTGAAAGGCGTCGGCGTCTGGACGGCACAGATGTTTCTGATGTTCACCCTGAAGCGCGAGAACGTGCTTCCCACCGGCGATTTTGGCGTCCGGATGGCGATCAAGAAGCACTACCGGAAGCGCAAGCTCCCCAATCCCGCCCAAATGGAAAAGGTGGCCAAACCCTGGGAGCCCTATCGCAGCATCGCCTGCTGGTATCTGTGGCGCAGCCTGGACATGAAGACGATGTAGCTTCGCCGCCTGTCGCTGCGCTCTTCTCGCACTCTGTGGTTAAATGTAAGGGATGTCTCAAGAGAAAATCCGCGTGCTGGTGGCCAAACCCGGCCTCGACGGCCACGACCGTGGCGCGAAAGTGATTGCCCGGGCGCTGCGCGATGCCGGCATGGAAGTCATCTATACCGGCCTTCGGCAGACGCCGGAGATGATCGTGAACGCGGCCATCCAGGAAGACGTAAACGTCATCGGCTTGTCGATACTGTCAGGCGCGCACAATGCCATTATCCCGCGTGTGATGGATCTCTTGAAGAAAGATAACGTCCACGACATTCTGGTCATCGTGGGCGGCATCATTCCGGATCAGGATGTCGGCAACCTGAAGAAAGCCGGTGTGGCTGCAATTTTCCAGCCTGGAACGCCGATGGACGAAATCGTGCAGTTCATCCGAACCAACGTCAAGCCTCGCAACATAGCGGTTTCGGGGTAGAGCACCTCTTCATGAGGTTCGAGTTCTTCATCGCTTCCCGCTACTTGCGGGCCAAACGCCGCCAAGCTTTCATCGGCATCATCACCGCCATCTCAATTGCTGGTGTCGCTGCCGGGGTTGCGTCGCTGGTCATCGCCCTGGCCATCAACAACGGCTTCCGACAGGACTTGCAAGACCGGCTGCTGGGTTCGACCTCGCACGTCAGCCTGCTGCGGATTGAAAGTGATGGCATTCGAGATTGGCGTGCGCTGATGGATCGCCTGGCGAAAGAGCCGCACGTAATTGCGGATGCTCCCGCGCTCTATGAGCAGGTGCTGATCTCGCGCGGGCCAAGAGCGCGCGGCGCGGTGTTGAAAGGCCTGATTCCGACGGACGAGCGCAAGGTCAGCGACTTGTTGAACACTGTCACGAGCGGATCGGCGAATGCGTTAGATGAGAATCGTGCGGTCCAAGCCAGCGAAGGCGGGTCAGGGACCCGCCTCCACACGGACAGTCCCGACGATCTCGCAAGCGTTGAGCAGCGGGTGGCGGCGATGTTGCCCATCATCCTTGGCAAAGACATGGCCGACGACCTAGGCGCGACCGTGGGATCAGTCGTGCTGGTCACCAGTCCCCAAGGTGAACTGACGCCTTACGGAATGGTTCCCAAGTACACCCGGTTCCGCGTTGCGGGGATATTCAACTCGGGTTTCTATGATTACGACTTCTCCTGGGCCTTCGCCCGCTTGAGCGACACGCAGCGGCTCTTTGGCTTGGGCAATGAAGTCTCGGTGATCGAGTTCAAGATCGACGACATTTACAAGGCTGGCGAGATCGCAAAACGGATTGAGCAGGCAGCCGGCAAAGGATTCATGACCACGAACTGGATGGAGCAGAATAAAGCCATCTTCCGTGCGTTACGTCTGGAGCGTCTGGTCACGTTCATCACCATCGGACTGATCGTCTTCGTGGCCGCGCTGAACATCCTGATCTCGCTGACCATGATGGTGATGGAAAAGACGCGCGACATCGCGGTCCTGATGTCCATGGGCACGCGCAAGTCCCAGGTGCGGCGTATCTTCATCTCGCAAGGAGTGCTGATCGGCGTGATCGGCACATTGATTGGCTTGGCGCTTGGCTATGCGCTCTCGTGGTTCGGAGGACACTATCACGTGCTGGCGCTGGCCCCGGAAGTTTACTCGATTGACTATGTGCCATTCGCCCCGCGCGCGATGGACGGAGTGTTGGTGGCGCTGGTGGCGATTGGTATCTCGTTGATCGCCACGGTCTACCCGTCGTGGTCGGCGGCACGGATTTTGCCGGCGGAAGCGCTCCGCTATGAATAACGGGGGTTGCCTGCCCCGTGACCTTAATCACATCCAAGCCGGACTCGATTCACGTACAGTTTTCTTACGAAGGTTCCTGCTGCTTCTAAGGGGAACATTCGTGCGCTGCCCGTGTTCTAATGGTTGGCGTAAGGTCGAGGCGGCGGCCGTAACCCTCCGCCCCTGCCAACCTTGAGACGAGGAACGCCCCAGTTGCATCTAAGTAACGAGGCCATTTTACGGGTCGAGGGCTTGCGGAAAGCTTTCCGGTCCGGCAAGTCGGATTTGGTGCTCTTTGAAAATTTGTCCTTCGAAGTGGCAAAGGGAGAGATGCTGGCGATTGTCGGCGAGTCAGGAGCGGGCAAGAGTACTCTTTTACACGTCATGGGAGCCCTTGAACGCCCTTCCGCAGGTGACGTATACTGCGCGAACTTGCATTTGAGTACCCTATCGGAAGAGGCTGCCGCAGAGTTTCGAAACCGCGAGATTGGGTTTGTTTGGCAGTTCCACTACCTGCTGCCGGAGTTCACCGCGCTCGAGAATGCTGCCATGCCTTTGTTGCTGCGTAATCGCCCTCGGGAAGAGGCTGTTGGCGAGGCACGGCGCTGGCTAGGTGAGGTCGGGCTGGAGGCCCGGGCTGACCACCGGTCGGGCGAGCTTTCCGGCGGAGAGCAACAGCGAGTGGCTTTGGCGCGAGCTTTAATCACGCAACCGCAGGTGCTCCTGGCGGACGAACCAACTGGGGACCTGGACAGCCGCACCGCTGATTCGATTTTTGAGCTGATCGCCCGGCTGCATCAGACTTGTCAGTTGACCTCGCTGATCGCGACTCATAATGTTATGTTCGCCCGGCGGTGCCATCGGGTATTGCGCTTGCAGAACGGGCGGATTGAGGAAATTGCGCCCAGTGAACTGCCGGTATAGCACATTGTGGCGATTGACTTTTACTGCTGGTCATTTTGGAATGGGAGAACAAGAGCTGCAACGTGGGGTACATGAAGCTGCAACCAATTGCGGCAGCGGACGCGCCGGTGCCTTTAGTAACTCACGACGAAGGACAGAAGTCACGATATTCTAGGGTGTGACAGGTGGTACACCGATTGCACAATGGACGTTTTGGCGTCGCGGAACTGAGTCTCTGCGAGAGTTCAGGGGGTAGGGTTTATGTTTGAGCGTTATACGGAGAAGGCCAGGCGAGTCATCTTCTTCGCCCGGTACGAAGCCAGCCAATTCGGATCTCCTTACATTGAAACGGAGCACCTGCTGTTGGGATTGCTTCGCGAAGACAAGGCCCTGACCAACCGGTTTCTGCGTTCTCATGCTTCAGTGGAGTCGATCCGCAAGCAGATCGAAGGGCACACCACGATCCGCGAGAAGGTTTCGACTTCGGTCGACCTGCCCCTGAGCAACGAATGCAAGCGCGTTCTGGCTTATGCGGCAGAAGAAGCAGAGCGGCTTTCGCACAAGCACATTGGAACCGAACACCTGCTTCTGGGCTTGCTGCGCGAAGAAAAGTGCTTTGCAGCCGAGATTCTGCACGAGCGCGGACTGAGACTTTCGACCATCCGCGAGGAACTGGCCCGCACCAGCCAGGAAAAAGCCCAGCCGCAACGGCAGCGTGAGTCTTCCCTGCTGAGCGAGTTTTCCCGTGATCTTACCCAGGCGGCGATGGACACGCAGCTTGATCCGTTGGTCGGACGCGAAGGCGAACTCGAACGCGTGGTCCAGATTCTGTGCCGCCGCACCAAGAACAATCCGGTTCTGATCGGCGAGCCCGGCGTCGGAAAGACTGCCATCGTAGAAGGCCTGGCACAGCGCATCGCGGACGGGGAAGTTCCCTCTTTCCTGGCGGACAAACGAATTCTGGCGCTCGATCTTTCCTTAATCGTCGCCGGAACCAAATACCGTGGCCAGTTCGAAGAGCGGCTCAAGACCATCATGAAAGAGCTGATGGAGTCGCAGAATTCAATCATCTTCATCGACGAGCTGCACACGTTGGTTGGAGCAGGTTCGGCTGAAGGCTCCCTCGACGCCGCCAACATTTTGAAGCCGGCATTATCGCGAGGCGAGATTCAGTGCATCGGCGCGACCACACCTGGCGAATACCGCAAGTCGATCGAGAAAGACCGCTCGCTGGAGCGGCGTTTTCAGGCAGTGAAAGTTCCGCCGCCGAGCGAATCCGATGCCACCAAGATTCTGTTCGGGATTAAAGACCGGTACGAGAAGTTTCATGCGGTCACTTACACCGACGACGCCATTAACTTCGCGGTGTCGCACTCGAACCGTTACATTCCCGACCGCTTCCTGCCGGACAAGGCAATCGACCTGGTCGACGAAGCCGGAGCGCGCGTAAAGCTGCGCCAGACCTCGCTGCCTGAGGAGATCACCGAAGTCCAGAAGCACATCAAGTTCATCGTCCACCGTATGGAGAACGCCATCGCGAACCATGAATTCGAGAAGGCGCGCTTTTACTCTGACGAAGAACGCAAGGAGCGCGAGAACCTGCGCGCTCTTCGCGAAAAATATCACCTCGATGAGTCCTCCACCGGCGTAGTCGGCCGGGAGGACATCGAGGACGTAGTCTCGCGCTGGACCGGCGTGCCCATCACCTCGATCAAAGAAGAGGAGTCGCAGAAACTGCTGCGCATCGAGGAAGAGTTGCACAAGCGCATCATCTCGCAGGACAAGGCGATTCTGGCCCTTGCCCGCGCCATCCGCCGCTCCCGTGCCGGCCTGAAGAGCCCGAACCGGCCCATCGGATCGTTCCTGTTCCTTGGCCCGACCGGCGTCGGCAAAACCGAAGTCGCTCGTACCCTGGCGCAGTTCATGTTCGGCAGCGACAAGTCGCTGGTGCGCTTCGATATGTCGGAGTTCATGGAGAAACACTCGGTCTCGAAGCTCATCGGCTCGCCTCCGGGATACGTGGGCTACGAAGAGGGCGGCCAGTTGACCGAGCGCGTGAAACGGGCGCCGTATTCGGTCGTGCTGCTCGACGAAATCGAGAAAGCGCACCCGGATGTGTTCAATATCCTGCTGCAAGTATTCGAAGACGGCCAGTTGACCGACGGCCTCGGCAACACGGTCGACTTCAAGAACACAATCATCATTATGACTTCGAACATCGGCGCGCGGCACCTGCAGAAGCGCGAGGGCCTGGGCTTCCAATCGTCGAAGGAAGAGATGATTTCGGAGAAGATCGAAGACCTGGTAAAGAACGAAGTCAAGCGCACCTTCAACCCTGAGTTCCTGAACCGTCTGGATGAAGTCATTCTGTTCAGCGCGCTGGGTGAGAACGACCTGATCCAGATTCTCGAACTGATGATCAATCAACTCAACCAGAACTTGGCGCAGAAATCGATCACGGTAACGGTGACCGACGAAGCCAAGAAGTGGATCTTGAACCAAACGCTCGGCGACCGCAGTTATGGCGCTCGTCCGCTGCGGCGGGCCCTGCAGAAGTACATCGAGGATCCGCTTTCGGAAGCTCTGATCCAGGGCACCATCACCACCCGGCCGGCGTTCATCGAGGTCTTCCTCGAGGACAACAAGCTGTACTACCGTCCGGTGGATTCGAAGGAGAACGAGGGCGTATTGCTTTACGAAAACTAGCTCTGTAGCTTTCAGCCTTCAGCTATCAGCCGTCAGCAAAAAGCTGGCGGCTTTTGCTTTTAGCAAAACCTCGCCACGGATCTTCACGGATTAACCCGGATCTTTTTAAGGTTTATCCGTGTTTATCAGTGAAAATCCGTGGCCATTTTCTTTGCGACCTCGCCAAGCCCCCGGTAATCTTAGTTAATACCTGTCAGCAGCGAATCATCCGGAGGAATTTGTGATCGAAAAAGTAAATATCGCGCAGAAGTTTGCCCAGGTTAAGGAATACTGGAAGCCGTACATTGCTGCCGAACTCAACGGTCAAATGGTGAAATTGGACAAGATCAAGGGCGAATTCGTCTTCCATCACCATGACAATGAAGACGAAATGTTTCTCGTGGTCAAAGGCCGCTTCCGCATGGAGTTCCGTGACCGGCACGTGTGGGTCGAGGAAGGCGAGTTCATTGTGGTGCCGCGCGGCGTCGAGCACAAACCGGTCGCCGACGAAGAGTGCTGGTTTCTGCTGTTTGAGCCGGCCTCGACCTTGAATACCGGCAACGTGGTAAATGAGCGTACGCATCGTGAACTCGAGCGTGTTTAATGCCAGTCTGCAAAAGGTCCCCTACCCATGACTAAACTTTTCATCGATGTCGTCGGCTGGGTCGGAGCCGGTCTCCTTCTCATCGCTTATGGTCTAGTCTCATTTCGCAGGCTTCGAGCCGATTCATTCCTCTATCAGGCGCTGAACGGTGTGGGCAGCCTCGCCCTGGTGGTCAACACTTTTTACTATCACGCGTACCCGTCAGCTTTCGTGAATGTGGTTTGGATCACGATTGCGCTGATCGCGGGCTCCCGCATTAAGGACCGTTCGTCTTATGCCAACCAGTAATTCGCCGCTGATTGATCTCAGCCACACCGTCGAGCATGGCCTGGTCACGTATAAAGGTTTGCCGGCTCCCATCATCTGCGATTACCTGAGCCGGGAAGCATCGCGAAAATTCTATGCGCCGGGAACCGAATTTTACATTGGCAAGATCGAGATGGTCGCCAACACGGGCACTTACCTCGATTCTCCTTTTCATCGTTATGCGGAGGGCAAGGATCTTTCGCAACTGGAACTGCGCAAACTGGCCAACCTGCCCGCAATCAGGATTTCGACGAACGGGAAGCAAGCAATCGACCGCTCATGCTTTCCCCGCGATGTCGCGGGCAAGGCTGTTCTGGTAGAGACGGGCTGGTCGCGGCATTGGAACACGCCACAATACTTCGAAGGTCATCCATTTCTGACCGAAGATGCAGCTAAGTTCCTGGCTGATTCAGGCGTGGCGTTAGTCGGCATTGATTCGCATAACATCGACGACGTCGCCGACCTACGTCGTCCAGTTCACAGCATTCTTCTCGGACAAGAAATTCCCATCGTCGAGCACATGACCAACCTAGCTGCTCTGCCTGCAGACGAGTTTCGTTTTTTTGCCGTGCCCGTCAAAGTGAAAGGCTTCGGCACGTTTCCGGTTCGAGCGTTTGCTACCCTGTGACGCCTGTGCCCGAGTTCGTTGTGCACTGAGGGCTCTTCGCAGTTAGAATCTTCTTTCCGGAGAGCCTGCATGAGACCGTTGCGCCTTCTACTTCTGTTCCTGTTGCAAGCGCTGCTTGCCTCGGGTCAAGCCAAACCGCAATATGAGATTTTCGCGATAAGGTACGCCACACTTCCCGGCTTCCCGGTAGCAGAGCTGGTGCACGGAGCCGACCCCGCCCGCAAGCTCGATATCGCCATGCTTGTCTGGCTGGTTCGCGGTAATGGACACAATCTTCTGGTGGACTCCGGCTTCTATCGCGATCACTTCTTCAAGGAGTGGCAGGTCAGCGATTACATTAAGCCTTCTGACGCCATCAGCAAGCTTGGCCTGAAGCCCGACGACATCACTGACATCGTCATCACCCACATGCACTGGGACCACGCCGACGGTATGAACCTGTTTCCCAAGGCGCGAATCTGGATCCAGCAGCAGGAGTTCGAGTACTACAGTGGCGAGGCGTGGCAGTCGAAGGACACGCATGGCGGGATCGATCCGGACGACGTTGTCGGCCTAGTTAAGCTCAATACAGTAGGGCGTGTCAGCCTCGTTGATGGTGACGCCCGCGAGATTTTGCCGGGGATCGTATGCTATACCGGCGGCAAACATACGTATGCGTCCCAGTTCGTGGGAGTGAATACGAAGGCGGGCACCGTGGTCCTGGCCAGCGACAATATGTACTTGTATGAGAACCTGGAGAAACACGTGCCGATCGCAGCCACCCTGGATGCCGCGTCGAACTTGCGGGCCCAGGATCGAATGAAGCAACTGGCAACATCTAAGATCATTGTTCCGGGGCACGATCCTGCAGTGATGACGAAATTTCCGGCCGTCGCGCCGGGAGTAGTAAGAATTCAGTAGTACGCAGTTTTCAAACCACAGAGGTTACAAGGGAACACAAAGCATAAGCCAGCATGGAACTGACCCTCTATTCCGCCTTCTGGTGTCCGGATTGCCGTGAGGCCAAGCGCTTTTTGCACGAGCACAATATCGCCTTTAAAGAGATTGACATCGAGACCACACCGGGGGCAGCGGAGGAAGTGGTCAGGCGGACCGGAAAGCGCGCCATCCCGCAGTTCGTGATCGACGGCGAATGGGTCCAGCCCTATCGCCAGGGTGAAGGCTTTCTCTACGCCGAAATGGCAAAGCGCCTCGGCATAAAAGAAGCCTGAGACTTTCTTCAATCTGCCACCCTGCAGGACATCGCCTTCCGTACCCTATCAAACCGGTGTGCCACGCGAGAGCATATAGGCTCCCCGCTTGTCTGGCCGACGCTGTCCCCTCAGGCTCCGGTACAGCCACTTAACTTATGGCCGAGAACGATCCTGTCCGAGAAGAACCGGTTTGCGGCTTATGGCAAAGAGCCGTGGAAGTCCTGCTCGGGGTATTTCTACTGGTCTCGGCTGTCCTGCTCGCGCATTATTACCCGGGCTCGGCGAAAAGCGAACTCGAACAGGAAGTTCAAAAGCTGTCGCACGAAGTTCAGCAACTGAAGCAGGAACAGGCGATGCCGTCCCTGGTGCTGAATCGCTATCGCAATTCCATCTGCTACGTTTTTGGAATCTATCGCGTAGGCTTCGAGGGACAGGCTCCGCTACTGCGGGCGCGTATCTCAGGAACTGGATTCGTGGTTGCCGATGGGCTTCTCGCCACTAACCGGCATGTCGCCGAACCGTGGTATGAGGATCCGGACTCGGCTGTTCTGCTGCGAAAAGGCGCGACACCAAAGTTAGAAAAGCTCGTGGCGTTTTTCCCCGGTATGCCCGCGCCTTTGAATATCGCGCCGGTTGCGTTATCGGAGCAGGGTGACCTGGCAGTGCTGCGGATTCTGGACTCGCAAGCGATATCTCAGCTTCGGCCGCTACCCTTGGCGGACAACATACCGAACCCCGGGGAACTGGTATCGGTCGTGGGTTATCCCATGGGCGTGCTAGGTATGGTCGCGAAGTCGCCGCCTGCCGTGTACGAAAGACTCGCTTATAGGCGCGATGACATTGGTGCAGCCAACGAGTTGGCAGCGCTGTCGCTGATTCGGCCATCGGCAACATGCGGTCACTTGGGAGACGTAGTCGGCGACAAGCTTATCTACGATGCGCCCACCGCGCATGGCGGGAGCGGCGGGCCGGTGTTCGATGCGCAAGGGGAAGTCATCGGAGTAAATGCCGCCTATCTCGATGGATTCTCCGGCGGCACCATGGGAGTCTCGGTGCGCGCCTTGCGTCCGCTGATCGCATCTGCTCAAAAGAAGTAAGCAGCAGCGGACAGCGATGCCCCGCAATTTGCGCCTAACGGCCTGATCTAAGCAATAAAGCGCCCAGCGCCTCCAGAGTGCATAGAAAAGCCGCCCAGAGATCGGGCGGCATGTGTGTCTTGCAGACTGTTTAAGGTAGCTGGGATCTAAGACTCGGATATAAGCTCTTTCTGCCGCGCGAGTGAAGCATCTGCTGCCGGATTTTCTCCGGGCGAACAACTTTGCGACTCTCATGCGTTACGCCATTGGTCATGCCCGCTGCCTGGGAGTTCTGGCATCCAGGAGTATGCCCCCAACCACATGGAATTAGCAGGAATGGGTGAATTTCGCCGCTGCTAATGTCGTAGGCTTCGCCAGCGATTTCTCCCAAATCGTTGATGGTACCGGTCGCCTCCAGCAGGTACAGGTTGGAATCAGGAGGGATGAGCGTGTTGAGATCGGTAATGGCGCCGTTTTGCCACAAGACGGCGCGGCAATTGCCGTCCGCATCGCAGGATCCGCCCACTATCTGGCCCAAGTTGTTAATACCATCGCCGGAACTGGAGTAGTCGCCAGGCATGGTACCGAGATCTTTCATCCCGGAGTGTTTGTCCCAGACAAAACCGTGCGCGGTTACGTCCTGGGACACATCCGACTCGCCAACCACCTGGCCTCGATTGTTGATGTCGGCAGTGTAGTTTCCCGTCGTGCCTCCCAAGTTTCCCATGTCAATCGCCCGGCCGTTTTGCCAGAACACTGCGTGCACAAAGGGATCCGGACACGTGCCCGACACCCCGGCAATCTGGCCCAGGTCGTTAATCACGACGGCAGCGCCGGCGGTGTCCTCCGAAAGGATGGGGAGTTGGTGAACTTTCCCGTTGTACCACCATACCGGCTGCGGCTGGAGAAGCTGAGGTGGTGTGCATTCCGGATCCTGCGTGGAATTTTCCGCTTCGCCAACGATCACGCCCCAATTGTTGATTTCATAAGCGGCGCCGTTATTTCCTCCGAGCAGGGATAGCGGCGTCATCACCCCTTTCTGCCAGAGAAACGGGACGCAGGTTAACCCGGTACCGAACCCACAATAGTCTTCTCCCAACGGGTCTGGAGTCGAAGTATCTGAGTGCCCAACGACCTGATTCCAATCGTTTGATGGAAAGTCGACTTCGCTATCAGGGCCACCCAGTGTGAGAATCTCGGTCATCACGCCATTTCGCCAGAAGAATCCATGTACGGCGGCGTCGTCTGTCAAGTATGAAAAGCCCGTTACTGAGCCCCAGTCGTTAAGGCCGCCGGCCAGAGCGAACGACCCGCCCAGCGTGCCAAGGTCGATCACAATGTAGTGAGTTTGATGGGTCTTTTGCGGTGACACCTGCGCTGCAAGCGGCGCAGTCAACGTCAGTGCAGCGAACAAAACTGCCACGACAGAGAGCATTGTGGCAATTGGTTTCATAGCTACCTCCTCTCCATATAGGCCTCTTTGTTGTGCTGGGAGATGGAAGGGCGGGCAAGTTCGTGCCGTGGTTAGCAGCCTGCCGATTTAACCTGGACAGTACAACTCCGGGCCCAAGAAATTTATTCAGTTCTTGCAGAGGTCGTTGTAACAGCGCTGCGAAATGCTTCCGCCGGACAGACAAAAACTTACCTGCATATCCTTTCTCGGGATCGTCGCCGTGTCAGTGAAGAGGGTCACATCCCAGCGTTGAAGTGAGGTAAAGTTGTCAGTGAAGCAGGTCACATGTCAGTGTGCGATGAGGAATGGGGAAAAACGCTAATAAATTGCTGCGGCGAGAGTTGTTGGTGCTTAGGGCCTTCATGAAACCATACCACTGCCATTGTTCGCGTCCGCCTGAAGCCGCCGGCTGATCGTGGAGGACGGAACCGGCAACCATATGCGCCTTATGCTTCTCTCCGCCGCCTGAGCCATCCTGGTTCGCGAACATGCTCTTCTTCCAGGCGCCGCAGGCGGGCAGCCATAATCCCAGGCCGGCCGAGATAACCGATCACACGTTCCGGGTGCTTGCGATCGACTACGGGCAGTCGCCCGATGTTGTTGCGAAGCATCTTTTCCGCAGCGTCGTGCAGGAGTTCGTCGGGACATACCACTACTGGATTTCGCGTACTGGCCTCGAGCACTGTGATCGAACCTGTGGGATCTTTATCCAGCGCGCGCATGACATCACCGCGAGTGATGATTCCAGCCAACTTGCCGGTGGAGTCGATAACCACCAATCCCTGATGGCGTGTGACCTCGGGATCGCGCCGAGCAATACGGTCCGACAGTTCGCTGACTTTCATTTCAGCCGAAACGGTCGGGACTTCAGTATCCATAGTTTCGGAGACCATGATCTGGTGCAAAAGGTCCGCCTCATATTCCTGATGAATGTGCAGCCCGCGCCGCGCCAACTTCTCCGTCATAATCGATGCGCGCGGCATCAGCAGCATGGCAATGCCATCGGCAATGACGCTCACCAGCATTAAAGGCAGCACCGAGTTGTAGTCGCGAGTGATCTCAAAAGCAAAAATGATGAAGGCAAAGGTGGCGCGTGAGGCTGCGCCGAACACCGCTCCCATCGCCACCAAGGCAAAGGCGCCCGGCGAGAGGTTGGCAGCGGGGAAAATTCCATTCATGGCCATGGCGAAAACGCCGCCCATTGCCGCGCTGGACATGAACATTGGAGCCAGCAGTCCACCCGAGGTTCCCGAACCCAGCGAGATGACTAACGCGATCGCTTTTGCCACCATGACCAACAAAAGCAGCTTCCAGGCGAGATTTGCGTTCAAAATGTCGCCAATCGTGTCGTAACCGACGCCCAGCACGCGCGGAACAAAGTAGCCGATGATGCCCAGGCCCAGTGCGCCAATGGCAGGCCACCAGAGTTCGTCGACAGGCAACTTCTCGAAAAGATCCTCGGTCCAGTACAGCAGCTTGCTGAAACCCACCGCCCCCAGTCCACACAGAAGGCCGAGTAACAGATAGAACGGCAAGGCGCGAGGCACGCCGAAATCCATGGCTGCGACTTTGAACATCGGGCCTGCCCCGAGCAATTGCATGTGGACAGCAGTGGCGAGGGTACTGGCAATCACTAGCGGAATGAAAGACCGCGCTTTGAACTCGAACAGCAATAGCTCAATGGCGAGAATCACGCCGGCGATCGGCGTGTTGAATGTGGCTGACATTCCCGCTGCCGCACCGCAAGCCAGCAACACTTTGCGTTCGGAGGCGGTGGTATGGACCGCCTGGCCAACCAGCGATCCGAATGCTCCACCGGTTTGAATGATCGGGCCTTCTGCGCCGAACGGTCCGCCGGTGCCAATGGCAATCGCCGCTGAAATTGGCTTCAGAATCGCCACTCGAGGAGCAATCCTACTGCGGTTAACCAACACGGCTTCCATTGCTTCGGGAATTCCATGCCCCTTAATTTTTGAAGTCCCATATTTCGCCATGACGCCGACGATGAGTCCTCCAATAACGGGGATCGGAATCACCCACCAGCCGAGTTGGTTATGCCGGGCGCTCATAAATTCAGCGACGAAGCGGTGATAGAAGAAAATGTTGGTGAACAGCCCGATCAGTTTGTAAAGCAGGAATGCGATCAACCCGGCAATCAACCCGACCCCTGCTGCCAGGAAAGACATGAGAACCATGCGAAACTGGGCGGGTTCAGCCGCGCGCACATCGCCAACCTGGGTCCCGGTCGCGCCCATAGTCGCAGGCGGCAATTTG
>Ga0335081_10001648_pt1 | contig 35687 bp, 34 predicted proteins | sample Lox_Sample_35_FD_206713 | JGI IMG/M metagenome (GOLD analysis project Ga0335081, IMG submission 206713) | Soil microbial communities from Loxahatchee National Wildlife Refuge, Florida, United States - Lox_Sample_3.5 | ecosystem: Environmental > Terrestrial > Soil > Wetlands | place: USA...
GCCGGGCAGCTCATCGATCGTCAAATAGAGCCGTTGGGGAAATCTGCGGTTTTTTCGCCGTTCCATTGTGGATGGTCGCAACCGTCCGAAGATAAAGGTAAATCAGGGTTGAAAGTCTGTCAACCTGCCCCCCAGAATCTTTGTGTTAACTGTGTTGTTCTGGCGTACCTCCCGAGCCCAACAACCAATGGGGGGGCAGCGGGGGGAGATAGTGTCTCCCCCCGCATACAATTGACAGGTTATGAGGGGGAGATAGCGTCTCCCTTATTGATCCGCTTCGCGGCTGAAGCCGCTCGCTCTAATGGGGGGGGAGAGGCCGCCTTCTCCCGGCATCACATGTGGAGGCTGCCGCCCCCACACCCCGGCTCCCCATTGGATTTACGCTTCTCCGCTGATATCCGGCGTATCGCTCTTTCGTACCTCCCGCGTTCCATAACCAATGGGGGTCTTAGGGGGAGATATCGTCTCCCCCTAAATTCCAATAGACAATCCCTGCGTTTTTCTTTATGATGGACAACGGTTTTCATGCAGGACGCTGATTTCCCGGAGATTGTATCCGACCGGGGAAGCAGCACGCGCCCCTCACGGAGGAGGTGGCATGGCATCCGAAAAGGGCTTTGGTGGAATAGATCTGCGGTGGCTTCCCTGTCACCCTGGTTTCTCGTCCTGCCGTCCGGAGTGGCAAATTGGTCAGGCAGGGGATGGCGCGTGATGGACCACATACTGCCCGGGCTTGCGGCCATCAACAACATTCATCCCATGTTCGTCCATTTTCCCATTGCATTCTTCTGGGGGGCGCTGGCGATGGAAGGAGCGGCGATCCTGGTCCATGAGCGGTTTCATCCGGTCTCCACGTGGATGCTCTACCTGGGCGCCATCTCGGCGGTGGTCACCGTGATGACGGGATTTCACGCGATGAACCAGATCGCGGAGACCATGGGCGGGCACGAAGGCCCGAATCATGAATTGATTCATCTTCACGAGCACTGGATGGTGTCGGTGACCACGACGGCCGTGCTGCTAGCCGGGTACCTCTTCTGGGTGAACAAACGGAAGATGTGGAATGCCCACCGGTGGGGTTACATGATCGGCCTGATCGTGTTGGCCTCCATCCTCACGCTGGGCGCCGATCGCGGGGCGCGACTGGTCTATGAACTCGGCTATGGGGTCAATCCCGCCATCCTGAAAGTGATGCCCCAGGGGGCCGGCGGAGAAGAGCACCACCACCACTGACCGGCAGGAAGACGCGCGCTCATTCAGAGGAAAATTTTTTCAGCACGCCCGGCATGTCGTCAGGAAAGAGCCAGCCCAGCACGAGAATCAGCAACGTGAGCAGCATCCCGCCGAAAAAGAGCGGCACGCTCACACCGGCCAGCCAGTCGACGGAGGCGTGAGCCGCTTCCGCGCCCATCGGTCCCACGCGCAGCCCCATCAGCAGCCAGCAGAAGGGATAAAGCAGCGCGCCCAGTCCGGTCGCCAGCGCCACCCACCGTTTGACCGGCGCGGAGACCCAGCTCACCCCCAGCACGAGGATGATCCCGACGCCCAGCGCGCCGAGTCCCTGGGCGTGAAAATGGGCCCGCTGGATGTCGTGCCAGGCCTTGTTGACGTCCCGGTTGACGGCGTCGGGCGCCTGGTCGTGCGCCTCGGGATGAGCCTTGATCTGCGCCGTCAGATAGGCCCTGATCGGCTCTTCATAGAGACCGAACGCCATGCCCAGGCTGGTGCCGACGACAATGGCCAAAAAGGCGATGATCAACCCCGGCATGACGGGAGCCAGCAGATGCTTGAGCATGGGCACCTCTGATGGGGAGCACTGTGGTGCGCGGGTTCACCCGCTCGTGGCATGCGAACGACATTCGAATTGAATCGCGACGCGAGCCGCCCCGTCCGGAGCGGCTCGCACCCGAGCGGAGAAGGACCGGGGCGCCGGCCGGTTTTGGGTTACCGCAGGCCCAGAATGATGAAGGCGACCACCAGACCGTAGAGGGCGATCGCTTCAACCAGCGCAAAGCCAATCCACATGTACTTGCCGACCTTGCCTTCGGCCTGCGGCTGCCGGGCCACCGCTTCGATCATCTTGCCGAAGATGTAGCCGATCCCGACGCCGGCGCCGCCGAAGCCGGCGGCGGCCAATCCCATGCCCAACAGTGCTGCTGCGTGTGCATCCATCAGTTGCGGTCTCCTGTCATCAGTGCAGTTTGATTGCATCCCCGAGATAGACGGTCGCCAGAATGGTGAAGATGAACGCCTGAATAAACGCGACGATCACTTCCAGCAGATAGACGGCGACCGTGAAACCGAACGGTAGCCAGCCGATCAGCACGCCGCCCGCGAGCATCATGCCGAACAGGACGTACAATACGGTGTGGCCCGCGGTCATATTGGCGAAGAGCCGGACGGCCAGCGTGACCGGCCGGGCCAGCTGGCTGATGATCTCGATCGGCAGCATCAGCGGGAGCAGCCAGGCGGGCGTGCCGGGCGGAACCAGAATGGTCAGAAAATGAAGGCCGTGGATCCTAAAGCCGACGATCAGGCTCATGACGTAGACGACCAGCGCAAAGATGCCCGTGACGATGAGCTGGCTGGTGACGGTGTAGGAGCCGGGGATTAGGCCGAGAAGGTTGGCGAAAAGGATGAAGAAAAAGAGCGTGACGATGAACGGAAAGAAGCGCATCCCCTTCGGTCCCATGTTGTCGATCACCAGGGTGCGCAGAAACTCCACGCTGACCTCGGCCATGCTCTGGATTTTGGAGGGCACGAGCTGCGGGCGTCGCGCCGCCGCCCAGAAGAAGAGCGAGACCATGCCGATGATCACCCACATCATGATGACGGCCTGATTGATCGAAAGGTCAAGGCCGAAGAGATGGAGCGGGATCAACGGGCGCAGCGCAAAATGTTCGAGTGGATTTTCCATTGTTATGGGTTGTGATGGTCGGTCTTGTCGCGTTCGTCGCTCGTGGCCAGGTAGTACACGGTCCGAAAGCCTGCAATACCCCCCAAAATGACGCCTGCTACCATGATCCACGGCCGGGTGCCCAGCCAGGAGTCGAGCAGATACCCCAGCAGGGCTCCCACGACGGTTGAAACCACCAGCTCCACGCCGAGGCGCATGGCCATGGAGAGCCCCTGGCGGAACGGATCCGGCGCTTCAGCCATGGTGCGTGTATTTAATGTGGGGGCCCGTGCGGAAAGAGCAGAGAAGGATCCTCCGTCGCCCCCACGCCCCGAGCCACCATGGATGTCCCATCGGCCGCCGGGTGCCCTTGGTATTCTCGGGGCCCGTGCGGCGATTCATCCTCCATTTACCTGCCGATAGGCAGGCGCCCTCACGCCCCGAGCCCTTCCTCATGTTCTGCGGCGATGGCGGACTGGTACTGATAGCACCGGTGACCACACCGCCCGGCAAGCAAGGCCGCAATCTAACCTGAACGCCCGTCTCTTGTCAAGGCATCGGCGCGCCGGACGGCCTCTCTTTTCAGGTCGATGCTGGAGTTGCTATACTGCGAGCATGGCCGACCTGTTTGGCGACGACGCCCCGCCGCGGGCCCGGGCCCGAACCGTGCCTCCCCCGCCGCTCGCCGACCGGATGCGGCCGCGCACACTCGACGAATTCGTCGGGCAGGAGCATCTGGTGGGCGCGGGCACCGGCCACTCGCGCGAGGGCAAACTGCTGACCGGCGCGATCGGCTCTGACCGTCCGCCATCGATCATTTTCTGGGGACCGCCCGGCTCGGGCAAAACGACCCTGGCCCGGCTGATCGCCCAGTCGAGCCGGTGTCATTTTGTCTTCTTCTCGGCCGTCCTCGCGGGCGTGAAGGAGGTGCGCGAGCTGATCGCCGAGGCGAAACAACGGCTGGCCGGCGGCGAACGGACGATCCTTTTTGTCGACGAGCTCCACCGGTTCAATCGCAGCCAGCAGGATGCTTTTCTGCCCCACGTGGAAAACGGCTCGATCATTTTGATGGGCGCCACGACCGAAAATCCCAGTTTCGCCATCAACGCGCCGTTGCTCTCCCGCTGCCAGGTGGTGGTGCTCAAACCATTGAGCCGGGCGGACGTGGTGACGATCCTGCGCAACGCGCTCGATGATCCGGAGCGGGGGCTGGGCGCCATGAAGATCGAGGCGGACCCGAAGCTTCTTGAGCAAATTGCCGACTGGGCGGAAGGCGACGCCCGCCGCGCGCTCAACATTCTGGAAGCGGCCGTCGCCTTGTGTCCCGGGAAGGACGGACGGCGGCAACTGACCGACGCGGCGATCAAGGAGGCCGCGCAGCAGCGGCTGCTCCTCTTCGACCGGGACCGGGAGGAGCATTACAACGTCATCTCCGCCTTCATCAAATCGATGCGCGGGAGCGATCCCGATGCCGCCGTCTACTGGCTGGCCCGGATGCTGGAAGCGGGCGAGGATCCCCTCTTCGTCGCCCGCCGGATGATCATCTTCGCCTCGGAAGACATCGGGAATGCCGACCCGCGCGCGTTGACCGTGGCGGTCTCGGCCCATCAGGCGTTTCAGGCGGTCGGCTGGCCGGAGGGGTGGATCCCGCTGAGCCAGGCGGCCACCTACCTGGCGAGCGCGCCCAAGAGCAACGCGAGCTACATGGCCTATCAACGGGCCAAGTCGGAGCTGGGGAAGAGCGGCTCGCTGCCGGTGCCTCTCCATCTGCGCAACGCGCCGACCGAATTGATGCGGCGCGAAGGCTACGGCGAGGACTATCAATATCCGCACGAATTTCCCGGCCACATCACCGAACAGGACTACCTGCCCGAGCGGCTGAAGGGACGCCGCTTCTACGAGCCGAGCGACGAGGGGGAGGAGCCCCGGATCAAGGAACGGCTGGAGCAGTGGCGCAAGGCACTGGCCAAACGGCCCCCGCGCAAACCGGAACAGCCGTCGAAATAACGGCGACCCTCATGACGACCGTCTCATCGCACCATCCCGCCGTCAAGCGCGCGCGCGCGCTCCACGATCCCGATGAACGGCGGACGACGGGCAGATTTCTGGCCGAGGGGATCCGTTTGTTGGAGGAAGCATTCGAGAGCGGCCTGCGCTGCGAGCGGTTCTTTTATACGGCGGCGCTGTCCGACCAGTCCCGCGGCGCCGGTTTGCTTGAGCGGGCCAGACGGGCTAAAGCGCCGCTGATGGAGCTGCCCGAGCGGGTCCTCGATTCGCTCAAAGAAACCAAAACCTCTCAGGGCGCGATCGGCCTCTTCGTTCAACCGACATGGACCATGCCGTGGGAGAGGCCGTTGCAGTCCGGTCTGGTCGTCGTCGCCTGCGAGCTGCGTGATCCTGGCAATCTGGGAACGATCATCCGGATGAGCGAAGCGGCCGGCGCGCGCGGGTTGCTGCTGGCGAAAGGGACGGTTGATCCCTATCATCCGAAAGCACTGCGCGCCAGCATGGGGAGCCTCTTCCGTCTGCCGGTTATCGCCGGCGCGCGGTTGGAAAAGGAACTGTTGAGTCCGGCCCAGATTGTGGCGACCGTGGCGCAGGGAGGCGTGGCGCCGTGGGAGGTCGAACTGACCCGCCCGACCTATCTCCTGATCGGTCAGGAGGCGGCGGGCCTGCCCGCGTCGCTCCTCGAGCGGGCAACGACGCGTATTACAATCCCGATGGCGAAGCAGGTCGAATCGCTCAACGCGGCGACGGCCGCGGCCATGTTGCTCTATGAAGTCATCAGGCAGCGCGCACGCCGGTAACGCGGTGTCGATCGGCGCCGCCGTCCGCGCGCTCCGGCGGCGCGATCCGGTCCTGCGCCGGGTCATGCAACAGATCGGCCCCTGCCAGTTGCGCCCGCAGCGCCACTATTTCTGGGCGCTCGCCGAAGCGATTGTCTCCCAGCAGCTCTCGGTCGCTGCCGCCGCGACCATTTTCAAACGGCTGAGACAACTCTATCCCGATCATCGTGTGCCGCGGCCGCAGGATCTGCTGGCCACGCCCGCCGCGCGGCTGCGCGCCGTGGGGCTGTCGCGGCAGAAGGTCGTCTATCTCAAAGAACTGGCCGCAGCGGCACTCGACGGCCGATTGCCCGCCCGGCGGTTGCACAGCTTGAGCGACGAGGAGATCATCGGCACGCTCACGAAGCTGCACGGCATCGGCCGCTGGACGGCCGAAATGTTTTTAATCTTCGTCATGCTCCGGCTCGATGTGTTCCCGGTCGATGATCTCGGCTTGCAGAAGGCGATCCAGCGGGCCTATCAATTGCGCCGCCACCCATCGGCGACAACGATGCGGCGAATTGCGAAACGCTGGGAACCCTATCGCACCGTGGCGACCTGGTATCTGTGGGCGAGTCGGGATGGAAAAGGCGTAATTTATGGGGAGGGTTGAAAGTGTATGGACGATGGGGATCCTCAAGGGGAGAGGAGTATCTCCCCTTGGGTTGAGCGAACGCGAAGCGTGAGCGGATCAAACTACGGGGAGGGGTAGAGGGCGTATGGGCGATGGGGGTGCGGGGGAGTGACGGGGAATGGGGGCATCGGAGGACTATGTTCGATTCCGCACGGGCCCCTATTACCAAAGACCATTACTCCCCCGACTTGAGCGAGTGCGAAGCACGAGCGGAAGTGCTGGGAGACAGATTTATTTTCTAGCATGACCGATGAGAATGCCAAGCAATTGAACGGACCTTGCCGCGCCTCGTGGAGAGTCAAGGCCAGGGGAAGGCCACGGCAGCCGAAAATAAATCTGTCCCCGACCTTTCTCTTCCGGGCCCCCATACCCTGCCCCCTGTCCCCTCTGATATAATGACCCCACGAGGATTCTGATTCATGACCGATTTTGGCAAAACCGCTGAAACGATCGCCAAGCGGGCCCGCGCCGCGTCGCGGCTGATGGCCCAGTGCTCGACGGCCGTCAAGACGGACGCGCTCCACAAGATGGCGGCGGCGCTGACCGATGCGGCCGAAATGATCCTGGCGGCCAATGCCGAAGACGTCGCCGCAGCCAAGAAGGCGGGTCTGAGCGCGGCGCTGATCGACCGGCTGACGCTAACGCCGAAGCGAATCGGCGAGATGGCGACGGGATTGAGGGAAGTGGCCGATTTGCCCGATCCGGTGGGGGAGATCGAGCGGATGTGGCTCCGCCCCAACGGGATGCGCGTCGGCCGGATGCGTGTGCCATTGGGTGTGATCGGCGTGATCTATGAATCGCGCCCCAACGTCACGGCCGAAGCGGCCGCGCTCTGTCTCAAGGCGGGCAATGCCGTCATCCTGCGCGGCGGATCGGAAGCGGTTCGGTCCAACGTCGCAATCGGCCGGCTGCTGCACGATGCGGGACTCAAAGCCGGCCTGCCCGAAGGGGCGTTGATCGTTGTCGACCGGACCGAGCGTGAGCTGGTGGGCGCACTGCTCAAGCAGGACCGGTATATTGATCTCATCATTCCCCGAGGCGGCGAAGGTTTGATCCGGACGGTGGTCGAGCAATCGACCATTCCGGTCGTCAAGCACGACAAGGGCGTCTGCCACATCTATGTCGACGAAGCGGCCGATCTTGCGATGGCCGAATCGGTCTGTGTCAACGCGAAGGTCCAGCGGCCGGGCACCTGCAACGCGGTGGAGACACTGCTCATTCATCAATCGATTGCGCCGACATTTCTGCCCAAGTTGATCGATCGACTCGAGCAAGCCAAGGTGGAGGTGCGCGGCTGCGACCGGACGAGAATGCTGGCCAAAGGGGTCAAAACCGCCACGGAGGCCGACTGGTCGGCCGAATACCTCGACCTGATCGTCTCGGTCAAGGTGGTCGATTCGATGGACGAAGCGGTCGAGCACATCGCGACCTACGGCTCGCAGCATACCGACGCCATCATCACGCAGGATTATCAACGGGCGATGGAGTTCCTCCGCGTGGTCGATTCTTCCGCTGTGATGGTGAATGCCTCGACGCGCCTGAACGACGGCGGCCAGTTTGGCTTGGGGGCGGAGATCGGCATTTCCACCGGCCGGCTGCACGCCCGCGGCCCGATGGGGCTGCAGGATTTGACGACAATCAAATACATCGTGCTGGGGGAAGGACAGTTGAGAGAATAGGGTCAAGGGGCAAGTAGCAAGGGTCAAGGAAAAAACTAAAAAGCGGTAGCAAGGGGCAGGGCAGGGATCAAGGATGACCGAAATGCACCCTCATTTTTGTTTGACTTTCCCTGACCCTTGCCCCCTGACCCTTGACCCTTCTTGCCCATGAACATCGGCCTCTTCGGCGGCACCTTCAACCCCGTCCACACCTGCCACCTGACCGTGGCCGATCAGGTCCGGCAGCTCATGAGCCTCGACCGGATCCTTTTCATTCCCGCCGGCGTTCCGCCCTTCAAAGCCGCCTCGCTTGCGCCTGCCGCCGACCGGCTCGAGATGGTCAAGCTGGCGGTCGAGCCCTATCCCTGGGCGGAGGTCTCCACCATCGAGATCGACCGGCAGGGCACCTCCTATTCAATCGACACCGTGACTGCGTTGCGCCGCGAGCGGCCTGAGAACGCCTTCTATTTTTTGATCGGCGCGGACGCCTTTGCGGACATTGTCAGCTGGCGCGACTACCGGCGGTTGCTGACGTTGTGCGAATTCGTGGTGATCAACCGGCCCAATCGGTCATTCCTGTCGCTGCGCGAGCTGCCGTTGCTCTCTCATGAAGAGCCCTCGCGGTTGCAGGCGCTGGACCGGGGGGAAGTGACCCAGGAGCGGGTCGGATTGACGGCCGGGGGACGGATCTGGCTTGTCTACCTGCCGCCCTGTCCGGTCTCTTCCACGCAGGTCCGGTCGGCGATTCAGGAGGGGCGGCCGGCGGAGACGCTCTTGCCTGAGTCGGTGCGTTCATATATACTACGACAAGGACTGTATCGAGCAGTCGGGCGGTGAGGGGGGCGCGTCGCGCGCCGGTCCGGGGGATGTCATCGAGGTCGGATCGCACCACAAAGCGTTGCTCTGCGCCAAGGCGGCGTACGAGAAGAAAGCGGACGACATTCGCGTGCTCGCCGTCGCCGGGTTGACCGGACTCGCCGACTATTTTATGCTCTGCTCGGGCGGCTCCCACCGACAGGTGCTGGCTGTCGCCGAAGCGATCGACAAGACACTCACCCAAGCCGGCTGCCATCCGATGAGCGTGGAGGGAAGCGAACACGCCAACTGGATTCTGATGGACTACTCCGACGTCATTGTGCACATCTTCCAGGCCGACCGGCGTGAGTTTTACGGCCTCGATCAGCTCTGGGGCGACGCGAAGAAACTCAGGATCACGGGGGCGCAGCTCCGCCGGGTGACGCTCGAGCCCCCGGCCCGTTCCGCCGCGCCGCGCCGCCGGGCGGCCCATCCATCCGGCCGCAGAGCCAAGCCATGAGAACCCTCATCGGCATCGCGTTGCTCCTGCTCTTTCTGGTCGGCGTCGGCTATCTCGACTGGCTCAATCCTGGCACCATCCAGGTGCGCCTCTCCTCCTCCCGCACGTATGAACTGTCGCTCGTTCAATTCGGCCTGGCCGCGTTCGTGTTCGGGGGGCTTGTCGTCCTGGGCATGGGTGGCATCCGGGAATTCCGCCGGTTGATCCGGAGCTGGAGGGAGGCGCGCCGGCAACGGGCCGAGCAGCGCGTGAGGGAATGGCTGACGCTGGCGATCAACGCCGAAGCCTCGGGCAAGCGGAAGGAGGCGATCGGCTGGTTTGAGAAGATTCTTTCCATCGATCCGAATCACCGGACGGCGCTGATCCGTCTGGGCGCGCTGCAGCGCGCCCAGGGGGCGTTTCAAGAGGCGCTGCGGTTGCACCGCAAGGCGAAGAGCCTGGGCGACCGCGACATGGAGGCGGTGCTTGCGCTCGTGGATGATCTGGAGGCGGTCCGCCGTCACGACGAAGCCGCCATTGTCCTCCGGGAGGCGCTGGCCCATGACAAGGAGAACCGCGCGGCCGTGATCCGGCTGCGGGACCTCTACGTCGGGCTCCATCAGTGGGAGGAGGCGCACGCCCTGCAGGAGCGCTTCCTGAAGGAGATGGCCGGCGACCAGGATCCGCAGGAACGCGCCCGTCTGCTGGGCATCAAATATGAAGCGGGTCAGCAGGCGATGCTGCAGGATTCGCAGGACGTCGCCCGGCGCTATTTCCGCGGCGCCATCAAGCTCGACCGGACGTTCGTTCCCGCCTATGTCGGGCTGGGGCGGCTTCAGATCGCGGAGGGCAAGCCGGATCAGGCGGCGGAACTGTGGCGCAAATCCTACTGGACCACGTCCAGCCTCATCCTGCTCCACCGCCTCGAAGATTTGCTGCTCGAGATGGGCGATCCCGCCGGGATCATCGATCTCTACCGGCAGGCGATGGCGCGCGATCCTGGCAACCCGGTTCTGCAGTTTTACCTGGGCAAGCTCTACTACCGGCTGGAGATGATCGACGAGGCGCTCGAGCTGCTCTCCACGATCGACACGTCAAATGTCCGCTTTCCCGATCTGCATAAAGTGCTGGGCAATCTCTATCTGCGCCGCGGCGACCGTGGGGCGGCGGTCGAGGAGTTCAAAAAGGCGCTCGATTTGAAAAAGCGGGTGCTGGTTCCCTACTACTGCCCCCATTGCGATTATCATACGACCGAATGGTCAGGGCGCTGTCCCCGGTGCGAGCAGTGGAACAGCTTCCTCGCCACACCAATCATTACTCCGCGGCTCAAGGCCGCTCCACCCGCCGAGCCCTCCGCCTATCCCGCGGGGGAAGCGGCTGGCGCATCGTTCCGATCCCTGCCCACCTAGTCGTCCGGCGCCCTCCGACGGCAAGAGATCAATGCAGCCCGCCGGGGTCAGACAGTGGATGGCGGCGGGCGCGGCGCGCCTCTGCCAGTGGGTCTGGCCGTCTATCTGTGTCGCCTGCCGGTCGAGGCCGTCGATGGGGTCGAATCCCTACTTCTGCGCCGAGTGTTGGAGCGCGATGCCGCGCCTTTCTCAACCCTGGTGCCCGCGCTGCGGCCTCCCCTTTGTCTCTCCGGTCGCGCTGCGTCACAGCCCGACTCACCTCTGCGCCGCCTGCCGAGAGCGCGAACCGCCGTTTGATCAGGCCCGTTCGGCCGTCGCTTACGAGGGCGTCGCCGCCTCCGCGATCCATGTAATGAAATATCAGCGCCGCCGGTTGCTGGCCCGCCCGTTGGGCGAGCTGTTGCTGCCGTTGGCGGAGGCGCTGGGGCCGGTGGACGGCGTCGTGCCGGTGCCGTTGCACGCCGAGCGGCTCCGGGAGCGGGAGTTCAATCAGGCGCTGGCCCTGGCCAGAATCGTCTGCCGGGAAACGGGATGGCCCCTCCGGTGGGCGCTGCTGGAGCGGATCCGGCCGACGCGCGCACAGGTGGGCCTCGACGCGGTCGAACGGCGTCGCAACCTCCGGCGGGCCTTCCGTCTGCGGGCGAGGGAAGAGGCGCAGGGCGCGCGTCTGCTGGTGGTCGACGACGTCATGACGACCGGCTCGACCGTGCACGAATGCGCGCGGGTCCTGAAACGGGCCGGCGCCGAAACCGTGCAGGTTCTTACTGTTGCCCGGCAACTGCCTGTCTATTTGAGTCAGGGGGGAGACTCTATCTCCCCCCTGACCACCCCCCATTGATTGTTGAACGCGTGAGGGACGGTGGAGCGATACGCCAAGTATCAGCGGGGAAATGTACATCCGATGGGGGGACCGGGGTGTGGGGGCGGCAGCCGCCACAGTTGATGCCGGGAGAAAGCGGCACTCTCCCCCCATCTGAGCAAGCGGCTTCAGCCGCGACGCGGATCAATCAGGAACCCGGAGCCGGTAAAACACAACGCCCCACCCCGGCGATGAACCGGAGTGGGGCGTTGATGGAACCTGACGGAAGGGGTTAGACCTTCGTCACGTTGCTGGCTTGCGGACCCTTGGGCCCTTCGGTGATTTCAAACTCGACGGTCTGTCCCTCTTCAAGGGTCTTGTAGCCATCGCCTTGAATCGCCGAATAGTGCACAAACACGTCCTTGCCGCTTTCCTGGGCGATAAAGCCGTAGCCCTTCGTGGCATTGAACCATTTGACTGTGCCTCGTGCCATGTTCCGATTCACCTCCTTCCACACTCTGTCCGGCCGCAGGGCTCCCCGGAACGGGAAACAGTGCCGAACCTGCTGATTGTTGAGTGCCTGCGGATCGAACAGCGTGCGGTCTGACAGTGAGCGCATAAAAAAAACCGCAGCATCGAATGACAAGGTCTGCTGCGGCTCTCTAGTCGATCACGTACTCTGTCGTCCTGCTAAGCGTCCAAACTATACCATTCCCATGCAAAGGCGTCAAGTGGTATTTAATAGCGAACCGTTCTTGCGTACATCAAGAGTTCAACAACCAATGGGGGGTGGTCAGGGGGAGGTAGCGACTCGGCGATTTAACCGGGGGGAGATATCCTAATCTCCCCCCGGTCCCCCCATCGGAGGTACACGTTAACTCAAATACGAGTATCACCCTTGCGTAACTCATGCGCCCAACAATCAATGGGGATTGTCAGGGGGAGATATGGTCTCCCCCTGACTATAACGATGGCCGCGGGAGAGATCGGGGCATGGGGGCATCGGAGGACGGTCTTCGCTCCCGCACGGGCCCCCATTAAAACGTCTCCCCCCGCATACAATTAAATCAGGCTTTATAAGGTTTACGCTTCTCTGCAATATACTGCCGGGCGTATTCAACGTAGGCCGACCAGGCATGGGTGATATAGGCCAATTCCTTCTCCGAGACGGGACGGACCACCCGGCCGGGCACCCCCAGCACCAGCGAGCGGGGCGGGATGACGGCCCGTTCGGTGACGATGGCGCCCGCCCCGACGATCGATTCGCTGCCGATCACGGCGCCGTTGAGGATGATGGAGCCCATCCCGATCAGGGAGCGGTCATGGACCGTGGCGCCGTGGACGATCGCCCGGTGGCCGACCGTCACCTGGTCGCCCAGCACGACCGGTTTGCCGGCGTCCACGTGCAGGACGGAATTGTCCTGGATGTTCGTCTTCCGGCCGATCGTGATCGGCGCCAGGTCGGCCCGGATCACGACGCCGAACCAGACGCTCGACTCCGGGCCCATCGTCACCTGCCCCAGCAGACTCGCGTTGGGGGCGATGAAGGCTGACGGATCGATCCGGAACGCGTCGGGCAGCAGGGTCAGATCGGCCATGGGCGGTTCGGATGAGAGTCAGACGGCGGCGATGACCCGCGTGAGCCGAGCGGCGACTTCCTCCGCAATCGACTCCAGCTGGGGCCGGTCCAAACGGCCCAGCGCAATCTTCGGATCGACCGCGCTCACGACCGCCCGGCCGTCGTCGGCCCGGTAGACGATCACGTTGCAGGGCAAAAACATGCCGAGCTCCACCTCCTTCTGCAGCGCCTGGTGGGCGAGCATCGGATTGCAGGCGCCGAGAATCTTATAGGGGCGGAAGTCGACATTCAGTTTCTTCTTCAGCGTCTCCTTGACGTCGATTTCGGTCAGGACGCCGAACCCCTCCTTCTTCAACTCCTCGGTGACCTTGGCGATCGCCTGGTCGTATGTGAGTGATGTCGTCTTTGCCAGACCTAACCGTTGTGTGGCCATGATGACTCCTTTATATGTGGGGGCCCGTGCGGAAGGGGCGGAGAAAGATCCTCCGTTGCCCCCCACACCCCAAGCCCCCTTGCTTCTCCCATTGGCCGCTTCGGGCCCCTGGATTTCTCTAGTCGAATAAGCGTATCGCTCTTTCGTCCCTCCCCTGTTAATCAACCAATGGGGGGTGGCGGGGGAGATCGGGGCATGGGGGCATCGGAGGACGATCATTGTCCCCGTACAGGCCCCCATTAAAATGTCTCCCCCTGCACTCAATAAATGCCCGTGCGGAAGGGGCGGAGAAAGATCCTCCGTTGCCCCCACACCCCAAGCCCCCCTTGTTTCTCCCATTGGCCGCTTCGGACCCCTGGATTTCTACATCGTATGTGGGGGTCCGTCCGGAAGAGACTGAGAAAGGTCCTCCGATACCCCCACACCCCGAGCCGCCATTGTCTACCTGTTGGCCACGGGTGGCATTTAATATACGCTTTGTCTACTCTCTGGGGTTTTCCAAACTATGCAACTCAGCGAACCACTCTATACCACTGGCTCAGCCAGACGGGTGAGAAGCCCAGGCGGAAGCCGAGCAGAAGGAGGCTGTTCCGGACCGTCGTCCACAGGACCCCCTCCCGCTCCCAGCGGCGGGCCGACGTCGTGACGGCCTCCGGCAGCAGCACCATCCGTCCCACCTGTTTGAGCCGTCTGACCAGCTCGACATCCTCCATCAGCGGCCAGGGCGGGAATCCGCCGATTGCCTGGAAAACCGGCCGGCGCACGAACAGCGCCTGGTCCCCATAGGGCAGGCCGAAGAGACGGCTCCGGAGATTGGCCCCCCAGGCGATGAGTTTCAGCGCGCGGCACGCCGAGTCGATCCGCAGCCGGAAGGCGCCACCGACGATCCTTTCATCGCGCAGCGCGCGCCGCATCCGTTCCAGCCCCCCGGGGGGCAGGCTGGTGTCGGCGTGCAGAAAGAGGAGAAGGTCGCCCCGGGCCTGCAGGGCGCCGAAGTTCATCTGGTTGGCCCGTCCCCGCGCGCCCGTGAAGACCTTTTCGGTGAACTGCTTCGCCACGGCGATGGTGCCGTCGACGCTGCCACCGTCCACCACGATCAGCTCGACGCCGGGCTCGTTGACCAGCGGTCGGAGCGCAACCGTGAGCGCGGCCGATTCATCGAGAACCGGCACGATGACCGATACCAGCGGACGCGCGACGGGCATGCGGTAGCCTACCGGCTGGCCGAATCCCCTGTCAATACAGGCGAGAGGAACGGATCACGCGTGCGGGATCGGGTCGGGGAGGGCGGCGGAATCGACCGGATAGATGACGAAACCCGTCAGCGGCTTCGGCAGAAAATAGGTCGTCTTGCGCGGCATGCGGCCGCCGGTCCTGGCGATCGTCTCGATCACGTCGATCGGCGTCGGGTTGAGCAAGAAGGCGAGCTGGGCCTCATGGCGCGTCACCAGCCCGGCCGCCTGCGCGGCGTCCTTCACGTACCGGAGCTGCCCGGCGGCCACCGCCGTCTCCTCCTGCAGGTTCAACAGCGCCTCCAGAATCTCCCCCTGCAGAATCCGCACGTCCAGCCGCGCCGAAGCCGGCTCGTTGCAGGTCAGCACCCACGCCTGTGCGGGTGACCCCGCCCCTCCCCCCGATCCGGTCGACCCGATCAGCCCGAACGTCGGCTGCGTCTGGCCGTGATGCTGCATGGCGTCGAGCAATGGCGCCAGGGCCTGGATCGAGCCGGGCTCGGACCCCGGGGCGGCGGCCGGAACGGGCGAGACGGAAAACTGGTCCTTCAACTGGTCCAGCAACCGGTTGAGGTCGAGCCCCGGGAGGCCGCCCAGCACGCGATGGGTCGGCAGGATCGACAGGCCTGGATCGTGCCCGGCCGTGATGAAGGCAAGGCAGAACTCCGCCGCGGACCCGACCGCCTCCCGGGCGCGCGGATCGGCCACGATCTCCCGGCGGTAATTCAGGGCCGTCTCGTACCGGTGATGGCCGTCCGCGATGAGCAACGGCGCCTGCGCGATCAATCCGCTCAGCTCGCCGATCAGCGCCGGGTCGGTCGTCCGCCAGAGCTGCTGGGAGAATGAGTCCGCAACGGCCCGGCCCGCCGGTTCGGACTCGGCGATCGCCTTCTCCAGCAACGGCCGGAGCCGTCCCGCCGGATCGGGGGCCAGCAGCAGAATCGGGCTGAAGTGAGCCCGGCACTGCCGGAGCAGGTTCAGGCGGTCCTGCTTGGCCGACGCGAAGGTCAGCTCATGGGGCAGGATCTGGCCCGACTCGAACGGCTCCGCGCGAACCAGCGCGAAGACACCGAGCAGGGTTTTCGTTCCTCCGCCGGGCGGCGTGTACCGGATTGACGACGGATAGACGGCGGGGCGGTCGTCCTGCACGAAGGTCTCCTCTCGCCTCCAGTCGTCGAAATGGCGGGCGGCGCGCAGATAGCGGTTGTCCGCCTCCGAATCGGTCGGCCGGATCCGGTTCAGATCGATTCGGATCATGTTCTTCGGATGGCGATCGTAGAAGCGGGCCTGCTCCTCATTGGAGATGACGTCATACGGCGGCGTCAGCAGCGGCGTCAAATCGGGAAAACGCGCAGGATGATAGCGGACGGCGCGAAACGGGGAGATCAGCGGCATGAAGGACGGTTCAGGGCGCTACGGTGGGGCGGATGGGCCGGTTAATGATCACGGGACACCACGTACTCGGCAACCAGCTCCAACGCCTCCCGGTGCCGGGAAGGGGGGAAGGTGCTCAACTCCTCCACGGCGAGCGCCGAGAAATGGCGGGACCGGTCGAGCGCGTAGGCGACGGACCCGTGGCGCGCCATCAGCGCGAAGATGGCGCCGAGGTCCCGCGCCACCTCGCCGCCCTGCTCCCAGCCGGTTCGGATGACCCGTTCCACGATGTCGCGGTCTTCCGGCCCGCACGCCGAGAGCAGATGAAAGAGCGGCAGCGTGATCTTCCCTTCGTGCAGGTCCTTCCCGATCGTCTTGCCCAGTTTGTCAGGCTCCGCCGCGTAATCGAGCGCGTCGTCGGCCAGCTGAAACGAGAGCCCCAGCCACCGGCCGAAACGCGTCAACCCCTCGATCTCCCGGGGCGTCGCGCCGCTGATCATGGCGCCCAGCGCGCAGGCGGCCGACATCAGGGAGGCGGTTTTGTTGTCGATGATGGTCAGGAAATCGGCTTCGGTGATCGCGGCGTTATGGCGGAGCGACAACTGGAGCATCTCCCCCTCCACCATTTTCCGGCAGGCGTCGGCCAGCATGGACTCGATCTCGTTGTTGCCGAGCCGGAGGACCTGGTCGAACGCCCGCGTGTAGAGATAGTCACCGACGAGAATGCTCGCCTTGTTGCCCCAGAGCAACCGGGCGGTTTCGTGGCCGCGGCGCAGGGCCGCCTCGTCCAGGACATCATCATGCAGCAGGGCGGCGGTATGAATGAATTCGACCGCGCCGGCCAGCAGAATCTCGTGCTCCATCGGGCCCCGGTGGCGGCAGAGCCGCGACGAGAGCAGCAGCAACAGGGGCCGGATCCGCTTGCCGCCGCTCTGCAGCAGGTGGCCCGCCGCCCGGTTGATCACGGATACCTGTGAATCGACGGAGCGGGCGATGTACTGCTCAACGGCCTGCAGGTCCTCCCGGTAGGCGTCCCAGACCTGATCGATGCCGGTCAGACCGGCGGCCGGGAGTGCGAGACGGGGGGAATCGGCGAAGGGGGGGGTCATGGGCGCTCCATACTAGCGGGGATTGACACGGGTGTCAAGCCGGCCGGAGGTGCTTGACAGGAGCGGGCGGGCGCTTATAAAATACAAATGATAATAGAAACCGTTTTCAATAAAAATGCGCGCCCAGCCCCGAACCGCCGTCCTCAAGAATCAGATCTCCAAAAACCACCTCCGGTTCACCCGGCAGCGGCAGCAGATTTTCAAGGCCTTCACCGGCATGGCCCGCCACGTCACGGCGGAGGAGGTCTACCGGGAGGTGCAGAAAAAAGACCACCGGGTCGGCCTCTCGACCATCTACCGGACGCTGGGACTGTTCTGCCGCTTCGGGCTGGCCGAGGCCAGGCAGTTCGGCGACGGCCACACCCGGTTCGATCCCGTCTACGACAAGCACCACCACGATCATCTGATCTGCACCGAGTGCGGCGAGATCACCGAATTCGAAAACCAGCACATCGAGCGGCTGCAGGTGCAGGTGGCCCGCCGCCACCGGTTCGTGATCCGCGAGCACAAACTGGAACTCTACGGTCTCTGCGCCAGCTGTCACGGCCGGGCGTCGGAGCGGAAAGCCTAGCGTGAAGCCGCGTCCGATCGGACAGGCGCGCCGGCGCGGGTCGGCCTGGCGGCGGGCGGCGGTCCTCTTCTGGCTGCCGGCGGCGATCGTGTTCTGGCCGCCGGGGGCGTCCCCAGCCCTGGCCGATCAGGAGCTGGTCCTCACGATCAAGGACCATCGGTTCCAGCCGCCGGAAGTCCGGGCCAAGGCGGGCGAGCCGATCATCCTGAACGTCACCAACGCGGACCCGACCCCGGAGGAATTCGAGAGCGGCGCGCTCAACCGGGAGCAGGTGATCCGGCCGGGCCACACCGTTTCCATCCATCTGCCGGCGCTCAAACCCGGATCATACGAATTCTACGGCGAGTTCAATCCCAAGACCGCCACGGGACGGCTGACCGTCGAATAACCCGGCCGCCCCTGCCCCCTGCGAAACGGACCGAAGATGCTGGCCACATTCGTCATCACCTGGCGTGAAACGATCGAAGCCGCCCTGATCATCGGGATTCTGCTTGCGTATCTGCGGAAGATCGGCCATCACCAGGAATTCCGCTACATCTTTGGCGGCGCGGCGGCGGCCGTGGTCGCCAGCGCCTTGTTCGCGGGCGCCTCCAGCCTTGCGTCGCGGCTGGTCGACTGGATTGGGGAGGCGCTCTTCGATTCGCTGATCCTGCTGGCGGCGGTGGCCGTGCTCACCTACATGGTGGTCTGGATGCACCACAACGCCCGGGAGATCAAGGGCGAGCTGCTGAGCAAGGCGGACCAGGCGCTGGCCCGCCATCAGCTCTGGGCCCTGGGCACGCTCGCCTTCGTCGGCGTCTTCCGTGAGGGAGTGGAAACGGTCCTGTTTCTCTGGGGGCTGATGTTACAGGCGGGGCCGGTGGCCAACGTCACGCTGCAGGTGGCCGGCGGGCTCGGAGGGATCGCCCTGGGCATCGTGATGGCCTGGCTCTTCTTCAAGGGCTTCGGCCATCTCGATCTCAAGCCCTTTTTCAAAGTGACGGGCGTCCTGCTGCTGTTCATCGCGGCGGGCATGCTGTCGTCCGCCGTCGGCCGGCTGATCTCCGGCGGCTGGCTGCCGCCGTTGATCGAGCCGCTTTGGGACACCTCCTGGCTGCTCAACGAGCGGAGCCTGGTCGGCTCATTGGTGGCGGGCCTCTTCGGCTATCGCTCCCATCCCTCGCTCCTGGAACTGCTCGTCTATGTCGGCTATTTTCCGCTGGTGCTGTTCTGGTTGCGTAAAGAGCACCACGATTTAGCGCAGTAGCAGGCCGTTGAAAAAGTCCATCTGCTTCGTTTCCCTCGAATCGAAGATGAGAGGAATGGTCGATTCTCGGTACAAGCTCGGCCCATCGGGAATCCTCACATACAACACAGTATGCTCCGGTTCCCTCGGAGCCCGCGGCCTTGCAGCTGGAACGTTTTGAACGGCCCGCTAATCGATTAACGTGTGCAAGCAAATACGCGTATCGCTCCGGCGTACTACCTCGTCAAATAATCAATGGGGGTTGTCAGGGGGAGATAAAGTCTCGGCATTATAATTAGGGGGAGGTTCCGTTTCCTCCCCACAATGACCCCCATCGGATGTACACGTTCACGCAAGCGCGCATGTTGCTCTGATGTAAATTATGCGCACAACAACCAATGGGGGGATTGGGGGGAGATAGAGTCTCCCTTAGTGTTCCGCTTCGCGGCTGAGGCCGCTCGCTCAGATGGGGGGAGAGACCGCTTTCTCCCCCCATAGCCCCCCATCGGATTTACACGTTCCCGCCAATACGCGTATCGCTCTTCCGTACCTCTTGCGGACAACAATCAATGGGGGTGGTCAGGGGGAGATAGAGTCTCCCCCTGACTTTAATCGAACCGCCGCGTTCGCAATCACCACGAAGTGCAACCGGCCGACGTCCGCCTCGCCGAGCTTCTGAAGCTCCGGCGGCAGCGCGCTCCAGACGTTCGGCAACGCCCGGTTGTCGATCACGGCGAGCGCCGGCTCGTTTCGGTCCAGATAGCTTCGCACCGCCCCGGGCGTTTCCAGGTCGTCGAACCGGTGCTCCGCGTAGAAGTTGAGCAGGCCGGGCCGCACCTTGTAGATCGCCATCGCCGGCACCTCGTCCTTGTAGGCCCGGAGAAACGCGCCCAGCCGCGTGGGCGCCTGCACGTCGTCCAGCCGCGTGATCGCGACCCTCGTGAAGCAGAGGGCCAGCGCCGCGGCCACCGTCAGGGCCGCATACAACCGAACGGGGCGCGGTTGCCGGACGGCCCGAAAGAGGACGATCCCCGCCAACGCGCTCGCGGTGCCCGCGGCGATCGCCGCCCAGGACGGAATTTGGGGCGGCAGCCGGTGCCACGCGGCCGCGACGATCGCGGTGGCTGGATAGAGCGCGATGGCGACGACCGTCAGCCAGCCGAGCCAGCGGCTGCTCCCGCGGGTCTCGCGGCCGGTCGGCAGGAGCGTCGCCGCCTGCCTGGCCTCCCACCACGCGGCCCACCACGCGCCGACGATCAACGCCAGGCCGGGGAAGAGCGGCAGCAGATAGATGACCAGCTTGCCGCTCATGACCGACAGAAAGAGGAAGAGCCCCAGCGTCCAGCTCACCAAAAAGGGCCGACGCCAGTCAAGCGTCTCCTGCTGCCGCCACAGCCAGAGAAAGGCGGCGGGCAGAAAGAGCAGCCACGGCAGAAACGTGACGGGAAAGGTGTAGAGGTAATAATAGAACGGCCGGCCGTGCGAAAAGGAGTTGATGGCGCGCCCGACGCTTTGCTGCAGGATGATGAGATAGGCGTAGCCGATCCCCGCCTGCATCACTGCCGGGATCAGCCAAGGGAGGACCACCGCCAGGGCGAGCAGCGTGCCGGTCACCGGCCGGAGCCGCATCACCGCCCGCCAGTCGCGTTGCCAGAGCAGCACGCTGCCGATCACGAATGCCGGCACCACCGGTCCGATCGGCCCTTTCGTCAGGAAGGAGAGGCCGACCAGGGGATAGATGGCGAGCGCCCACCGGCCCGCCGCCGCGGGTGAGTCCGCCTCCAGCTCCATGAACCGGATGAAACAATAGAACACCGCCTGGATGATCAGCGTCAGCGGCATATCCATCCGGGTGATCTGGGACGCCAGCGCGAACAGGAGGCTCGTCGCCAGCATGCCCGCGGCGAGCAGGCCCGCGCGCGCGGAGAAGAGCCGCGCGCCCATCCGGTAGGTGAGCCAGAGGCAGCCGATCGCCGACAGCGTCGACGGCAGCCGGAGCCAGAGCGGGAGCAACGTGCCGGTGAGCCACGCGGGCAGCGCCGAGAGCCAGAAATAGAGCGGCGGTTTTTCGGTGTAAACGTCCCCGTTCAGATGGGGCACCAGCCACTGGCCGTCCACGACCATTTCGCGGATGATCGTGCCGACCAACGGCTCGTCGACGCCCCAGAGCTCCCGGGGCACCAGCCCCAGAAACAACAGAAAACAGGTCAGGCCGATCAGCATCCACCGGTGGGCCGCCGGCATGGCGGGCCCGCCGCGCGGCGCCGAGGGAAGGGGATCAGGATGGCCGTTGCGCATTCTGCCGACCGATCAGCATGAGGTTGCGGACGTAGATGACGGTGCCGAGCGATTGACCGAGGATGAAGACCGGGTCGCGCTGATGCACAGCGTAGAAGAGCAGGACCAGGCTGCCCCCGATGCTCCAGTACCAGAACTGCACCGGGATGACGCTCTCCCTGCGCCGCTCTGACACGACCCACTGGACGATGAAGCGCATGAAGAACAGCCCCTGGCCGATCAGGCCGATGAGGAGCCAGAGATGTACGGACATGAGCGAGTCTCCGGTGTTTGAAATGCGCTGAACATTATAAGTCCAATAATCAATGGGGGGAGAGTGCCGCGTTCTCCCCCCATGCCCCCCATCGGATTTACACTCCCCCGCATTAAATTAACCCAATCGTGAAATATTCGCCGACCGTGACCTGATGGCGTTCGACGAACGCCTCGTGCGTCATCGGCGGCTCCCCCTCCAGCTCCAGCTCGCGCAGCCGCAGCATCCCGTCGCCCGTATCGACCAGCAAGGGGAGGAGCTTCAGGATCCGGCCCGGCGCCGGCGTCCGGCCGGTCAGTTGCGCGGGCCTGACCTCCGCCTTCCAGATCCGGCAGCGGCGGCCGCGAAAACCGGCCGAGGCCCCCGGATAGGGACGGGTCACGGCGCGAATCAGATTGTACAGGTCGACGCCGGGACGGTTCCAATCGATCAGGCACTCGTCCGGCCGCAGCGGCCCGCTCGGCGCCATGGCCGATGACGGAAGCGGCGCGCGCGCGGCCTGCCCCGACAGCAGCGCGGGCAACTGCTCCCGCAATAACTCGGCGGCAGCGGCCACCTGCTTGACGTAGACGTCGTGGGACGAATCGGTCCAGCCGATCGGGAGCGTGCGCTGTGCGATCAGCCCGGCTGTCGCCGGCGCGATGTCATGAAGCGTCACGCCCGTCTCGGTGGCGCCCCGCATGACGGCCCGGAGGGCCGGATCGTGGCCGGGAAAATCGGGCAGCCGGGTGGCGTACAGGTTGATCGCGCCCTTCGGCGGCAGGGCCAGCAACTCCGGCCCGAGATGCTGGGGATAGTCGAACAGAAAGAACAGATCGGCCTGCAGCGCGCGGATCGAGGCGATCGCCTCAGGCGCGTCGGGCTTCTCGATCGTCAGGCAGCGCACCGACCGGTCGCGGGCCAGCGCGGCTGTCGATCGATACCAGCCGCCGGGGGCGCCGGCCGCAGCGGCCGCCGACGGCGGATCATCCGGCGGCGTGACGACGCCGGCGACCTCGGCTCCCGCCTCCAGCAACACCTCGAGACAGGCGCACCCAATCGTTCGATACCCGAGGACGACGAGTTTCACGGGACGACAGGGCCAGGACGGCGCGGCGGATCAGCGGGCCGGCCGGCGTTTGCCGCTCGATGGGGCGGCGGCCAGACCGCGCTGCTTGACCAGCGACCGCAGCGTGTGGACCTCCCCGAGGAGCTTCAGATAATAGTTCATATCCAGGATGATCGCGCGCCGCTGCCCTTCGGAATTGGTCAGGTACTGGTGCTGCTTCGAGGCGGCTGGGCGTGACGGGTTGGAGGCGCGCGCGGCGCCGCGCGCCGGTCGGCGTTTTGATCGTGTCGGCATGGCGCCATTATAGAGGGATTCGCGCGGCGCTGCAAGGGGAAATCGGCCGCCGTTCGTGCTAAGATCCCCCGCCATGGCGTGGGTCGGCTATGCGCTCCTGTCGGCGTTCGCGCTGTCGACGGTCGACGCGCTCACCAAAAAGCGGCTGGGCGCCCTGCGTGACCCGCGGGAATTCTCTCTCATCGCCTGGGCCCGCCTGGTCTGGGCGACGCCGATGGTGCTGCCGGCCCTCTGGCTGCTGCCCCATCCGTCCCTCGACGCCGACTTCTGGTGGACGATCGCCGCCATGGTGCCGCTCGAGCTGCTCGCGCTGGTCCTCTACGTCAAGGCGCTCCAGCTCTCGCCGTTGTCCCTGACGCTGCCCTTCCTGTCGCTCACCCCGGTCTTTCTGCTCGGGACATCCGCCGTGATCCTGGGCGAGACGCCGTCGTTGACCGGCGTCGCGGGGATCGGCTGCGTCGTGCTCGGGGCCTTTCTGCTCCACCTGAGGGCGTGGCGCGAGGGCCTCCTCCAGCCGCTCCGCCTGATCTGGCGCGAGCCCGGCTCGCGCTACATGATCGGCGCCGCACTCATTTACGGCGTCACCTCCGACCTGGGCAAACGGGCGATTCTTCACTCCAGCCCGCTGCTCTTCGGCGTCGCCTATCTGGCCGTGCTCTCGGCCGCCTTTTTGCCCGTGGTGGCGATCACCGCCGGCTGGCGGACCGTCGCGGCCGTCCGGCGGACGGAATTCGCCGCCATTGGCCTGTGGGAGGCGGTGATGATGGTGACCCACGTCCTGGCGATCGCCGGGACGAACGTCTCCTACATGATCGCGGTCAAACGGACGAACCAGCTCTTCGGCCTCGCCTACGGCGCCGTCTGGTTCGGCGAAGGGGAGATGGCGGAGCGGCTGCTCGGCACGGTGGTCATGCTCCTCGGCGTCGCATTGACGGTGGCGGGATGAGCCGCCGCGCGAACCTGACGGTGCTGCGGCTCAAGCCCGGCGAGGCGGCCCGGCCGCTCGCGGGCCATCCGTGGATTTACCGCAACGAGGTGGCATCCGTGCCGGACGGGCTCGAGTCCGGCGCGCCGGTCGACGTCGTCGATCATCGCGGCCGCTTCGTCGGCCGGGGCTATGCCAATCCCGCCTCGGTGATCCTTGCGCGCCTCTTCACCCGGCGGGACGAGCCGGTCGACGAGCGCTGGCTCGCCGACCGGATCGCGCGGGCGATGGCCCTGCGCGAGCGGATCAGGCCGGGCGCGAGCGCCTGCCGGCTCATTTTCAGCGAAGGGGATGGCCTGCCTGGATTGATCGTGGACCGGTACGGCGAGCTGCTCGTCGTCCAGGCGCTGACCGCCGGCATCGACCGGTTGCTCCCGGTGATCGTGCCGATTCTTGAAACCCTCTGCCGCCCCGCGGCGATTCTGGCCCGCCATGAGGTCGCCGCGAGAAAACAAGAGGGGCTGATCCAGGAGAAGCGATGGCTCGCCGGCTCGCACGGCGGCGCCGTCTCGATCAGATGGTTGGGCTTCGACCTGACGGTTGATTGCCTCAACGGCCAGAAGACGGGGCTCTACCTCGATCAGGCCGACAACTACGCGCTCGTCGACCGGCTGGTCGCGGGCGGGGGGCGCGTCCTCGACGGCGCCTGCTACACCGGGGTGTGGAGCCTGCACGCCGCGCGCGCGGGCGCGGCGGAGGTGACCGGCATCGATCTGTCCGAGGATGCGGTGGCCGCCGCGCGGGCCCACGCCGCCGCCAACGGCCTGGCCGACCGCTGCCGGTTCGCCGCGGCCAACCTGTTCGATGAATTGAAACGGCGCAGCGACGGCGCCGAACGGTTCGATCTGGTCATCCTCGATCCCCCGTCGTTCGTGAGGAGCCGCGCGCGGCTCGACGACGCGCTGCGCGGCTACAAGGAGATCAACCTGCGGGCGATGAAACTGCTCCGGCCCGGCGGGTTCCTCCTGACCTGCTCCTGCTCGTATCATCTCCGGCCCGAGCTGTTTCGCGGCCTGCTGCAGGAGGCGGCGGCCGACGTCGGGCGCGCGGCCCGGCTGCTAGCCTGGCGGGGCCAAGCCTTCGACCACCCGTCGTTGCTGGCGGTGGAGGAGACGGAGTATTTGAAATGCGCGTTGTTGCAGATCGAGTGATACGCTGATTGATTAGATTAGGGGGGAGACTGTATCTCCCCCCTAGACCCCCCATTGAATATTGGGCGCGGGAGATACGGAAGAACAATACGTTAATTACTATACGTGATATCGTCCCCGCTCAACTCATTTCGCTCGACGATGCTGCGCAACGACGGCGGATCGGTCAATTCCTCCTTGGGCGGGGAGACGACCGAGATGAAGGCCTCCACCACGGCCGGATCGAATTGCGTCCCCGCGCAGCGGCGCAGCTCGGTCAGCGCGAAGGCGTGGCCCGGCGCCTTGCGGTAGATCCGGTCGACCGCCATCGCGTCGTAGGCGTCCACCACCGCGATGATCCGCGCCCCCAGCGGGATCGACTCCCCCTTGAGGCCGTCGGGATAGCCGAGGCCGTCCCACCGTTCGTGGTCGTGCCGGATCAGCGGAATGACGGGGCGGAGGAACGAGACCTGCTCGACGATCGCCGCGCCGATGATCGGGTGGCGCTTCATCAATTCGTACTCCTCCTCCGTCAGCCGCGCCGGTTTGTTGAGGATCTCCTCCGGGATGCCGATCTTGCCGATGTCGTGCAGGATGGCGGCGTACCGGACGTGCAGCCGCTCCTGGCGCGAGAGCCCCAGCCGCCGGCTGGTCAGCTCGGCGTGGCGCACCGTCCGGTCGCTGTGGTGGCGCGTGTAGAAATCCTTGCTCTCCAGCGCGCCCGCGAGCGCCTTGATCGTGTCGAAGTGGGCGATCTCCAGCTCGGTGATCTTCACCGACACCTCGTCGAACAGCCGCACGTTGTCGATCAGCACCGCCGCCTGCCGGCAGAGCACCAGGACCATCTCGATGTCCCCCTGCGAGAACGACGCGAGGGGCCGGCACTTGCCGACATTCAGCACGCCGACGACCCGCTCCTTGCGCAGCAGCGGCACGCAGAGCGCCGCCGTCAGCTCGCGGCGGAAGAGCAGCGCGCGGACCGTCTCGTGGTCCGAGACGCCGGGGATCAGGATCAGCGGCTCCTTCATCGCGGCGACCCGGCCCGCGATGCCCTGCCCGAGCGGGATCCTGACGCCGTGGACGAACTCGGGCGGCAGGCCGACGGCCGCCTCGATCGAGAGCGTGTGCGACGCCTCGTCGAGGACCATCAGCGACACCACGTCGGCTTGCGTCTGCCGGGCGGCCGTCTCGACCACGTGCCGGAAGGTCGCCGTCAGATCCCCGTCGGCAACGAACCGTTCGCTCAATTCGAAGAGCGGTCCCATCACGGTGTCGCGGATGCGGTTGCGGGTCTGCCGCTCCTCTTCCAGCGTCTGATCGATGCACTGGACGACCTGATCGATTTCAAACGGCTTCTGCACATAATTCTTCACGCCCAGTTGCAGGGCGCGCAGCAACGGCGCGCGGCCGGGGTCGCCCGTGAGGACAATGGCCAGCGTGTGCGGCTGCGCGTCGCGCAGCCGTTCGAGCAGGTCGAGGCCGTGGCAGTCGGGCAGGGTCAGATCGATCAGACAGAGATCGACCGCGTGCATCCGGATCAGTTGCAGCGCCGTGTTGCCGTCCGGCGCCTCGAGCGTCCGGTAGCCCTGGCTGTTCAGCAGGCAGCGGCAGGCCTGCCGCACGGCCGGGTCGTCGTCCACGATCAGCAGCGTGAAGCTGGAATGGGGGAGCGGGGTCGTCAGGGTGGCTGAGGTGGCCGGCGGGTGCATGGGTCGGGCTCGACATCCTCCCGGACAGACGGAGAGCCCATTCACGTTCGCGTGAATGGGCTCTCCCCACATCCACTTCGGCGGCTCCTCGATCCTGCGAGGGCGGAGCAGGATCGGTGGCTCTGCGTCCCCGTCTTACGGCGGGTTTGCTCTTTCGGTGGCGTGTCCTATAAGCCGGCGCGATTTCCGGGGCATCGAACCGGCTGTGGATCATTGTGTGGTGCGACCAACCATTCACAAGGGAGCGAACGATCAGTCAGATCGTTTCCACACATGATCTAAGATAAGCAAGGGCTGTGCCAGGCTGGTTGCGGGGAGGGCCTGGCGGAGCGCTTGAGAATAAGATCAGAAAATCAAGAAGTTAATATTCTGACGATCCGTTCCTATCTCCGGCTCTGTCCCCATATGATGGGCAAACCTGCCCATATTCGCACAATTTTGTACCAAAATTGTCACCTCCATGGTTTCTTTGGGCCGTTTATCCCATACGGAATGGTGGCCATTTGATCGTTTGCCGTGCGGGATGCGCCGCAGAAGAACTCATCATATATGTATTGTTCCGTGAGAACGTGTATCTCAATGGGACATAAACATATCCGGATAGATACGGATCGGTCATCCTCCATGATAGGGGCTCGCGTCGCCAGCATTTGATGTGGGGGCCCGTGCGGAAGGGCTGTCGGAATCCAGCCGCCTCACCGACTCGGCGGCGTGCACGAGCTTGCTGCTCCTTCCTCGTCGCAGCGTGCGCCCTCCGATGCCCCCATGCCCCGATCCTCTCAAACCCGAACGGGGACAGATTTGAAATCTGTCCCCCTGCTGGGAGCCCCCCGGCTCAAGCCCTCGGGACAAGCCTCCCCCTCGCGCTTTCCGCCTCCGGCGGATCGCTGGGTAGTTTCCCACGGGCGGTGCGATCCGCCTGAGGCGGAAGAGGACCCCACCTTCAGGCGGGGGGGGAATACCGTCTTGCGCACGACGTGCATCGTTCAGAGTGCCGCGGGTTCACCCTGAACGGGCTTGCCCGTGAGAATCGACCGCTGGCTTGTTGCCGTCCAGATCGACGGGCACCGTCCCTGTTTACCGTCTCGGGTCAACTTGACAAACCCCGGGATCGAGCTAACATAAATATAGAAATTTATAGAATTTCTACTGAAAAAAGAGTTCCAGCTCAGCCGGAGCACTCGGGGTGGTGAACCGGGGGAAGCATGGCCGCCCTGAGAGATTCCGGTGGAGTCGGAAACGGCCTTCCAGACACGGGGGCGATACCGAAGACAGTTCAAGGGAACAGACCGACCCGTCTGACGCCGCGGGCGCACGCGCGCGGCGCGGGGTCACCTCACATGAGGAGGCGAGCATGCAGGTCGAGCAGCATATCTGGACGCAAGCGAAAGGGTGGGAAGCCGGCGAGCCGGGTCGAATGGGAGACGGCGCCCAACTGGTGTTGATCTTCGGCTCGAGATCGGTCCTCGGCCAGGCCGCCCTGCTGGATGCCGTCAAACAGGCCTATCCCAGGGCCCATCATCTCGGCTGCTCCACCTCGGGGGAAATTCTCGGCACCCGGGTCTCCGACGATTCGCTCGTGGTCACCGCGATCCGGTTCGACCGCACCACGACCATCGGCGCCAAGATGAAGGTCAAGTGCAAGGCGGACAGTTTTCAGGTCGGGGAGCAGTTGGCGACCTCGCTCCCGAAGGAAGATCTGCGCCACGTCTTCGTCATCTCCGACGGACTCAACGTGCTCGCGAGCGACCTCGTGGCGGGCCTGATGAAGCACCTGCCCCCGCACGTGGCGGTGACCGGCGGGCTCTCCGGCGACGGCGCGAACTTCAAGGAAACGGTCGTGCTCTGGGACGGCCGGCCGGAACAGAGCGTCGTGGCGGCGGTGGGCCTGTACGGGGACAGGCTCAAGGTGGGCTACGGCGCCATGGGCGGGTGGGATCCCTTCGGACCGGAGCGGCTGGTGACCCGGTCCGACGGGAACATCCTCTTTGAGTTCGATGGAAAATCGGCGCTGAAGCTGTACAAGAATTATCTGGGCGACCAGGCGAAGAACCTGCCGGGCTCCGCGTTGCATTTTCCGTTGTGTCTGAGGAGGAAGGACAAGTTGACCACCGTGGTGCGCACGGTCCTGGCCATCGACGAAACGCAACAGAGCATGATCTTCGCCGGCGACGTGCCCCAGGGGGAGTACGCGCGCCTGATGCGCACCGATTATGAAGGGCTGATCGAAGGGTCGATCGGGGCGGCCAAAGCCAGTTACGAAGGGGTGGGCTCGTCGTCGCCGGAGCTGGCCGTCCTGATCAGCTGCGTCGGCCGCAAACTCGTCTTGAAGCAACGAACCGGGGAGGAGGTGGAGGGGGTGCGGGAAGTCATGGGCGATCGCACCGCGATGACTGGCTTCTACTCGTACGGAGGCTATTCGCCGTTCAAGTCGGATTCGGAGTGCGAATTTCACAACCAGTCGATGACGATCACGACCTTCTCTGAACAGTAGTCGTGACAGAGTATCACCGGCTCTTAAAACATCAGATCAAGCAGGCCCTGGGGCGCGAGGAGGATCTGTCCCAGGAGGTGCTGGGGCTCGTCGCGCTGGTCAACGACACCTACCGGCAGTTCGACGAGGACCGCGCCCTGTTCGAGCGGTCGATCAAGCTCAGCGCCCAGGAGCTCTTTCAGGCCAATTCCTACTTGCAGTCGATCATCGCGAGCAGCGTGGACGGCATCCTCGTCTTCGACCGGAATTTCTGCTTCACGGTCTGGAATCCCGCCATGGAACGGATCACCGACGCGGACAAACTGGAGGTGCTGGGCAAGCCCGCCTTCGAGATCCTGCCGTTCCTGGTCCAAGCGGTGGGCACCGACTTTTTCACCCGGCCACCCGGCTCCCACGCCGTCGCCGCGCAGGACGACCATCAGTTCGTCACCAGAACGGGCAAGCGGCTCGTGCTCGAAGGCCACGCCGCGCATCTGATCAACGAATCGAATGAGATGCTGGGCGGCCTCGTCATCATCAGGGACGTCACCGAGCGCAAGCGGCTCGAGGAGGATGAGCGCCGGATGCTCGCCCTGCTCAACGCGACGCTCGAATCGACGACCGACGGCATCCTGGTCGTCGACAATCACGGCCAGGTGACCCACTTCAACCAAAAGTTCGTCTCCATGTGGAACATCCCCTCCGTCCTGCTCGACTCCAGGGATCATCAGAAGGGGCTCTCCTATCTCCTGAACCAGTTGAAGGACCCCGACGTCTTCCTCCAGAAGGTCAAGGAGCTCGACCCGCTGCCCGAGGCCGAGAGCCACGACTTTCTCCATTTTCTCGACGGCCGGGTCTTCGAGCGCTATTCCAAGCCGCAAAAGGTCGGCCGCGAGATCGTCGGCCGGGTCTGGAGCTTCCGCGACATCACGCAGCGGAAAAACAACGAGGAGCGGCTCAACTACCTGGCCAGTTTCGATTCGCTCACCGGCCTGCCCAACCGCACGCTCTTCTACGACCGGCTGAGCCAGGTGACGACGAAAGCCGCCCGGACCCGCCGCGCGGTGGCGGTGCTCTTTCTCGATCTGGACCGGTTCAAGAACGTCAACGACACGTACGGCCATAACGTCGGCGACCTCCTGCTCAAGGCCGTCGCCGTCCGGCTGACGAATTGCGTCCGGGAGGGGGACACCGTGGCGCGGCTCGGCGGCGACGAATTCGTCGTGATCCTGGACGGCCTGGCCGCCCCGGACCACATCTATCTGGTGGCGGACAAGATTCTCGATGGGCTCTCGAAACCGTTCAAGCTGGAGGACCGCGAACTGTTCGTCACCGCCAGCATCGGCGTCGCCGTCTATCCCGACGACGGCGACACCTACGAGATGATCGTCCGGAACGCCGACATCGCGATGTACCGGGCCAAGGAGGAGGGGAAGAACAACTATCAGATCTATTCGCCCACCCTGAACGCCAGGATCTCGGAGCGGCTGCAGCTGGAAAACAGCCTCCACCACGCCCTTGAGCGGGAGGAGTTTCTGCTCTACTACCAGCCGAAGATCGACCTCGCGACCGGCTGGATCATCGGCGCCGAGGCGTTGGTCCGTTGGAACCGTCCGGCCTCCAGGGACTTGATCCTGCCCGGTGAATTCATCGGGCTGGCGGAGGAGATCGGCCTGATCCTGCCGCTCGGCCAATGGGTCCTGAGAACCGCCTGCGCCCAGAACAAGGCCTGGCAGGCGACCGGCCTGCCCAGCCTGCACATGGCGGTCAACCTTTCCGCCCTGCAGTTTCAGCAGCGGGATCTCGCCTCAATGATCGCCGACGCCCTCAAGCACACCGGCCTGGAGCCCCGCTATCTCGAGCTGGAGGTGACGGAGGGGATCATTATGAAGAGCGCCGAAACGGCGGAGACGACCCTGCGGGAGCTGCACGCGCTCGGCGTGGAAATCTCGATCGATGATTTCGGCCGGGGCCACTCCTCCCTCGGCTACCTGAAGCGGTTTCCCGTGACCAAGCTCAAGATCGACGAAACGTTCGTGCGCGACATCTCGACGCGACCGGAGGACATGCGGCTCGTGGGCGCCATCATCACGCTGGCCCACAGCCTGAACCTCAAGGTCGTGGCCGAGGGAGTCGAGACGGAGGAGCAGCTCAACTACTTGCGGTCGGTCGGCTGCGACCAGATGCAGGGGCACGTCTTCAGCCCGCCGCTCTCCGTCGAGCAGATGACCCGTCTGCTGTTGAAGTCCGGCGGGTGAAAGAGAGTAAGGCGGATTAATGAAGAAAATGCGGATTAAGGGTTAAGGGGTAAAGGGAAAAACACGCAAGGCGCATTAAGGGTAAATCCCTTTGATCCCTCATCCGCTTTTGTCTCCACTCATTCCCCCCGAATCCTTTATCCGCTGCTGCCTCCCTCATCCGCCCGTTCTCTTCCGCCTCTGCAGTATGCCCCCTCATGCCCCATTTCTTGACAAATTTCCAACATGACCTACACTCAATCCGGAACGAACGGATGCGCGTGCAGGAAGAGGGTCCTCGCGACGCGTCATGATGAGCGGGGAGTTCACCCGCCAACGCGAGGAGCCTCATGAAGAGACAGAATCAACGCGCCGTCATCCGCTTGGGCGTCGGGATGGGAGCCATCCTGACCGTCTCCATACTTTTTTCCCTCTGGAGCACTCCCGCCTGGGCGATCCCGGCCTTTGCCAGGAAATATGATCTCCCCTGCAGCGTCTGCCATGTCCCCTCGTTCCCGAAGCTGAACGATTTCGGCAACACCTTCCGCGACCACGGCTATCAGCTCGGCGAAGAGAACGACCTCCCGACCTTTGAAGCGCTGACCAAGGGCTACTGGCCGGTGGCGTTCCGGACCACGGTCGGCTACCAATACGCCACGCTGCGCCACGCCGGCGACGGCGTGACGCCAGGCCTCTCCAAGGAGCTCAACACCGGCAGCTTCGGCTTCACGGGCCTGGATATTTTAAGCTTCGGCACGCTGGCGCGGGACATCTCGTACGGCATCGTCTACACGCCGGGGCTGGGCAGCGCCGGCTTCAATTCCGGCAGCACGGCGGGCGGGGGCGACCTGGAGTCGGCCTTCGTCAAGCTGGACAATATTTTTCACACCAAGTATCTGTTGAATCTAAAAGTCGGCAAGTATGAGCTGGACCTGCCGGCCAGCGAGAAGCGGAGCCCGACGCTCAATACGCCGTTTGTGATGTACCATTATGTGGCGGGGACGCCCTATACCACGGTGCTGGGCAATCCCGGACTGCTGCTCAACCAGACCTACGTCAACCCCAACGACTTCGCCATCGGCGAGAACCACTCCGGCGTGGAAGTGTCGGGCATCACGCAGACCGCCGGCGACGGCGTCTTCCGCTATTCGCTCAACGCCCTGTCCAACAGCGATCTGAACACCAGCGGATCGGGCGGGGGGCGCGGCCTGAGCTTCTACGGGCGCGTCTCCCAATCGTTCGGCGGCTACGGCGTCGTGAGCGGCCAGCGGGTCGGCCTCTTCGGCGCCTACGGGAACGTGGCGGTGAATCCGAGCGCGGCGTGCCCGGCGCCCAACCCCTGTCCGGGGACCGGCACCGGCAACGACTCGTTTTACCGGATCGGCGCCGACCTGAGCCTGACGCTGATGAGGCAGTTCAACCTGATCGCCGCCTACATGCACGCGGACGACGACAAACAGCTCTTTCTCTCGCAGGGCATCGCCAACGGGCGCGACGCCGTCTGGGACGGCGGCTTCGTCGAGCTCGACTACAACCCCGCGAAGTGGAGCCAATGGCTCTTCATCTATCGGTACGACCTCGTCCTGAACAGCCAGCAGGCCGACCCGACCTTCGCGAAGAACTTCAATAACGTCGGGTCCCACACCCTCATGGCCCGGTACAACTTCAACATCTCCAACCGGGTCGACACCACCTTCCACGTGGAGTACAACTACTTCACGACCAAGGGGACGAGTCCGACCAACTCGGACCAGATGGGGCAGACCGTCCTGGCCGCCCTGGATTTCGCGCTCTAAGCCGGACCACACTCCCGGCCCCGGAGGACAGCACGATCTCCTTCGGGGCCGGAGTGCGTAAACGGCCGTCCGTTGCCGCGGACTTCCCGCAGTCCGCCCCGTCATCATCGATCGAAGCGCGCGTCTGATGCGGCCGATGCGCGCTCGACATTTTTTCAGGATTTCTCTATACTGATCCATCTCCGAGGGCCCTTGAAATGAGGCAGATCAGCAGGCCGGCTCATGCGCGTCGACTCGCTCCGCTCCACGCGCTCATCTCACGCACCGTCCTGTTCATCGCGCTTCCTCTGCTGGCGCTTCCTCCCGTCCTCATGCTCCACCCCGGCCCCGTGTCAGCCCAGGATCTGATCGCCCTCAAGCTCGCCCCGGCGCCGTCTGTTCCCCCGCCGGTGGGGCGGGCCCTGCCCGCGCGCGTGACCGTCGAGCTGGAGGCGAAGGAATTCCGCGCCCCGCTCGCCGAGGGGACGGACTATGAGTTCTGGAGCTTCAACGGGACCGTGCCCGGCCCCTTCATCCGCGTGCGCGAAGGGGACACGATCGAGCTGACGCTCAACAACGACGTGAACAGCAAATTCTCCCATTCGATCGATCTGCACGCCGTCAACGGCCCCGGCGGCGGCTCGTCCGTCACCCAGACCCAGCCGGGGGATCATTCCTCATTCGTCTGGAAAGCGCTCCACCCCGGCCTCTACATCTACCATTGCGCCACGCCGCCCGTGCCCGTCCACGTCGCCAACGGCATGTACGGCCTCATCTTCGTCGAGCCCTACGGCGGCCTGCCCAAGGTGGACCGGGAATATTACGTCATGCAGAGCGAGTTCTACACCCAGGGGCGGCCCGGCGCGCACGGCCTGCAGGCCTACTCGCTCGACAAGGCCGACCGGGAGGAGCCGGACTACGTCGTCTTCAACGGCCGGGTGGGCAGCCTGACCGGCGAGGGCGCGCTCACAGCGAAGGTGGGGGAGAAGGTCCGGCTCTTCGTCGGCAACATCGGGCCGAATCTGATCTCCTCCTTCCACGTCATCGGGGAGGTGTTCGATGAAGTCTACCCCGGCGGCGCCGTGAGCGGCCCGACCTTGAGAAACCTTCAGACCGTCCTGATCCCCGCCGGCGGCGCGGCGATCGTCGACTTCACCCCGCTGGTGCCGGGGACCTATATCATGATCGACCACAGCCTCAACCGCGCCTTCGACAAGGGCGCGCTCGGCCAGCTCGACGTGACCGGCCCCGAACAGCCCGGCGTCTTCAGCCCGATGGGGGGCGCGCGGTGAACCCCGCCCCGCAATTCCCACAAGAGCAATCATCCGAGGGCGCCTTCGTCCGCCAGCCCGACGCCTTCCGCCGGTGGGTCAAAGCCGACGGCTCACCCGAATATCCGCCCGAGAAAGGCCGCTATCATTTGTACGTCTCCTATGCCTGCCCCTGGGCCCACCGGACGATCATCGTCAGAACGCTCAAACGCCTCGAGCACGTGATCGGCATGACCGTCGTCGACCCGATCCGGGATGAGCGCGGCTGGGCCTTCACCGGCCAGTTTTCCGATCCCGTCAACGGCTTCAAGTTCTTGAGCGACGCCTACCGCGCGACCGATCCGTCCTATCAGGGGCGCGTCACCGTGCCGGTCCTGTGGGATACCAAGACGAAGAAGATCGTCAGCAATTCGGATGACGACCTCATGCGGATGCTCAACAGCGAGTTCGATGCCTTCACGGATTCGGATGTAGATTTGTACCCCCGGCCTTTACGTCCGCGGATCAACACGCTCAACAAGGCGATCTACGAGCAGGTCAACGACGGCGTCTATAAGGCCGGCTTCGCCACGTCACAAAAAGTCTACGCGCGGGCGGCCTCAGCCCTCTTCTCCGCGCTCGATCAACTGGAGAAGCGGTTGGCGAAGCGGCGGTATCTCTTCGGCGGCTGGATCACCGAAACCGACTGGCGGCTCTTCGTCACACTCGTCCGGTTCGACGCCGTCTACCACGGTCATTTCAAGTGCAACGTCCGGAAGATCTCGGAATATCCGAACCTGTTCGGCTATCTGAGGGACCTCTATCAGCAACCAGGGATCAGGGCCACGGTGAACTTCGACCACATCAAGCGCCATTATTACGTGACGCATGACGATATTAATCCCACGCGGATCGTGCCCATTGGGCCGGAGCAGGATCTCATGGCGCCCTGCCCTGAACGCAAGGCATTGTAATGGCCAAGACGCCTGCAGGGGCACGGCGCGCCGCGCCCCTGCGTACCCGCCGATCCATCCGATTGCAGGGATACGATCGCAATAGACGAATGAGATAATTCGATTTTACGAATAGACGGTCGACCCGGCGGGTCGCCCCTACAATCCGAATACGCTTACGATTTATTGGCTTTTCGAGCGACGGCAAGCCGCCCGGGAGGGGCTTTCGAGGTCTTGACCTTCC
>Ga0335081_10001649_pt1 | contig 35671 bp, 27 predicted proteins | sample Lox_Sample_35_FD_206713 | JGI IMG/M metagenome (GOLD analysis project Ga0335081, IMG submission 206713) | Soil microbial communities from Loxahatchee National Wildlife Refuge, Florida, United States - Lox_Sample_3.5 | ecosystem: Environmental > Terrestrial > Soil > Wetlands | place: USA...
GCTGTGGGTGCTGCCCACGCTATCGGTGCTGGTGGCCTTGGCCGCGGGGGCGGTGCTGTCATCGGTCAGCACCGGCTCGCGGTCGCCGCTGGCCTTCCAGGGGACCGCCGATGACGCCCGGACCTTGCTGTTCGGCATCACCGGGACGGTGATCACCATCATCGCGCTGCTGCTCGGCCTGACTGTAGTGGCGCTGCAGCTGTCCTCCACCCAGTTCTCGCCGCGGCTGCTGCGCAACTTCCTGCGGGACCGGCCGAACCAGGTGGTGCTCAGCGCGTTCGTCGCGACCTTCGCCTACAGCGCCGCCGGGCTCTACACGGTCGGCGTCTCCGGCGGCAGCCGCACCGCCAGCTATCCCCGGCTCGCCGTCAGCGGCGCGATCGTGCTGCTGTTCCTCAGCCTGGGCCTGCTGGTGTACTTCGCCGACCACCTGGTGCACTCGATCCAGGTCGACACGATCATGGAAACGGTGCAGCGCAACACCCTCGCGGTGATCGGTGACGGGTTGCTGGCCGGCGGCCGGGAATCGCCTGCCGTGCCGGCCTGGGCCGTGCCGGTGGCTTCCCGGCGCTCGGGGTACGTCCAGGCGGTACATCCCGGGACACTGCTGCCGCACGCCGCCCGGCACCAGGTCTGCCTGCGGCTGCGGCCCCGGGTCGGCGAGCACGTGGTCGCCGGGACGACGCTGGCCTGGATCTGGCGCGCCTCGCCCGAGGATCCTGCCCCGGACCCGCGGGACCTCACGCGGATCCTGGAGGCCGGGGTCCGGATCGGGTTCGAGCGCACCCTGGAGCAGGACGCCGCGTTCGGGATCCGGCAGCTCGTCGACGTGGCGTGCAAGGCGCTGTCCCCGGCGGTCAACGACCCCTACACCGCGGTCCAGGCCGTCGATCACCTGTCGGTGATCTTCTGCGCGCTCGCCCGGCGGCCGCTGGGAACCCACGTGGCCCGCGACGGCCTGGGGGCCGTGATCGTCCCGGCCCGGCGGTTCGGCGACTACCTCGCGGTGATGTGCGGGCTCATCCGCCGCTACGGCGCCAGCGAGCCCACTGTCGCCAGCGCGCTGCTGCGGCTGCTCGGCAGCTGCGCCGCCATGGCCGCGGACGACCCCGAACGGCGCGCGGCCATCGAAGAGCAGGCCCGGATCATCGTCGCGGACGCCGAGCGAGAAGTCGCCCAGCCCGCCGACCTCGCCCTTACGCACGCCGAAGCACAGTCCGTCCTCCAGGCCGTGATCACCCAGTCAGGGGCACAGCCGCAGGGCGGCCGGCCGGACGAGCCGCCCGCCCAAACGCCAGCAAGGTGACTTCGCCGAACGGGGCCTTGCTGGTGCCGATGCCGGCGTCGGCAAGCGGGAGCAGGGCCGGACCATCACCGCAAAGGTATAGGTCCCCGCCACGCGAGGGCGACGTCACCGGTGGAGTGTAGGTGACACGCGAGGCTACGCGCTGCCAGCGGGTCAGCCAGCGTTCTCCTCGCCTAAGCCGCGGAAGCGACTGAGAGCTCGCGTGTCATCCGGCGCTGCGCCCGCACCTGGAAGAACACGATCAATACCGCGGTCGCGATCGCGATCCATAGTCCGTAGTGCGAGATCGTCTTGGCGACGACGACCGCTTGGTGCCCGAGCGAATACCCGAGACCGGCGAGCAGGCCCGCCCACAGCAGCGCCCCGATCAGATCCAGCAGGAGGAACGTGACCAGGCTCATGCCCGTCCACCCCGCCACGATGTAGATGATCGCGCTCGGGATCGGCAGGAAATAGCTGATCACCACCGCAGGCCAGGTGAACTTACGCCCGGACCGCCGCATCTGTGCGACGAGCCTCCTTCCGCGCTTGCTGCGGCCCGCTGGCAGCATCAGGATCATCTTCTCGCCCCACAGCCGCCCGGCCCACCAGAACAACCAGACGAACTTCATCAGCCCGGGGATAGCTGCGAGCAGCACCGCCGCCAGCGTGCCGTGCCCGACCCGGGCGAACGCCGCGGCCGAGATGACCGATTCCGTGCTGCCGTTCAGCAGTACGGACACCACCGGATGGGTGCCGACGAGAGACGCCCGGAACGGCAGCAGCACCCAGTAGAAGACACCACTGAGCGTGATGCCGCTCCAGCACAAGATATCGGCCGTCCGCGGCTTCCCGTTCCACGGCAGCCGCGGGTCGCTCCGCTGGCCCGGACCGGCCAGGGCTTGCTGCTCCGTCGGCTTCGGTCCTGCCCGCTCCTGCGCGGAACCCGTCTTCGGCGTCGTCAAGTCGCAACCTCCCCGACATGAGCGCAGCTCTGTGCGGCGGCTACCAGGACCAGGCACAGGATCACCCGGTCTGCAGGGACCGCGTAGTCGTTGCGACGCCGCTGCACGACCAATCCGGCGGCCTGCAGTTCGCGTAGATGATGGTAGAGCTGGCCGGTTGTGCCCAGGTCCGGGATCCTGGCCAGCTCGTGCGTGGTGTGGGATCCGGCGAGCAGGCGCCGGACGAGCTCGAGCCGGATCGGGTGGCCCAGGGCGGCCAGCGCCCCGGCCGCATCGGCCCAGCTGCTGCCCAGCAGAGCAGGCACCGGATGTTCCTCGTGCCAGACTTGCGTGCCGCCGCCGACGTCCCCCCGGACACCGCCTCCCGGGATGGTGGCCAGGCCGGCGAACAGCACGCTGCCGGCCACGCCGTCCTCCTCGAAAGGAGGCCCCGATCTGCCCCGGAGTACGTCCACGGCCCAGAACCCGGTGCCTGGCGACGCCAGCTGGCCAGCATCCGCCGCCGTGGCGGGCTCTGTCTGCTGGTGCCGCTTTTCCAGCCGGCTCACGCGTTCCTCCAGCGCGGCCAGCCGGGGCACTAGCTCCTCTCGCATTTAACTACGATACTACGGAATAACGTATAATCAAGGTTACCAGTCGGCACGGAGCCGGCGGTGGTTAGCGCGGCCGGCCCTGAACGTGAACATCCATCAAGTACTTGACTTACATTCAAGTACTCGCTAAGTTTTCAAGTGTAGTTGTCCCTGGAAGGCGCGCTGGTTGCCGATGAACACGAACTCAGAAGAATCGCTCGAGCCCACCGCCGCCACCGGCCGCATCGAGCGCGCGGATCGGCAGGTGGCTTCCAGCCGACGCTGGCATGTCGGCAGCATGATCGCCCTGGGCTGCGTCACGCTGGCCTACTTCGCCCTGCTTGGCGGCCTTGCCCAGGCTGGACGGACATCCATCGTGCCGAACACCATCCTTGTCCTCGTGCCCGTCGTGGTCGTGTACTTCCTGCTCGGCATCCGGAGGAGGCATCCGCCCGCGGCGGGCCGGGAGCTCCAGGCCGTCGAGCGAACGTTTGGCAACGTGTACATAGTCGCCCTGCTGCCTGCCGGTATCCTCACCGTGCTGCTCCCCCATCCCATTCCCGCCGTCTTCATGGGAATCATTCCAGCTCTTCCCTGTTTTCTCGGGGCCTGGCGGGCGGCTCATCTGTGAACGAAGAGCCTGCGCACCCGCGCCATGAACTTGACGAAATCATCCATTCTCCTGTCCGGCTATCGATCGTCGCGATCCTCGCCGCGGCGGGGGAGACGGACTTCAAGTTCCTCAAGGACACGGTAGAGGTCAGCGACTCACTGCTCTCCAAGCACGTCAGCACGCTGGAAGCGGCCGGGTACGTGAAAGTGGTCAAGGGCTACACCGGGAAACGCCCGAGCACCTGGTATTCGCTGACCGACCTCGGCCGGCAGCGGTTCGGTCAGTACAAGGAGGCCCTCGGCCGGATCCTGGGCGACGAGGCGGCCGACCCTCCTGCGCCAGCGGCCCGGCCGCCGGGCGGCTGACCTTCCGGTCCTCAACGCGGTTGCCTGGCCGCGAACGCGGACAGGGCCCGCGTTCCGGGCTCGCACGCCTGCCTGAGCGCTACTAGGGCCGCGCTGTCAAGCGTGGCCGCGGCGGTTCCCGTCTTACCGCCGACGATGAGCCCGCGAGCGGACGCCAGCCACTGCCGGGTAGCCGTGATCCCCAGGAAGTCCGCCAGCCTGATCAGCTCGGGCCCCGGATCACCGCTCACCAGATCTTCGTACCTCAGGCTGATCCAGGCGTGCGCCGGAAGGCTGCTCAGCTCGGTGAGGCCGGCGCAGATCATGGCCGACCACCACCTGCCGAAGTAATCAGCGGGAACCGGGTAAGCCATCAGCCGTGCGGCATCGATTGGCGGGAAGAGCAGACCCTCGAACTCTTCCGGTAGCGCGGCACGTACGGCGTCCGGCGGCAGACCAGGCGGCAAACCGGCGGCCCGTGCGGCCGTATCGGCGAGATACATGATCCGCGACGGCGGGAAACGGCTCATTGACAGCGCACAGTCCGCTCCGTCCCGGTACATATGAACGAACTTGGCGTCCGGGAAATGACGGCGGAGCAGCCCCATCACCGGGAGAGACCCCCCCGAGCGCTCCACCACGACCTGGCGCCCGAGCAGTCCGGCCAGGTGCTCGAAGAACGCGCGGTACTGTGCGACCGCGGCGCGCCGGGGCCAGGCGGCCAGTTCCATGGCCAGCTTGTCGAACATGTCATCCGGCTCGTCGGTGAGCATGGGCAGCGTGAAATCACAGATCGCCGGCACCCCGCAGGCCGGGTCGAACCTGCCGCGACCGTACGGATAGCACATCTCCGGTGTCTTGAGGCCGGCCGTGACCAGCATGTCAAGGAACGGAACGGGTGTCGCCAGCAGCGACCAGAGCTCCTTGCCGGTCATCTCATTCGCAGGGAAATCGAGTCGTCCCGTCGTGGTTGTCAGCGTGGAGATGAACTCGCTGATGCTCAGCACGTCGGGATGCCGGTGCAAGATACGCGACAGCATCGTCGAGCCGCACCGTCCGGTGCTGACTACGAAAGTGATGGGCATGCTGGCTCCTTTACCTGTCTTACCGTGGCGTCACCGGCCCGGGGCTGCTACCAGCCCAGCCCGAGCCGCACGTGCTGCTTGCTGATCACGAACTCATGCCGCTGTGCCCCTGCGTGCCCCGGGGGATAGGCATGGATCCGCAGGCCCGTGGTGGACGGGCGGCCGCACGCATCCCACGCCCGCACGTGCTCCACGAGCTCGCCGGCCAGCCTCTGCGCGTCAGCGCCGATCCCGGTGACCAGCAGGCCGAATTCCGCGCTGCCTGGCCGGTCTGGTACGAGTACCGCGAGCCCATCGGGCTCGGCGATCCCGGCTGTGCCCCGATAACCGGGGAAGGCCACCAACGGCGGTACCAGGCTGCCGCCGTCGGCGGCGGCGCCGTCCGCGAACAAGCTGACCAGGCGCGGCTCCGCCAGCGCGAGCCACAGGCCGAGGCCGCGGATCACGTCCATGAGCCTGACGTGCAGGCCGGTGGGGACCGTCAGTTGCGCGCCGTCCAGAGCACCCGACAAGGCGTCCGGGTCTGCCCCGACGTCACCGGCAGCCCGCAGGTAGACGTCCGGCTTGCCAGGTAGTCCGTAGGTGACCTCGGCACCGGAACCCCAGCCGGCCAGGGAGATGAAACCGCCCATGAACCCGCAGTCCCGCACGGCCGTGCTGCGCAGGAAGCCATCGTCCTTCTCGAATGCCACCACGCGCTGGACGATCCGCAGGGTCAGCGGCACGACGATGCGCCCGGCCACGGCTAGCTGGCCAGTCCACGCGGGAGAGAGGTCCCCGGCTCCTGCGGTGACGATGATCCGGTCGTAGGGCGCATGCTCCTCGCTGCCGACTGACCCGTCTCCATGCAGCACGGTTACCTGGTCGAAGCCGGCCGACATGAGATTGCGCCGGGCGGACGAGGCCACGTCGCCATCGATGTCGACGGTCACGACCTTGCCTTCCGCGCCGGCGATAGCCGACATGAGCGCAGCGTTGTAGCCGGTACCCGCGCCGATCTCGAGGACCCGCATGCCGGGGCGCAGGCCGAGCAGATCCAGCATCATCGCCATCGTCGACGGCTGCGACGACGAACTGAGCGGCAGCCCGTCGGCACCGCGCTTGGTAACGAAAGGCAGATCGCGATATGCCTGGTCCTCAGGGAAACCGGGCAGGAAGAGGTGCCGAGGCACGGCCAGGAAGGCTTCGGCGACCCCCGGCTGAAAAGCCACCATGTTCGCGCGGAGGGCGGCGAGCAACCGTTCCGGGCCGGTGCGCGCGGCTTTGTTCTCGTTCGTGGTCACAGTCACGGCTGACACGGTATTGCCGGCCTGATATCTGCTCGCTATCGCCCGGGTATCGCGTGCGGGCGGCCAGCACCGAACGTTTCTACTATTCAAGGCATGACTTGGAACGAGGAGATCGCGGCCTCGCTTGCGCAAGCTGTCGATACGGCCTTTAACGAAGGTGAACTACAGGTCGCGGCGGCGGCGATCGACACTGACGGCACCACGATCCGTTACGGGCGGCATCCGGTGGCTGCCGACAGCCGGTTCGAGATCGGTTCCGTCACCAAGACGTTGACAGGTACCCTGCTCGCGTTGCTGGCCGCCGAGGGCACGCTACGGCTCGACGACGAAATCGGCCGGTGGCTGGCGGCCGGCGACAACGGCCGCATCACGTTGCTCGCGCTCGCCACGCACACCTCCGGGCTGCCCAGGGTGGGTCCCGATCTCACGCCGGGAATAGCCGAGGCGGAACTGCAGCAGGTGAAGCTGGTGCCGGGCGGCTACGCGTACTCGAACTTCGGCTTCCAGCTCCTCGGACTGGTACTGGAACGCGCCAGCGAGATCCCCTACCAGGGGCTGCTGGCCAGCCGCCTGCTCGAACCGCTCGCGATGACCTGCTCGGGCACCGGGTCGGCGGCGTGTGGCCGCCGCATCGCCGGCCACGCATGGGGTGAGCGCATGCTTGCGCAGCATCACCCGCTGCCGGCGTCGGGTGGCGCAGAGGCGACAATCGGTGATCTCGCCAGCTTCGTCCGAGCCTGCCTCGAGCCGCCGCCCACGCCGCTCGGCCGGGCGATCGCGGCGACCCAGGTGCCCCGGTTCGCCATTGATCAGGCAAATGCTCAGGCTCTTGGCTGGCACATCCGCGATGGCCGGTTCCGCTGGCACGACGGCGGGACCAGTGGATTCTCCGCCGCCGTCGTGCTCGACCCTGCTCAGCACCGGGGCGTCGCCATCCTGATCAACACGAGCGGCACCGGGCTTCTCATCACTCGCGCCGCGCTGCTCGTCCTCGCCGGTCGCGACCCCGGTGGCGCCTTTCCCGTGGCGCCGCCAGGATGCACCGACCGCGCCCGCCAGGTCACACTGTCGCTGCTGCACGGCCGCGTGGCCGAGGCCCATGCATCGCTGTCGCCGCAACTGCGGGGCAGGATCTCAGCCGGCCGGCTCGAGCGGTTGTGGTGGATACACACGCTCGATGCCCGCGGCCCGGCGCAGGTCACAGTCGCGAGCCAGCCCAGCGACGAAGGCTTGATCGCCGTCGCGGCGATCACGTTCGCGTCCGCCACGCGCGGTCTGACCGTGCGGTTCCGCTTCGACCCTGCGGCGCAAATCACAGACCTGCGCATCAAACGGTCTCCTTAATTCAGTGGATATCATTTCGGCGGTAGCCAGGTGGCTAGGTCGTAAATAGCCTGAAGGCGCCCTCTTCCAGGCAGCATGAATTAGCCGCATGGCAGTTACAGTACGCAATATGCACGGACAACTGCGGCGTTGGCAGCTTCGTCATGCGCGCAGAGTTCACTGTGACGCCATCCCGCTCAGGGAATGTGAGAAGAGGCCATTATTTCAGTGGATGTATTCCGCGCCAGCCCTGCATACCGTGGGAAACGGTCAAGGTTTTTCCACCCGCATCAGAAGGGAATGAACATGAACCGTATCGAGACCGCGGTGAGTAAGGGCGCAGAGGATCTGGTGCCCCTGGAGACCGTGAACGGGATCTCACCGGCCCTGACGCCAGCCCTTTTCGTGGTCCTGGGCGGACTCGCGGTCGCGTTCGCCGTCGGCTGCGCCGAGGGGCACTGCGCGCAGAACCCCGGTGAGGCGATCATCCCGTGCACCAGCGACATGGACCAGATGTCGGTCGGCGACCTGCTCCAGGCGCGCCGCCAGGCCATCTAGCAGGTAAGTTCCGGCCACCGTAGGCGGGAGCCTGGCTCATGTTCCTGGTCGGGCTCCCACCCGGTGTCAGCGAGGGAGACAACATGCGCACGCAATCCCCACTCATCCCGGTCGAGCAAGCACTCCGCCGTACCGAGCTGATAACAGCCTGCGGCATTATCCTGGCCTGCCTCGAAAATTTGTCTAATCCACGGGCATTCGACGACGACGGCTTGATGAGCTGGCAGGTCGGCCGGACGAGGTTCAAGTGGACCGCGGACAAGCGAGCCGACATCCTCAACAAGGTCATGTCCCCTCCTGGCTATCAGTCGGTCATCGCGCTGCGAATGGCCGCCGCGGCTGTCGTGCTCAGTCAAGAGTCTGAGCGAAGGAACAAGGCAGTGGCGTACTGGATTCTCGTGCTGACAAATCTGCTCCTCTCGCTACGGCACAACTTTGGCGGTGACGGCTCCGATCACATGAATATGGTGGTCTCCGCCGCGCTGGCGATCGGCAGCCTGTTCCCTGGCGACGCGAGGGCTAAGGAGGCATGCGCCTGGTTTGTCACAGGTCAGTCGTGCCTGTCCTATCTCGCCTCCGGCGTCTCCAAGCTGACGTCCACATACTGGCGCAATGGCGAGGCGATGACTGGTATTTTCCGGACGCATACCTATGGCGATAAACGGCTCCACCAGGTGCTGCAGAAGTCGCCGCTGCTGTCGAAAGCGGGCGGCTGGTCTGTCATTCTCGGCGAGATCACGTTCCCGCTGGTCCTCCTCACGCCGAAGAAAATCGCCCTCGGAATTCTCGGCACCGGCGTTTCCTTCCACCTCGGCAACGCGGTGTTCATGGGCCTGAACCGGTTCGTATGGGCGTTCTCGGCCACCTACCCGAGCGTGGCGCACTGCTCCCGCGGCCTGCGCCAGCCCCGTCTGCTCGGACCAGGTGGTGGTCGATGAGCTCGCCGGCGCCCAGTGCGCAGCGCCAGGTGCTCCGGCTCCTGCTGCCTTACCGGATGCCGCTGGTCATCGCAGTGGTGCTGGGGACGCTCGGAGCCGCGGCCACACTCGTTCAGCCGGTCGTCATAGGCAGGGTCGTCGGCCGCGTCATCAGGCATCAGTCCATCACGATGCCGTTCCTGCTGCTGGCTGGCCTCCTGGTCGCCGAGGGCGTCCTGGCCGCGGCTCAGGTATACGCCCTCGGCCGGGTCGGCAACCGCGCCGCACTCGACCTACGCCGCGACATGGTTCGTCGCCTGCTGCGCGCTCCGCTGGCCATCCACATCGCCCATCAGCGTGGTGACCTGTTCTCCACGGCCGTCGCGGACACCTCGCTGATGGGCAGCATGTTCGCGCAGAGCCTGGCCACGCTCGCGGTGAGCTGCCTGATGATCCTCGGCGCGATCGGGTTCATGGCCTATCTGGACTTGGTCCTGACCGGCGTGATCGTCGGCTGCGTGCTGGTCAGCGGGGTGGTTACCTTCGTTCTCTCGCGCCGGCTCCGCGCCGCCACCGGACGCACCAGGGACCAGGTCGGCGAATTCGGTGCCGCTTTGCAACGCGCGCTCGGCGCCATCAGGACGGTGAAGATCAGCCTCGCGGAGACGCGGGAGGAGCAGCGGATCGGGACCTTCGCCGATCGATCGTTCCGCGCCTCGATGGACGCAGCGAAGCTGGCCGCGCTCATGGTGTCGGCCATGAGCGTCGGGATACAGGCATCCTTCGCGGCGGTCTTCACGGTCGGCGCCTTCCGGCTGGTCGACGGAGCGCTGACCACCGCCACGTTCGCCGCCTACCTGCTATACCTGCTGTACCTGATTACCCCGTTGATGAACTTCCTCATGGGGCTGGCCCAGTTCCAGCAGGGCGCGGCGTCGGCCATGCGCATCACGGCTGTCACAGATTCACTGGTATCCGAGGACGAGCTGGCGCCCGGCGGCTATGACGCGGCGGCCGTCGAAGTCCCGCGGGAAGACCAGGACGCGCCGCTGCTCCGGTTCTCGGATGTCAGCTTCGGCTACCTGCCCGCTGTGCCAGTGCTTCGCGACCTGTCCTTCGAGCTTCCCCGGCGAGGGCTGACGGCGATCGTGGGTCCGTCCGGCTCAGGAAAGTCGACGATCTTCGCGCTCATTGAACGCTTCTGGCCGCTCGGCGCCGGCCGCATCCAGCTGGACGGCAGCGATATCGCCATGCTGCCGCTGCACGAGTTGCGCGGCCGCATCGGGTATGTCGAACAGGACACTCCGGTCCTCAACGGCACGTTGCGTGAGAACCTGCTGTACGCCAGCCCCGACGCGACCGGCGATGACCTGGATCTGGCGATCGACCTGGCCAATCTCAGGGATTGGGTGAACCGGCTGGAGAAGGGCCTGGACACATCCGTGGGAGAGGCGGGCAGTGCGGTATCGGGCGGCGAGCGGCAGCGCATCGCCATTGCCCGGATGCTGCTGCGCGAGCCGGACCTGCTGCTGCTCGACGAGGCGACCTCGCAGCTGGACGCCGAGGCGGCCGAGGCGCTACGCGGTGCGGTCGCCCGGATAGCGCAGCGTTGCGCCGTCGTGGTCATCGCGCACCAGATCACGACGGCCGCCTGGGCAGATCACATCCTGGTCGTTGAGCACGGACGTATCAGGGCCCGCGGCACGCACGAGTTCCTGCTGGCTACCGATGACCTCTACCGGCAGATGGCCGGCGCACCGTTTCCGGCTCCCGGCTCCGATGAGGCACCGCGGATCGGCGAGGCACAAGCGCATCCCGATCACGAGCACGCCAACGGCCAGTTCGCCAGCGCGGCACGACGGGACCGGTGAGAGATGTCCAGCAGGATCAAGCTCACCGGGATTCCCGCGATGCCCGCCGCGCTCGCGCTCGGCGCGACATCGGTTGCGTTGTCCGCGGGATATCAGCGCTACGCGACGCGCCGGGACATGCACCGGTTCCCGCTGTCGGGCCGGCTGGTCAGCATCGGGGATATCCGGCTTCATGTTCACGTCACAGGAACGGACCAGGCGGGACCGACCGTGCTCTTCGAGGCAGGGCTGTCGTGCCCGCTGGACGCGTGGGCGTGGATTCAGCCCGCCGTCTCGCTGACGGCGCCGGCCATCAGCTACGACAGAGCCGGGCTGGGCGGCAGTGATCCGCGCCGTGGCCCGCGCACAGCGGGCGAGATGATGGACGATCTGGACGCGCTGCTGGCCGCGATCGGCGCGGAAGGTCCGTACGTGCTCGTCGGGCATTCTTTCGGCGGGCTGCTCGTGCGCACGTTCGCGGCGCGGCATCCCGCCCAGGTGGCGGGTGTGGTGCTGGTCGACGCTTCCCATCCGGACCAGATCCGGCGGTCCCGGCGGCAGCGCCGGGGACTACCCACCCTGCGCTCCCAGATGCAACAGGCAGCGACCATGGCCTGGCTGGGATTCAACCGGATTACCAAGGTGAACGTGGTGACCGGGATCAGCGGGTTGCCGCCAGCCGACCGCGCGCGGGCGTGCGCGCGGATGCTGACCCCCAAGGCATGCCGTACCGGAGTCGACGAGCTCACAGGCTGGCTCAGCCACGTCAACGACGAGGTGCGTGGCTGCCAGCTGCCGCCGGACTGCCCGCTGGTCGTGCTCACCGCGGGCGCCATGACCGCCGAAGATCCGGCGCATGACCAGTTCCAGGCCGAACTGGCCGGCCTGTCGGCCAACTCCATCCGCCAGGTCGTGCCGGATGCCGACCACCTGGGGATCGTGATGGACCAGGCCTACGCACACCATGTCACGGACGCCATCGTCCGGGTGGTCGCGTCCGTCCAGTCCGGATCCCCGCTCGCCGCAGATACTTCTTCCCCTGACCAGAGGTGACCATCATGATTCCGCACCCGGCTATCCCGTCCGGACGACTGCGCGCGCTAGCGCACGGCCTGCTCTACGCGCTGTTCGCAAGCTGGATACTGGCCACAGCGTCAACCCAGGATCCCCTGCGGCGACGGCCTGGCCTGCGCAAATTCGACCCGACCGGGCTGTACCTTCCGGACTGGCGGTTTTTCGCCCCCCGCCCGGCGACCGCTGACACCCACCTCCTGGTACGGGATCAGATGGCAGACGGGACGCTGACCGCGTGGCGCGAAGTAGCGCCCTCACAGACCCGCCGTCTCAGCCATATCCTTTTCTACCCGTCACGCCGTACGGAAAAGGCCATCGCCGACGCGTCCCACGCGGTCCACGCCTACGCGACCGCCAATGTCCTGCCCAAGAAAGAAGATATCCAGCTTTCCATCGGATATCTTTCGCTGCTCAATTTCGTGACCAATCAGATCCCGCATACCGATGGAGCGGTGAAGACACAGTGGGCGCTGGCGACCTCCGGGGGATACGACGAGAGCGAGGAGCCGGACGTTACGTTCCTGTCGAATCTGCATCGGCTGGGGTGACGCGCCCGCGCCCACCTGCCTGACACCGCAGACGGAACTGAGATGACCGCAGTAATAATAGTCGGCGACAACTGCATGGACGTCGCCAATCGCGAATTGCTCCGCACGCTCGCCCCGGATCTCGACTGGCTACGGGTCGTCAGCGACCTGGACGAACTGTACGCCGAGGCCGCGTCGGCAGTGGCACCGGTAGTCGGCATCCTGCACGGCGAAAAGATGTCAGCCTGCGTCGGTGAGGCGGTGTGCGCGCTCGCCGACCGGATGGGGACGGGGGGGCTGATCGTCGCGCTGCCCGCGGGCCACCAGGAACGCATTGCGTACGCGATGCGGGCCGGAGCGCGCGGCTGCGTGCTCACGGACAGCCCGGCCGCCGAGCTCGTCACCGCGATCAGAGCGGTGGCCGTCGGTCACCTTTACCTGCCCTCTGCCTTCCTCTGCGAACTCGCCGACACGCTACTGATGCTGGCCTTCCGGCAGCGCACCACAGGTACCGAACGAGAACTCACCGAGCGCGAACTCGAAGTCCTCGGCCAGCTTGCCCTGGGCCGTTCGAACTCCGAGATCGCGTCCAGGTTGTTCATATCCCCGACCACCGTGCATTCCCACGTGCTGAGCATCCTGCGGAAGCTCAATGTCCGCAATCGAACGGAAGCCGTGGCGATGGTTTACCGCGGCGGGATTCTCCAGCAAGCTCGCGGCGCACAGGTCGTCGCGCGATTACTGACCTGCGACGCGGGTCGTCGCAGGTCTTCGACGGAAAGATCGTGAGGACTGACAATGGGACCAGGGAACGTGGCGGATTCATACGACGTGCTGGTGGTCGGCGGCGGGCCAGCCGGCGCCACGGTGGCCGCGCTGCTGGCCAAGCGCGGGCACCAGGTACTGCTGCTGGAACGTGAGACGTTCCCGCGGTATCACATCGGTGAGTCCCTGATCACCGGCATGCTCGACATCATCGCCGAACTCGGCCTCACGCAGCGGCTGGATTCGATGGGCTTCCCGCGCAAGCACGGGATCACCTTCCGGTGGGGGGACGACCAGCAGCCGTGGAGTGTGACGTTCGCCGAGGCCAGCCGCTACGAGTACTCCTATCACGTGCGCCGCGACGAGTTCGACAACCTGCTGCTGACCCGGGCGCGGGAACTCGGGGTCCGCGTGATCGAGAATGCCGTCGTGAAGGAGACTCTCACGGACGGCGGCCGGGTGGCCGGCGTCCGGTTCGCGATGACCGGCGACGATCGCGGCCGGCCGCGTGAAGTCCGGGCCCGGTTCGTTATCGACGCCTCCGGGCAGGCCCGGATCATCGGCCGGCGGCTCACGCCAGTGACATGGCACAAAGATCTCCGCAACATCGCCATCTGGACCTACTTCTCGCCGTACACACCGCTTCCCGGCGCGCAGGCCAGCCACATCCTGGTGGAGGCCACCGAGCGCGGCTGGTTCTGGGGGATACCCGTGTCCGAGACGCGACTGAGCGCCGGGTTCGTCACCCCGGCCGCGACGTTCTGCGGCTCGGCGTCAGACCCGGAGGCCTTCTTCACCAGCCAGCTCCGTGACAGCAGGGTCATCAAGGATCTCATCGCGAGTGGCAGCCGCGTCAGTGAGTTCCGGACGACTCGTGACTGGTCCCACGCATCGGACCGGTTCCAGGGTCCCGGGTGGCTGCTCGTCGGCGACGCGGCCACGTTCATCGATCCGCTGTTCTCCTCCGGCGTGTGGCTCGGGATGAGCGGTGCCTGGCTCGCCTCCCGCGCCGTGGACCTGTCCCTGCGGGATCCGGAAGCGGAGGCTGAGCAACTCAGCCGCTTCGAGCGCCTTTACCGCCAGCTCGCCACCGACATCCTGGCCTACGTGCGGTACTTCTACGACCCGACCCGCAAGCAGGAGGACTACCTGCAGCGGGCGCAGTCGGCGATGGAGATCGCTACCGGCCAGTCCCGGCTGGCCTTCATCGCGCTGATCTCCGGAATCAGCGCGGTCGCGGAGTATTCCGAAGAAGAGCTCATGCAAGCGGGGACCGGCAGCTAGCCGCGGACCGGTGGGGCGATTTGGCGGGGATCCCGGTGGACCGGGGACCCCCGCCGGTCAAGGTTCCCTCCAGCGCGGCATCGGTCCCGCCGCGGGAGGTGTTACCGGCCACCCGCCGAAGCGCATAGACGTGCGATCACCCGCATCCGGCTACGCCGCCGCGCTCCGGTCAACCGCCGTGGGTCAGGCGTCCTGCCGAGCCGCGAGCAGCTCACCGATGGTGGGCGCGTCCATGATGCTCTCGTCCAGCTGGACGGCGTCTTCCAGAGTTCCCACCCCGCCATGGAGGTTGTAGCCCACCACATACGCGATGCCGGCCGCCGCCAGGAACAGGCCCCACAGCGCGATGGAGACAGGAGTCACCGCCGGGTCGACGGTCAGGGGCTCCAGCTCGCAGCGCTCCGCGGCAAGTTCGATCCGGTTCATATCGTGGATCCTTCCGTTCCGGCCGGCCTCGGTCAGGCCGGTCCTTGTCCGATCCGGTCGTTTTTCGACCGGCACAGCCCGAAACGTAAGCCGGGCGGATAACCCGGGACATCCACCAAATCGAGGATCTTCGTCCAGCCAGTAACTTGGGCCGCTTCGGCCTCGTCAGCGCACGGCTTAACCTCGGCGCCGCGCCTGGCGGCATCCTGGGGCGCCTGCCCGGCGCGCCGGGGCGCCTGCCCGCTCCGCCGCCGCGGCCGTCCGAAAATCCGGTCACACCGCCGCGGCCGTCCGGAAATCCGGTCACACCGCCGCGGCCGTCCGGAAACCGGTCACACCGCCGCGGCCGTCCGGAAACCGGTCACACCGCCGCGGCCGTCCGGAAACCGGTCACACCCGCCGCATACCGCGGAGGAAAGATAATTCCCGCGGTAGGCTGCACGCATATCACCGGGGTACGGCTGCGCGCATACCGGGCGGATATGGGCATAACGCGCAAATCTACTCGGCGCAGGCTCGCGAGTGCGCTTTGGTACACGTCCGTACCATAGCCATACCGCGCTGCGGGCAAGAATCTGGATCGTAATATTACGGGCAGTATGGCGGTACCGGGCGGGGGCATTTCTGCGTCGCCCTGGGGATTGGCCATGCCGCCGTCAGGCGTACTGTCGCGTGGTCGGATTGCGGGATTGTGCCGGCATCCGCCGCCCTCAGTGCCATCGGTACAATGGACGCGATCACAACTGCCGTGGTCAGCAAGGCCATGCGACTGGCATTCGATATCCTCATGAGAATTCTCCTTAACGCCGAGGGAGCGACCAGGCCGCGGCGCACAGCGGCATCCGGGCGCGCTTGCGGGCTGGTGATCTGCCGCCCCTTCATCTCTCGATCGCGAAGTGCGATGGCTACCGCGAGCGTCCGGTTCTCGCAGTTCAGCTTGGCTAGGATGTTTGCCACGAGCCGCTTGGCGCCGTGCTGCGAGATGAGCAGCTGCCGGGCGATCTGCTTGTTGCTCAGCCCTTTGACCAGCAGGTCCAGGGTCTGCTGCTCCCGTGGAGTCAGGCTGGCCAGGCTCGATTGCGGCCTGCGCTCGGCCCCGTTCGCGGCAGCGATCAGGTTCCGGGCCATGGCGCCCGGCATCGGAATCTCCCCGCAGTGCATCCGGGAAATAGTTGTCCGCAGGACGTCTACACTAAGCTCACGTTGAAGTATGAATCCGTGACAGGGGGTCCTGAACGCCTGCTCGAAATACTCGCCGGTATCGTCTTCCAGGATAACGATGATCTTGGTGCCGTTGGCCGCAGCATTTTCCAGTGCCGCTTCCGCTGGCGCCTCAGTAAACTGACGGCCGCAGAGGATAAGTATATCCAGTCCATTATCCGGCAGTGCGGATCCCGGCCTGCATTCCTGCACGTCCTTGATAATGTCGGTGGCTTCCAGCATTGCCCGCAGGCCGAAGCTGATCACCTCACTCGCGACGAGCAGGCCCACAGTCAGGCCACCCGGATCAGAAGCCGTACGCTCGGCGCCATTGCGCGAGAGCGTGCAGGCGGAAGCGACGTCGGCTGTCATGCTGCGCTACCTCCTGTGACAGGTTACGGGCTCGCTGTCGTAACCTGCCGGGATCGCTAAGAGAGTTCCGGTCTTCCTAGCTTCAACGCTATCCGGCAGCGCCTTTCACGTCGCTATCACTGGACTTAACATGAACGTTCAAACACGCAGTTAATGCGCACCCGGAATTCGTGGCCGGTGACACGGACGAGACGGCAGGCCTCAGGTGCTGGCAGATACCACGCCGAACACGCGGCGCAGGACCGCCTGCGCCGCGTGAAGGCCGCACATGCCGTGGACCCCCGGTCCCGGCGGGGTAGCCGACGAACAGAGGTAGATTGACGGATTCCCGGTCGCGTACGGCACCCGCGCGAAGAGCACCGGTCGCATCATCCCGTGCAGCCCGTTGCAGCGTCCGACCAGGATGTTTCCGCCGACGTTGTTCGGATTGCGCTCTTCGATCTGGGCCGGCGTGATGACATTGCGCGCGATCACCCGGTCGGCGAAGCCGGGAGCGAATCTCTCCAGCTGCTTCTCGACAGACGGCACCACGTCCCCGCGCCATCCGGCGGGCACGTGAGCGTAGACCCAGAACACATGCTTACCAGCGGGCGCGCGCGTAGGGTCGAACACGCTCGGCTGGGACGTGATCAGGAACGGCGCCACGGGAGCGCGCCCGTGGTTAGCGGACCACAGTGATTGCCCGATCTCGTGCGCCGATGCCCCGACGTGTACCGTTCCCGCGCTGCGGCATTCCTTCGCGCGCCACGGCACCGGGCCGTCCAGCGCGTAGTCGATCTTGAACGCCGCTGGCCCGTACCGGTACCGGTCCACCCGGCGCAGCCATCCGCGGGGCAGCCGGGAACCGGCGATGCGGGCCAGGTCGCGCGGCGCGACGTCGAACAGGTAGGCGCGGGCCGGGGGCAGTTCGTCAACGGACCGGATCGGCCGGTTCAGGTCGATCACGCCGCCGAGGTCGGCCAGGTACCGGGCGAGCGCATCAGCCAGCGCCTGCGCCCCGCCGCGCGGGAACGGCCAGCTGACCTCGTGGGCCGCGAGCGCGAACATCAGCGCTACCCCAGAGGTGAGCGGCGATCCCAGCGGCGCGAGCACGTGCGCGGCGAGCCCGGCCAGCAGCGTCCGCGCTGGCTCATCCCGGAACCACCGGATGAGCAGGCCCGCGGGCAGGGCCGCGCGAGCTCCGAAGCGCGCCATGAGCAGCGCCGATTCCGGCATCCCCGCCGTCTGCGGCCTGAGCAGGTCCGCGGAAAGCCGGTCCCACTGGCCGACGAATGGCCCGAGTAGCCTGCGGTACCTGTCGCCGTCCGGGCCCAGCGCCGAGACGGTTTCGGCGAAGTCATGGCCGATCACCGCGGCGGACCCGTCGGCAAGGACCTGAGCGAGCGGGATATCGGGCCTGACCCAGGTAAGCCCGTACCGGGCCAGCGGCATCGTCCGGAACGCGGGCGAGCCCACGGCCAGCGGATGAACCGCCGAGCACGGATCGTGCCGGAAGCCAGGAAGGGTAAGCGCCTCGGTTCGCACGCCTCCGCCAGCCGCTGGCCCGGCTTCGCACAGCAGTACCGAAAGGCCTGCCCTGGCAAGCACGATCGAGGCGGTCAGGCCATTAGGACCAGCTCCGACAACAACGGCGTCGAATGTCATTATTGACTAATAGTAATATACTGGCCCTGCCGGGATCATCCACCATATGGTGGATGATCAGGAGGCGCCGCCTGCGTACGCTTGTATATGTGCGATCGCTCCTGGCCGAACCTCGGGCTGGCCGACGAGCCGTGACATTCCCTATTTACCAGTACACCTTGCGAAACGGCCTGCGGGTGGTGCTCGCGCCAGATCGCATGGTGCCCGTGGTGGGTATTTCCGTCGTCTACGACGTGGGCTTCAGATCCGAGGCGGAAAACAACGCCGGCTTTGCTCACCTGTTCGAGCACCTGATGTTCGAGGGTTCCGCGAATGTCCGCAAGCTGGAGCACTTCAGGCTGGTCCAGGGGGCCGGCGGCACGGCCAACGGGGTAACGCACCTCGACTACACGGAGTTCTTTGAGCTGCTCCCGGCCAATGGCCTGGAACTCGGGCTCTTCCTGGAAGCTGATCGCATGCGGTCACCGGTTATCACTGCGGCGGAAATCGCCAACCAGGTAGACGTCATCGCGGCCGAGATCCGGTCGAAGGTGCTGTCCAGGCCGTACGGCGGGTTCCCGGCGGCGAAGGTCCCGCCGGTGCTCTTCAGCTCCTTTCACAATTCACACGACGGGTACGGCGGCATTGGCGAGCTGCGTGCCGCGTCCGTCGCTGCGGTGGCCAGATTCTTCCGGACGTACTACTCCCCGCGGAACGCGGTAATGGCCGTCGCGGGTGACTTTGATTGCTCGGCTGCCGTCCGGCTCATCGACAGGTATTTCGCCGGCATAGCGGCGACGCCGGCTCCCCGCCGCCCTGATTTCACCGAGCCTCCGCTGCCCGCCGACCGGCACACGTCGTATACCGACCCACTCGCGCCGCTGCCCGCTTTCGCGGTCGCCTGGCGTGTACCCGATCCCATCACGGATCGCGCGGCGTACCTGCCGTACCTGGTGCTCAACGCGGCGCTCACCGACGGCGCCTTTTCCCGCCTCGCTGGACGGCTGGTGGCCGGCCAGCGGATCGCCACCGATGTCGCCGGCCGCCTGGGCGCCGGGAACGAGCCATTCACGGCGCGGAACCCCAGTTGCCTCATCTTGTGGGGGTTGCTGCTGCCCCAGGCGTCAGCCGACGCGGCGCTCGGCGCTATCGACGCCGAACTCTGCCGTATCGCGGAGGACGGCCTGGCGCCTGACGAACTGGACAGGGTCCGCGCGAGGCTGACCGCCACCCTGCTCGCCGACCTCGACCGCGTTCAGGACCGGGTGCGGCGGCTCGCGGTGACGACCTGCCTGCACGGTGATGCCCGCGCCGCCGTCATGCTCGCCGCCGGCATCGGCGAGGTCACCAGCGATCAGGTCGCCGCCGTGGCGGCGAGCATGCGTGCCTCCAGCCGGGCCGTGGTCGAGGTGATCCCTGGGGGCGGACCATGACACGGCGGGTTCCCGGCCTCGGTGCTCCGCGTGACCTGGTCTTCCCCGTGGTCGCCGAGCGGACGCTCGTCAGTGGCCTGAGCGTCGTCGCGGTCCGCCACGGTCAGGTCCCGCTCGCCGAGATCCGGCTGCGGGTGCCGTTCGCCGGCGTGAACGGCGCGCAGGCGGGGCTGCTGTCGAGGACATTCCTGTCCGGGACGGCTGCGAGGACGGCTGCGGAGATTGAGGCAGAGGTCCAGCGGCTGGGCGGCCGCCTTGCGGCGACAGCCGACGCGGACGAGTTCGTGGTCAGCGGCGGCGGTCTGGCCGACGGCCTGCCGCGGCTCTTGCACGTACTCGGCGACGTCCTGAGCCGGGCCGCCTACCCTGCGGCCGAGGTGAGCGTGGCGCGAGACCGGCTCGCCCAGCATGTCAGGGTCGCGAAGAGCCAGCCGGCCTACGCCGCGCTGGAAGCGCTCAACCGGCTGATCTACGGAAACCACCCGTACGCGAACCAGACCCCGGATCCCGCCGACATCATGGCCGTAACCGCGGATGACCTGCGCTCCCTGCACGCTGCCCGGCTCCGCCCAGCGGAAGCGACGCTGTTCATCATCGGTGACGTAAACCTCGATGCGGCGCTCGACGAGGCTGAATTCGCGCTCATGGACTGGAAGGGCACCGATCCGTTCCCACCCGTACTCTCGCTGCCCCCCATGCCCAGGATCCCCTCGCGCCCTCGGATGGTAGCGCTGGCCGGCTGGCCCCGCGCGGTCCAGGCCTGCGTGCGGGTGGCGATGCCCGTGCTGCCCCGCACGTCGCCGGAGTACGCGGCGTTCCAGCTTGCCCACTTGATATTCGGCGGCTATTTCTCGTCCCGTCTGGTAGAGAACCTGCGCGAGGACAAAGGGCTGGCTTACACTCCGCAGTCGGCGATCGTGCACCTGCTGGCCGGATCGGTCGCGTTGGTCTGCGCCGATGTTCCAGCGGACGCTGCGGCGGCAGCGCTGGCGGAGATCTGGCGTGAGCTTGACCGCGGCCCGGACGCGCCCGCCGGGGAAGGCGAACTCCAGCGGGCGCGCCAGTACGCGATGGGGTCGCTGACCCTCAGCCTCGCCAGCCAGGCCGGCGTGGCCGACACGCTGACCGCCCTGGCGAAGGACGGCCTGGGACCCGAGTGGGTCGCCGAGCATAGCCGGCGGCTGGCGACGGTGACCGGTGAGCAGGTCGCCCAGGCCGGCCGGTACCTGTCGCGCCGGCACGCGGTTTCCCTTGTGCTCGGGGACGCCGAGACGAGCGAGCCAGGGCTCGCCGCGCTCGGCGAGGTCGTCCGCTGCTGAGCGCACTGGGAGAAGACGCGACCGCTACCGCGGCGTCCTTCTGCTGAGCGAGCTCACGTGCGCGCGGCGCGGCCGAGCAGCGCGCTGAGCGCCATGGCGTACGCGGGCACGCCGACGGCGACGATCGCGATCAGGCACTCGGCGAGCGAGCGGGGCCGCCACCCCGCGGTGATCAGGTCACGGAGGGCGGCCAGGACGTAGGTCAGGGGGTTGATGCTGGCGATCGAGGCCAGCCAGGTCGTCATGAACTGCCGCGGGACGACCACAGTGGTAAGGAACACGAACGGGAAGAAGAGCAAGAACGCCTGAGCCATGATCGCCGCGTTCGCGGTCCGGAATGCGATCGCGTACAAGATCCCCCCGTAGGCCAGCGCCCACCCGGAGGCGATCACGACGATGACGACGATGCCGGCCGCCCCGGTGACCGGCCTGATGCCCAGCGCGAAGCCGAGCGCGAGTACGCACAGCGTCGCGAGGACCACCACGCCGGCGTCTGCCACCATGAGCCCGAGCAGCAGCGCGGGCCGGCGGACCGGGGACAGCACCAGCCGGTCGAAGTATCCGCTGGTGATGTCGGTGACGACGGCGATCGCCCTGGTCGCGCCGGTGACCGCGATCAGGATGGCCACGGGCAGCTGGAAGGCACGGACGTCGTGCAGGCCGAGACGGGCGGCGAGCGGCTCGAGCGAGCCGACGAGCACGGCGAAGAAGAACAGCGGCACGAACAGCTGCTGCCCGAAGACGGCGGGCTCCCGCCAGGCCTGGCGGACAGCGCGGACGGCGATGGCCGTGAGGTCCCAGCGGAAACTACGCCGGCGCGCGGCCAGTGCGCCCGGCTCGGATCGTTCATTCATCGTAGGCGTCCTCCCTGGAAGCCATCTGCGATAGCACGTGCTCACCGGTGATCGAGAGGAAGACGTCATCGAGCGTGGGGCACCGCAGGGTTAGGTCATGGACCTGGAGGCCCGCCGCGGTGAGCGCCACGGCTATCGGGCTGACAGCGGCACCGCCGTCGGTGACGGCGATCGTGACCCGGGATCCCTGCACATCCACGGCCCGGACGTGCCGGACCGCGGCGAGCGCCCGCGGCGCGGCATCGGCGCGATCGGAAATCGTCGCCACGACCAGGTCGGTTCCGATCGACCGCTTGAGCTCGGCGGGCGTGCCCTCCGCAACGAGCCGGCCGTGGCTGATGAAGCCGACCCGGTGCGCCAGCTGATCTGCTTCCTCCATGTACTGGGTGGTGAGGAAGACGGTGATCCCGAGATCGCGGTTCAGCCGGCGGATCTCGTGCCACAGCCGAGCCCGGCTGGCCGGGTCGAGCCCGGTGGTAGGTTCATCGAGGAATACCAGGGACGGGTTGTGCATCAGGGCCAGCGCGAGGTCCAGCCGGCGTCGCATCCCGCCCGAGTACGTGCCGACCCGGCGGCGCAGGGCATCGCCCAGGTCGATCAGCTCGCCGAGCTCGCCCTGGCGGCGGCGTGCCTGCCGCCGGTCAAGTCCGTACAGCTTCCCCTGCAGCTCGAGCAGTTCCTGTCCCGTCTGTGACTCGTCAAGGGCGGTCGACTGCAGCGCGGCACCGATGCGCAGCCGGATCTCGCGCTGCTGCGTGCGCGCGTCGTAGCCAGCCACGACGGCAATGCCCTCGGTGGGCTGCAGCAGCGTGCACAGGATCCGGAACAGGGTCGACTTGCCAGCTCCGTTGGGTCCGAGGAACCCGTAGGTCTCGCCGCGGTGGACGCGCAGGCTGATGCCGTCGAGCGCCCAGCGGTCACCGAACCTGCGGCGCACGCCGTAGGTGGCGATCGCCTCGGCCTCCGCCCCCGCGGCGCCGGGGTCCGCGGCCCGTCGTCTGGTCTGCAGCATGCGAATCAGCTCCTGTCGCCGGTCAGTTGAGCGCCTGGCTGCTGGCCGGCCGCAGGACCCGGCCGCGCCGGTTGTCCAGGTGCACGTAGACGCGGTGCAGCCAGCGGTCCCGCCCGTCGTACCGGGGAGTGAAGGGGGTTCGTCCGTGCAAGACGATGCGGTTGTCGACGAACGCCATCTCGCCTGGCTCGAGGACCAGTGCCCAGGACACGTCCATCAGGGCCCGGCCCAGCCGGTCCAGCGCTTCCCTCGCCTCGTTGTCCAGCGGGACGGTGGCGTTGAAGTCCAGGCAGACGTCGGGATCGTCGGCGCTGCCCAGGAGGACACCCTGCGGCCCGGTCTGATCGCCCGACCGGAACGACGGCGGCGGGACGGTCACGAAACGCGGCAGGAACAGCATCTCGCGGTCCACCGGATCGAGCAGCGGCAGAGCCTGGCGGATGGATGCGATCAGCGTGCCGGCTCGCTTCAGGTGATCGTTGCGCAGGCAGATGAGGCCGACGAAGTCCGGGCGGTGCGGGTGGAAGGCGTTCTCGACGTGCAGCTCGAGCGCGACCGACCCCGCGTTGCTCTGAGTCCGCTCGAGACCGCGTACCGGCACCACGTCCTGCACCAGGGCGCCCGCCTTCTCCTGCCGGTAGGCGACGAGCTCGCCCAGATGCAGCGCGATCAGTACCGCGAGCGTCGCGGGCGGCGAAGCCATCCGCTGCACCGACCCCCGGACACTGGGGGTATCCGGCAGCCGGTCCGCCCGGATCGGCAGGCCGCCGATGACCAGGGTTCCCGCCTCCCCGGAGTCGTAGCGGTATCCCCTGAGTGCCTCGGTGAGGCGGACCGGGAGATGGCAGCTGCGCTGCCGGGCCCGCGCCAGCCAGCCGGGATCATCGATCAGCTCCGGCGGGGTGGCCGCCAGTTCCCCGGCCAGGGCCGCCAGGGCGGCTCGCTCGGCCTTGGTCAGCTCCAGCCGGTCTCCTCCGTCGCGTCCGGGCGGCTTCGTGCGCACCTCGAGAATGGTCATCGGCTTGTTTCCTTCCATTTCATTCAGGACGGACGGTGGTGCTCCGCTCCAGCAGCACGCGGACGTCGACTTTGCCGTTCGGTGTCAGCGGGATACGGTCGATGGGAAGGAACGCCGCCGGGATCATGTAGTCGGGGACCGCGGCGGCTAGGTGCCTGCGGAGTTCCGCGGCGTCCGTGCGCTGCCCGGCCGCCGTGGCGACGTGCGCAACCAGCCGGGTGTGCGGGCCGGTCCCGCTGGCGATGACCACGGCGTCGCGGATGTCCGGATGCTCCCGCAGGCTCGCCTCGATCTCGGCCGGCTCGACCCGGTACCCCCGGATCTTGACCTGGCTGTCCACGCGGCCGAGGAAGTGCAGGCTGCCATCGGGGTGCCATCGCGCCCGGTCCCCGCTGCGGTACAGGCGCGACCCCGGCGGGCCGTAAGGGTCGGGGACGAAGCGCTCGGCGGTCAGGTCCGGGCGGCCGAGGTAGCCGCGTGCCACGCCGACCCCGCCGATGTAGATCTCGCCGGGAACGCCCACCGGGACGGGTTCCAGGCTGTCGGTGAGCACGTACATGCTGGTGTTGGGGATCGGCGGGCCGAGCGGGACGAGCTCGGCGCCGGGCCCGGGCCCGACGGGCTGCCCGCTGTTGCCGATGGTGATCTCGGTGGGCCCGTATTCGCTGCCGACCCGGGTGCCACCGGGACCTGCAAGGTCGAGCCACTGGCCCGCCAGCGCAGCCGGGAACGCGTCGCCGGCTGCGATCACGATGCCGGCCAGGTCGCGGATATGGCCCGGGGTGAGCTGGTGCGTCAGCAGGTCCAGCTGGCCGGGGGTCAGCTTGATGAAGCTGTACGGGCCGCCCGCCGCGAGCAGGCGGCCCAAGTCGGCAACCTCGACAGGATCGGGTAGCAGATGGGTGGCCTGTCCGGTGAGCAGGGGAGTGAACAGGTTCGGGATGCCCAGGTCGAACGAGATGGAAGAGAACACCGGCGCCCCGCCGAGCCCCCACGAGGCATAGGCGCCGACCGTCCAGGAAAGGTAGTTGACCAGCCCCGCGTGCTGGATGAGCACCCCCTTGGGGGCGCCGGTCGAGCCCGAGGTGTAGATCGCGTACGCGAGCTGGGTTTCCCCGACGCGGACGCCGGTCGGCCCGGCCGGCTGGGCGGCGATCGCCGCCTGCTCGTCGTCGAGCAGCACGATCCTGCCGCGGAAGAGCGGCCCGATGAGGGGCAGGTGCTCAGCGGTGGTCACCACGAGCGGGCAGCCGGCCTCGGTCAGCATGTGCCGCAGCCGCCCGGTCGGCAGGTCCGGGTCCAGCGGGAGATAGCCCGCGCCCGCCATCCACACGCCGAGCAGCGCGGGCACCAGGTCCGCCGAGCGTCGCAGGCAGACGCCGATCAGCGAGTCCGCGCAGGCGCCAAGTCCCGCGAGGTAATGGCCGACCTGGTGCGAGCGCCGGGCGAGCTCGGCATAGGTCAGGATTCCGTCGGCGGCCCGGACCGCGACGGCGCCCGGCGTCGCGGCCGACTGCGCCTCGATCAGGTCCACCACGCTGGCCGTGCCGCAGTCGGCACGAGTTCCCGTGCTCCACGTGGTCAGCACCGCCGCGCGCTCCTGCTCCGGCAGGCACGCGGCCAGCGCGTCCCCGTCAGGATCGGCAGCCATGGCCGTCAGGACCGCCCGGTGCATCGCCGCCAGCCGCTCGGCCTGCGCCGCGGGGTCCGCGACGCCGGCCACGCATACCCGCAGCTGACCGCCTGCCGGCGTCACCCAGAGCCCGCGGTCTGCGAAGTGCAGCCCGGGCACGACGGTCTCCGCGACGTGGCGCGCCGCGGGACCGTGCCGGTCCCTGGCGTCGAAGATGGCCCGGGTGAACCGGGCCGGGCCCGGCGGCGGGACGGGCCGCCGAAGCCGCGGGCCGTCGCCCTGGGCCGGGTCATCCCGGCCGATCCGCGCCACCAGATCGCGCCAGGTCGTGATCCCGCTCGGGACGGGGACGAGGCGGATGACCGCGTGCAGCGGCTCGGCGCAGGCCGCGGCCACGTCACCGGTCAGGACCTCGGCCGATAGTCCGGGCCCGGCGCTGAGCATGGCGAGCACCTTCAGGTGAGCGGCCAGCAGCACGGCGGGCAGCGGCACCGCGGAGGCGGCCGCGAGGGCCGCGAGCCCTCGCTCGAGGTCTGCGAATTCAGCCGTCGCCTCGGCCCGGCCGCCGGGGCAGTCCCTGCCCCACGGGACCGGCAGGCCGAACGGGACGGCCTGCGCGGGAAGCGACCGGACAGGAGCAGCGCAGGAACAGGCTTCCAGCTCGGCGGCGACGCACGGCGCGTGCCTGATCACGAGGTTGTCGCCGCCCAGCTCCGCGCCCCGGTCCCCAGCTAGCCAGCGCCGGTGGCCGTCGAGCAGCTCGGCGGCCAGGGCGTCCAGGCTGACCGCTTCGGCGAGCACCCGGTGGCAGGACGCCAGCAGGACCCACGCGTCGTCCGGCTCGGTCACCACGGTGAGCCGGAACAGCGGCGCGATGCGCACGTCGAACGGTCGGCCCCGCTCGGCCTCGACCAGCGCCGTGAGCCGTTCCGTCCGGGCCGCCGCGTCCAGACCGCGGTGATCGTGCACCGCCAGCGGCACGCCGGCCGCCGCGTGCACGCGCTGCCACGGCTCGGCCCGGCCGGCCAGCTCGATCGAGGTCCTGAGCACGTCGTGCCGGGCCACCGTGGCCGCGACGGCGGCCAGCATGCCGCCGGACGCGAACGGAGCCGACCGCGCGCGGTAGCCGGCGACGTCCGTGTCCCGGGGCGCGCAGCCGTGCAGGATCGCGGTCTGAGCCGCGGTGAGCGGGTACGTGTCCACCATGTCGGCCTGCGGCTTCGCGTGGCCGGCCGGCCTGGTGAGCCGGACCGGCCCGACGCTGACGCGCGGGGGCACGTCCCTCACACCGGGCGCGGTCATGCCGGCCTCCGCTGGAGCGGCGCGGGATCCGCCGGATCGGCGGTCGTGCCCGGGAGCCGGCCGGTGACCGTGACGGACCCGGGTGCCAGGTGCGGCGGGAGCTGGTCCCGCGCGAATTCCCGCAGTGCCGACGCGATGGACTCGGCGGCGTCGCCGGCGGGCCCCGGGGAATTCGTCAGCCGCCACGCGCCCGCCGGGCCGGCCTGGTAGGGGGCGATGTGCGCGGGGTCGGCGGGCGGCCGGAACAGGACGTCGACGGCACCCTCGGCGCTGCTTCCCGTCCAGGTGACGACCGGACGGTAGTTGTGCCGCTCGCCCAGGACGCAGAGCTGCTCGGGATCCGGATCGCGCGATCGGGCGCCCAGCAGACGGCGCGCGGCGTCGGGCCCCTGGCCGTCCTCGATCGCCTGCAGTGCCGCGAGCTCGCCGGCCAGCCGGCCGTTCGGGATGCCGCGGACGTACAGGGGAACGCCCGCCCTGCCGTGCAGCCGCCGTTCCAGTTCGGCCGCGGTACCGACACACGCGCCCCAGTCGAGCGGGACTGGCCGAGCCGGGCACGATCCGGACTGGGGCCGCAGGACTACGTCGTAGCGGTGGCGGGTGAGCTCGTTATGGAAGCTGCCGCGCTTGACCCGGATGTCGGCCGACCGGCCGGGATCCGCCGCCGCCCAGGCCGCGAAGTAATCGGGATCGACCAGGAGCTCAGCGTCCAGCGTGATGTCGCGTGCCACCTCATGGAGGAACTCCCGCCGGCCCACGGCGGGACTGCGGGTCAGCCGGACCGCGGTACGCAAGCAGCGCTCGAGGCGCAGGTTACGGACGTCGCCGATGAAGATGGCCCCGCCCGGGGCGAGGAGCCGCGAGATCCCCGAGATGACCTGCGCCAGGTACTCTTCGCCCGGGAAGTACTGCACCACCGAGTTCAGGACGATCGTGTCGAAGAAGCGGACTGGCAGGCCCGTCAGGTCATCTGCCGCCTGGTGCCGGAGGACGACGCGCGAGTCCTGGCCGTCGTCGCGGGCCAGCCAGGCAGCGACCCGGTCCAGCGCCGCCGCGGACAAGTCGGTCGCCCAGTACCGCTCGCAGGCGGGAGCCAGGCGGGACAGGAGTAGGCCGGTCCCGACCCCGATCTCCAGCAGCCGGCGTGGCCGCAGTGACCGGATGCGGCGTACCGTCGCGTCCCGCCATTCGCGCATATGGTCAAGCGGGATGGGCCTGCCGTCGTAGCTGCTGGCCCAGCCGGAGAAGTCCGCACCGGCGGTCCCGCCGGCGTCGGCGTACAGCGAGTCGTACACTTCCCGCCAGCGGCTGACCACATCGCTTTCCGCCGCGGCGGCGGCGTGCCTGGCCGTGGAGCGGCTGGCCGGGACCACGTGCGCGACGATGGTCTGCGACGGGGCGTCGATCACGGCTTTCGCGCGGGCGACCGCAGGGTGGCGCAGCAGTACCGCCTCGATGTCGCCGGGAACGACGGGGATGCCCCGGATCTTCACGTGCCGGTCGCGTCGGCCGACGAGCTCGAGCGCGCCGTCGGCCCGGTGGCGCATGAGATCGCCGGTCCGGAACAGCCGTGATCCTGGCCGTGCGGGGTCGTTCGGGAAGCGCCGCGCGGTCAGATCCGGACGGCCGGCATAGCCGGCGGCCACCAGATCTCCGGCGACGCAGGCCTCACCCACCTGCCCGCGCCTGACCCGGTGCCCGTCGTCGTCGATCAGCCGGATGCTGGCTCCGGGGACCGGCTCGCCGACGACGGCGATATCCCCGGCGGCCGGTTCCGGCTCCAGGCGGAGGTACGCGCAGCTGCCGGCGGTCTCGGCCCAGCCGTACTCCTTGGTCACGGTAACGGCCCGGTGCCGCAGCCGCCAGCGCGCCAGGGACGAGCCGGCGACGACGTCGCCGTAGAGGACAAGCTCGTCGATCGGTGCTGCGTCCGCGGGCAGCAGGGCGAGCTGCCGCAGGTCATCGGCTGGCATCCGGAGCATGGCGGGCCGCAGCCCGCTGGCCGCCGCCTCGCCCGGCGGGCACACCAGCACGGTGGCGCCCGCGGACAGCGCCGCGAACAGCGCGGCGGGTGCCGGGTCGGCGGCCTGGGTCACGCTGGCGGCCACGATGCCCTGGTGCGGATGCAGGGCGGCGGCGGCGGCCACGGCCGCGGCCAGCGACCGGTAGGTGATCAGCACACCGGCGGGCGCCCCCGCCCCGGCTGAGCTGAACTGCACGAACGCCGGCGTGTCGCCGGCCAGCGGCAAGCGGCCGGGTTCGCCCGGCGCGTCGGCCGGCAGCGCATCCAGCGCGGCCAGCTGCGCCGGGTCATCCAGCAGCAGGGGCGCGGGCCGGGTCCACTGCCACGCGCGGGCCGCGGCCGACGTGGTGATCGCGCAGGTCGGCGCCGCCATCGCGGAGCACAGCCCGGCCCACGCGGCGGGCGCCGCGACGTCTACCGGGACGCAGACGGCGCCGGCCTTCAGCACGCCGAGCATCGCCGTGACGAGCTCAGCCGAGGGCGGCAGCGCCACCGCCACGCAGCGGCCAGGTCCGGCGCCGCGCGCCAGCAGCAGGCGCGCGAGCTGGTTTGCGCGAGCCTGCAGCTGGGCGTAGCTGAGCTCCCGCTCCCCGTCGGTCACCGCTGGCCGGTCCGGACAGCGCGCCGCCTGGGCCGCGATGAGCCGCTGCACGTTCATCTGGCCGCCAGAGCCAGATCCGGCTGCGGGATGAAGCCGATCTCGCGCAGTTGCGCGAGGCACTGAGCCAGATACCCGGCTTCGACCCGTGGCGCGGGCAGTACGCCGGCCAACGCGGCCTGTGCCCGCTGGGTGGCGTAGTCAGGTTCCCGCCAGCCGTCACGGGCCGCGCGGACCCACGGTCCCACGACGGAAAGGACGAGGTCCCAGCCGCTGGACTGGTCGCGCTGCGCCAGGCGGACGAGCCTGGCGTACCAGCCCTGCAGGTCCGTTCGCACTGCCGGGTAGCCGAGGGCCTCCATGGCCTCGGCCAGGTCGTCGAAGCTGACCGGCTCGGCGGCGAGCAGATGGAAGTAGCCGCCGGCCGCGCTGTCCTGCCGCGACAGCCACGCCATCGCGGCGGCCACGTAGTCAACCGGAGATACCGGCAGCCCTGCGGCCACCGTGGGCACCACCCCGAGCTCGACGCATGCGCGGGTCAGCTCGCTGACGACGTCGCCAAGCTTCCAGTGCGGGCATTGCGGGCTGCCGATCAGCCGCGCCGCCCGGTAGACAGTCACCGGTACGCCGCGCTGCATGGCGAGCGCGGCGATGCGCTCCGCCACCCACTTCGACTGGACGTAACCGTTGCCGAGGTGGGGAGGCTCCTCGCCGAGGGCGCATTCGGCCCCGGCGAGCGCCGGGTCCTGGTGCTGTGTCAGCTCGGCCGGCGACACGCAATGTACCCGTTTCGGGGCGCCGGTCACGGCTAGCCGGAGGATCTCCCGCATCGCGCCGACGTTGACGGCCCTGAGCTTCCGGTACGGCGGCAGGACGTTGACCACCGCACCCAGGTGGTAAATCGCCTCGGCCTCGTCGGCCAGCTGCTGGAACTGTCCCGCGGCCAGCCCGAGATCGGGTTGCGCGAGGTTGGCCGGCCAGGCGCTGATCCGGCTGGCGAAGTCCTCCTGCCACAACCCGGCGCCGGTCAGCGCGTCACGAACCCGCCGGGCGGCCGCGTCCGGAGACTGGGCGCGCACCAGGCAGGTGACGGGGACGGCGGTGGTGCGCAGCAGCCAGCCGACCACGGCGGTGCCCAGGTAGCCGGTGGCGCCGGTCACCACGACCGGGGCCGACGTCGCGGCGGGAGGGCACGGGCCGGCGGCCGCGACCTGCGCTGCCAGGCTGATCTCCGCGCGCAGGTCCACCTCGGTTGGCTGTCCCGGAGCCGACCCGATTGCGCCGCCCGCCTCGATGATGGCGGCGAGCTGGGCGACCGTAGGCTGCTCGAATAGCGCGCGTAGCGGGACGGGCGTCTTCCACTGGTCTGTGATGCGGTTCGCCGCCCGCGTCCCGAGCAGCGAATGCAGGCCGAGGTGAACGAGGTCGTCATGGATACCGACATGCGGGACATCCAGCAGCTCCGCCATCAGCGCGGCCAGTGCGCGTTCGGTCTCGGTGCGGGGACTCGCGTCGTCCTCACCGGGATTCCCGGTCGGCGGCGGTGCCGGCCGGGCGAGCGCCGTCTGCTCGCGCGGGCCGATGAGCGAAGTAAGGTCGCGCAACGCCGGTGGCGGATCAACCGCGATCCGCGCCAGGGCATCGCGGGTGCGCTCGAGCATGAGCCGCGCGTCCGCCGGGGCGAAGCGGCGACGATCGTAGACCAGGCGCATGGGCAGGTCGTCGCCCGGCATGACCATCAGGACCAGCGGCAGGTGCGGACGGGTGTCCACCTCGATCCCCCGTAGTTCAAGATCCTCGCCGCCGAGAGTGAACGCCGGCAGCGGCATGTTCTGGAAGGTGACAGAACTCTCGAACATCTCCGCGCCGGCCTCCACCGAACTCCACCGCCGGAAGTCGGCCAGGCCGGCCCCTGCGTGATCACGGCCGGAGGCGATTGATTCCTGCATCTCGAGCAGCCACTCAAGGGTCGGCCGGTCGTCGTCGACCCTGCTCCGCACGGGGATGGTGACGACCATGCAGCCGACGGTGGACTCACTGGCGGGCAGCTCAGCCGGGCGGTGTGCGAGCGTGGTGCCGACCACCACGTCGCGCGCGGGCAGGCTGCCGGCCAGGACGAGCGTCCACGCGGCCTGGGTGAGAGTATGCATGGTCAGCTTGTGCCGGGCAGAGAATTCCCGCATGCCAGGGGCGATCTGGGTGAGGGGAATCTCCAGCCAGCCGGAGGGAAGCTCCCCAGCGGGCAGATCTGGTATCGGGCCGAGGTCCAGTCGCGGCGGGGTGCCGTAGCCGGCCAGGCGTTCTCGCCAGCTGCCCTCGACATGACGCGGATCCTGGCGCTTCCACCAGGCTACGTAGTCGCGGTACCGGCCAGCTGGCTGCAGACCGGGTCCCCGGCCGTTGCGGAATGCCCGGTAAGCGGCGGCGAAGTCGGACAGGATGATGCCGATGGACCAGCCGTCCACGATCAGGTGCGAGAAGCGGAGGCTGATCTGGTAGGCGTCGTCGGCGATGCGGTACAGCGTGACCCGCATGGGCGGCCGGGCGTCCAGATCGAATCCTCGGCGCCGCTCAGCTTCTAGCGTCTGCTTCAGCATCCGCGCCTGCTCGCTGGGCGGGACGCTACGCCAGTCCACGTCGTCGCGCGCCACCTTGACGGCGGCGTGCACGGCTTGAACAGGCTTGTCGATGTCTTCCCAGTGGAAGGTCGTCCGTAGCGCACCGTGCCGGTCCGACACTGTCTGCCAGGCCCGCCAGAACGCATCGCGATCGAGGTGACCGCCGCAAGTGAGGACGATCTGCTCGACATAGTTGCCGTCTAGCGGTGCGTACAGGCTCTGGAACAGGAGCCCCTGCTGCAGGGCGGTGAGCTCATACACGTCCTCGATGTTCTTCGCTCTCACTGTCGGCCCTCCGCCGGTACCAGTAGGTCGCTGTCGCGGTCGGGCGCGACACCCGACCTGATGATCTGCAGCAGCTCGTCTCGCGCTGCGTGCAGGAAGAAATGGCCGCCCTGGAGCATCCGCAGGGTGAACCTGCCATCGGTGCAAGCGCGCCACGCCCGCAACGACGCAGCGCTGACGCCCGCGTCGCTGGTGCCGCCGAGCGCCGTCACCGGGCAGCTGAGCCTGGGCAGCGGCCGGTAGGCGTAGCCTTCGACGGCGCGCAGGTCCGCGCGCACGATCGGGTGCATGACTGACATCAGCGCTTCGTTGGCGAGCACCTCCTCCGGGGTCCCGCCCAGATCGCGCAGGTATGCGTCAAGCTCGCGATCAGGCAGCCGGGACTGCGGCGGCCCGGGCGACGGCCACGTCGGCGCGCGCATGGCGGCGACGAACAGGTGGCGTGCGGTCAGGCCGTACCGGTACTCCAGCCGCCGCGCGAGCTCGAACGCGAGCAGTGCGCCGTAGCTGTAGCCGAGGAACGCGAACGGCTGGCCGGCCGCCGGCAGGATCGACGGCAGCAGGTCGTCGACCACGGCGCCGACGTCGTCGAGCGGCTCGTGATGCAGCCGCGCGCCGCGCCCGGGTAGCTCGGCCGGCCAGATCCGCGCCGCGCCGGCGAGCGGCGCGGACCAGTCGCGGAAGACATAGGCCGATCCGCCGGCGTAGGGCAGGCAGAACAGCCGGACCCGGGTATCCGGTGCCGCGCTCATTGCCGCGCTCCGGTGGGCCGCAGGTCGCGGACGGGGCCGAGCAGCAGCGAGGCGATCGTGCGGAACTGCATGTTGGACGTGCCCTCGTAGATCTTGCCGATCTTCGCGTCCCGGTAGAACTTCTCGGCCAGGGACCTGGTGCTGAACCCGTTGCCGCCCAGGGTCTCGACCGCCTGGGCCGCCGCCCGTTCCGCGACGTCGGAGGCCACGTACTTGGCCACGGCCGCGGCCCTGAGCCGCTCAGTCGCGGTACCGCTCTCGAGCACCCGCGCGGTGTTGTAGACCGTCACCCTGGCCGCATCGATCTCGGCCGCCAGCCTGGCCAGGGGGAACCTGACGCCCTGGAAATCCGCGATCGGCTCGCCGAACTGGCGCCGCTGGCGCGCGTAGCCCAGCGCCTCGTCCAGCGCCCCCTGGGCCAGCCCGACGAGCTGCGCGGCGATGCCGAGCTTGCCCACGTTGAGGGTCTCGACGGCGAGCACTTCGCCCTCGCCGACCCGGCCGAGCACGTCATGGCGGCCGGCGATCACGCCGGACAGCGTGAGCTCGCGCGTCGAGCTGGCCCGGATGCCGAGCTTGCCGATCGGCGACCCCACCCGGACACCCGGTGCCGTGCCGTCCACGAGGAACGCAGTCATCCGGCCCGCCCCCTCGCCGTCGTGGACCTTGGCGAAAAGCAGGAACAGCCCGGCCTCGGCGGCGTTGGTGACCCATGCCTTGGTGCCGTCCAGTGAGAAGCCAGCCGCGCACGGCGTGGCCCGCGCGCACAGCGCCAGCGCGTCGCTCCCCGCGTCAGCCTCGGAGATGGCGTACGCACCCACCATCCCGCTGGCCAGCCTGGGGAGGTAGCGACGTCGCTGATCCCCGCTGCCGTGCCGGAGCAGGGCGCTGGCGACCAGCGCGTTCTGCACATCGACGACCACCGCGACCGCCGGATCCACCCGGGCGAGCTCCTCGATCGCGAGCACGACCTGGAACAGCCCTCGTCCCGCGCCGCCGTAGGCGGCCGGGATCTCCACACCCATCAGCCCGGCCTCGAACAGCCTGGTGAGCAGGTCCGGGCGCAGCGCGGCCGCCTCGTCCATCTCCCTGACCAGGGGCCTGACGTGCTCCGCCGCGAACTGGCTGACGAAGTCACGCCACTGCTCGTCCGCCGCGGACAGCGCCGTGAGCGGGCGCTCCGCAACCGCCAGACCGGTCATAGCTGCTCCTCGGCCAGGGCCGCCAACAGGGTCGACAGGTCATCGCTGGTCAACTCGGCCAGCGGGAAGTCCTGGTCGGTGAGCTGCCCGGCGTCCGGCTGGCCGCAGTGATCGGCGATGGCCCGGAGAGCCCCGCTGAATGCCTCGGCCAGCCGGTCCGCGTCCGGCTCGGGCAGCCATAGCTCGGTGTACAGCCGGCCGCGGTACACCAGCGCAGTCAGCCCTGGCCGCGTCGGCCTGGCGGCCGGGCGCGGCCAGGGCCGCGCGTCGCCTGCCAGCATCTGGTCAAGCCCGGTCGCGGCGCCGTACCTGCCGAGGCTGTGCAGTAGCAGCCCATCGCCGCCCGGCTCGGGCTCGTCCCCGGCCCGGGCGGCCGCGGCGAGGTGGTGCTGCTTGACGATGGAGAGCACCTCGCCGACCCGGCAGTCACCGGGCGGCTCGAGACGCACCGGGACGACGGCCGTGAACGGGCCGACGCTACGGCTGAGGTCCGAGCTGCCTGCCTCCTCCGAGCGCAGGTCGACGAGCAGGTCCACCGGCACCGGCCCGCCGATGCCGCTGGCCCGGATCGCGCGCGCCCAGGCGGCGAGGGCGAGTTCGCCCGCGGACACCCGGTAGGCATCCCACGCCTGGCCGGTCAGCCAGGCGGTCTCGGCCTCGTCCAGCACCACGCGCCTGGACACCAGGGCCGCTCCATCTGGATCCGGCCCAGCCTTCTCCCCGGCGGGCCCGGGGCCGGCGGATCCCGCTAGCGGGCACGCAGCCCGCGCTCCGTAGCGGCGCCAAGCCCAGGCGGTGAACGAGGTGGTGGGCGGCAGCAGCGCCGTCGGCCCGTCGTCGGCCATCGCGCCGGTAATCCGGACGAACTCGGCAAGCAGCAGCTCACAGGAGGCCGCATCCGCGACCAGCTCATGGATAAGCCAGACCAGACGCCGCTCACCGGCACCGAGATCGAAGACCGCGGCCGTGAACAACGGCCCGCTCTGTATATCGAGCTCTTGCCGCATCTCGGCGGTCATCTCGGTTACGGCCGCCGCGCGGAGCTCTGGCGGTAGCGTGGCGAGCTCGATGAGCGGTACGTAGGCCGGTGCCGTATCCTCCCCGGCGATCACCTGGGTCCAGCCCCCGTCCAGGGAGGCGAACCGTGCCCGCAGCATCGGGTGCCGTCGGGCGAGCTGGCTGACCGCGTCGCACACGTGCTCGGGCCGGCACCGAGCCGGCAGTGGCACATCCAGTAGCAGCGCCCCCGCCGGGCGGCCAGGCGCGGCCTGCTCGAACAACAGCCGCTGGAAGGGCGTTACCAGCACCGCCTCGCTGTCCGCCCCGGCGGCTTCCAGCGTCACCCCGCGGGCAGCGAGCACCTCAGCGACCTCCGCGATCGACTGCGCCTCGAAGAGGTCCTGCAAGCGGACGTCGATGCCGGCCTCTATCGCCCGGGTGATGATCCGGACGCCGGTGATGGAGTCACCGCCGATCTCGAAGAAGTTCGCGTCCGGATCTACCTGATCAAGACCGGTCACCTCGGCCACCAGCTCAGCCAGCCACCTGGC